>ERZ761592.349-NODE-349-length-16785-cov-14.905619_pt1 | contig 16785 bp, 24 predicted proteins | sample MGYA00433095_ERZ761592 | MGnify/ENA primary metagenome ERZ761592 (study PRJEB28899, sample SAMN03785554) | bioreactor sludge metagenome | biome: EBPR Sludge; feature: EBPR Bioreactor; material: 0.22µm filtered reactor supernatant | place: Saint Lucia: Queensland... | reverse complement strand
CCCCGCGAGCCGCACCCGCACGGTCTGCTCCCATACGACCAGCTCGACGCCGACGTAATGATCGTCAGCACCGCTCGGCCGCGTCACGACCTCACCTCGCGCCAGAGCTCAGGGCACCAACCATCAGCGAGAGCCGCGGTCAGGTTCTCTTGCCACCCACGCGACCACTCGCGCGCCTCGCGCTGCGACGGCATCACGCGCTCCACCTCGCCCGCGCCAAATCGCGCCCTCACGTCGCCGGGGCTCCACCGGATCGCCGTCCCGTAGGACACCCGCAACGACACGTCGACGAGCCACGGCACCCGACGCCGCGGGATCACATCGCGCGTATCTAGGTCGGCGCGCACCCCCACCGACGGCCACCAGTCGAGTTCACCGCCGACGCTGTGATCGTCGGAACCGTTGGGGCGCCTCACGACCGGCCCCCGCGTCGTCGCCCCGTCGTCGCGGACTGTGCCGACGTGCTCGCTCCGCGCAAGGGACTCCCGTCCCCCGCTCCGCGCCCTGCGGGCTTGTGCGCGGTGGCCCCTCGTGGAGTCCCTTGCGCTGCGCTGCGCGCCTTCGGCTTGCGTGGATTGTGCGACGGGGCGAGGGACGCTCCGTCACGCCCCCGAGCTGCGCTCAGGGGCTCAGGACTGCGATGGTCTGCGGAGCGGGGCGCACGGCGCCCCGAGGCTCCGCGCGAGCGCGTCGCGGTCACCTCGCGTGCATTGCACGCTCCGAGGGTCGCGAGGCGCCGCCCGTCGCGCGCCTCGACGTGCTCGACCACCTCGACGTGCGCGGGCCGAGCGCACCACCACGGGAGCACCTGGCGCGCCCACCACGGAAACACCTGTTGCACCCATGCGCCGCGCGGAGAGATCGGGCGAACCCACACCGCGTCAGCCTCGACGCTGCGACGCTCGACGCAGAGAGCTCGACGCCCTCGACGCGCGCCACGGATCGAGCACGCGACGCGGCCGAGCTCGACACACGCCCCGCCCTGGACGGACCAGAGCGCATCGAGCACGTCGACGGGATCTCGACGGCGACTCACGACGAGGCCCCCAGGTAGAGCCGCGCCCACTGGTAGCCGCGCCCGTCGCAGTCCGCGCACCACCAGGGATTTCCATCCGGCCCCACGACGCCGCGACACGTCGCGCAGGGCCGCACGTCGACGGGATCGCCCGCCACGTCGACGAGGTCCTCCGCGCAGCCACACGGGCACGAGCGCAGGACCTCGACGCGCCCCGCGTCGTCGACGCGCACCAGATCGCCCACGGTCGGCGCCTCGCGAAAAACGACGGCGTCCTCTGCCTCGACGTAGAGCAGACGCCGCGACACGAGCCCGCCCCCGTCGAGACGCACCCGGCGCAGCTCGACGCGATAGAGAAGCCCCAGCGGCGCAGGGTGCCCGCCGAGGATCGCCCGCGACCACCGGCACCCACACGCGCCCATGCGGGGCAGCTCCCGACCGCACCACCCGCACAGTGAGATTTCGAGCGCGGGCCAGTAGTCCCGCAGATACCCGCCGCACGAGCAATCGCCCTGATCGACCACGCAGCGCGAGCACACCCCGCCGTCAGCGTCAAGGCCGCTCACGACCGCACCTCGCAGCGTGACGAGCTCGACGCGCGAGCGATCCCCCACCACGCCGCGCGGGCCGAGAGCGTCGTCTCCCAGCCCTCGACGCACCGCACCGACGACGAGAGCTCCAGGCAGCTCGCCGCTAGCTTTTCCTCACCCCTGATTGCGCACGCAGCAGCGCGCGCGTACCGTCGCGTAGTCATCGGACCTGACCTCCGGTGATCCAGGCCCCGGGCGCGACCAACGCCGCGGGGCCTTTCTATGTCTGGTGATTGAGCCCACGACTTGAGGCGCCCGTCAACCGCCCGCGCGGTGACGCTTCACGCCGCCGCTTCGTCGACGCGAGCTCGAGGCCGAGGCCCGGTCCCTCGCGTCCTGCTCGACGCGCTCGAGCGCGTCGACGAGCTCCGTAGCGTCCCCGGTCCCCTCCGCCCTCGCGAGCTCGCGGCGCGTACGCGCCCCACGAGCGCCCGCCGAGGCGCGGTCCGCCCTCGCGCCGTGCTGGTCGTCCCAGTGGCGCCACAGGGTTTCACAGTGCCCTTCGACGGCCTGTATCGCGGCCTCTACCTCGCGGGTCGTATCGAGCGAGCGCCCGCGCTCCCCACGAGGCAGCGCGCGCCGCGTCGCGGCCTCCAGCTCGACGTGATCCGCGCGCCCGTCCTCGACCGCGTCGAGCAGCTCACGGAGCCGCCCGTGGTAGTCCGCACTCTCGCGGCAGCACGGCGTTGACCCCGCGCGATGGGGGTACGGCAGATCGAGGCCCGACACGGCAGGCAGGCCCGCGCGAGTGTTCGCGCGAAAGAGCGCCTCGACCTCGCCGCTCCCCGGCACCACCTGGTCAAACTCCCTGTCGAGCCGTCGCGGCGTTCGCGTCGCGTTTCGCACGACCGACGCGGGCACCGCCCACGTCACGCCGGGGAGGCCCTCGACCATGAACCCGCGCGAACAGTTGCCCTTCGACCCACGCGCGCGCTTGCGAGGCGACGGCAGCGGAGGCACCGCGCAGCCCGTGACGGTGACGCTCTCGCGCCGCTTGCCCTTGCCGAGTGTGAGACGTCGCCCGACGACCTTGGAGCCGCACGGAACGGGAGTACCTGGCAGTTTCCCCTCCCAGCGCGGGCACAGATCGCCGAGCGACAGACGCTTCACGGGAGCGTCACCTGCGCCGAGTAGACGCCCGAGCCCGTCAGGAGCGCGAGCACGCTCACCGTGGGGGTGTTCGCCGCCGTGCCGGTCATCACGAACGACAGCCCGCCGCCGTCGCCCGCCATGAACAGCGCGAGGCCCGAGAGCGCGCCGAGGCCCGCGAGGATCGCGGAGCCCGCTTCGGAGCCTCCCGCGAGGGTCGGCGTCAGCGTCGCCGCGGCGCCCTTCCACGCGACCAGAACGAGCGCGTGAGGGACGGGGACGCCGTTGCCGTCCGAGACCTGCACCTGAAAGTTGTAGACGCCCGACGCGGGCGCGCCCGCCGTCGGGGTTGTCTCGCTCGCGCGCTCCACGTCGCCGACGTCCGTCGACGCCGCGAGCAACTGCCACGCCGTGCCGATCTTCACCCGCACGGAGCGGTCATCGGCCTGGAGCACGACGTCGCCCTGGGGGATCGACGACGCCGCCGCGCTCGGCCGCGTCGCCGAGCTGTCCACCACCGTTGCACGCATCACATTACGTCCCGTCGTCATCGTTCACCTCACGTTGGAAACACAGCCGTCTGCGCAGGCACACCACCTGGGAACGACGTCGCGTACGCCCAGGCGTTGAACGTCTCTCCCGCGACCCCGGTGCAGAGAATCGACACCGTCCCGTCATCGCCGGTCTGCGCGCACACCTGCCCCGAGATCGCGTCGTCGCTCCCGAATACCCCCGAGTTAGGGGAGCTCCCCGCGTCGAGCTGGCAGACAACCGCCGTCGACGGCCCACGCCACGTCAGGAGCACGAACGCCCCCGGCACCGGCACCGCGTTGACGTCTCGCGCCGTGACGACCGCCACGAGCTGGCCCGCGCCGCCATCGTTCAGCACAAGCGAGGTCAACACCCACTGCGCCGAGATCGTCGCCGCATTCGCCGCCGCCGCCGCCACCGCCGCGTCAGCGGTGGCCTGCGCGGCCTGCGCCGCCGCGAGCGCCGCCTGTACCGCGGCCGAGGTCGCCCAGGTCTGCCACGAGCGCACGCCCGCCGCGCTCACGAGCTGCCGCACCTCGCCCGTATCGAGCAGCATCGCGAGCGACCCCACGACGAGCGATGCCGACGCCGGCGACGGCAGATCCGCCGCCGAGGGGTAGAGCGACACCGTCACCTCAGCGCGCGCCACCATCACGCGGCCTTTCGGCGGCGCTTCGCGGTCGACTTCGCCCCGCTCCCGAGCTGCGGGAGCGCGCCCTTCGGCGCGCCGAATCGCGTACCCAGCGCGTGATGCAGCGCGTGGAGATACTGGTCATGCTCCGCGACCTTCTCCCCGATCGCCCTCGTCGCGGTCGCGAGCTTCGCCACGTTGCCCTCCAGCGCCGAGACGCGCCCCGCGAGGCTCTTGGAGCGTCGCTTGGAGAGCGCGCCCTTCGCGGACTTCACGACCGCGCGCGCGCCCTTCGCCGCACGCTTCATGCCCCGCGACGCCGCGGCCTTCGCCCGCGCGAGCGTGCTTCGCTTCTTGCCCGTGGTCTTCTTCTTCGCCGCCATCGTCTTATTCCTCCATCACCAGCCAGAGAAACCCGAGCGCCGCCGCGACGACGACACCACCCGCCCGCCCCGCACGACGCGACGAGGTCCCCTCCGAGCCGTCATCGTCGAGCGCTTGTGTCGGGTCGTTGACGTCGTTCCATCCCATGCCATGCGCGCGATCCCATACGCGCCGGAGGATCGACCGCAGCTCCGCGTTGGTAGAGACGTGCGACGGCGAATAGCCCGCGCGCTGCACGCGCTGTATTCCACCGATGATGCCGCGGAGATAATCGACCCACCCCTGGCGATACTGCGACTCGTTCAAGAGCAGCAGATACGCCGTAATGCCTTCTGCCGCCGAGTCGTACGCGCGGAGTTCCTCGCCCGATCCGAGACGGATACAGGCGCCGTCATACTCGTTGTCACTAGGGCAGTGAATCGAGCCGCCGTTGTAGTTGCGCTCGCTCTCGCCCCATCCCGTCTCAAGCGCCCAATGGCACACCGTCACCAGCGCGACGTTGCGCGCCTCGGTGCGCGTCAGCATCGCCCGCGCGAGGAGACGGAACGTCGGCCCCTGGCGCGCGACGAGCTCGACGCCACGCAAGCGCGAGTCGATCCAATCCTCTCGCGTGACCACGTTTTGAGTGACGCTCGCCGAGGTCCCGTCCCCGGTGTTCGGCACCTCGACGGAGTATTCGCCCCGCCCGGTGTTCCTCGTCTCTACCCACCGCGTCACGGCGCAGGCACCGTCAGTGTGACGTCCTGCCCAGGAACCGCAGACCACTCCGCGCCGTCGACGCGATCCACCCACGCGCGCAGCGCGACGTTGCAGGACTCCCAATCAGACCAGATAGCGACCGCCCAAATCGGCGTAAGGATGCCCGACACCTGTAGGATGGTGCGGTTTTCTCCGCGCCCTACGGGCGTCCACGAGCCCGCCGCCACGATCAGCGGATATTCTCCCATGTCGTCGGCGCTATAGACCTCGAAGTTTACGACGACGGGGTCGCCCGCTCCCATGATCCCCAGCGACGCGAGACGGAGACGCGAGGTCGCCGGACCCTGCCACATCCAGTATTGCTTTTCGGTCTCGCCGCCGACCTTTGATCGTTGACCCGTAAGGCAGTACGCGCCGAGCCCCGCGGGATCTCCAGAGCGGAGGTCCCACTTCTGGAGAAACGACGTTAGCTCGACGCGCACCGCCACCGGATGACCTCAGCCCTGCTCGCGCATGATCTCGACGACGCGCCGCGCGACCGCCTCGACCGACGCCCCCGCGGGCACCGGCCCCGACGCGGTGTCGCAGATCGGCACGCCGACGAGCGCGACGCGCAGCGGCACGACGACGTCCAAGCCCGTCCCGACCGGAAGCGAGGCGTTGGCGCCGACGATGGCCTGACGCTGCTTGTAGAGGTTGAGCTGCATCGCGGCCTGGTCGCTCGCCGACGTGGAGACGTCGGGAATCGACAGGTACATGAACTGCCCCGCAATGGGCTGCGTCTGCGCCTTGTCCTGCCCGAGCGTGTTGGAGATCGACGGCAGCATGGCGATGGGGCCGAGGCCGTACTTACACGCCTCCTCCTGGTGCTGTAGCTCCATCCAGACCGTGTCCGCGACGCCCTGCACGCACGGGAGCGCGTACTCCTGGCGGAGCCACGAGGGGTAGGCGCGCGGCGAGTTGATGTCGACCGCCTCGTCGGTCGTCGCGATCGCGAAGGGCATCCCGAACGAGATCCCCAGGCCCACCGTCACGAACAGCTGGCGCTGCTGGACCGCGCCGCCCTGCTTCGGGGCGTTGGTGTCGAGCTGCGTCTGCGTCCCGTCCGCGCCGCTCGCGTCGCTGGAGTTGCCGTAGCCGTTGGCGAACAGGATCACCGGCTCCGACGCGGCCTCCAGGCTCAGATCCCCGCCGTCGTTGACGTAGCGGAAGAACGCCGTTGCGTACCGCTGCGGGAGGAGCCGCTGCGGGATCTCCCGCAACAGGGGGTCGCACGCGCCGCCGTTGGGCGGCACGAACACCTGCCGGGGGATGGGCGGGACGTAGGGGAACGTCTGCGCGATCCCCGAGACCTGCTCCGCCACCGATCCGTTCCTGTATTCGTTGGACTTGCCGTTGCCGTCTGCTGCCATTTGCGATCTCCCGCGCCCCGTGGGCGCTCTCAGCCTCTCGGCCTCTCAGCCTCTCAGCCCTTCACCAGCTCCGCGCGACGACCCTCCGCGGCTCGCGCGTGAACACCACCGCTTCGCGCGTCGGCGCGTTGAGGTAGCCGCTCGACGAGCTCGACGAGCTCGACGAGCTCGACGAGCCCGACGAGCTCGACGAGCTGTCGTCCGTCGAGAACCACCGATCGACCGTCTCGTCGATGCCGAAGTGTTGCGCGATGCGGTAGAGCCCGCGCGCCGAGCCGCCCACGGCGACGCCGAGGGCCGCGTCTCGGTTGTACTTCGACAGGCCCTTTCCGATGACCAGCGCGCCCGCGAGCTGCGCGCCGCCGCGCCACAGCTCCTTGTCCTCGCTGTCCGCCCAGCGGTCCTTGACGAGCTGGTCGCTAACGAGGATGTACGCCGCGCCGCTCGCGCCCGCGATCATCACCCTCTTCGCCGCGCCCTTCCCGTTCCACCCGGTCATTCCAGAGTCAGCCATCTCGACCTCCGATCACTTCTTGAGGATTGCCCACGCGAGCCCGAGGCCAATGGCCGCCGTGACCCACTTTGACGTCGTCGTCGCCGCTTGCCCGAGGCCCCACGAGTCCCAGGTTTGATTTGACCTCGCCGTCACCGCCGCCGCCGCCGCCTGCTCCGTCGCCGACGCGGGAGGCATCGTCCCGGTCTGCCGGTACTGACGGAGGCGCTCGACGTACTCCGCCCCCGCCTGAGCGATCCGCACGCGCTCCGTCGCGTCCTGTACGCGCACATAGTTGTTGATGACGTACGCCGCGACCGCCGACACCGCGACGACCGTAAACACGGTCGCGAGCGGTCCGAGCACCCATCCCGTCGGGCTCGACTGCCTCGGATCGTTGGCGCTCGACCGCACCACCCACGCGAGCGCGAGCGCGTACCGCCGCCGCTCGATCTCGGATTGCGTCAGGTTCGCTTCGCGTGGGTTGAGTCGACGGATCGTATCCCAGTAGGTGCCGACGATGGGCTTACCCGACACCTTCGGTAGAGCGATCGTCGCCGTAGTGGTCCCGTCCGTCGTGCGGACTTCGATCATCGTAAGCGGCTGCGCGCAGACCTCCGCCATCGAGATGACGTCGAGGTAGAAGCTGTTTGCTTCCTGCGCCCCGATCGGCGTTGTCCCCGCCGCCGCCGCCGCCGCGATGAACGTCTCTCGCGCGGTCGATGAAACCTGCACCTCCACGTCAGCCATCTTTTCCTCCGAAGGCCAGCCAGGCCAAACCGAGCGCCGCCAGGACGCCGACCGCGTTTTGTCCTCTCGACGCCCCCGCCGACCGCTGGTTTCCCCAACGGTTCCACGAAGCCGCCGCGACCTCCGCCGCCGCGCGTTGATCCGAGTTTTCTAGATCGCCCGCCGCGGGCATCGTTCCAGTCTGCCGCCACTGGACCAGACGCCCCAGGTAGAGCTCCGCACCGCGAGATACCTGCATGATGGCCGGAGACTTCCGCACCGCGACCGCGACATTGACGATGTACGCCGTTGCAGGCTCCATCACGCGCACCGCTCCCGTGGTGGGAATGAGCAGCCCCGACGACGACCCGCTATAGCGCGCGTCATCGAGCGACCCACGCACCATGCCGAGCACCGCCCACGCCCATTGACGGCGTTCGATCTCAGCGCGCGTGAGCCCCGACGCCTCGGGATGCAGCGACCACAGCGAATTCCACTTCGACCCCACCGCGCGCAGACCGCCCGACTGAGGGAGCGTCACGATTTGCTCGATGGTCGCGTTTGTCGGTGGACGCTCTACGATCATCGAGGGGTCTAGGAACACGTCGCCGAGCGCGAGCAGCTCACAAACCCACGAGTTGAACTGTAGCGGCGTCACCGGATCGTCTGAGGTATCCCCCGACGCGGTGAGGAACTCGTCGCGCCCCTGCGCGCTCACTTGCACATCGCGCGGCACGTCAGGAATCCTGCGACAGCATCAGCGCCCCGAGGAGAACAGCCGCGACCACGGCTCCGTTGCCGTTGCCGCGCGTCGGTTGCTTCGCCGCCTGGGCAATCGTGCCGTTGACGTTGATGTTCTGCATTTCGGTCGAAAAAACCCCCGTGAACGGGTCACGAGTGTTTGCCGCCACTTGGTAGTGGTCGAACGCCCTCGCAGGAGGCCCCGGATCGCAGATGAAGTTACGATTGAATCGAGGCAGACGCCGATTGCGCGGCAGCACGACTGACGTCCACTGAGGGAACTCGTTGCGATGGTAGGTGAACCACAGGAAGAACCGCACCCAATCCGCCGCCACCACATCGCCGCCGTACGCCGCCGTTGGATACGGACGCCCCGCCCCTCGCCGATCCATCGCGGCTGTCTTGAGCGCAGCCGTGTACGCAAAATCGCCCGTGTCTCTCGACAGGTTCGCTTCGGTCATCGCGTCCGCGAGGATGCGCGATCCGCCCGCGAGGCCGAGGATGCGATCTCCCGCGAGCCAGAATGCGGAGCCGTCCGCGGAGCAGTCGTCGAAATCGGCCGTCTCAGGTAGCGCAGGCCGATCCGGCGCCACTTGCAGCACGATCCCCGCGGCGCGCTCGACAGCGCGCCGCCCCGACCGCCGCGGCCCGAGCTCCCAGGGCATCAGCGGCTCCCCTTGAGCAGAAACCACGCGAGCCCGAGGCCGATGGCCGCTTTCGTCGCGGTGTCGGTCTGCGACGTGGTGAGTGCCTGCGGCGTCCCCGTCGTGGTGGGAGTGCTCGACAGCGACGACGTCGACCCGAACAGGATACCGCCCTGGTCATTTCGCAGGAGGCGCAACCCCGCCTCAGAACCGCCGACGACCTCCGCGACGCGAACGTCTCGAATGGCGCGGATTCCTTCGCGGAGCGCGTCGAATCCCCTGTTGACGATGTTCGCTTCGAACTCGCGGCGTTGCTGCTCCGTCTGTCGCGACTGTCGCGTTGCTTCCTGGACCCAGCGGAGGCGCTCCGACCTCGACATGGTGTCCCACAGCTCGCGCGTCATCGTCGACGGCACCTCGTCGGTCGGATCGCCCGCCGAGCGCCCCACAGCGATACGCCGCTCCCCGAACAGCACGCCGCCCGTGCGGCGCCGCGGGGGGTCGCTGGCCCTCGCGAGGCCCGAGGCCCGCTCCTCGCCCTGGACCTCGCGCGCGACCGGCATGCAGCCGCAGCCCGCCGCGCGCTCGCCGCCCTTCGACTCGCCGCCGCCACCGCCGCACGAGCACGCGCCGTGCGCCTTTCCGCGCCCGCCCTCGACGCTCAGGCCATCGACGTCGAGCTGCATCGAGACTCGCCGCGCCGACACCTGGGACAGCCACGGCAGAGCACCAGGCCGACGCCCCCCAGGCCCGAACCCGACCGCGACGGGACCACCAGGCCGAGCACACGCACCAGACGAACAGCTACCGTCGCGCATCGCCGATCACCTCCCGAACAGCCACCAGAGAAAGCCCAGCCCCACAGCCGCCTTCGCCCCGCCCGACGTGCTCGACGCAGGAGGCGCAGGAGGAGGCGCAGGAGCGAAATGCACCACCCCAGGCGCGAGCCCGAGGAAGGGGATTAGCGTCCCGACGTCCGCCGTCGTCGGCGCCATCGGGACAGTGAACGACGGAGCGACGGGAGGATCGTAGGTCCCCTCGATGAAGCTGTAATCGTAGACGGGCTCTCGACGGTCCCAGGGGTCGGTTTGATACGCGACCGCAGTACCGAAAGCCTCCATCAAGAGGCGCGGGATTCCCCACACTACGGCCATGAGCGCGCCCACGAGAGGATTCGCGAGAGCTACGAGACTCGCGACGACGCCCGCGACTCCCTCGAAAGCCGCGAACTCCACGGGAACCTGATTACGGAGCGACAGGTCGCGCGTGATCTCGTTTAGGATTCCTTCGTTTGTTCGCTGTCCCAACGCGAGAGCCCACGCCGCATTTTTCTGGATCGCCCAGATTTTCGACGCGATCACGATTCCATCGGGGCCGAGTTCCACGAGGCGCCGCGCGCAGTCAATCGCCATTTGAGCGTGGAGACGAAGCGGCACGATTCCCTGGATCTCCGCCTCCGTCGCCGAGCTCCCCCAGCCGGGAAACCATTGATTCCCCGTCCAACACTGCCACCCCGTGATGACGCCCGTTCCGCAGTCGTTCCAGCCGTTATCGAATGAACCGTTGGGAAGATCGGGCATGGCCCCGTTGAGCCAAGAGTCTATCAACGTCCCATCGAGCGCGAGGTCTACGCGCCGCACGGTCGAGAACCAGAAGGGCTTACCCTCCGCCATCCACGACCGCAGCTCGACAGACCCAGGCACGCCGCGCGTCATCGCCGCCATCATTTGCGACGCCCACTCGCCCAACGCCGTGCGCGTGTCGACGAACTCACGCACCGCAGCGCGGTCGCGAACGTCCGTCGACGGCAGGCCCCCGTTGCGAGGATCGAGCACCCACAGGCGTTTCGCCCACGGCTCCAACACCGGCACCGGCAGATTGAGCGAGCGCGACACCATGCCGATGGCCCGCACGATCTCGCGCGTCGAATCGCGCTGCGCTTCCCACTCCCCTTGCAGCGCGACCGTTCCCATGAGCGCGTCAGCGCCCTCCAAGAGCGTCGCGAGGTACGAGAGCCAGCTCTCGCAGGCGGGCCGGTTGGTCCACTGCTTGAACGTCACCGACTGATCGCCGGAGTACCCCGCGAAGATTTCGCGCAGCTCCCAGGCCATCAGCGCCGCCCCTCGACACGGTCCGCGCCACCGACGCGCGCAACGGCGTCGTACGGATGCTCGCCGACCAGCGCGCCCACCGTCACCTCCTGCCAGATCCACCGGCCATCAACGTGGACCTGGGGCGAAACGTGATCCTGCGACGCCCCCGCCTGCACCAGCCACGCGAGACGCGAGCGCAGCCCTAGCGCGAGGTCCAGCGCGAGCGCGAGGCACGCGAGATCGTCGCAATCCCCTCCGAACGCGAGCACCGCGCAGGGATCGCGCACCTCATCGACCGGCCCCACAGCATCGGGCACATACGGAAGGAGCTGCACATAGCGCGCGACAGCCTCCGCCGTCGCTCGCGCGGTGTTCCGTTCCAGCACCCGCGCGAGCCGCACGATGGCCGACGACGACGCCCCATGCTCCGCCACTTGGCAGAAGACGGCGAGCCGTTCTAGCGGATCGCCCTCGACGCGGTGTGGTGCGGGATCGCAGACCTCCACGAGCCGATGCCACGCCATCGAGGCCGCGACCGTCAAGCCCGGATTGTGGCCTCCGTCACCCCGACGACGCCGACCCCACGAGCACGCCCGTCGTGGCGTTGACGGTAGCCTCCGACTGTGAGCCACGCTCCGCCTCGCGCTCCGCCTGCTCCGCCTCGCGCATCGTCTCGACCAGCGGGCCGACGAGATCCCACAGCGCGTCAGGGAAGCCCCCGCGCGCGCGCATCGCCGCGAACTGCCTCAGCGTCCCCGCTCGGATCGCTCCCCCAGCGCGCAGATGCGCCGCGACCTCCTCGACGGACGGGAGCGAATAGCCCGAGTCGTCGCGCCCCGACTCCAGCTCCCTCGCCGCGCCGTCGCGCTGCTCGACGCGCTCGCCCTCGCGCGCCTCGCGCGCCTCGCGCTCCTCGCGCTGGCGCCGCTGCTCCGCGCGCTCCATCGCGCCCGCCTTGACCAGGTCAAAGAACCCGTCGACCCCCTTGGACACCGCCTCCGCCATGACGTCGCCCCGCTTCGCGTCGTTCTTCGCGAGCTTTAGCGCCGTCTCACTCGCCCGACCTCGCACCTCCGACAGCTCTTTCTCTAGGAACTGAACGCGGTTTTGCAGGAAGGTCATAAAGCCCGCGTCGCCCGCAGGCGCCGACGACTTCGCCCCGAGCAACGTCGAAAAAAGCTGCATATCGGCCGAGCGATCCGCCCGCACCGCCGCGAGCTGCTCACGGTGCATTTCGCGCAGCGCCGCGAGCTGCTCCGACACGCCCGAGAGCGCGGCCTCCCGCGCCTGACGCTGGATTTCTAGGACCGTCGCGACCGTGTCGTCGCCCTCCGGCTCCGGCGCAGGCGCCGGTTTCTCGTTGGGACGCCCGACAGGAACAACGCCGTTCTCGTCGGGAATGTCGACGTCCCAGGCGTTGCCGATCACTCGCCCGTTCGCGTCCCTTCCCTCGACGCGATACCGCCCCGGCCCCCACCGCTCGCGCAGATCCTCCTCATCCTTGATCGTCGACGGGTCGAGACGCGCGACCACCACCACCTTGCGCTCCGACTTCGACGGTTCATGCCACGCCCAGCGGTAGACGTAGAGCTTTGCCACCTTCGGCCCAAACAGCGGGTGCCCCAGTTGTGCGGTAGTGCCCATGCAGCGAGGCTACACCGACGCCGCGCCGGGATTCCACCGGCCACAGACCGCACACCCACCGGCCCCGCGCCGGGTCTAGTCTTCGACCAGCTCCGCGTCGACGACCTCGACGCCCGCGGCGACGGGCTCGACCCGCACGCTCGCGCGCTTCGGCGTAGACGCCTTCGGCCTCGACGCGCTCGACGCCTTCGGGCACGACTCGCCCGCAGGCTTCGCGCGCTTCGACCGCGCGCGCTTCGACTTCGGTTTCGCGTCGAGCAGCTCCGCGAGCCGCGCGCCGTCGACCTTGCCCTGGCGCGGCCCGAGGCCGCGCGCGAACCCGTCCGCGAGCGCGTCGACCATCCGGCACTCGTCGCAGGCGCACCCCATCGGATGCCCCGCGACCAGCCTCCCCGCTACCTTCGCAGCCTCGCCGACCAGCCTATCAAGGAGACCCATCGCTACCTCCGCCACAGATGCACCGCGACCACGCGCCGCCCCAGCAGCGACGCTCACCGACGACGAGCGCGTCGCACGCGCAGACCGCGCGCGCGCCCTCCTCCAGACACACGCCGGGATCGAACGCGCCCGCGTCGACTGGCGCACCGCCGCCGCCGCACCCCGCCACGAGGCCCACGAGCGCCACGAGTAGACGACGGGCGCGCGCAGCTCCCACCGCGCGCGCCCGCCCTGCCAGTGCGCCGGGGTAGGGGGCGCGAGGCGCACGAGCACCCGCGACGCTACCAGACTCGCCCACGTCTACCCAGGCCCCGCGCGAGGCGTCACCGTGCGCCATATCCGCCACCTCTCGCCGAGATACTCCGCCACGTCGCGCGTGGGCACCAGCTCGCCGGGGTGTAGATCGCAGCAGCCGCATTTCCAGCACGCGCGCAGCTCCGCCTTATCGTCGCGCGGCTCAGGGTCAGGCACGAGGCCCGCGGCCTCGCGCGCGACGCCGTAGTGCCGCACGAGCTGAACGTGTCGCGTCGCGACGCACCAGCGCGCCGCGAGCTCAGGATGCGCGACGTCTCGACGCGCGCCCGCCATCCACGCGCCATGCGCGGGAGACGGTGTTTTCAGCGCGTATTTGAGGCACTCTCGCAACGCGCTCCGCAGCCCTGCGCGCTCCGCCGCGTCGAGCTCCCCCGGCGCGATGTCGTCGACGACGACGCCCGCTCGACGGGGTAGCTCCTCCGCGCGCGACGACACGTCGCGCGGAGCCCTGACGTCGACGAAGCACCCCGCCCGCGCCGCCCACCACTCGACGCGCAGCCACGGCCCGTAGACCAGCGCGTGAACGTGGACGTGGCCCGCATCCGAGAGCTCGACACGCACCCACGCCGCCGCCGCACCGCCCGCGCGTGCGCCCGCGTCCCAGCACGCACGCCACCGACTCAGGACGTCGTCGACCCGTCGACGCAGGCCCGCGACCGTGAGCGCCTGGGGATCGCCCGGTGCCCACTTCGGAGAGATCGTGACCAGCCGCCACCGCCAGGACTTCCACTCCCTCACCCGCGCGAGCTCAAAGCGCGCGAGGCGCCGCCGCGCCTCCGCGGCCTCCGCGCGCTTCTCCGCGGCCTCCGCGAGCCGTAGCCGCTCCGCGCAGCTCGACGGCGTCCGCGCGTACCCCGCGGCCTCTCGATGCCTCGACGCGATGCGCTGCCAGCGGTCGCGAGACGCCGCCGCGGCCTCGACCGCCTCGACCAGCTCGCCGTCGACCTCGCGCGCTCGCGCCGTCGCGAGCCCCGGCACGAGCTCCGCGGCGCGGCCCAAGTGCTCGACGCGCTCGCGCGCCGCAAGCCGCGCGCACCACGGGCAGACGCGCACGTCGCACGTCGCGTGAACCTCGACGTGCGCCGCGGGCTCCCCGCACGAGCCGCAGCCAGAGACGCGCGCGAGGCGCCCGCACTGACGCAGCGATTGCCCCTGGTCGTACGCGCCGAGCTCCTCCAGGGCCGAGGCGACGCCCTCGACCCACTCGCGCCAGCCTCGACGCGACCCGCGCGCGAGCCTCGACCGGCGCACGCCAGCGGCTTTCAGCGCGGCCCGTTGGGCCGCTCGCGCTTGCTGTCGCGCCCCCCCGCCGCCGCTGCGCGGCGCCGGTTCCCCCGTAGGGGGTCGCGTCCCGCGGGCTGTCCGATTTCGCAAATCCCCTGGGGTATCCAGTTGAGGGGGGGCTCCGCCCCCCGACCCCCGGCGCACACCCTCCGTCGACCCCTCGCCGGTCACCACGAGGCCCTCCGACGAAGGCCACGAGCACCACCACGAGCACCACCACGAGCACGTTGCCCACGAGCACCGCGACCCCTTCCACCCCCGTCGATTTCACACCAACCCCCGTTGACACAGCCCACAATCTGTGAACGCGATTCGCCCCAATGACCCGCACCGACAAACTCGCAGCGTGCGCCCGAGCAGCGCACGACGTGGCCCACACCTACAACCGCGCGATAGGCGACACGCTCTCGCCCCCCTGGGAGGATCTCACCAGCGCAGACAAGGCGGGACGCATTCGAGGCGCAGAGCACGCCATCAACGGCGGTACCCCCGAGGCATCGCACCAACTTTGGATCGAGACGCGCGTTGCGGAGGGATGGGTCTACGGCCCCGAGAAGAACTACACCGCAAAGACGTCGCCGTGCCTCGTCCCGTACGCCGAGCTCCCCGAGCACCAGCGCCGCAAGGACGCCCTGTTTCAATCGGTCGTCCGCGCCATGTGGCGCGCGCTGGACGACTAGCCTCCCGACGTCCCCCACGGATCGAACAGGAACCACCCCGACGCATAGCGCAGTTGCACCGGAGCCCCGACGCGCCGCGCCGCGTGCTCGCCGACCACCTGGCGCACCAGCTCGACCCACGAGCGCGACGCCCACACCGCGTGCGAGCACACCGCGACCTTCAACGCGCGCGTGCCCGACAGCACAGGCACCGACTCCGGCCAGAGGAACAGCTCCACTCGCGCCACGCGCTCGCGCACCGCGACCAGAGGCACGTCGAGGCCGAGCAGCTCCCGCGCCTCGGCCGACACGTCGCGATCCATCTTCCCGATGACGACCGGCCACCACTTCGCGGCATCGCCCCGATAGACCACGAAGGGCCACGCATCGCCGACCGCTCCAGATTCCTCGCCCATCGCTCGCTCCTAGTTCTTCCCGTCGCTTCGGTCGCGCTCGCGCGTGTAGGACGCGAACTCCACCCATCGCTCCGCCGCCGTCGCGAGCAGCGAGACGGAGCACGCGCCGCAATACCAAATGTCCGCGTGCTGCCTCACCGCCACCACGCCACCGACGCGCTCGCCGTAGAGCGTAGTCACGTTGTGGAACCACCCCGACACAGCCCCGTCGAGGATCGACGCGGTAGAGCAGCACCCGCGGCACACCGCGACGCCCGATCCAGATTGATCGCTCACTGTCAACACCTCCGTTGAGAAAATCGTTGCGTACACAGACCGCCCCGTGTGTGTACGGGGCCCCTCGACGCGCCGAGCTCACGACCGCCCCTCGCGCCATAGCTCGACGCACCACCCACGCGAGCGCACCTCATCGACCGACACCGCCACGGTGTACGGATCGACCGCAGGAGGGTACGGAGCCAGCGCCGCCCACTCGACCAGCTCGACGTCGACGTCGAACGCCGCCGCCACGTCCCCGAGCTGCCACCGCCTCCACGAGCAGTGCGCCACCCACAGCGCGAGTAGCAGCGCAGGCGATAGCTCCACCCGCGGCGCCCCGATCATGTAGAGCGCCCAGCCCGCGAGAGCCTCAGACGCGCGGTGATCGTCGGGACCGTGCGGACGCCTCATACGTCGCCCAGGTAGAGCCCGACGCACCACCCACGCCGCGCGAGTTCCTCCGAGGGGAGCAGGCCCTCCACCGCGGACCGCTCCACCGCCGCACGCACTGACACCCCGCGCCGCTCGACCAGCTCGACGTCGACGCCGCACGCCTCCGCGACGTCCTCAATCGTCCACGGTCGACACGAGCGATGGACGACGTTGCACGCGAACACCAGCAACCGCGAGAGCAGAGGCGGAGGAGGCGCGGCCTGGTACTCCCACCCCGCGAGCCGCACCCGCACGGTCTGCTCCCATACGACCAGCTCGACGCCGACG
>ERZ761592.345-NODE-345-length-16985-cov-8.900059_pt1 | contig 16985 bp, 14 predicted proteins | sample MGYA00433095_ERZ761592 | MGnify/ENA primary metagenome ERZ761592 (study PRJEB28899, sample SAMN03785554) | bioreactor sludge metagenome | biome: EBPR Sludge; feature: EBPR Bioreactor; material: 0.22µm filtered reactor supernatant | place: Saint Lucia: Queensland... | reverse complement strand
ATGCCCAGTCCAACCTCGGCGACATGTATGCCACCGGTCGAGGCGTGCCGAAGGATTACGTCCAGGCCTACATGTGGTGGAATCTTGCGGCCGCGCAGGGCGATGAAGATGCGACCAAGAAGCGCGAGACGACAGGCCGATTGGCTCCCGCTAGCGTCGAGCCACCGGCGCCGGTGAAGCCCCCCGACCATGCCCCGCACGGTCGAGCCGATCTTTAGAGTGGGAGAGCCGCCGTAGTCGAAGGTGTCCGCGCCGCCCTGGCCGAAGAGCCCGTCGAGCCGGTCGGTGCCGGCGTCGCCATAGAGGGCATTTACCGCTCTGGCCGGGGAGGTGGGAGGTGGATCTCGTCGCCGGCGCCGCCGTATATGGTGTCGTCACCGCCGCTGCTTGCGCTCGCCCATCATGATCTTCGCAGCCGAGCCGCTCTTCCGCTTTAGCTTGAAAGCAGGGTAACGTTTTTTGTCAGCGGCTTATTAGAAGTCTCGGATTTGGGTCCAGAGTAGGGACCATGTGGACAGATGCGCTCAGGCGAGGGTGTCCCAACGCGCTTTTGCCGGATCGCGTCAGCGGTAGGCGACGGCCGGTGCCTGGCGGGTTGGGTGGTCCGGATGTACATGGTTAGGCGCCCCCAGGGTGGATCATGGATGACGCTCGGGATGATCAGGAGGTTCCCGCGCTGGCAGAAGACGCGGTAGTAGAAGGCCCTGCGCGCCCAGCTACGGCGCTAACCAAGGGTTCGTGCGTGTCCTGCGAGGTGCTCCGGATCAGGAGGAGGTGATGGAGGCACCCGCCTGGAATGAGGTCTTCCAGGGCGTGGCATGGACAGGCTTCAACTTGGCCCTTGTCCCGCTCTTGCCGTGGTCGGCCTTCTGTCGTCACCTCGTGTGGGTCTACGCTCAGGCGCGGGCGACGGTGGATCGGCTACGCCACTCGTGGCTCTACAGCTTCCTTGAGATCGCCGCGATGCTGTCTGTCCCGGTGGTGGCCGTCATGTGGCTTCTGGAGGCAAGCGACCGGATCAAGGCGAGGCACTACAGGGCGTGGGAGTTGATCAATTCCGCGAGGGGCTCAACTGGCGACGGTGGGAGGAAAGCTGCGCTTCAGGACCTGAAGGAGGATGGTGTGAGGCTTTCGTATGCGCCTCTGGACAAGGCCTACTTGGCGGAGATTGACTTGCGTGGCGCGCATCTGTGGGGTGCTCAGCTCCAGGAGGCCCAAATGTGGAAGAGCAAGCTTGACGACGCCATCCTCGTCAAGGCGCAGTTCCACAATGCGAAACTGCAGAAGGCTGAACTTCGCTGCGCGCTGCTTATGCAAGCAGACTTCCAGGGAGAAGAAACGGATCTCAAAGAGGCGAAACTACACCGGGCTAATCTGTTTGAAGCCAAGCTAAATGATGCTGATCTTCGAGGGGCGGAGCTGTACGGTGCGGACCTTCGGGGCGCGCAGCTTCAGGGCGCTAAGCTGGATGGCGCACATTTGGAGGGCGCCGTTCTATGGGGCATAGTTGAAGTTTGGAGCGCCGGCATCTTCTCCTACAGGGTCCCAAAACCCGCGATTATCAATCAGGAGCAGATAAACGTAGCTTTCGGCGATGAGAACACAGTGCTTCCGCCTGATCTCAATCCCACGTGGCTCAAGGCCGAGCAGGCATCACCCAATTCGCCGCCCTGTCAATCGCCTCAGCCAGAACCTCAACCAGATACCCCGCCCCATACCGCGCGCTGACATTGCCGCCGCTGTGGCCGTGCAAGGCTTCCACTATCTCGGGCCTCTAGCCCCAACCGCCGACAGCCCTCGGCTCGGAGGTGGCGGAGCGAGTGAAAGGTTACCCGAACAGTCGTCCCTCCCGCGGGGTCCCCTTCAGTTGAGCAAGCATTCCTATGTACAAATACTTCAGGTATCTGCTGGCTTCTCTCCTATGTAGGGTCGGAGTACTTTACGTCTACACGTCGCTCTTCAACCTATCTAATTACGCAGAGGCGTTCCGCTGGTTCCGGGTAGCTGCTAGGTGGGGGAGCGTCCGCGCCCAGTACCAGCTCGGCGCGCTTTACGCGGGCGGATTGCCGGCGATGATGATACCGGCGGATGAGTATGCTCGTCTGGCGCGCCGGCGGTCTCGGCTAGACCTGCCTTTCCCCAAGTACGGTTCGCCAACGGACCTGACAGATTTCGAAGCTGTACGATGGCTCCGTGCGGCCGCCGAGGCGGGGATGGCCGCCGCGCAGGTCGATCTTGGCAACATGTACAGAAGCGGGCAGGCGGTGCCGAAGGACGTCCAAGAGGCGTTGTACTGGTATCGGGCGGCTGCGGAGCAAGGGCTCGCTGCGGGTCAGTACAACATGGGCGTCATGCACGATCAGGGAGAAGGAATCCCGCGGGACTTGCGGGCGGCAGCACGATGGTATGCTTTGGCTGCGGAACGCGGACACGCTGAGGCGCGGTTCAATCTTGGCGTAATGTACTGCCGCGGGGAGGGTGTGCCGCAGGACGACAAGGAGGCTGTGAGCTGGCTCCGCAGGGCGACCAAGGTGCGCTGGTTCCTATGGCCCTTCATGCATGGGGAAGCTAAGGCGCAGACAATGTTGGGCCTCATGTATCGAGGCGGCCGTGGTGTACAGCAGGACGGTCGCGAGGCTGCCCGCTGGTTCCGGAAGGCTGCAAAGCAAGGCGACGCAAACGCCGCCTACAATCTGGGCGACATGTACAGGACGGGCGAAAGCGTCCCGCAGAACGATCTGGACGCTGTGCACTGGCTTCGCGGCGCGGCCGAGCAGGGGCATGCGACTGCTCAATACGACCTCGGTATGATGTACAAGATCGGCCGAGGAGTGTTGCAGGATGACCAGGAAGCAGCCAGGTGGTTCCGCGGCGCCGCAGAAAGTTGGCTCTCATGGGCGGAGCGATTAGCCGGCTACATCCTCGCCGATGATGGCGAAGTCCCCGAGGACCAACGCGAGGCGACCAAGCAGTTCCGGACAGACGCCGAGGCTGGCCACGCTACTGCTCAGTACAACTTGGGAGTAATCTACACTGGCGGCCTTGGTGTGAAACAGGACGACCGCGAAGCTGTTCATTGGTTCCGACTGGCGGCCGAACAAGGGTTCTTCTTGGCGCAAGCCAGTCTCGGCGTAATGTACGCGAAAGGGAGCGGCGTTCAGCAGGACGAGCGTGAGGCCTTGCGCTGGTTCCGGATGATGTCGAAGCAGGGCCAAGCCCTAGAGCTGGCTGGCGTGCGGTTAGACATCCGGGCGGTGCCGCGGCGGAGCGCTGCCGGCTCAAGCGGGTGGATGCGCTGGACCCCACCAGGACCGGCTGGCGCCAAGGGGCTCGCCGGGGCGCCACACGACCTCGACCGAGAGGGCGATGCGGGGAATGTTAAAGACGAAATTAAAGCCGCGCGTTCGTTCAGGGCCGCCGCAAAGCATGGCGTTGCCAGCGCAAGATTCCATCTCGGAGTGATATACCAGTATGGCAGGGGAGTGCCTGCGGACGACAACGAGGCGGCAAGACAATACTCGCTGGCGGCGGAGCAGGGCGACCCGCGCGCACAGAACAATCTTGGTGTCATGTATGCGAGAGGCTTGGGTGTTCCTCGGGATGATCGTGAAGCCGCCCACTGGTTTAGAACCGCCGCGGGGCAAGGCGATGCCACTGCGGCATACAACCTGGGTTTCATGTACAGCAATCACCGGGCCTCTCCTGATGAAGGATCTTTTGAGCAGGCGATACACTTCTATTCGGTGGCTGCGGCGCACGGACACGCCCTAGCCCATTTCAACCTAGGCGTCATGTACCTGAAGGGCGACGGCGGTCAATGCAAGCGCGAGACCCTACGTGGGTTCCGCGAAGCTGCCAGCTTGGGAGAGATGTCGTACGCCTCCATAGACAAGCGAGAGGCCTTTCGTAGATTCGGTGAAGCAGCCCAATGCGGACTCGCTGACGCTCAGTACAACCTGGGCATCATGTTCGCCTGCAGTGACGGAGTAAAGAGCGACTTAGTTCAAGCCTATGCTTGGCTAAATCTCGCAGCTGCGCAGGGTTTTGGAGAAGCAGCCAGCTTTCGCGACTGCCTCGAAGAGTCGATGCCACAGGCGAAGATCGCTGAGGCGCAGGCTCTTTCGCGCCGCTGGGCCCGGCAGTAGGAAGCCGGCCAGCGCCCGCCCGTTCAGATCCGGCTGCTGGGGGTCCTTCCCCCGCACCTTAAACATCAGCGGGCGCAGAGCCTTTAGCAGGTTCGTGCTCGGCAGCCGCCTTGGACGTTGGCAGGCTTGCCGCCGCTGTTGGCTGGATGCGCCATGGTACCAGTACGAATATCAGATGGGACCCTACGCCGAGCATCCCCCAGGGGCCGGGGGGCGGCGTCCGGCGCGCCTACTCCCACTGCTTCTTCGTCCGCCGCCCACCACCAGCGGGCCAGTACCAGTACAGAAAGCCAGATGGGACCCTACGCGGGAGCAGCCCCGGGGCCCCCTGGGGCTCAGCAGCGGGTCGCGGTAGCGAAGGCGCATTCAGAGCTGTGCTGACTGAGTTCGCCCCGGGGGGCCGGTGTCGCCCCCGGGGGGCCGTAACCGGCCGTTCTGGGCCGCCTTCCTGCGCTGAACTGGGTCTGCGAGGATGCGTCGCTAAGGACGTCGTTAACGACGTCGCTTGCGGGGTTGCGGGATGCGGGCGGAGATTTTGGTTGGGCCCGAGCGGCGGCGCCGGTGGTCGGTCGCGGAGAAGCTTCGGCTCGTGCGCGAGGCCTTCGCGCCTGGGGCGCGTGTATCCGATGTGGCCCGGCGCCGCGACGTTTCGCGCGGTCAGATCTACCAATGGCGCGCGGAGCTGCGGGATGGTCTGCTGACCGAGGTGGGCACGGACATCGTCGGCTTCGTGCCCGTCGACGTGGCTGCGTCGATGACCCCGGAGCCGTCGCCGGCGAGTGGGGTTGCGGCGGATTTGGTAATCGAGATCGGTTTGGCCGGTGGCCGGAGCCTGAAGGTGCCGTCGTCACTGCCGACGGCGGACCTGCGCCGGCTGATCTGCGCGGTTGAAGAGGCATGATCGGACCTGGGACCGGCGTGCGGGTCTATCTCGCCTGCGGCGTGACGGACATGAGGAAGGGGATCACGGGGCTCGCCGCGGTGGCGCAGCAGGTCCTGAACCAAATTCCGACGTCGGGCGCCGTCTTCGCCTTTCGCGGCCGCCGGGGCGATCGGATCAAGCTCCTATACTGGGACGGCCAGGGCTTCTGCCTCTACTACAAGGTGCTGGAGCGCGGCCGCTTCCCGTGGCCGTCGCCGGCCGATGGGGCCATCCGGCTGACCTCGGCGCAGCTGGCGATGCTCTGGGAAGGGATTGACTGGCGCCGCCCGGCATGGACGTCGCCGCCCGCGCGCGTTGTCTGATTCAGTAGCTGAATCAAGGCGATAAGGCTGTCCATCGGGGTCATTTCCGGGCTACGATCAAGCCATGATCTCGCCGCTGGACGCCTTGCCGGATGACCCCGCCACGCTCAAGGCAATCATCCTGGCGCAACGGGCGGAGGCCGAGCGGATGGCGGCGTCGGTGCGGGCCTACGAGGCGCTGATCCAGGCGCTCAAGATCCGCATCGCCAAGCTCAAGAGGCAGAAGTTCGGGCCGAGCTCGGAAAAGATCGAGCGGGAGATCGACCAGCTGCAGCTCGCGCTCGAAGATCTCGAGGTGGCGATGGCCACGGCGGAGGCCAAGCCCGAACCAACGGAGGCTGCGGCAACCCCCGAGACGCCAGCCGAACGCGCAGCGCCGCGTCGGCGCGGCAAGCCGCGGATCGCCGAGACCACAGCGCGCGAACGCGTCGTGCTCGACCCCGGCGAATGCTGCCCGGACTGCGGTGGGCCCTTGCGCCTGGTGGACGAGGATGTGGCGGAGATCCTTGAACTCGTCGCCGCGCAGCTGAAGGTGATCGAGACCGCGCGTCTCAAGAAGTCCTGCCGGCAGTGCGAGCGGATCGTGCAACCGCCGGCGCCAACGCGCCCGATCCCGCGCGGCATGGCCGGCCCCGGCCTGCTCGCCCACATCCTGGTCGCCAAGTACGACGATCATCTCCCGTTGTACCGCCAGGGCGAGATCTTCGCCCGCCATGGCGCCGACATTCCGCGCTCGACGCTGATCGACTGGTGTGGCCAAGCCATCGCCGTGCTCCGGCCGCTGATCGAGCGGATCAAGACCAACGTGATGTGCACCGACCGCCTGCACGCCGACGATACGCCGATCCAGGTGCTCGACCCGATGGTGCGGCAGACCCGAGGCAAGGCACGGGCGGTCAAGGAAGGCCGGATCTGGGTCTATGTCCGCGACGACCGCCCATGGGGCGGCAAGGATCCGCCAGGGGTGGCCTACTATTTCTCCCCCGACCGCAAGGGCGAGCATCCGCAGGGCCATCTTGCCGAGTTCAAGGGCGTGTTGCAGGCCGACGCCTACGGCGGCTTCGCCAAGCTCTACCAGGCAACCGCGGACACCGAGCCGCGGGTCCGCGAAGCGGCCTGCTGGGCGCACCTTCGGCGCGATTTCCACGACATCTGGAAAGCGACCGCCTCGCCTGTTGCCAAGGACGCGCTGGAGCGGATCGGCAGGCTCTACGACGTCGAGCGCGAGATCACCGGCCAGCCGGCGGAGCGCCGCCGCGAAGCGCGCCAGAACCGCAGCCGGCCGCACGTCGACGCCTTCCGTCTCTGGTGCGAGAGCCAGCTCGTTTGCGTCCCGGCCAAAGGTGACCTCGCCAAGGCCATGCGCTACGCCCTCAAGCGGTGGGACGCCTTCACCCTGTTCCTCGAGGACGGCCGCATTGCCATCGACAACAATCCCGCCGAGCGCGCCATCCGCCCCGTCGCGATCGGCAGGAAGAACTGGCTTTTTGCCGGCTCGGACGCCGGCGGCGAAACCCTCGCCGACGCAATGACCATCATCGAGACGGCGAAGCTGTCGGGCCTCAACCCCGAAGCCTACCTCGCCGACGTTCTCGCGCGGATCAACGACCACATCGTTACCCGCCTTGACGAACTGCTCCCCTGGAACTGGACGCCAGCCTCGCAGCAAGCCGCTCAGGCTGCGTGAGCGGCCCAGAGCGGCCGGTTACGGGGGGCCGGTGGGTGAGCCACGCCCGTAGCATGCTTCGCCGCCCTTGCCCGCCGACGAGCATGCCCCTTAGGGAAGCATGGTCAATGATCAGGCCGTCTCACGGGAACATGGCGTAAACGCCCAAGCACCGCCGCCGGTCGGCAAAGACCCCCGCATCACGGTTCGGTCTTGACCCGCTTGTGACGCTGGCGGCGCCGCCGCGCCGCTGTCGTCTACAGCAGGAAGTCCAGCGCGTTCCACGAGGTGGGCAGCGCGCTGCCGTCGGTGACAAGGATCTCCATCTCGGCGCCAGATGTCCCGGTGACGTTAGCCTGGATCAGGGTGTCCGAGTTCCCGGAGGCCTGCACCCGGATCTGGCCCGGCGCGCTGAAGGCACTGGTGCCGCGGAAGGTGAAGGCCTGGTTGCCGGAGACGCCGGTGTTGGCGTCGATCGTCGACAGGTCGATGACCTCGGTGCGCGTCGATCCGCCGACGCCAGTGAAGTCGCCGACCACGTCGCGCAGGGTCGTGCCGACCGGGGAGTGGGAGACGGCGTCGTAGTCGAAGGTGTCGGTGCCGCCCTGGCCGAAGAGCCTGTCGAGGCCGTCGGTGCCGCTGAGCCTGTCGTTCTCGGTTCCGCCATAGAGGATGTCGTTGCCGCTGCCGCCGGCGAGATAGTCCGTTCCGGCGTCGCCGTAGAGGGTGTCGTTGCCGCTCTGGCCGGAAAGGTGGATCTCGTTGCCGGTACCGCCGTAGACGGTGTCGTCGCCGCCGCCCGCCCACACCTGGTCGTTGCCGGCGTCGCCGTAGATCCTGTCCGGCCCGTCCGTCGGATCGTCGAGGCCACGGCCGCCGTAAATCGTGTCGTCGCCGTCCTGGCCGTAGATCGTGTCGTTGCCGAGATCGCCGTAGAGAACGTCGGCGCCCTCCCGACCGTCAAGCGTGTCTGCGCCCCCAAGGCCCCTGAGTGCATCGGATAGGAAACCGCCGATTATCTCGTTGCTCAGGTCGTTTCCGGCAAAAGATATTCCATCAGGAATATTGGGGCTTAGAGCAAGCCTCTCAACATCGGGGCCAAGAGCGTAATCCACCCCGTAGCTTTCAATCGTATCATGGCCTTGGCCGGAAAGCTCTATGACGACATCCTTTTGTTCATACACGATGTACGTGTCGTCTCCGGGCCCGCCATACAGTAGGTCATCATTGTTTCCTGGCTCCCAGTCATAGAGGTTGGAGTAAGTAGCTTGTTTGGATGCGTCCAACGTGTCGTTTCCGTCTTCGCCGTACATGTAAACGTCCACGCCGGCGATCCGTTCAGAGTTGTTACCGGGCCACATGGTTCCGCTCAACGTATCGCTACCTGTGCCGCCGCGCAGGCGTATTTCGCCACTGAGGCCGCTGTAGTCCTCGCCGTTGAGAGGCTTCTCGAAGGAGATGTTATCGTTTCCAGCATCTCCGTATGCGCTGGCCCCGACCAATCCGGACGTTGGGATGGCGTAGGTGATGTCGTCGTTGCCGAAGCCCCCCTGGACGACGCTTCCGACCCCTGAGAAGGAGATGCTATCAGCGCCACCGCCACCGGCGATTGTATCGGCTCCGCCCGCGCCACTGATGACGTCGGCGGCGTCGGACGGTCTCGTGCCGGCCGGATCCGCTGCGACTCCAAGAGAAAGCGCGTCCGGCGTAATGGTGTCGTCGCTGATCGTGCCTCTGTAAGTACCCACGACTGGCCCCTCCTCGAATCGACCGCCGGTAGATCGCCGCAGCAACGCTAGACGCCGGTGCGGATAATGCCCCTAACCCGACTGCCGACACTGCTGATGAGCCAGTCGTCGGCACCTCTAAGACTTAATCTTAACAGAGGATACTCCCAAACTCATGCCGATGTTACGCACCGCAAAATCTCCTTGTAAATGATTTTCTAAGCCGAAGTGTGGCCGGGAACCTCGCTGCTACGAACGCTCAGTCATGTTGCACCATGCCGCGCTACTCCAAGACCCTCGGGGCCGGAATCGTGCTGAGGTTCTTTCAAGCCAGCGCACCATGATCCGGAAAGGAGGGATCTGCGCTGGCGGATCGGACGCGTGACGATCTTGAGCGGCGTCCCAGTGGCCTTGCCGACGTCAGCAATCGTGGGCGCAGGAACGGGAACCGACGGCGGACCTCCTTCAGCGTTTGCAGGCAGGAGTCGGGGCGCTGGAAGCTGCCGTCAGGAGACGCCGTGAGCCACGGGGCGACTCGGATCTAACGTCACCTCGATCATGTTTCGGACGGAGCACCGGCCGGGTTCCGTCGGTTTTGTCAGTGCCCTCACCCAGGCTGCGCCGATTTTGAGATGGAGAGGCGCGCCCTGCGCTGAAGCATGCCTCCCCTCCGCGGACATCCTTGGCGACGTCGTGCGCCGCTGCGCTCGGGGCGGAGGCTCTGCGGGTCTGCGCCGCGCGAGAGGCCAAGGGGAAGGGGGCGGGCCTTCCACCTTGAGCCGGCTTCGCAGGGCACGCCCCTGTCGCCCCTGCTGCATGCCGTGCGAGTGCCTAATGGTACCAGTACAAGAAGCAGATGGGACCCTACGCCGGAGCATCCCCCCCCCGGGGGGCGCCAAGGGGCGACATGACGTGGCTCATCGTCCGCGGACGTTCACCTACAGCCGCTAGTCGTAGGCGGGTGTATGGGTGGGTAAGCCAGCCGGTTACGTCAAATTCTCGAGTGCGTTCAAGGCTTTAGGAGAGGGAAGTGGCGGAGGGGGTGTCCGCCCAACAATCGTTCGCCGTCGTCCGTGACCATCCCCCTCCGTGCGCGAAAATATGGCCCGCCAACGGCTTAAGGTACGGCATCGTCTTGTGGTGTCCGCCTGCGTTCGTGTACAGTCAGATGTTGTTGGTGGGTAAGAGGGTGGGTAGATGCCGCGGCCGGCGAAGGGGCTCAAGTCCGACGTCAGCATCCGGGCGATCAAGAAGCCTGGTTACCATGCCGACGGCGGCGGGCTGTATCTGCAGGTCACGGCCGGCGGCGCCCGGAGCTGGATCTTTCGCTACACCGGCGGCGGCCGCCGGCACGAGATGGGGCTTGGCAGCTACCCGGACGTGACCCTGAAGACGGCGCGCGACAACGCGGCTGAGATGCGGAGCTTGCGTGCTGCGGGTCGCGATCCTCTGCAGGTGCGGCGCGCCGGGCGCCAGCAGAGAGCCGGCAGCGTCACCTTTGCCGAGGCGGCTGATGCCTACATCGCCGCCCATGAGCCCAGCTGGCGCAACCCAAAGCACCGGCAGCAGTGGACGAACACGCTCGCCACCTACGTCCTGCCCTCTCTGGGAAGCGTGTCGGTCGCCGACATCGAGACGAGCCACGTGACGAGGGTGCTGGAGCCGATCTGGCTTGCCAAGACGGAGACGGCAACCCGGGTCCGCCAGCGGGTCGAGGCCATCCTCGACTGGGCTGCGGCGCGCGGCCTGCGGACGGGCGAAAACCCGGCTCGCTGGCGCGGCCACCTTGACAAGCTCCTGGCTCGGCCGACGCGGATCCGTACCGTGCAGCACCATCCGGCTTTGCCTTATGCGGAGCTTCCCGCCTTCATGCTCGAGCTCGCCGGCCAAAACGGCGTCGCCGCCCGTGCCTTGACCTTCTGCATCCTCACCGCCGCTCGCACGGGCGAGGTCATCGGCGCTCACTGGTCCGAACTCGACGGAGACGTCTGGACCATCCCCGGCGCTCGGATGAAGTCCGGCCGCGAGCATCGCGTGCCCCTGTCCCTTCCAGCCCAGCAGATCATCGAGCAACTGCGGGCGCTTTCCGATGACGCCGACGGCTTCGTTTTCCCCGGCGGACGAGGGGCCAGGCCGCTCAGCAACATGGCGATGGCGGCGGTGCTCAAGCGCATGGGCCGGGGCGGGATCACCGCCCACGGGTTTCGCAGCTGTTTTCGCGACTGGGCGCGGGAGTCCACCAACTTCCCCCGGGAGGTCGCCGAAACGGCGCTGGCCCACATCCTGAAGGACAAGGTCGAGGCGGCTTACGCCAGAGGTGACCTTCTCGACAAGCGGCGGGAGCTGATGGCTGCCTGGGCCAGCTACGCCCTCTCACGAGCAGCGGGCACCACGGCAACGGCCTAGGTTTCCGGACCGGCACGCGGGTCGTGCCCCAGCCACGTCTGCGCTCTCTATCGGAGCCCGCGGGGGCGGTCGGGCACTAAATCTGGCTCCTCTTACCGCCTGCCTCGCGGTCCGGCAGGCCGCCCTGCCGTACGACCCCTCGATGAGTGCACACTTTCTAGCGCGGATGTGCAGACTTATTTGAAGGTCTCAGCTATACATGAATCTATATTTCCGTATTTCCTGTAATGACCCTTTCCTTCGTTCGTTACGAGGACGAAATGGAAATGACTTTCTTCGCACGTGGCAGGAGAGAGCAAGTGAGGTGTGCAACATTGCATAGAACGGCCCGCTGCAAGTTTGCATGAATGCACAGCAACCCACCGTTTAGGAGATAAAAAACATGCGCCCGCCGGCAGCCGGGCTAGGTGTGGCTTTTGACTTCGTGTATGCTTGCGACCATCGACGAACGTACCCCACACCAGGAGGAGTTGCTCGCGGTGGACAAGCGCTGCCTGTCGGTCGATGAGACGGCGACTGCCGTCGGCCTTGGCCGCACGAAGATTTACGAGCTGATCAACGAGGGCAAGTTGAAGAGCGTCAAGGTCGGCCGCCGCCGGCTGGTTCCCGCCGCGGCCGTGGACGAATTCCTAGAGACGCTCGGGTAGGCGCGGAGAGGCCGGTGAGTGATAGCGCCTCAGACGTTGCCCGCAGGCTCGGAGGGCACCGGTCAGGCAAAGGCTGGCTCTGTCGCTGCCCCGTGCCTTCACACGGGCGGGGCCGGGGAGACCGCACGCCTTCGCTGTTGGTCTCGGACGATGGCCACGGCGGGATCCACCCCCACTGCTTTGCCGGCTGCACTCCTCAAGAGGTCGTTGCTGCGCTTGGGTTCGGTGAAGCGGATCGTCGAGCTTTTCCCCGGCCCGGCTCCGCGCCCGTCGCAGGCGCCGGCGCAGCAGATAACCATGCTCTCGCGCTCCAGCTATGGGCGCGGCGGCAGAGCCCGGCTGGCACCATCGTCGAGGCCTACTGGCGCTGTCGCGGCATCGACATCCTCCTTCCGCCATCCATCGGCTTCATCCCGGACCTATGGCACAGGCCAACCCGGCAACGTCTTCCTGCGATGATCGCCGCCGTTCAGAACGTGGCGGGCCGCATCGTCGCCGTCCACAGGACCTACTTGCGCCGCGACGGATGCGGCAAAGCCGACGTCACACCCGCCAAGATGGCGCTGGGGCCCTGTGCCGGCGGCGCCGTTCGGCTTGGACCGGTGGCGGAGGAACTTGCCATCGGGGAAGGCATCGAGTCATCCGCATCGGCGGCAGAACTCATGGGCCTTCCCGCCTGGGCCGCGCTGAGCACCTCAGGCATGCGCCGCCTGGTTCTGCCGGACGTGGTCAAAACCTTGTGGATCGCAGCCGACCCGGATGGTCCGGGCATAGCGGCAGCGCACGCGCTCGCGCGGCGCGCAAAAGAAGAGGGCCGGCGAGTGATGATCGCGCGGCCCTCGGATCTCGATGACTTCAACAGCCTGGCACAAGGTATCAACAGAGTTGCCTACAGTAAATGAGCCTCTCCAGAAACTCAAGCGAGCAAACGTCGACGTCATCGAGGTCGACCCCTGGCCGGAGCCCGGTGAACTGCCCCATGGGCTGCCGGAGGTGCCCGCACTCACGAGCGACATGCTGCCGGCGGGCATCGGCCCGTGGGTTGCGGATGTTGCGGAGCGCATGCAGTGCCCCATCGAGTTCCCGGCGGTTGGCGCGGTCGTCCCCGCCTCCTCCCTGATCGGTCGGCAGCTCGGGATCCGGCCGAAGCGTCATGACGACTGGACGGTGACGCCGAACCTGTGGGGCGGCACCGTCGGCCCGCCGGGCATTATGAAGTCGCCGGCGCTAAAAGAGATGCAACGCCCCATCATTGAGATGGAAGATAAAGCCGCCAAGGCTCATGAGGAGGCACTCCGCACTCACGAGATCGCCGAAACCTTGGCTGGTGCTCAGGCATCCGTGACCAAAGATTCGCTGAAGAAACTGCTCAAGGACGGGAAGCGCGACGAAGCGTTCATGGTGGCAGCCGATGCCGTTCCCAAGAGTGTTTCGCCCGAGCGCCGGCGATATATTGCCAACGACTCGACGGTGGAGAAGCTTGGGGAGATCCTCGCAGCCAACCCGCGTGGTGTCTTGATCTTCCGCGACGAACTTAGCGGCTGGCTCCGCTCGCTCGACAAAGATGGCCGGGAGGCGGATCGAGCGTTTTACCTGGAGGCTTGGGAGGGCGGCGGCCGCTTCACCTACGACCGGATCGGTCGCGGGACCATCGACATCTCGGCCTGCTGCGTGTCCATGTTGGGCGGCATCCAGCCGGGCGTGCTCTCAGGCTACATCGCTGCCGCGGTGCGGGGCGGGGCTGGCGACGACGGTCTTGTGCAGCGGTTCCAGCTACTCGTTTGGCCCGACGTTTCTCGACAATGGCGCAACGTTGACTGCGCGCCCGCGGCCAAAGCTCGCGATGAGTATCAGGCGGCCATGCTCAGGCTCGACACGCTGGACGCGGCGGCGCTGGGAGCGGAGACGCCGGATGACGGAGGATTGCCGTTCCTGCGGTTTGATGACGCTGCGCAGGACCTCTTCGACACGTGGCGTAGCGGCTTGGAACTCAGGCTTCGCAGCGGCGAGCTCATCCCAGCCTTGGAGTCGCACCTGGCCAAGTACCGCAGCCTCGTCCCGTCCCTGGCTCTGATCTTTCACCTGCTCGCCGGCAACAAAGGGCCGGTCGGCCATGCCCCTCTCCATCTGGCACTGCGATGGGCCGAGTTCCTCGAAGGCCATGCGGCAAGGCTCTACTCGGTTGTCGTCAACGCCGATGCGGTCGCGGCCCGGCGCCTGGCGGCGAAGATCCTGAAGCGCGAGGTGAGCGACGGTTTCACCCGCCGCGACATCATCCGCAAAGGATGGAGTGGCTTAACGACGATGGACACGATTCAGGGAGCGATCGACGTGCTCGTCGAGCTCGGCTGGTTGCGCGAGGCGAGGAGGACCGACACCGGCGGTCGCCACTCCCTTACCTACATCATCAACCCTCAGCTGCAGCCGAGCGGCGTCAGCGAGGCAGCCTGAGTTTTGACAATGCTTGGGAGAGGCCACCGACAAAACCGACGAAAGACCGGCTGCGGCAGGCTTCACGTGCAGACGAGGGCCTTCTGTCGGTTTCGTCGGTGCCTCCTCCTGGTGCTTCCGAAGACCGGGTGGCGCCGCCAATTCCGCCGCCGCCTGCTGGCTGACTACAGGTAGAGGAACCGGGCCCTGTCACTCGACGGCGACAAGGCGCGGCTCGGCGACAAGCCGTCGCTCTCGCTCTTCTGCCTGTGCAAGCTGCTCGACTTGCTGAAGCATCGCTTGCATATGCACGCCCCTCGTTCGCTTCAACCGCAACCGCCACTGCCTGCGGCGTGAGCAGCGCGTCGCCGAGGGTCAGGAAAAAGGCGGCCGGCAATGTACTCCTGCCCCGTCTCGCCGACGATCCGGCGCACCAGGGAGCAGCCGTGGGAATGCAGCCCTCACGCGCAGGGCTACCTGCAGGTTCTTTTCCGGCGGCGTCCGCTGGCTAGGGGCGGATAGGGCTTCGTTTACGGGAGGTCATGGCTTGATCCGATCGGCGCCGGCGCGCACCGCCTTAGCGACTTTGTCTGCGAGGCGGTAGCTGTGCAGCCTGGCGCCGGCGACCATTCGATCTCGCCGCCCAGCGACCGGCTCGTATCCCAGTGCCGCCATTTGCGTGCGGGTCAACTGCTCGATGATGGCGATGTCGGACCCGGGCAGTTCCCGCCGCCAAGAATCGACCTCGCCACGGCGGAAGAACTGGGCGTCCACCTCGTTAGAGGCTACTTCGGGGCGAACCTTCTCGAACGCGGACGCCGAGAAGTAGGCCTCCGCCTCTTGCCGACTTACTGGTTCACCCAACCAGGCGAACAGTCGCATGATCTCCCCCGGCCCGTCGGCGTGAAGCTTCTCGTACCTGACCTCGCGGTAGCGTTCCGTCAGGCGGGCCGCACCCCGAGCGCCTTCGACATCCCTTCGCCATTTGCGGCTGGCATCAGCCAGCAGACCGGGAGCCCATTTCGAGCCCCAGGACCGCGACGCCGCGCGCAAGGACGGAACCACCGCCCGAGGATCGCGAATAATGTGAATGAAGAAAGCTTTAGGAAAGTGCCGCAGGATCTTCGCCGCGTGCTCGCCGTGCTTTGGCGTCTTCTCCACGACGATCCGGGCAGCCGGGCGGCGCTCGGCGATTCGCCCCAGGCACAGCTCCGCGAACTTGCTTATGCATTGGGCCAGCTCGTCCTCGGAAATTAGGGATGGCAGCCCTACTCGGGTGCCTTGGTGCCTGTGCCACGTTTCCTCGAGCGACAGCAGGTAGCTGGAGAAAAGGTGGGTCTCCGGACCCGTGGCAACATGCGGCGATTGCGACAGCAACCGCCGCAGCCAGTTGGTTCCGCTCCGCGCAGAGCCGACGATGAAAACGAGGTCCTTGTTGGCAAGCATGATCTTTTCACCTCCTGCAATGGCATCACGAATTTGATCCTGCAGTGGGCAGCATCGCCCGATCCAGAGCTGGATTACCGCGGGATCGAGCGATGAACGGCGCCGCGTAAAATGGCTGTCTTCAGGCTCTCTCCGGTATTTTGGTCATGTGGTTGAGGCCCCTGCGGGTCTGCGCATCATGATCCGGATCATGGCGATCTGGACGAAGTCTAGTCGCATGAAGCATGTGGCCGCCCGGTCCGGGCGCAGTTGCTGTCGGAGGATCGGATGAGGCTCGTACGGGGCAAGGCACCAGCGCGGCTGACAAAGAGCATGGCCCGGAAGACTTTGGTCTCCGTCGCTTGAACGTCACCGTCGGCCGTCACCAACGGCCGACGTAATCAGCTTGCCTTTGCGCCGGTCTTGTGTGGCTCGAGAACGTCGTCAGGAAGGTGTCATCGCGCGAGGGCGAGGTGCGGTTCGGGAGGAAGCCGCTCCTGCTCTCTCGCCCGCTCAAGGCGCTCGACTTCCTGAAGCATCGCTTCGTACGTCCCGCCGCTACGCGCTTCAACCGCGACAGCGACGGCCTGCGGAGGCCTGCCCCAGCCCCGATCCAAGACCGCCACGGCCGCAGCAACGCGAGCGGCGGCAGGCGCCTTCGGGTTGGTCATCACCTCGACCAACGTTTTGACGGCGGCCTCCGTGCAGCTGCGGGCAAGGTCCCGAACCTCGACAATGGCTCGCGGCCGGCCGCCTGGGTTGCCGCTGCGTCCTGGACCCCATGTCGTCGAGGATCTTGGCATGATCTACATCCTGAAACTGCGTGATCTGAAGGTAAATACACACCAAAAATACTGCGGTTCTGCTCCAAGGCAAGGGCGTAGGATTCGGTGGCGCGTCGCGGAGAGATAGACTTTCATGTTGGCGTCGTGTTGCTTGGACGGGTTAAAACGCATGCTGGCTTGGTGTCGGACTTTCCTGTCATCGCTGCTGATTGGTCCGGTCACGGTCGAGCCGTGTCCGGTCACGGCCGAGCCGTTCGAGAATGGTTGGGTGGCAAGTCAGCGCAGGGACTACGCCACGGCTTGTCGAGTCTGGCGTCCCCTGGCCCAACAGGGCCACCAGTGGGCTCAGTCCTACCTTGGCGCCATGTACGCAAAGGGCCAAGGCGTGCCGAAGGACGACCACGAAGCGGTGCACTGGTACCGACTTGCTGCCGAGCAGGGAAACGCCCCCGCGCAGTCCAACCTCGGCGACATGTATGCCACCGGTCGAGGCGTGCCGAAGGACGACC
>ERZ761592.343-NODE-343-length-17008-cov-5.698342_pt1 | contig 17008 bp, 17 predicted proteins | sample MGYA00433095_ERZ761592 | MGnify/ENA primary metagenome ERZ761592 (study PRJEB28899, sample SAMN03785554) | bioreactor sludge metagenome | biome: EBPR Sludge; feature: EBPR Bioreactor; material: 0.22µm filtered reactor supernatant | place: Saint Lucia: Queensland... | reverse complement strand
CACTGGCTGCGGCTGACCTGCAACCGGACCACACGATCCGAGAGCGCGGCGATCCTCGCCGCGAGAAATAGTTGCGTGATGACGCAAACAGCGACCCCGACCACGGCGCCGGCGGCCCCTCGGAGGTCGCCGGCGCGTCCCTTCACCCTCCGCCACTTCCGGGCATGGACCCGTGACCTGATCCTCGACACGGGCGAGTCGTGGAAGCTGGAGCCGTTCCAGGAGGCGCTCGCCGAGGACGTCTTCGCGGGGTACCGCGAGGTCTGGTTCGTCGTCCCGGAGGGCAACGGCAAGACCACCTTCACCGCCGGGCTGGCGCTCTACCACGCGGAGTTCCGGACGACCGCCTCCGTGCCCGTGGCGGCGAGCTCGCGGGACCAGGCGCAGATCCTGTACGGCCAGGCGGAGGGGTTCGTCATCCGGTCGCCCCGGCTGCACGATCCGGTCCACTCGCCGGTCCTGGCGGTCAAGGGCAAGCGCAAGACGGAGGTCCCCAGGTTCAACTGCCTGGAGGGCTACCGCCGCATCAACCACTACATGGGCAGCCGCATCCAGATCTTCGCGGCGGACGAGGACACGGGCGACGGCGGCATCCCGACGCTGGCCATCATCGACGAGCTCCACCGTCACCGGTCGCTGGGGCTGTACCGCACCTGGGCCGGGAAGCTCGACAAGCGCGGCGGCCAGATCGTCACGATCAGCACCGCCGGCGAGTTCGGCTCGGAGTTCGAGATCACGCGCAAGCGGATCCGGACCGAGTCCACCCACATCACCCGCAAAGGCGCCTTCACCCGGGCGGCCTCGGCGAGCGTCGTGATGCACGAGTGGGCCGTCCCCGACGGGGCGGACGTCACGGACATGCGGGTGGTGAAGGCGGCCAACCCGTTCAAGGCCATCACGGTGGCGTCGCTCCGCGCGAAGTTCGCCAAGGCCACGATGACGATGCCGCACTGGCTGCGGCTGACCTGCAACCGGACCACACGATCCGAGAGCGCGGCGATCCAGGAGGCCGAGTGGCAGGCTGCCCTCGACACGGTCGGCATCACCGAGGGGGAGCCCATCTGGCTCGGCCTGGACGTCGCGTGGAAGTGGGACACGACGGCGGCCGTGCCGCTCTGGTGGGAGTCCCCCACGCACCGTGTGCTGGGCGTCCCCGAGGTCCTGGTGCCGCCCCGTGACGGGACGTCGCTGGACCCGCACCTGGTGGAGTCGGCGCTGCTCCGGATCCACGGTCGCAACCCGATCCACACCGTGGTCATGGACATCAGCCGGGCGGAGCAGCTCGCGGTCTGGATCAAGGAGACCATCGGCGCGGAGGTCATCGAACGGCCCACGAGCAACACGTTCGCGGTGCAGGACTACGACCGGTTCATGGAGGCGCTCCGCCAGGGCTGGCTCAAGCATCCGGGCGACGCCACGCTGACGACGCACGTCCTCAACGCCATCGCGCACCAGCTCCCCGGTGGTGACACACGGTTCGATCGCCCCTCCGCCACGCGGCAGGGCGGCGACCAGGACCGCCGGGTCATCGACGCTCTCACGGCGGCCGCGGCCGTCAACGCACAGGCGGCGATCCGGCCGGAGCCGGAGCCGGAGCCGACGTACTTCCACGCCACGAGGTGACCATGCCGCGCATCGCCTGGACCATCGCCGAGGCGGTGGGCGTCCTGCTCGTGCTCATCTGCATCGCACTGATCGAGTGGCGCCTGCTGATCGGCCTGGCCGGCGTCGCCATCCTCGCCCTGGCCTACCTGACGGAGCCTCGACGTGACGCTGTTCCGCGCGATCGCTGACGGGCTTCGGTCCCGCCGCGACGTCTTCAACCGCCAGGGCATCCCCGGAGAATCGCTCGTCGGGCCGTCGTGGTCGGGCCTGCGCATCCAGCAGGCGACCGCGTCCCGGATGATCGCCATCCACGCGGCGTGGTCGCTCATCGCGGACAGCGTCGGCCTGATCCCGTGGGGCGCCTTCGAGGAGGTGGGCGACGCGCGCGTCCCGCTGCCCGAGATGGACTGGATGTACCAGCCCGTCCCGGACGATCCCTCGATCACGTGGGATGAGCACGTGTCCCAGCTCGCGGTGTCGCTCGCCAGCGACGGGAGCGCGTTCACGCTCGTCCTGCCGGAGGTGCTCGACCCGGCGGAGCTCCGGGTGCTCGACCCGGAGCGCGTCCTGGTCAAGCGCGTGGGCGCGGAGCCGCGCTACCACTACCGGCCCGAGGGCGGCGGGCTGGAGGTGCTCGGGCCCGACCAGGTCATCCACATCAGCCGCCTGCGCCGGCCCGGTCAGCTCCGCGGCCTGTCGCCCATCGACGAGGCGGCGCAGTCGCTCAGCAAGGTGCGAGCGGCGGACCGGCTCGGCGCCCGGGTGTTCGACAACGCCGTGCTCCTGAGCGGGTTCGTGAGCGTCCCCGGCCCGCTGTCCAAGGAGGGCATCGAGCTCCTCAGCGACGAGATCGCCAAGCAGTACGGCGGCGGGCAGAACGCCGGCAAGCCGGGCATCTTCGCGAACGGCGCCCGGTGGGAGGTGCCGGCGCCCAACCTCGAGGACATGCAGCTTCTCGAGCTGCTCCGCTGGGGCGTCCTGGACGTCGCGCGGCTGTACCACATCCCGCCCCACAAGCTCGGCGACAACAGCCCGGGCTCGGTCTCCTACGGCTCGGTGGAACAGCAGGCGATCGAGTGGGTGACAGATGGCGTGCGGCCCTACGTCTCGCGCATCGAGAACGCCTACCGCCGGCTCATCCCCGGGCGCCGGACCTATGTCCGGGCCAACGTCGATGGCCTGCTCCGCGGCGACTTCAAGACGCGGATGGAGGGCATCGAGAAGGCGCTGCAGAACCGGCTGCTGCTGCTCGACGAGGCCCGGGCCCTGGAGGAGCGGCCGCCGCTCTCGTCCATCCCGACCGACCGTCTGTACGGGCCGGGCGGCTTCCTGCAGACCCCGAACAACACCCCACCCCCACCAAGCCCTGGGAGGCAGACGGCATGAGGAAGCACCGCTCGGCTCCGGTCCTCCGGGGCTTGGAGATCCGCAGCACGGACGATGGCCACAGCCTGACCGGCTATGTGGCCGTGTTCGACACGGACAGCCGGCCGCTCGGCGGCGGACGGTTCGTGGAGACCGTGGCACCCGGCGCGTTCGCCCGGTCGCTACAGGCGCCGCCCAACGGACGGCAGACGCTGGTCATCGACCACGACGATGCCCGGATCATCGGGGCGACCAACGACCTGCGAGGTACGCGCTTCTTCGAGGACTCGCAGGGCCTGGCCGTCGAAGCCCCACGGCTGCCCGACACTCAGGAAGTCCGCGACCTGCGTGAACTCGCCGACGCCGGGCTGCTGTCCGGTATGAGCTTCGAGTTCCTGCCGACCGACCACGGCGTGGAGGTCACCGACAACGGTCGCCGTCGCCGTCTCACCGACGTTCGCCTCTACCACGGCACCGTGCTCACCGGCAAGACGCCCGCCTACGCCGCCACGTCGGTCGAGATGCGTGCCCTGGCGGCCTCCGCCGGTGTGTCATTCGACCTGCTCAGCACCGCCATGGAGGCGGTCCACGATGGGCGGACCCTGGTCCAGGAGGAGTGGCGGGCGCTGGAGGCCGCGGTCACCGCGATCGCGCCGCCCGAGTCCCGCTGGTCCGTGTTCGCGTCGAAGGCCGCCGGCGCCAGCTACACCCTGGCCGACCTGCTGTACCAGCTCGCCTCCGAGGAGCCGAGCGACGGGCCCCATGCCCAGCTCCTCAAGACCGCCACCGACGCCGTCTCCGCGTACATCGCGGCGAAGTCGGCGGCGGTCGGTTCCGACGAGGACAAGGCCGCATCCGGACAGCGGGCGGCCACCCCCAACCTCGACGCGGCACGCGCCCTGATCACCTCGATCGCCGGGCGCTGATCGCACGACCCCACAGCGCGGAGCCCGGCGCGGAGCGAGCGCCACCAACCGGGCCACCAACTCACCGGGTCACCCCATCCACGTCATCCCGGGCCCGCCACGAGGCGGGTCTTCCAGCATGGAGTCCGAACCCCCATGTACGACCTTCCGGCCCAGCGATACGCGGGGGCGGTCCTGCCGCCCGCGATCGCCATCCTCGCCGCCCTGGGGCTGATCCAGCCGCTCGGCACGCTCAAGGACGGCACCCCCATCTGGCCCATGGAGGGCGGCGACGGCACCGCCCCCACGCCCACCGTCGTCACGGCCCTCGACCGCCTGCGCGCACGACGGGCGGAGGCGCTCACGGCTGCGAACGCCATCGTCGGCACCGCCGAGACGGAGCAGCGTGACATCAGCGCCGAGGAGCTCGCGACGGTCACCCAGCACAACGCCACGGTGGCCGGCATCGACGCGCAGATCCGCGAGCTCGAGACGCTGCAGCAGCGGTCACAGGCGGCCGCCGACCAGCGCCAGCGCCTGGACCGGGCCATCGGCCCGACGGTCCAGGTGACCCGCAACGAGGCCACCTACCGGCCGGACAGCGGCACCAGCTTCCTCCGCGACCTGGTCGCCTCCCAGCGTGGCGACTTCGGCGCGATGGAGCGGCTGCACCGCAACAACCAGGAGATGGCCGAGCACGAGCGGCGCGCCTGGGCCGAGGCTCGCAATCGCGCGAGCGAGGGCGACCTGGAGTCCGGCGAGCTCCGTGACGGCACCACTGGCGGCACGTCGATGGGTTCCTTCATCCCGCCCGTGTGGCTGGTCGAGGAGCTGGCGTCGCGTCCGCGCGTCGGCCGGGTGCTCGCACCGTTCATGCGGCCGGGCGGCTTCCCGGTGACGAACTCCATCACCATCCCGCGTGTCACCACGGGCTCGAGCGTCGCCTCGCAGTCGGCGGAGAACGCGGCGGTGAGCGAGACGGACATCGTGACCGCGCAGCTCACCCGCTCCACCGTGACCATCGCGGGGCAGCAGGACGTGAGCCTGCAGTCCCTCGACCTGTCCCCGTATCCCGTCGACCAGATCATCTTCGCGGACCTGGACGCGGCCTACGAGGCGGAGCTCGATCGCCAGCTCCTGCGGGGCTCGGGCACGTCCGGTGAGCTGCTGGGCATCAACGCGGTGTCGAGCATCAACACCGTGACCTACACCGATGCGTCGCCGACGGTGCCCGAGCTGTATCCGAAGCTCGCCGACGGCATCCAGCAGATCCATGCGTCCGCCTTCCGGCCGCCCCAGATCGTCGTGATGCACCCCCGACGGTGGGGCTGGATCACGGCCGCGCTGGACGGCCAGAACCGGCCGCTCGTGACCCCCACCGCCCCCATGAACGCGGCCGCGCTGTTCGGCGATGTCGCGTCCCAGGGGATCGTGGGCGGCGCGCAGGGCCTGGCCATCGTGACCACGGCGTCCGGTGCGACCAACCTGGGCGCCGGCACCAACCAGGACCAGATCGTCATCGCCCGCCCGGCGGAGATGATCCTGATGGAGGGCCCCAAGCGGACCCGCATCCTGATGGAGGTCCTGAGCGGCACGCTCACCGCGCGCCTGCAGCTGTGGGCCTACTGCAACTTCTTCGCCGGCCGGCTCCCGTCCGCGATCTCCACGATCGACGGAACGGGCCTGGTCACCCCGACGTTCTGAGCCCCGAGCTGATGGGGGCCGGGTCCGTCCCGGCCCCCTGACGCACCAGCCTGAGGAGACCCCGACCCCATGGCCCAGATCACCAACGACAGCGACGACGGCCGCGCCTCACCGGAGGCGCAGAAGGCGGCGCTGATCGCGGCCTACCAGCGCGAGCTGGCGGGCTACGTGGCATCCGGCAAGACCGACCGTGCCGACCAGGTCCGCGCCGAGCTCAAGCGGCTCGGCGTCAAGGCCGACGCGGACAAGCCGGCCAGGGCGGAGAAGCCCGCCAAGGCCGACACGGAGAAGCCGCAGGGGACCGAGCAGGCCACGGCCTGAGCGTTCCACCGTGACCACCCGAGGCCCGGCACCCCCGCCGGGCCTCGACCCATCGCAGGGAGGCGCACATGGCCATCGCACAGACGATCCTGAACGGCGCCATCAACGCCTCCGTCACGAGCCTCACGGTCCGCGACGCCCTGGGCTTCGCGGCATCCACAGAGACCGACGACCTCATCCTCATCGACGGTGAGTTCCTGCTGGTCACCACCGGCATGGGGACGACGAGCTGGACGGTCACCCGTGGCCACTCCGGCAGCACCGCGGCGTCGCACAGCGACGGGGCGACCGTCACCCGGATCGCTCGCCGATGGACCGACCTGGCCCGCGTCAAGCGCGCCATCGGCATGCCGGCCACCGACACCGCCGACGACCTCTACCTGCTCGACCTCATCGACGCGGTGAGCGATGAGTTCGATGAGCGGGTCGGCGTCTTCCTGGGCCCGAGCACCGACACGGTGCGCATCTACGACGGCGCCTCCGCCGTCCGGAACGGCACCAGGCTCTGGATCCCCGGCGGCATCCGCACGCTGACCCAGGTCCGCATCGCCGACGCCAGCAACGGCGCGCTGCAGACCGCGACGCTCGCCGACTTCGTGCTGCGCCCCCATGCGCACGAGCTCCGCCCGGGCGAGCCGTACCGCCACGTGGACATCGTCCCCGACCCGGCAGGGAGCCACCCTTGGTTCCCGCCCTACCTGGCCAACGTGGAGCTGACCGGCACCTACGGCCGGGCGACCGTCGCGGCGAACGCGGCGTCGATCGCGGACATGGTCGTGGTGCGCATCTTCAACAGCCGGGATGGCGGAGCGCTCGCCGCGCCGTCCCCGTCCAAGTTCCTGTTCGCGGACGACGTCGCCCTGCTCGAGCGCCTGGCCGCCGAGAACCGCTCGAGGATCCTCTGATGGCCGAGCTCTGGGAGGCCCTGCGCCAGGCGGTGGCCACCAAGATCGACACCGACGTGGCCGCGATCCGCCAGGCCACCCTGGGCCGGCCGGAGCGGCGGGGTGCCACGCCCAACGCGCTGGTCGGGCTGCCGCGCATGACGCTCGACGGCATGCCCAACGCACACGTCGACGAGTACACGCTGGTCTTCCCCTGCGAGGTGCGCGTCAACCGGCCGTCCGGCGCCCAGCGTGCGGAGGCGGCGGGGGCCGACCTGATGCGTCTGCTCCAGGTCTCCTGGCGCTCGGGCATCAAGCTCGGCCAGGGTGCCTACGTCGTCGGCTCGGCGATCACGTCCGCAGAGCCCGAGCCGGACGAGGATGACGACCTCCTCGGCTGGCGGTTCGATGTCACGGTCACCGTCCACGAGACGTTCAACCCCGGGAGGTCCGCATGAGCGACGTGCGCGGCGCCATCGTCCACATGGTCAACCTGCTGGCCGCTGATGGCGAGCTCGACGACGCCGACCTGGCGCGCATCGCCGAGCGCATCGCGTCCGAGCGCCAGCGGATCGCCGACGAGAAGTCCTGGGCGGATCGCATGCGCGTCGTGGAGACGCCGCACCGGCCGGTCATCGTGACGCTCGAGGACGGGGCGGAGGACACGGACCTCTCGGCCATGCGCTGCGGGGACTGCGATCGCGAGCTCATCTCGGACGCCGGGAGCGAGCGGGTGCTGGTCTGCCCGCGGATCCATGGCATCCGGCCGCGGGACGTCCGCCCGAGCGATCCCGACGGCGCCGTGTACTGCGGAGGGTGAGGGCGTGGCCACGCGCACCGACTTCGACATGCAGGTCTCCGGACTGAAGGAGTTCATCGCCGGCCTGCGCACGCTCCAGGGGCCGGAGCTCCGGCGCGTCGTGGATCGTTCGCTGACGACCACCATGCGCCGGGTGGTGGTGCCCGAGATGAAGCGCCAGATGTCGGCCGACTTCAAGGACAAGGGCAGCCACCGGAGCAGCGTCACGCCGGCGCGCGGGCAGGGCGGACCGGCCGAGCGGAACGTCACCGTGCGCACCGTGCGCAAGCGCGCCGGTGAGCTCACCGCCAAGAGCGCCGGGCCGCGGGCGTGGTGGTCGCACTTCCCCATCGCCGGCACGAGGCCGCACAGCCTGGCCGCCAGGCGCCAGGGCCGCAAGGCGTACAGCGTCCTCCCCTACCGCGGCGACGCCGTGGTGGGTCGGCGGGCCAGGCGGTCCATGGGGTTCACCCTGAACAAGGCGACACCCGATGGCGGCACCCGCACCGTCGGGCTCGGCGCGATCCGCATCGTGGGCAGCCGCGGACCGGCGCAGACGCGCGGCAGTGTCCGCGTCAACGCCGGGCTGCGGAGCCCGGGCACCCGCGGCACCAACAGCGTCCAGAAGGCCGTGCAGCGGGTCGTGGGTCGCGTGAACGCGCGGTACGTCGCCGACCTGGGCGCCGCCTACCAGAAGCATCTCGTCCAGCCGACCAGGCGCGCCAAGCCCCGCTAGGAGTCCCCCATGTCGAAGAAGGCACCCGGGCCGGCGACGGTCCGGGTCTTCCCCCTGCCCGTCGCTCCCATCGACGGGATCCCCCACAAGGTCATGGACGTGGCGCCCGACGTGGCGGCACGACTGACGGCCCCCGAGAGCCGCCACACGTCGCTCGGCGTGTTCGTCTCGGATCCCGCCCTGCTGCCTCCGGGGTACGTGCCCCCGGATCCCGACAACCTGCTCGCGTCCGCTGAGGGGACCGGGCCCAGCATCCCGGAGGACTGAGCCATGCCCGTGACCGGCAGCATCCCGCTGTCCAAGATCCAGGGCGACCTGGAGACCACCCGCGGCACCGCGATCGCCGCGACCCGCGTCCTGCCGATCATCAGCGGGACGATGGAGCACCACAAGGAGGAGGTGGAGGTCGAGGAGCAGCGCGGCTCGCTCATCGGCGGCTACTACAAGCCCCTGCGCGTCCGCGAGTGGGTCGAGCTCGACCTCGACCTGCAGCCGAGCGAGCAGGACATCCTGTGGTGGCTCCAGCTCGGCCTCCGTGGCCACTCGACCCAGGGCACCGCGCTCGCGGCGTCGGTGGTCAACACGTCGGTGGATCGGTACACGTATCAGCCGACCCCCCTGGTCGGTCTGACGCAGACCGCGACGCTCGAGGTCGGCGACGACACCCAGGCGTACATCGTCACCGGCTGCGTCGCGGATCGCCTGGAGTTCGGCTGGTCGCTCGGCGGACCGATGACGCTGAAGGCGCACATCATGGGCTTCAAGGCCGTGGCGGGCTCCTACACGGCGTCGCAGACCGCCAAGGGCACGGAGCTGTTCAACGGCGCCCTGGCCAAGGCGTACATCGACACGAGCACGATCGGCTCCACGCTGGTCACGGCGCCGTCGTCGATGACGTTCAGCATCGACAACCAGGTCGCCCTGTTCTACGCGCCCGACGGCGGGATCATCGCCACGGACTTCTACCATCGGCGCCCGCGCCGGATGGCCCTCGAGGCGACGATCCGGCACACGTCGGACACCGAGAACGCGGCGTACCTGGCGCAGACGACCCGGAAGATCCGGTCGGTCATCGAGGGCTCGGCGATCGCCGCGTCCAGCCCGACCACGAACCGGTCGATCACGATCGACTGGTACGGCACCTGGTCGTCCGCGCCGTTCGCCGACGAGGACGGCCTGCGCGCCCAGCGCATGTCGGGCATGTCCATCCTGGACACGACGGCGACCCACGACTGGTCCGTCATCATCGATACCGACACTGCGACTATTGTGTGATGCGATAGCGACACGTACACCATATGGAGTAGGCTGGCGGCATGACAACCGCCAGCCGCCCCTGTTCCCGCTGCGGGTCGCCGGTCCCCGCCCGTACCGGCTCCAAGGTGTTCTGCGACACGTGCCGCCGACCCGAGCGCACGTGCGCCATGTGCGGCGCGTCCTTCACCGTCCCCTTCCCCCACTCGCGACGCGTCACGTGCTCGGAGCCCTGCCGCTTCGGGCTGAGGACGCGGAGCAACCCGGAGACCTACACCCGGACCGGCTCGGACCATCCGAGCTGGAAGGGAGGCCACCGCGGCTACCGCGGCCCGGGGTGGCAACGCATCCGGGACGAGATCCGTGAGCGAGACGGGTGGACCTGCCAGGAATGCGGAGCCGGTCAAGCGGCGGGCGTCCGCATGGATGTCCACCACATCGTCCCGGCTGAAGACTGGACCCGGCCAGGCAGGGCCAATGACCCTGACAACCTGGTGACGCTGTGCGTGGACTGCCACGCACAGAAGCACTGGGACGGGTCGTGGGCTGGGCGCCGGGTCTCACCGGAGCTGCGCGCCGAGCGGGATGCCGCACGACGCAAGGCCGCGTACGAGCGCAACCGGGAGTCGAACATCGCGAACGCGGCGCGATGGAACCGGGAGAACCGGGATCGCCGGAACGCCAGGGAGAGGGCCCGACGGGCTGCTCGCCGGGCCACCGACTGAACGGGAGCGAGCCCCCGGCGCGCTCCCCCACCCATCCTGCGGGGGGCGGACCTCAGCCGCCCCCCGCGCTCTGCTGAGGAGAGCGCGAAATGGCTACCGAACGCTTCGACATGCCGGCCGGTGTGGCCGGCCAGGAGCAGTACGCGATGGTGGAGCGACGCCCCACCCGCGAGCAGATCAAGGAGATCGAGCGGCGCACCCGCCAGGCGCTCCGCGGCGACCAGGCGATGGACGCCGAGGACTGGATGGTCGTGACGCTCGTCACCGAGTGGCAGGTGTTCGACCGTGACGGCAACGCCGTCCCGCTGCGGACTGGCAAGGCGTTCGACGCCATCCCGGCCGACGTGCTCCAGCCGCTCGTGGACGAGTGCAACGCGGTCGTCGCGTCGGTCAACCGCGGCAACGCGATGGCGCAGATCACGTCCACGCTGCGGAGCATGGCGTGGTCGCTCGACGAGGACAAGGCGGCACGGCTCTCCGACCTGACCGACGAGCTCCACGCCCTGTTCGGCGTGACACCCCCAAACCGGACGGCCCAGGCAGCGAGCTAGCCTGGGATCCCTCCTGCCTGCGGGCCTGGGGCGTCGGCTTCGGGACCGACACCGTCGACCCCCTGGACGAGGACATGCAGGACGCCAACCTGCTGTCCCTGACCGACGCCTCCGGTGCGCTCCTGTGGCACCCCCGCGGGCTCTCGGACTTCGACGCGGTCCCCTACCGCACCTTCGAGCTGTGGCTGCTCATGCGCCAGGGGGCGCAGGCGGCCCAGCGTCCCTTCCGATGGCTCCGACGGAAGGGCACCCCCACCGCGCACCAGTTCGCGGCATCCCCCCTCCCTCCGACCGCGGCCCGCTGCGAGCAATCGGCGGCCGAGGGTGAGTGGGTGGATGCCGAGGACGCACAGACCCGGTGCCGCGCGTGCGTCGCACTGATCGAGCGGGCCGCCGCACCGGCCCAGGCGTGGGGTGTCATCGGCGACACCGTCGTCGGACCCCCGACCCCTCCGAGGTGACCCGTGTCCAACGCCCAGGTGACGAGCGTCTTCACGGCGCGCGAGACCATGGTCCGCACGCTGAAGAACATCGAGTCGTCGGCGAGCCGGTTGGACCGGACGTTCGGGTCCCTGCGCGGCCGCGTGCGCTCGGCGTTCGAGTTCCAGGTCGTGGCTCGCGGCATGCAGCTCTTCGAGCAGGGTGTGCATCGCGTCGTCACGGCCCTGCCCGACCTCATCAATCGGGGCGAGCAGTGGGCGGCGACCGTCGGCGCCATGATCGACGCCACGGGCATGAGCGCCGAGCAGTCGTCCGAACTGGCGGCCGTCCAGCGGGCGCTCGGCGGGACCACGGACTCTCTGAGTCGCGGGTTCGTAGCCCTGGCCAGGAGCGTGTACACGAGCCGAGACGCCTGGAAGGACATGGGAGTCGAGGTCGCGACGACCCGCGATGGTGGGGTCGATGCCTATGAGACCTTCCAGAACCTGCGGCGAGCCATCAGCACGACCGGCAACAGCCTGCTGTCGACGGCCGCGGCCCAGAAGGCGCTCGGGCGAGGCGGGCGTGATCTCCTCGATCTGCTCAACCTCACGGACCGGCAGTACCGCCTCCTGGCCGAGGATGCCCGCCGCTCCGGGCTCGTGATGAGCGATGCAGCGGAGAGGTCCGCCGAAGCCTGGGAGCGGGCTCGGGGCCGGTTCCAGGGCGTGCTCGACGGCCTGGGGACGAAGATTCTGACCAACCTGGCGCCCGTGCTCACCCGGTTCGTCGATGGCTTCACCACCTTCGTGCAGAGCAACATGGACCAGATCGTGCGCCTCGTGGTCGGTGGGGCCAACACCATCCTGACCATCGTGGGCGACCTGCTCGGCATCGACATGGGCAAGTGGTCGTTCAGCGAGACCCTGGGCCGGATCGGTCGCGAGACCCCCCAGGTCGGAGCCGGGCTGCGCGACATGAGCCGAGCGCACAAGGAGAACGCGGACAACACCCGCCGGGGGGCCGATGCCGCGCGCGCGTTCCGCGAGCAGCAGCAGCGGCTCCGCGAGGAGCTGGGCAAGGCGCACGGAGCGCTCTACCGGACCCAGCAGCAGACCACGTTCTTCGGTGGCATGTCCAACGTCGAGATCGAGCTGTGGCGCCAGGCGAAGGCACAGCGCATCAAGGACGCCGAGGACCGCGTCTCGCAGGCGCGCAAGGCGCTCAGCGACCACCGACAGACGATGGCGCGCATGACCGAGGTCACGGCCAGGGCGGCGAGCCGGATGCGACGCGACCTCGGGGGCGTGTTCAAGAAGGATCGCGGTGGCAAGGGCGACGGCGTGTTCGGCGACATCGGCGACATCATCCGCGACTCCACCAGGACCGGGCTGGCCATCAGCCGCGCCATCAAGACCGCCATCTTCGGCAATGAGCAGACGATCCAGCTCGGCGGTGGTGCTCCGATCAAGATCGGGGCGCCCGGCCTCATCGGCACGCTGCAGGACACGGGCAGGTTCCTGGGCGACGTGGGGGGCCACATCAGTCGCCTCAACGACCTGCTCGGTGGCCCTCAAGGCCTCATCGCGGGCGTCATCGGTCTGAAGCTCGCGCTGCCGCTCCTGGGCGGCAAGGGTCCTGGCGTCATCCCGGCCGTCGTCAACCCGACTACCCTCGGCGCACTCGGCGGGCTGGCGATGGTCGGCGGCCCGATCGGACTGTGGCTGGTCAACCAGCTCAACAACGATCGGCCGTTCGATCCCAAGCGCGTCGGGCCGGACCGGCCGATGGCGCCGCCCAACGTGCGCTGGCCGGAGGCGACGCGACTCGTGCGCGAGACGGGCAAGGAGGTGGCGTCGGCCATCCGGGGTCTGTTCACGTGGTCGGACCCGGCGCCGACGACTCCGCCGGTTCCCGGCACGAGCAACGGCACCATCCCCCCGTCGACGCGCATGCCGTGGGACCTCCTCCGGGAGCAGGCTGACCGCATCGAAGGGGCGCTACCGCCACCCGGCGCAGGCGTGAACAACCCGTGGGTCATCTCCCTGGCGGCGGTCTTCGACCGCTCCAAGGCCGGTCGCTCACTGGTCGACGAGGTGCCGGTGCAGCTGGGGAATATCGCGACCTCCATCAGCGCGCTCGCCGCGGTGCTGACGCCTGGCGGCGGGGGTGATCTGGCATCGCTCACGACGCGCATGGCTGCGGCCGAGGCCGTGAACCTGACGCAGACGAACCGGCTCGACGGGCTGGCGTCGCGGGTGACCACGGCCGAGTCCACCAACCGGACCCAGAACAGCCGGCTCGCCACGCTGATCCAGAAGACCGACACGCTGGCCGTGGGCGTGAACCTGGCGGCGTCGATCAACACCGCCCAGAACAAGCAGCTCGGCAACGTCGTGCGGGTCAACAAGGCCCAGTCCAACATCCTCGCGGACCACGGCAAGCGCATCGCCAAGCTCGAGGGTGGCCGGCCAGGCGGCCCTGACTCCTCCACGGCGGTCCGTCGCACCGCGTCGAACTCCGACCAGATGGTCTCCCTGCTCCGTGACATCCGCCGCGAGCTCCGTGGTGGTCGTGGCGGGGCAGCCACGTCCAGCCTCCGCGCCAGCGCATAGGAGCAGCCCGTGACCACCACCTACGTCGGCGTCGATGAGGGCGCGGACAAGAAGCTCCACGGCGTCCAGCGGACCGATGGCGCCGACACCGTCGTCCAGTACCTGTACGTGACGGCCGAACCCCACGAGTCGACCTACTCCGGCGCGATCGCCTCGGCCGGCGTGGTCTCGCTCGGCGTCGCCAACGACCACCTGTTCCAGATCATGGCCGGGGCCAGTCTGCGGGTCGGCCTGCGCCGGGTGCGGGTCTGGCAGTACGGCAACGCCAGCGTGACGTCCAACATGCGCTGGCAGCTCCGGCGCCTCACGACGGCGGGCACCGGTGGCACGTCGATGGTCATCACCGCGCACGACCCCGCGGATCCCGCGGCGGGCGCCACGATGGCGCATCTGCCGAGCTCCAAGGGCACCGAGGGCGGCTACTTCGCCCAGGGCAACTGCCCCGTGCTCTCGACCGCGACCAGTCAGCCCGGGCCCATCATCGACCTCGACTGGACGCGCGAGCGCACCAAGGCGCTGTGGATCGCGGCGGGCACGTCCAACGGCATCTGCCTCAAGAACCTCGACGCGGTGACCAGCGCGACGGTCCACATCTGGGTGGAGTTCGTCGAGTCGGGGATCACCGGCTGATGCCCATCCCGTTCAACATCCGCCTGGGTCCGTCCGCCCCGTCCCAGGAGGTGCGTCACCTGGTGGACATGGACGGAGGTGCGCCGCGCATCGAGGAGACCGGGACCTTCGAGTCGGTCTCCGCGGGGTTCCGCCTGCGGGACAAGGCCCTGGCCTACACCGCCATGCGCGGCGAGTGGCACCTGCAGATCGAGTGGCGCGCGACCGGCGAGACGCTGTTCCGTGGGCTCGTGCGCACGCCCACCCGTGAGGTGGTCGCCACCGAGCACGGGCTCGACATCGCGGCCGATGACATGGCCGTCCTGATGGACCGCTGCATCATCACGAAGCGCGGCCTCGAGCGCCCGGCCGGCGAGGGCGTGAAGGCGCGCATCGCCTGGCTGTTCGGCGAGATGACCCACGACAACGGGTCGGTGTTCGGCGGCACCCGGGTGGCCCAGCCGCTGCTCGCGGCCGGGTTCAACCACACGACCCACGTCGCGGCCCTGAGCACCAACCTCCCCAAGCAGCGGTTCCCGGCGAACCTGACGCTGCGCCAGGCGCTCGAGCGGATCCTGGGGGCGGCGTCCGACTCGGCCAACTACTACGTCGAGTGGCCATTCCTGCACGTGTTCGATGACGCCAATCCAGAGTCGGGTCGGACGGCACCGTACAACGTGCGGGTCGCGCACAGCCTCACCAGTGCCCAGGTCGCGCCCGAGGAGATGCTGGTGGACTGGGACACGTCCCGGCTGATCAACGGCTACTACATCCGCGGCAAGAACGCGGCCGGGTCGGGGTTCTTCACCGACCAGGACCTGCTCGCCGGGCCATGGTCCGTCAACCTGTTCGGCCCCCGGTTCGCATACCTCGACGGTCCGGACAGCGACACGACCGCGAAGGCGCAGCGCCTGGCGCGAGCCGCACTGCGCGACACCCGCAACCCCATCCCGCGCATCGCGTTCACGCTCACCGGCGAGGCCAAGTGCGTCAACGGATCCAACCGCTGGAAGGGTGGCCAGCTCCTCTACATCAACAGTTCGGAGCACGGGCTGGCCGGCACGGGGACCGACGCCGGGCCCTGGGCGGGGGCCATCCCCCTCCAGCCCTTCCGGGTCGCGCGGGTCACCACGGAGCTCCTCAGCGGTGACGGCGAGCGTCGCGTGACGATCGAGGCGGGCGGCCGTCGCCGCAACCTGTACCAGGGCGTCCCGTGACGCGGCGCGCGCTGCTGGCGTGGATCATCGGACTGCTGGGAGGCATCATGTCGTACCGCCCCTGGATCGTCGGAGCCAACGCCCTGGAGCCCATCGGCTCGGGGACCACGGACGGTGTGTCCGGTCGCATCACGGACCCCGTGACGGGCGCCGGGATGTTCAACCCGAACACCGACCCCAACGTCGTGGGCATCGACCCGCTGACGGGGGTGGACAGCCCGGCCGGGGTGGACGTGGGGTTCGCGTCGACCAGCCGGCGGTTCATCCTCACCGGGCTGTACAACAGCGACTTCGCGAACGGGCCGAGCGAGTGGCCCGACCAGCCGATCGTCGGGGACACGTCATCGGGGGAGTACAACCCCCTGCCCTACTGGCGCGCCCTGGTCGCGTACACGGTCCCCGTTCGGTGGTCATCCGGCAACGCCACCCCATCCGGGGCGCTCCTGACGTTCACGCTGAACGGCGCGGGCGCCAGCGACGAGACGTACCTGGAGCAGATCGTCGAGGTCGGCAACTCGCAGGACGTCGCGTCGGAGACGGTCCCGGTGCTCACGATCGAGTCGCGCACCGCGGGCACGGCGTTCGTGCGGGCGCAGTACCTCAAGGCCGACCTGACCCCGGTCGGGTCCGAGCGAGAGACCACGGCCACGGCCGCCGGCGTCATCGCGGTCCTGCCCGCAGCGGTGCCCGACGAGGCGTACTGGATGCGCGTCCGGTTCGGCGTGAGGGGCGCCGGCACCGGGACGGTCACGATCAGCCAGTGCCGCATGCAGCGCACCCTGGGTCAGCTGGGGCGACAGGAGTTCACGACCGCCGGGGCGCACACCTGGATCAAGCCGGCCGACGCCACGTTCGTCCGCGTCGTCCTGGTCGGCGGTGGGGGTGGCGGTGGTGGTGGCCGCCGAGGTGCAGCCGGGACCGCCCGCGGTGGTGGTGGCGGCGGTGGTGGCGGCGCCTACGCGGAGGCGACGTTCCTGGCCTCCGAGCTGCCGTCCACGGTCGCGGTCACGGTCGGGACCGGTGGCGCCGGCGGCGCGGGCGGCGCGGCCAACGACACGAACGGGTCCAACGGCACGAGCGGGACTCGGACGCAGTTCGGGACGCTGCTGGCGGCCGACTTCGGCCTGCGGGGGTTCGGCGGCACGACCGGAGGCGGGCTGGGCGGTGACAGCGGTCAGGCGCCCTCAGCAGGGCAGTCAGGCGGCGACGGCGGGGCGACGGGCGGCCTCGGCGGGTACAGCTCGACGGTGGTCGGCATCGGCCGCGATGGTCTCGGCGCCGCGGGTGGAGGTGGTGGT
>ERZ761592.335-NODE-335-length-17483-cov-7.750574_pt1 | contig 17483 bp, 16 predicted proteins | sample MGYA00433095_ERZ761592 | MGnify/ENA primary metagenome ERZ761592 (study PRJEB28899, sample SAMN03785554) | bioreactor sludge metagenome | biome: EBPR Sludge; feature: EBPR Bioreactor; material: 0.22µm filtered reactor supernatant | place: Saint Lucia: Queensland... | reverse complement strand
GTGCGTGACTGATCGCCGGCGAGGATCAAGGCCGGGGCATCGTCAGCCGGCGCCGCGGGCGCCCGCCGCGCAACGGATCAGGCGCTCAGCGCCGTGTCCTCGCCGCCATCTCCTCGTGCAGCGTCCGACTGGCCGGCCGCAGCGGCGTTCGGCTCTGCGTCCATCCGGATTGGCGCGGCGGCGTCAGCAGGCGCAAACGAGTCGCCAGCCAGCCGAAAGCGCGGTAGAGCTGCGGACGGGTGTACAACGCGGCCCAGCCTGCCCAGACGGCGTCCATGAGGAGATTGCGCGCCGCCCCCTGGCCGAGCAGCGGCCGCTGCCCGACGCGTGCGTCGTGCTGCGCCTCGCCGCGCAAGCGGACCAGCAGCTCGGGAATCGGGATGCGCACCGGGCAGACCTCGCCACAGGCGCCGCAGAGGCTGGACGCGGTCGGCAGGACGTGCGTCGCCGCCAGCCCGAGCAGGTGCGGCGAGATGATCTCGCCGATCGGGCCCGGGTACGTCGTGCCGTAGGCATGGCCGCCGATGCGCGTATAGACCGGGCAATGGTTCATGCAGGCGCCACAACGGATGCACTGCAGGGTGGCGCGCAGCTGCTCGTCGGCGTAGGCCTGCGTGCGCCCGTTGTCGACGAGCACCAGATGGACTTCGCGCGGCCCATCCTTCTCGCCCGGCTTGCGCGGCCCGCTGATCAGGTTGAAGTAGGTGGTGATCGCCTGTCCGGTCGCCGAGCGGGTGAGCAGCCCGAACAGCGGCGGCACGTGTTCGAGTTTCTCGACGACCTTCTCGATGCCGGTGATCGCGATGTGCACATCCGGCACCGTCGTACACATGCGGCCATTGCCCTCGTTCTCGACCAGGCACAGCGTGCCAGTCTCGGCCACCGCGAAGTTGACTCCCGAGAGACCGATCTCGGCGGCCATGAACTTCTCGCGCAGCACGGTGCGGCCAATGCCGATCAGTTCATCGACCGAGTCGGTGTAGCTGGCACCGGGGACCTTCTCGGCGAACAGGCGGGCGATCTGCTCCTTCGTCTTGTGGATCGCCGGCATGATGATGTGCGAGGGCTTCTCGCCGTCGAGCTGGACGATGTATTCGCCCATGTCGCTCTCCAGCGCCTCCATGCCGGCATCGGCCATCGCATGATTGAGCTCGATCTCCTCGCTGACCATCGACTTGCCCTTGACCATCAGCTTCGTCGCGTGTCGACGCGCGATGTCGATGATGATGCCGTTCGCCTCGGCCGGAGTTTCGGCCCAGTGCACGTGGACGCCGTTCTCGGTCAGCCGGCGCTCGAGCAGTTCGAGCAGGTCGGGCAAGCGCGCCAGGCTGTACTTGCGGATGTGCTCGGCGAGCACGCGCTGACGCTCGAAGGCAGCCAGATCGGGAAACTGCGCCGCGCGCTTGCCGATCAGGAAATCCATCGCGCCGCGAAAGCTGCGGCGCAGGTGCTCGTCGGCAACCGCCGTCGCCGCGCGCTCGCGGAACTCGCTGGCGGGAACGAAGTGCAGTGGCTGTGCGTTCATCGCGCATCCTCCCCGTCGAGCAGCAGGACGACCAGTTCCTTCGGCCCGTGCGCACCGTAGGCCAGCGTCACCTGGATATCGGCCGTCTTCGACGGCCCCGAGACGAGCAGCGCGTTGGTCGGCAGGTTGCCGCTCCACTGCTGTGCGCCGATCGCCTCCAGCAGGTTGGCATGGATCTGGTCGGCATCGAGGAGCGCGAAGTGGATTGGCGGCACCAGCGACAGCAGGCGCGGCTCGCTGGCGTCCGGCCAGATGATCAGCGTGCCGGTCTCGGCGATGCCGCCGCGGGTCGAGGTCAGGCTGGCGTCGATGTCGCGAAAGAGCTCGGCCTTCCACTCCTCGAGCGGCCGGTCGTAACAGCGCAGGCCGGCGATGCCGCTGCCGGCCAGCGCCGCGGCGTGCCGCTCGCCATGCAGCAGCGAGCGCACCCCCTTCGCCAGGCACAGCTCGCGCAGCTTCGCCGGCCAGTCGTCGCGGCTGGTGCGGACGACCTCGCCGCGCCAGAAAGCCATCTTCTCGCAGAACAGCCGGATCCGCTCGCCGCGATCGCCGGCTCCAGCCGCATCGGTGCGAGCTGCCTGCTGGCCCCATACGTCGGGTGGCAACGGTAGCGGTCCCTGTGCTGCCTGCCGCAGTCGCTGCAGGATGTGGTCGCGCGCGCTCACCGGGCTTCTCCGGCATCCGCGCCGCAGCGCCGCCAGAGAAAACTGGCCAGATGCTGTCCCTGCAGGCTGCCCCCCCTCTTCTGCAGCGTGTGGTTGAGATTGAGCATGCAGCCACAGTCGGCGGAAACGAAGGTCGTCGCCCCGGTCTCCTGCAGCGCATCGACCTTGTCGGCGGCCATTGCCCCCGAGATCGCCGGATGCTTGAGCGAAAAGGTGCCACCGAAGCCGCAGCATTCCGCTTCGTGGGCATGCACCACGACATCGACCGCCGGCAACTGGTCGAGCAGCGCGCGGGCGTGCAGGTGCGTCCCCATTTCGCGGCGAGCGGCACACGAGGTATGCAGGGCGACGCGCTCGCGCGGCCCGCGGTCGCTGAGGCGGACCCTCGCCACCTCGAGCAGGAACTCCGACAGCTCGAACACGCGATCGGCAAGCGCCTGCGCCTCGGCCTGCAGCAGCGCGTCATCGGCGAACATCTTCGGGTAGTGGTGGCGCATCGTGCCGGCGCAGGAACCGGAAGGAACGATCACCGGCCACGGCTCGGGAAACAGCCGCAACTGGGCCAGAGCCACCGCCCGCGCCTGGTCGGGAAAGCCGCTGCTGTGCGCCGGCTGCCCGCAGCAGGTCTGGTCGGCGGGAAAATGTACCTCGATCCCCTCCCGCTCGAGCAGCCGCACGGCGTCCAGCCCGGCCTGCGGACAGAAAAGATCGATCAGACAGGTTCCGAAGAGGTACACCCGGGCCGGCTTCTCGGGATACTGGCGGCGCTCTGTCCCATCCATGGCATGCTCCTGCGCAAAGTCGAACCAAAAGTGGTAAGACCACTTTTGGTTAACTTACGATTGCGCGGACGCTTTGTCAATCCTTGCCGTTCGCCAGCGAATCGCTGTGGGACATGGCAAGATGATCGTCGGCCCGGAACCGGGGCACGCCCGGTCGCGCGCGCTGCCGCTCGCGCGCTGCGGACGGGCAACTGGTCAGACCACCGCATTCCTGCAATAATGCGCCCCGGACGCTCCGAGGACGCCATCGCCAGCGCATGACCTACAGCAAGCTCAAACTGCCGCGAATCCCCGACGCCGTCGCGCACCAGCTCGAGACGCGAATCATCGAGGGCTCACTGAAGCCCGGCGACCGCCTGCCGGCCGAACGTGAACTGGCGCTCGAACTCGGCGTCTCGCGTCCCTCGCTGCGCGAGGCGATCAAGCAGCTCGTCTCGCGCGGGCTGCTGCTCAGCCGCCATGGTGGCGGCACCTTCGTCACCGACCGACTGGCGACGAGCTTCAGCGATCCCTGGCAGCAGTTGCTCGAGCAGCACCCGTTCCTGCACGACGATGTACTCGAATTCCGCCACCTGCTCGAAGCGTCGGCCGCCGCTCTGGCGGCGCAAAGGGCGACCGACGCCGATCTGCAGCGCCTCGAACAGGCATACCAGCGCGTCGATGCGGCCTACGCCGGCAGTGACCGCAGCGCACAGGTGGCCGCCGACGTCGCCTTCCATCTGACGATTGCCGAATCGGCGCACAACGCCGTCTTCGCGCACCTGCTGGCGAGCATCCTGCGCCTCTTGCACGAACATGTGCAGCACAGTCTGCGGGAAATTTCGGTCAGCGCTGAAACCGGCCGGCAGCTGATGACGCAGCACCGGGCCATCCGCGACGCGATTGCCAGCCGCCAGCCCGAGGCTGCCCGCCTGGCGGCCGAGGCGCACATCAGCCACGTCCGGCAGCGGCTGATCGATGTCGCGACATCCGCGCAGCGGCAGCAGCGGTCGCTGCGCCATCTGAGCTGACCGCCCGGCGCGCTGCCGGCCGGCAAGCGGCGCTAGACCTTGACCCGCATCAGGCGCGCCTTCTCGCGCACCCAGTCGCGCTCCTTCTCGGCCTCGCGCTTGTCATGCTGTTTCTTGCCCTTGGCGAGACCGATCTCGACCTTGACGCGGCCGCGCAGCAGATGCAGGTCGAGCGGCAGCAGCGTGTAGCCGGCACGCTCGACCTGGCCGATCAGCTTGCTGACCTGCCTCGCGTGCAGCAGCAGCTTGCGCGTGCGCACCGGGTCCGGCCGGACATGCGACGACGCCGCCAGCAGTGGCGTGATGTGCATGCCGAAGAGGAAGACCTCGCCGTCACGAACGACGACGTAGGCCTCCTTGATGCTCGCACGACCGGCGCGGATCGCCTTGACCTCCCAGCCCTCGAGAACGATTCCCGCCTCCAGCTTCGATTCGATGAAGTAGTCATGAAAGGCCTTCTTGTTGGCGACGATGCTCATGCGGCCATATCTCGGTTGGGCGGGTTCCGGAGTGCTAGAATCCGCGATTCTACAGGATTCGCGAGGTGTGGCAGACGATGGCCATGGTCAAGAAGTCGGTGCTGATCGAGCATTCATCGCAACGGATGTTCGATCTCGTCGATCGTGTCGAGGACTATCCGCAGTTCCTGCCCTGGTGCAGCCAGACCCACTGCGAGTTCCGCGACGAGCGGCGGACGGTCGCGACGTTGCACATCAACTACCGCAGCGTCCGCTCGCACTTCACGACGGCAAACGACAAGGAGTCGCCGTTGTGGATGAAGATCACGCTGGTCGATGGACCGTTTCGCCGCCTCGACGGGCTGTGGCGATTCAAGCCACTGACCGCCGGCGCCTGCAAGATCGAGTTCCAGCTCTCCTACGAGTTCTCCAGCCGGATGTTCGAGAAGGTCATCGGCCCCGTCTTCAGCCAGATCGCCAACACCTTCGTCGAGGCTTTCGTCCGCCGTGCCGACGAGCTCCACGGGCCACGGCATGCCTGAGATGCTGACCATCGAGCTCATCTACGCACTGCCGACGAAGCAGCAGTTGCTCACGCTCAGGCTACCGCAGGGAAGCACCGTGCAGCAGGCCATCGACGCCTCGGGGCTGCTGCAGAAGTACCCGGAGATCGACCTGAAGACGAACCGGATCGGTGTCTTCGGCAAGCTCAGCAAGCCGGACGCCCTGCTCCACGACCGCGACCGCGTCGAGATCTACCGGCCGCTGATCGCCGATCCGAAGGAGGTCCGCAAACAGCGCGCCGCCGCTGGCAAGGTGATGAAGAAGGGCGCTGGCGACGGCGAATGAGGGCGGACGGTTACTTGCAGCCGCGCTGCAGGTCGTCGCGCGTCCGCGCGATCGCCTGCGCGCGCTCGCTGTCGTCGATGTAATAGCGCTCGCCCCTGGCGTCCGCGCTCTGGATCCGCTCGCCCGACTCGAGCAGGCGCAGGTACTTGCGCAGCGCCTCGCAGTCCTCGCGCTTGCGCGCATTGGCCCGCTGTTCGCTGTCGCTCTTCTCGGCGGCATCGCGCGCCTCCTGCTGCCGCTTGCGGAACTCCATGTCGCGATCGGCCAGCGTCTTCGCCGGCGTTGCAGCCGGCTCACCCGCCGGCGGTGGTGCCGTCGTGTCGATCCGGCGCAGCTGCCGCACCGGCCCAGACGGCGGACGATCCGAGATCACCGTCCTGTTTTGCTCATCCTGCCATTGATAGACCTGCGCCGGGGCAGCGATTGCGGTCGCCAGGGTGACAGCGGCAAGAGCAAAGCGTTTCATGGTCAGCGAGCCGTTGAGGAGCACGCTGTATAATACGTTTTTGTGACCTCGGATCAAAGGCCATGCGTGTAATCCAACGGGCGCTGACGTTCGACGACGTCCTTCTCCTCCCCGCCCACTCGACGATCATGCCGCGCGATGTCACCCTGAAGACGCGCCTGACACGCAACATCAGCCTCAACCTGCCGCTCGTTTCTGCGGCGATGGACACCGTCACTGAAAGCCGGCTGGCGATCGCCCTGGCGCAGGAAGGTGGCATCGGCATCGTGCACAAGAACCTCAAGCCGAAGGCGCAGGCAAAGGAGGTCGCACGCGTCAAGCGTTTCGAATCCGGCGTGCTGAAGGACCCGATCACCGTCCCGCCGACGATGTCGGTGCGCGACGTCGTCGCCCTGACCCGGCTGCACAGGATTTCCGGCGTACCGGTGGTCGACGGCCAGGTCGTCGTCGGCATCGTCACCAACCGCGACCTGCGCTTCGAGACCCTGCTCGACCAGCCGGTGAGCAACATCATGACGCCACGCGAGCGGCTGGTCACCGTGCACGAGGGAGCGACCGTCGAGGAAGGCAAGGCATTGATCCACAAGCACCGCCTCGAACGTGTCCTGGTGGTCAACGATGCCTTCGAGCTGCGCGGGCTGATCACCGTCAAGGACATCATCAAGACCACCGAACACCCCGATGCGAGCAAGGATGCGGGCGGTCGCCTGCGCGTCGGAGCCGCCATCGGCGTCGGTCCGGGGACCGAGGAGCGAGCCGAACTGCTCGTCGAGGCGGGAGTCGACGTTCTCGTCGTCGACACCGCGCATGGCCACTCGCAAGGGGTTCTCGACCGCGTCCGCTGGGTCAAGAGGACCTTCCCCGACGTCGAGGTGATCGGCGGCAACATCGCCACCGCCGATGCTGCGCGCGCCATGCTCGACCACGGCGCCGACGGCGTGAAGATCGGCATCGGCCCGGGTTCGATCTGCACGACACGCATCGTCGCCGGCGTCGGCGTGCCGCAGATCACCGCCATCCAGATGGTGCAGGAAGCGCTGCGGGACAGCGACGTGCCGCTGATCGCCGACGGCGGCATCCGCTACTCCGGCGACATCGCCAAGGCGATCGCCGCCGGTGGCGACGCCGTCATGCTCGGCGGCCTGTTCGCCGGCACCGAGGAAGCCCCCGGCGAGGTCGAACTCTACCAGGGCCGTTCCTACAAGTCGTACCGCGGCATGGGGTCGATCGGCGCCATGGCCGCCGGCGCCGCGGATCGCTACTTCCAGGACACCGCCAGCCTCGACAAGCTGGTGCCCGAAGGAATCGAAGGCCGTGTTCCGTACAAGGGATCGGTGCTCGCGGTCATCCACCAGTTGATGGGCGGTCTGCGCTCGTCGATGGGTTACCTCGGCTGCCGCAGCATCGCCGAGATGCACGAGCGCGCGAGCTTCGTCGAGATCACCTCGTCGGGCGTACGCGAATCACATGTCCACGACGTACAGATCACCAAGGAAGCGCCGAACTACCACGTCGATTGAGCAGCAATCGACCACCGACGGGCGGCGACGAGCCGCCCGCTGCATTTGAGGCCGCAACATGTCCCATCAGAAGATCCTCATCCTCGATTTCGGCTCGCAGGTCGCACAACTGATTGCCCGTCGCGTGCGCGAACAGCAGGTCTACTGCGAGTTGCATCCCTACGACGTCAGCGAGGATTTCGTCCGCGACTTCGGCGCGCGCGGCATCATCCTCTCCGGTGGGCCGAACTCGGTCTACGAGGTCGAGGACTTCCGGGCGCCAGCCGTCGTCTTCGAACTCGGCGTGCCGGTACTCGGAATCTGCTACGGCATGCAGACGATGGCGGAACAACTCGGCGGCCGCGTCGAAAGTTCGCGGCGGCGCGAGTTCGGCTATGCCGAGATGCGCGCTCGCGGCCACTCGGCGCTGTTCAGCGGCATCGAGGACCGCCGCAACGAGCACGGTCACGGACTGCTCGACGTCTGGATGAGCCACGGCGACAAGGTGACCGAACTGCCGCCGGGATTCAGCATCATCGGCAGCAACGATTCGACGCCGATCGCCGCCATGGCCGACGAAACGCGCCGCTTCTACGCCGTGCAGTTCCACCCCGAGGTGACGCACACGATCAAGGGGGCGGCGATCATCGGCCGCTTCGTGCGCGATATCTGCGGCTGCGGACACGACTGGAACATGCCCGACTACGTCGTCGAGGCGGTGTCGCGGATTCGCGCGCAGGTCGGCAAGAATGAAGTCATCCTCGGCCTGTCGGGTGGGGTCGATTCATCGGTGGCGGCAGCGCTGATCCACCGTGCGATCGGCGACCAGCTGACCTGCGTCTTCGTCGACAACGGCCTCCTGCGCCTCAACGAGGCTGAGCAGGTGCAGCGCACCTTTGCCAGCAACCTGGGGGTGCGCGTCGTGCACGTCGACGCGACGACGCGTTTCATGTCGCAGTTGCGTGGCGTCTCCGACCCGGAGCAGAAGCGCCGCATCATCGGCCGCGTTTTCGTCGAGGTCTTCCAGGACGAGGCCGCACGCCTTCCCAATGCGCGCTGGCTGGCGCAGGGAACGATCTACCCTGACGTCATCGAGTCGGCGGGAGCGAAGACGAAGAAGGCGCACACCATCAAGAGCCACCACAACGTCGGTGGCTTGCCCGAGACCCTCAACCTGACACTGCTCGAACCACTGCGCGAGCTGTTCAAGGACGAGGTGCGCGAACTCGGGATCGCCCTCGGACTACCGCACGAGATGGTCTATCGTCACCCCTTCCCCGGCCCCGGCCTCGGCGTGCGCATCCTCGGCGAGGTCAAACCCGAGTACGCCGACCTGCTGCGCCGCGCCGACGCGATCTTCATCGACGAGTTGCGCGCCGCCGGCTGGTACGAGAAGACCAGCCAGGCTTTCGCCGTCTTCCTGCCGGTGCGCTCGGTCGGTGTCATGGGCGACGGGCGCACCTACGAGTACGTCGTCGCCCTGCGCGCGGTCGAGACGCTGGATTTCATGACCGCGCATTGGGCCGAAATGCCGCACGCCCTGCTCGGCAAGGTCGCGAGCCGGATCATCAACGAGGTACGCGGCATCAACCGCGTCGTCTACGACATATCGAGCAAGCCGCCGGCGACGATCGAGTGGGAATAGCCCGACGTGCGGCAACCGCAGGCAATGACGGGCCAGGACATCGGCTCAACTTCATGATTCGTCCTGTCTTGTAAACTGGATTCTGGGTTCTGGCAACGGCTGCCAGCACCCGGGTCACAGCGCGCAGCGTGCGCGCCGCCGTAGTCCTGATGCGCTGCCGACGAGAGTGCCGGCATCGGGCACATCGACAGCCGCTGCAGTACAGGCGGCGAGGCAGCAGGCCAAGCAGCACCGCTGCCGCAAACGACTACAACGCCCTCGCCGGCGGCGTCGCCGGCTGACGCCCGGCGCCCGCAGCACCGGCCGGGCGGCCGCCGACACCGGCGATGCTCGCCTTGCACTTGATCCCGGCCGGCAGCTTCAGTCCCGGATTCGCCATCTCGAGGCGGACGCCGAAGGTGCCGCTGGCGGCGTCGTGGACGCGGTCGATGACCGTGACCTTGGCCGCATGGCGGCCGCCGACCGGCGCCTCGGGCAGCACCTCGACGGTCTGGCCGAGCGCCAGCTTGCCGAATCCCTCGATCGGCATCAGCACCTCGACGAACAGCGTGCCGATGTCGGCCAGGCGCAGGATCGGCTTGCGCAGGTCGCGGTTGTCGGCCAGTTCGCCGGCGCTCAGCAGCCGGTCGACGACGATGCCGTCGACCGGGCTCCTGATCGTTCGCAGGCGCAGTTGTTCGGACAGGCGGCGATGCTCGATCTCGGCCAACCGGCGGTCGTCGCGCGCCTCGACCAGTTCCGACTCCGCCAGCCGCTTCTCGGTCAGCGCCTCGTCGCGGTCGTGCAGCGAGATGAACGACTGCCCGGCTAGCTTCTCGCGCCGGTTGTACTTGGCGGTCGAGAACTCGACCCGGCTCTCGGCCGTGCGGACGCGGCCCTGCATCGTCGACCGGTAGCGGGCGGCCTCGGTCGCCGCCCGTTCGACGCCCGAATCGAGCGTCACCAGCACCTGCCCGGCCTTCACCATGTCGCCGCGATCGACCCAGATCTTCTCGATCAGACCCTCGCTCGCCGCCCGCACCTCGACCGTTCGGCTCGGCTCGATGATGCAGTCGAACTCGCCGGCCAGCGCCGGCGCGGTCAGGAACGCCAGCAGCACGCTGCCACCGGCCTGCAGCCCCCTCTTCATCGCCTACTCCCCTCTTCCGGCAAAGGCCAGAGATTGCTCGACCCGTTTGTCCTGCTCCATCGTCTGCCGCCGGATGCGCGCATTCTGCCGCTCGGCGGCGCCCTGCGCCAGGCGCCGCAGCAACCGCCCGAGCGCCGGCGGCAAGAGGCCGTCCGCCGCCGCGCGCGCGCGCAGCCAGCCGAGCCATGGCGCGGCATGGGCGACGAACAGCTCGTCGTCGAGCGCGACGATCGCCTCGCACGATCCCGGGTCGCCCTGTCGGCCGGCGCGGCCGAAGAGCTGCCGGTCGATGCGCGCCGCGTCATGGAACTCCGACAGGATGACGTGCAGGCCGCCGGCCGCACGCACTGCGTCGCTGAGCACGATGTCGGTCCCGCGCCCCGCCATGTTGGTCGCCACCGTGATCCGCCCGGGCGTCCCCGCCTGCCTGATGATCTCGGCCTCCTGCGCGTCCTGGCGCGCATTGAGCACCTCGTGCGGCAGCCCGGCCGCCAGCAGACGCTGACTCGCGACCTCGGAGGCCGCCACCGAACGGGTGCCGATCAGTACCGCCCGCCCGCCGGCGCGCATCTCGCCGGCACGTTCGACGACCGCCGCCCAGCGCCGCTCGCCGTCGCAATACACGCGCTGCCCGAGGTGACGGCGGATCATCGGCTCGTTGGTCGGGATCGGGACGACGTCGAGCGCATACACCGAACGCATTTCCGGCGCCACCTCGGTGGCGGTGCCGGTCATCCCGGCGAGGCAGAGGTAGCGGCGGAAGAAGCGCTGATACGTGATGCGCGAGATGGTGTCGCGCCGCTTCGACAGGTCGAGCCCTTCCTTGACCTCGAGCATCTGGTGCAGGCCGCGTTCCCACGAGCGGTCGGGCAGCACGCGGCCGGTGTACTCATCGACGATCTGCAGCTTGCCGTCGGCAATCAGGTAGTGCCGGTCGAGCTCGAACAGGTGCAGCGCCGACAGCGCCTGCTCGACGAGTTCCTCGCGCGCGCGCGCGATGGCCCACAGGCCGGGCAGACCGCGGGCGAACTCGCCGACCGCGCCGCGGCCGGCGTCGCTCAGTTCGATGCTGCGCTCGTGGCGGCGCAGCCGGTAGTGCTCCTTCGCCGCCAGTCCGGCGGCGAGCGCCAGCGCCTGCTCGTAGAGCGCCCGCCCCTGCGGGTCGTCGGTGTCGCTGGAGATGATCAGCGGCGTGCGCGCCTCGTCGATCAGCACGCTGTCGGCCTCGTCGACGATGGCGTAGAACAGCCCGCGGAGCAGCGCGGGTGCGGCGGCGCCCGGCCGTGCGCCGGCCAGCCAGCCGTCGACGAGGGCGCGACTGGCGCTGCGGCGGCGCTTCTGGCTGATGCGGTCGCGCAGGTAGTCGAACACCAGATCCTTGTTGACGCAGTAGCTGACGTCGCAGGCGTAGGCGGCGACGCGCTCGTCACGCTCCTGCCCGGGGACGACGAGGCCGACACGCAGGCCGAAGAAACGATAGACCGGTGCCAGCAGCTCGGCATCGCGCCTTGCCAGGTAGTCATTGACGGTGATCACATGCACCGGCGCGCCGGCCAGGGCGACGGTCACCGCCGGCAGCACGGCGGTCAGCGTCTTGCCCTCGCCGGTCTGCATCTCGGCCAGCTTGCCGTACAGCAGCGCATGACCGCCGAGGAGCTGTACCGGGTAGTGGCGCAGGCCGAGCAGCCGCGCGCACACCTCGCGCACGAGCGCGAAACACGCGACGACCGCCGCCTCGGCGAGACCATCGCTCGCCAGCGTCAGGCGGACGGCGGCGGCGCGGCGGCCGAGTTCGCCGTCGTCGAGCGCGGCGAGCGCGTCAGCCTGCGCCTCGACCTGCGCCACGAACCGCCGCCCGCGCTGCCGGCGCAGCGACGCGCCGCGCGGCGCCCAGCGCCCGCCGAGACGACCGAGCAGGCGATCGAAACGATTGTCCCTGAGGTCGCCGCGCTCGGGGTACAGCCCCGGGGCGAAGGCATGCACCTGCCAGCCGGCGAGCAGCGCCCTAGACATCGAAGCGCGCCAGGAAGAGTTGCCGCAGCCGGCGTCCCCACTGCGTTGCGAGCGGTTCGGCGTGGTGGTGGAAGCGGACGAAGACGCGCGTGCCGATCTCCGGGCTGCCGACTTCCGGCGGCAGTTCGAGGTCGAACTGGAACAGCCGCTGCAGCGTCTTGAGGCCATCCGGGTCGCGTGGGTCGGTGGCGTGCGGGCCGCCGCCGGCGAGCGACAGCGCCTTGCTCGGCAACTGCTCGTGACCGCCCGGGACTTCGCGCGGGAGCTGCGCCGGATAGGTCCGGTCGAGGCGATCGGCGAGCTTGACCTCGACCGCGGTGCGCCGTTCGCGAACGAGCGCGATGTCGTCCTGGCCGACGACCACCCGCACGAGTCGCGGCGGGCCGCTGACGATGTAGCCGAGCAGCTCGCCCTGGCGGACGAAGCGCCCCGGCAGATCCTGCGCGCGCGCGAGCTTGAGCCGGCCGGGCAGGCCGGCGACGACGAGCAGGGCGTCCAGTTTCTCCTCGGCGCGCGCCAGCGTCACGCGCTCGCGCTGCAGGTCTTCCTGGATCGCCGCCGCCTGCGCGCGATCGTCGAACATCAGTGCGGCGTACTGCACCGAGTACTGGCGGAGGCGCGCCCGGCTCTCGGCGGCCTGCGCGTCGAGCGCCGGATCGGCCGTCGCCAGCAGCGGGTCGCCGCTGCCGACCACTTCGTCGGGAGCGACGAACAGATGCTCGACGAAACCGTTGGCGGCAGCGCGCACCTCGGCGTTCTCCGGCACCCAGACGACGCCCTCGGCATGCGTGCGCAGCGGCAGCGGCACGCCGAGGACGAAGAGCAGCAGCAGCGCCAGTCCGCCAAAGATGACGAGTCGGGCACGGCTGCGCGTGCGCTGCACTTCCGGGCTCGACAGCACATACGACAGGCCCTTGGCGAGCGGCTTCAGGAACATCGTCGCCGCCGCCCAGATCGCCAGGACGACGCCGATGAAGAAGAACTCGCCGGCGATGAAGAGGATGATCGCGATCATCACCAGCGTGCGGTAGACGAACGAGGCGGCGCCGTAGAAGAGGAACCAGCGGCGCTCGCCCGGGCTCGCCAGCGGCCGCTCGAGGTGGGTGACACCCAGAAGGTATCGCTTGGCGAGCCACTGCCAGTACTGGTTCGAGCGGTTGCCGAGGTTGGGAATCTCGATCAGGTCGGCGAGCACGTAATAGCCGTCGTAGCGCAGCAGCGGATTGCCGTTGAAGAGCAGCGTCGAGGCGCCGGCGACGAGGACGACGTTGAAGGCGATCGAGCGCAGCAGGCCGGGTTCGACGACGACCCAGAGGAGCATCGCGATGCCGGCGAGGAAGAGTTCGACGAGGATGCCGGCAGCGCCGACCAGCGCCCGTCGCCATTTGCTGCGAAAGGCTCCGGCGGCGCTGGCCTCGACGTAGGGGATCGGCGCCAGCACGAGCAGCATGATGCCCATCTCGTGCACTTCGCCGCCGCCCGCCTTGACCGCGTAGCCATGCCCGAGCTCGTGCAGGCCCTTGAGCAGCGGGTAGATCAGCCAGAGCAGCACGAGGTTGTGGGTGGCCAGCAGCTGGTCGCTGAGGTTGGCGGTCAGTTCGTGCCAGTGCACGCCGGCGAGGACGATCGCCGGCAGGACGACGAGCAGCCAGAGGACGACGCCGGGACGCCCGGCGAGCGGCTGCAGAAGCGGCCAGGTGCGCGCCAGGAAGGCGTCGGGATCCCACAGCGGGATGCGGATCGACATCGGGTTGATGACGCTCTGCACGAGTTTCTGGCGTTTCTGCTTGCGCCCGCGCTCGCCGAGTTCGTCGACGTCGGGTGGCAGGTCGGCCTGCAGCAGGTCGCCGGCGTGCAGCTGCGCGAGCAGGCGGATGACCTCGTCCTGCGTCGGCGCGTCGGCACCGGCCTCGGCCGCGACCTCGTTCCAGATGGCGTCGATCGTCCGCTGCCCGTCGAGCAGGCGGACGACGCGATAGGCACCGGGGCTGAAGCGGTGCAGCTTGCCGGCGGCGGAGTCGTGCAGGACATACCACGGCTGGCCGCGGAAGCGCTGCCGCTGGATGCGCGCGTGCGCGCGCAGCGCGGGTCGCAAGCCGGCGACGCGGTACCACGAGGCGCTGAGGAAGGGGCCCGCCATGCGCGCCGCCTACGGCAGCCAGGTCCAGGCCTGCAGGCGCAGCCAGTCGCTCAGGCGGTGCGTCCAGATCCAGGCGTAGCTCTGCTCGCCGGCGTCGATCTTGCCGACGCCTTCCATTCCCGGGCGCAGCTTGAGGTCGCTGCGCGCCAGCCGCGCTTCGACGCGGAAGACATTCTTCCCGTCCTCGGCCTCGGCGGTGGCGATGTTGTGCACTTCGAAGTCGAGCACTTCGCCGGCCATGCCGGCAAGCACGAGGCGACCGCTCTGGCCGACGCGCACATCGCGGATGTCGCGATCCTCGACCTTGAGGATGACCCGCCAGGCGTCGAGCGGCGCGATCTCGAAGAGCAGCTTGCCCTGCTCGACCGGCGAGCCGAGGAGCTGGCTGAGGTCGCCGGAGACGACGATGCCGTCGAAGGGCGCGACGATACTGGCGCGCGCGAGCTTCTCCTCGACCAGCGCGAGCTGTGACTCGGCCTGCTGCATCTGCGCCAATGCGACGTTGGCGTTCGCCCGCTCGTGCTTGGCGAGGGCATCGCGGTAACGGCCTTCGTGCTGCCCGCGTTCGGAGCGCCAGCGCTGCCGTTCGACGAGGAGGTCGCGCTCGTCGAGCGTCGCCAGCACCTGCCCCTGGCGGACGATGAAGCCGGCGCGCACGGGTGCCTCGCGCAGGAAGCCGTCGAAGGGGGCGACGGCGGCGCGCTGCACTTCGCCTTCGACGACGGCACGGGCGTTGACGCGGTAGTCGCCGTCGAGGAAGAAGATGCCGATGAGGACGAGGGCGGCGGCCGCGAGCGCGACGCGCAGGCTTGGCCGCCGGCGGTCCCGGAGGTGGCGCCAGGTGTCGCGCAGGTGGTACGCGAGGCGTCCGGCAAACCAGCGCTGCAGTTCGCTGCGGCTGGCCAGGAGCGGGGCGAGCAGCGTGCCGATGGCCTCGAAGGCGCGCAGTTCGTCGCTGGCGAAGGGCGTCGCGCGCTCGAAGCTGAGGACCGCGATGCCGAGCCCGCGGCTGGTCAGTACGACCGAGCAGACGGCGCGCGCGCCGGCGAGATCGCGATGGGCGATGGCGATGCCGCCTTCCCCCTCGTCGAGCGGCGGCTGGACGATGCTGCGCCGCTGGTCGAGCGCTTCGTCCATGGCGTTCTCGAGCGCGGCGACGAACTGGCTCTTCTTCTCGAAGAAGGCGGAGTGCGAGAGGGCGAGCAGGCGCGCCTGGCCGCGGCGGTCGACGCCGAGCGCGACGCGATCGCAGGCGAAGCGGCTGGCAAGGTCGTTGACCACGGCCAGAGCGAGATCCGGCAGGCGTTCGTGCTCGGCGGCAACGGCGAGGACGTCGAGCGCGCTGCGCGCGCGCTCGACGCTTGCGCCGTCGGCGAGGTTCTGCCGGCGCAGGAACAGCGTCTCGATCCAGCCGATGCCCCAGTGCAGCTGCCGCAGCACCTGTTGCAGCGCCTCATCGGGCCGCTCGGCGAGGTCGACGATGACGGCACCGTGCAGCCGTCCTTCGAGTTCGACCGGGTAGGCGACGACGACGAGCGCACCCGGCTGTCCGCGCAGCACCTTGCCCTGGCGTTCGCCGAGGCATTGTTCGGCGGCCGGCGCAAGGTAGCCAACGTCAGTCTGCGCCGACGGCCAGACAGCTGCCGGGACGAAGGTGCCGCCGCCCTGCTCGAGCAGCAGCAGTGCAGCATGCACCTCTTCGATCTGCAGGCATTGCAGCGCCAGCCAGCTGGTGCAGAAGTCGGCAGCGGTCTGGGCAGAGGCGAAGGCGGACCAGGCCGAGGCGGCGTCCGCCCGCCCGGACTCGCCACTGGAACCCGGCGGCTGCGGCGCACCGTAGGTACCGGCTGAACTGGAGATCGAGTTCAAGAAAGTGTTTCCCGATCGGAATGGCGACTGCGACAGCAACTGAAGGCTATTGTAGTCAAGCTCCGGCCTACAGCCACAACGGCAGCCAAGAAACACTTCGTGGCGACGCGATCAGTGGACTGTCAGTTGCGTACCGGACGCGCACCGACAGGCGGCTGGCCGCGAGAGTCGCCGCGTCCCGCGAGCGGTTCCCGTTCCAAGCCAAGGACCGTGACAACCAGCTCCTGCCGGCTGCCGACGCCGATCTTGCGATCTGCTTCGCGCAGATGGCTCTTCACCGTTTCCTCCCTGATGCACAGAGCGCGCGCAACCTCGGCATTGGCCAGACCGCTGAGCACGCCAGAGGCCGTGATCGTCAGCTCGCGGCGCGAGAGCCCGTGCTTCTCGAGGCGACCAATGATATCCACGCGCCGCCGAAAAGGCTCCACACGGATAATCAGCAGCTTGGCACCGAGACGCTGCGCGTCGCGCCAACAGCGCACCCTTGTGGTTCCGGATCGGTCACCAACCGGGTGCATGAAGCCGCAATCCGAGGTTTCCTGCTCGAGATTGGTGAGCAGACTGGCGGCACGTCATGGCAGTCGGCCGACGCGGTAGCGCTGCAATCCGTGGCGCACCGTTCCCGATACCGCGGGTGGCAACTCGGCAAGGATCAGAGGCGCTGCACCGTCGGCAGCGACGCGTCGTGCCGCCGCATTCATGAACAGCAGCTGACCGCGATCGTCGAAGGCCAGCAGCGCGACTTCTTCCCTGTGTGCTGGATCATCCAGCAGGCGTCGCACGGCGAGGGCACACCCGAGATGGGCGCAATGCAGTCCACGGCTGCCAGGTCGTCCGCCGTGAAGTCAGCCTGGTGTCCCGATCGATGGACGCTGCAGGCCGCCAGCGGCTGCCCATTGAACCCGCAGACCGCCGCAAGTGCATGCCGGTACGGCACTATCGCGATGAAATCCGCGAACTCGGAGCGAGCGAGTTCACGCGCGCCGGCGAGATCGGACAGGCGTACAGTATGGTTGACGGTGAACGACGCGGGGCCGCGCAGGCATGGGTGTGCCCATGTGACAAACCAGGCATATCAGGCGCGAGCGCAAAGCGCTCGCATGTTCAGGACCTGATCGGTCCGAAAAGGTCCTCCAGGCTGCCGGCATCAAGGACCTGATCGAGCCAGATGTCGATCTGCTCGACGGAGGCGCCTGAGATCTCCTGCAGAACCTCCGCGGGGATCGAACCGAAGCGCCTTCGCAACAGCTTCTGCAGCGCCAGCGCCTCACCCTCGGCCTTGCCCTCGGCTTTGCCCTCGGCTTTGCCCTCGGCCTTGCCCTCGGCCTTGCCCTCGGCTTTGCCCTCAGCCTTGCCCTCAGCCTTGCCCTCGGCCTTATAGGCATGCGCCCATTCTTCCAGTCGTTCGGCCAACATGACGTTCAGCTCCTGTA
>ERZ761592.332-NODE-332-length-17550-cov-10.712375_pt1 | contig 17550 bp, 15 predicted proteins | sample MGYA00433095_ERZ761592 | MGnify/ENA primary metagenome ERZ761592 (study PRJEB28899, sample SAMN03785554) | bioreactor sludge metagenome | biome: EBPR Sludge; feature: EBPR Bioreactor; material: 0.22µm filtered reactor supernatant | place: Saint Lucia: Queensland... | reverse complement strand
GAATCAATAGCCCGAAACACACCATATTCTTTAACATGCTGCGACAGGGGTTCAGTGAGTCGATAAAATCTTAAGTTATCTTCATTAGCATCTATCTCCTCTAACAATCTTCGCTCCAGTGCTTCGTATTGGGCTTGATTGACGCGACACTCAAATACTGATTTCTGCACACGTTGCCCGTAGTAGGGTATAGACGTTCTCGTCCCACGCTTGCTCGGCGTGAATTAACGCGCATTGACGCGGGCAGTAGCTGTAATGTTGGAGCGCCGAAATCATGATCGCGTCTTCTAATGCCTCATCCGGCGCGATCATGGCGCTTTACCCGACAAGACGCTGTAAGCGGACGCCCTCCGGTAGGCTCGCTTCATCCACGGTGATGGTGTAATCCGCAAAATGGCGCGGAGTGCTGGCGGGATCGCTCAAAGCAACGGAAACACGCTCGAACAGCCGATGTGAGGGCGCGTTACCCAACGCTGAATCGTGCTGGAAGATGTACAAACCCCGCGTCGTCATCTGGCCACGCGCGGCGGAATGATCGTGCTCGAACATGTTGCTCAAGGCGTCCCACAGCAAGGCCAGATCATCCTCGGAAAAACCGGTTTGCGCCGCGAGGTGAGCGGAAATGAAGCCATGCGCGCGATAGAGGCCATAGGGGATAGTGAATTTACGGCCCATGGTGCGGTTATCGCCGCTTTGCTTTTCGGCTTCGGCTTCGGTGGCAACCGCCATGCGGGTAATCGAATGTTCGGCGGGCGTGATCGGGTTCATGCTGCGGGCGAAGGTTATTTGCACCGGCCCGCGCACCTGGCCGCAATTGGCTTCTTTCAAGCTCATGACCGCCCCGAAGGTGCGGACATCGTAAAAGTTCTTGCACATCCACTGCCGCGCTTGGCCGACATCATCGCCGCCCTTGCGTTTACCGTCAGCGCCTTTCGGGTCCAGCTTGAGCGCTGAATAGGCTTTTTCCTGCTGCTTGGTCAGGATCGCTTTTTCTTTGACGTAAATTTCGTAATCTGCTTGGTCTGCTTTGGCGATTTCCACGTAATTGCGCACTTTGCGCTTTAGGCAAACATCCGTGACCAAGCCATGACCGGTTTGTGGGTCCATGCGCGGTAAATTACCGGCATCGGGATCGCCGTTGGGATTGCCGTCCAACACATCGAACAGCAATACGAATTCGTAACGATTCTTGATGGCGTCAGTCATGGTTGGGCGCTCCCTGGATCAGTTGATAAGTTATCTGAAAGTTTTTTGGTAAAGAAATCCTGGCGTTGATGGTAATAGCCGATGGCGAATCGGCCTTGGTCGTCCAGGTTCAAATTGGCTGGAAATTGGGTGATGGCCTCTAAAATCTGGCCGATTAAGTTTTCCAGCCAAATCACTTGGCCAGCAGTCAGCTTGTTCAGATGGTGGTTTTTCAGTTTGAGCAAATAGGGAAACGCGGTGACTGGCGTGGCTGAGGCAGAGCCGTAAAATTTGTCGCGGATGGTGGCGTTCAGGCCAGGGCTGGCCGTCTCCTGAGCGCGTTCCAGTACGGCGAACAGCCGTCCTAAACGGTAGCCGATATTGGGGTTTTGTAGATCAAGCGACACAGCAACCTCCGGTTGGTTAGGAGCGTAAAAACGAGCGTTTCGAACCAGAATGGCTTTGATTAAGGCGGCGCGAACGTAATTGACTGCGCCTTGTTCGGCGCGAATGCGCTGCAAGGCGGCGATCAGTAAACTTTGGGGATAGGGCATTCCAGTCAGGATCGCCCGCAGTGTTTCGCCAGCGAGTAGCGGCGGAATGTTCTCGCTTTTGCTTTGCGCCGCCGTGGCGACCAATAAGCGCCATACCGGCAGAAACTCTGGATCACGCGGCGAACGCACGATGGCGAGATCATCGAAGTGCTGGCGAATGTGCATCGCCAGTTCGCGCACCGTGCTGACATTCCACAAGCGCACCGCCAGACGTGCGTTGTTTGGCGCTAGGCCCAGCACGAAAAAGCGAGTGTCATCTTGATCGAGCGGCTTGATGCCTGATCGAGTCGGTGCGCCATACAGAACTTTGATGGCTTCCACCCCACGCGCTGGATCATCGGGATCGGGTTGCAGCCAGTCGGCAAAGAGGTCTTCAGCAGGATCGGCTTTTTCGGCCCAAAATACGAAGGTATCTTCGCCGATCAAAAGCTTCTGGCGTGAATTGATACGGAGGAGATAATTCAGGGAAGTTGTATAGGCGAACATTGCATATTCACTTATGGGTGAATTAGCTCCCCGATCCTCAGATTTTTTACCGTAAGAACAAGCTGCTCCAAAGTTAAAAGAGACGATATCAGCGCCAACTGTTTGTGCACCGCGCACTCCTTTAATTGCTATATGTAAGCGAGCAATAGAACTTATTTCTCCTGTAATCAAACACCGAGCTTTACCTGCTGTGTTATCAGATTCCAACCTAGCAATAAATTCGCGTACCTTTGGGCGCTGACAGATTAAGCAGAGATCGCCTTGTAGCCGAAAAGTAATATTTACTGGACTATTCTTTATTTCCGACCAAGCTGGGTGCTCGTACAATAAATCAAAATTACTGTCCTTTAAGAATTTTGCAACGGAAAAAACTCCAACATCGAAACTGGAATCTGGAAAATCTTTTGCTAACCTTTCTTTAAAGCTTTGATGCTGCTTTTTTGCTAGCTCTGGGTCCTCTGGATCATGGCCTAGCACATATCCAATATGATCCCAAAGCAGAAATGCAGTTTGCCAGCCTTTAGTTCCAGGGCGTTTTTGACTTTGTGGAACAAAAAATGACCGTGCTCTTTTCTTTTTCCCCTCTCCGATTCTATTATCTTCCCAATCTATAAATTTACCTTCTTCATTAAGAATAATAGTAAAAGGTATCCTATCGTTTAGTTCATAGCCAAATGGTGGTAAATCCACTTTTTGGCGTTGGTAATAATCAGATAGTGCTTGCAGAATCATCGGGCAATCTCCTCGCTATCCCAATCGGGTATCCGCAGGGTGCCGTTCTTCAGCTGAGCGCGGAAAAAACAAGGCGTGGGTTCAGCGCCGCCATACTCCAGGTCATACAGCATCCAGCCCAAATTGCGGGTTTCAGCAATGGGTGCTGGCTCTGGTTCAGCACTATCGACCCAGGCAAACGCCGCTGAAAATTCCCGGCAGCCGAGGTAAGGTTGATTGAAACATTGGCCCTTCTCGGCGCGGCGGCGGAATATGGCGGCATATTTGCCAGGGGTATCGTCCGGGCCGGCGTGGGCGGTTAATTCAAAGCGGGCATGAATCCGATAATCGACCTCCCTCAGCAGTAATGCGGCCCGCTGTACCCGCTCTTTGGGGTCGTCGGCATACAGCCCCAGCGCGCCCTTGCCTCGCTTCATCGCGGTTTTTACATTGTCAGCCGAGATCACACTGGCAACCTCGTTGCGTCGCACCGAGGCCCAGCGAATCGGCTTGAGCACATCAATTTGGGTAATGCGCCAAACGATTTGCGGTTTCCAGAAAATCGCCTCCAGCACGCCACGGGCGGCGGAAGGCGTCATCACATCGTAGGAAACCCGCTCGACTTTCATTTCCGGGCGGGTAAAACAGGCGTAATCGCCCCATACTCGTAAACAAACCGAGTTAATCGGCATCCTTCCACCCCCTATTAGGTAATCAAATCGTCCGGTGCGTAGTGCCCTATTGGCGCGTTATCGACCCGTAAACCGAGCACCGGATCGTAAATCGGCGCAACCTGAACATAGATGCCGGGCTGTTGCTCAGTAATAGTTCCTTCTTTCAGTAGCTGCTGATGAACCCGGCGCGGGATATTCACCACGTAGCGCTGCAATTGCCGGAGCAGTTTTCGGTCCAACCCATCGCTGGATCGGGCCAGTTGAGCCAATAACCGTTCGTTATCGCCGTAGCGAACAATGACTGGCGCCTGGATTTCCGGGATCAGTTGAAAGCGTTCAGCGGCGGTGCGAAAGCTGAATTCCAACCGCTGGTTGTTCTTAAGTAGCGACAGTATTCCTTTCTTATCAAGCTGTTCTGTCCCTTTTTGCCAATACAGCCCTTGGAAATATTCGGTAAATAAGGCAGGAGCTAACGGGTCGATGGGACGCCGTTGCAACACCTGTCGCCCGGCCTGGCACGCCTGGCGCAAATGACCAGCCGGGGGCTGAGTCGGCGGCACAAACACCACTACCTGTCCCAAAGTGAACAAGCGCCCTTCACGATTGCAACGTCCCGCCGCCTGCGCGATGGAGTCCAGCCCCGCCAGCGCTCGATAAACCACCGGAAAATCCACATCGACCCCGGCTTCCACCAATTGGGTGCTGATAACCCGTAGCGGCGTATTAGGATTTCTTAACCGCTGCTTGATCTCGGCGATGACTTTGGAACGGTGTTGACCGCACATGAGGCCGGAGAGATGCACGGTATCGGGCGGCAACAAGCCATGCAGAATGCGCGCATCGTCGCGCCGATCCACAATGCACAACACGCGGGGATGGTTTGCCAGTTCGGCAGCGAGTGTTTCCCACGTTACCGGCTTTAGAAGGTCATCGGGTAGCAGCAATTCCACTCGGCGCAATCCCTCGTGCAGTTCATGCACCGCCGCTGCATCACCCATGATTTCACGCACGTCATCCAACCCTTGCAGAGAAAAATCAAAGCCGTGCCGTGAGGAAAGATCTGGCTGCGTAGCGGTGCAAAGCACGAAACTGACGCCGTAATAACGGCTCAACTCGCGGATCGTTTTCAGGATAGGAGTCAGAAAATCCGGCGGCAGCAGTTGCGCTTCATCCAGAATCACCACGCTATCGACGATGTTGTGCAGCTTGCGAGTGCGGCTGGTGCGATTGGCGAACAGTGACTCGAAAAACTGCACGCTGGTAGTCACGATCAACGGCGCATCCCAATTCTCGCAGGCCAGCCGACTGCTGGGCGTTTCTTGGTCGGTTTCGAAATTGCTGTGGTGTTCAAGCACGGCGTCCGCGCCGAACACCTTGCGGAACACGTCCGCCGTCTGCTCGATGATGCTGGTGTAGGGGATGACGTAGAGAATTCGACGCTTGCCGTGCTGGCGGGCGTGACGTAGAGCAAACCCCAGCGAGGCCAGCGTTTTGCCGCCGCCGGTTGGGACACTCAGCGAAAACAAGCCCGGCGACTGTTCGGCGGCGTTCCGGCAGCGTTCCAGCACCTGCGCCCGTGTCCGATTAACCGGCGTATCTTCCACTTGACCGGCCAATCTCGCCATATGCGCTTCAAAACGCGGCTCCAGTTCCGCCAGCGTGGGATAGCGACCCCGCCGCGCGGTTTTATCGGGAGCCATGAAGTGCTCGGTGTCGAGAAAATCAGCATCCACCAAGCAGGAAAACAGCAACCGGATCCACAGCGCATGATCGCGTTCGCCGCCGGGATTCGAGGTTGGCAACGAGGCGTTGAGGATGTCGGCGGGCGGTGCGGCGGCGAGCGTATCGGCCAACAAATTGGCTTGTTGCAGGCGATTAATCAGACTGGACCCCGGCGCTTCGGCGCTTTGCCAGTCCGGTAAGCCCGCATGATGTCCGGCGATGAGGTAAGCGAGGATCCTACCCAATCCTTTCATGCGTTCCATGGCGTACAGTGCGCCCGCCGTCGAGTGATCGACTTTGCCAAGCGATGTTTCGATATGAGCCTCGTAGCCGGACGCACTACGAATGTAGCGTTGAAACGCCTCTCGATATTTGCCGAGGTCATGCCAAAGACCGGCCAACTTGGCCCAATCACCTGCGCCAAAGGCGGCAGCGAATGATTCGGCCAAATCCGCCACTCCGCGTAAATGATCCTCAAGATGATGGGGCAGCCATTGTCCATTGCTGTCTGGTCGGACGTGAGCGAGAAAAACAGAAGATTTTTCTGACATAGATAATTTCCTGATTGCTAACGAAATGTGGAACTGCGATCATAGTATCCGCAGTTAATTTTCTGAATGAAAATAGCCAGTTATTTGACTCTCACCAGCCACGGTAACTCAACGTAATGGCCAGTCCGCTCCATCTGCTCGTCATCGACCTCGAAACCCGCCCCGATTCGGCGATCCTGCCGGCCGGCCGCGATCCAGAGGCGTTTCCCAAACCGATCCAGCATCAAATCATCACGCTCGGGTTTTTGTTGGCGCGCATCGAGCGCGACGGACAGAGCGAGCGTTACGTGGTGCGCAAGCTGGGATCGGCCAGCATCGCCGACCGGGGAGAACGGGAAATTCTGGCGGGATTCTGGCAGATGGTGGATCGCAACCGGCCCCGTGTGGTGACGTGGAACGGGCGTGGCTTCGACGCCGCCGTGCTCAAGCAACGCTCGCTGATCCACGGGCTGACCGCCTACAACTGGCATCGCACCGATCCCCGCTTCGGCTACGACTATCGCTTTCAAACCGAATGGCACTGCGATTTGATGGACGTGCTGTGCGATTATGGCGCGTCGCCCCGACTGGGATTGGATGAGGCGGCGCAAGCCTTGGGCCTGCCGGGAAAATGGAACGGCCACGGCGCCGAGGTGGCGGATTTGGTCGCCGCTGGCGATTACGCCGCCGTCGACCGTTACTGCGAAGGGGACGTGCTGAATACTTACGTCCTTTATCTGCGCTGGGCGCATTTGAGCACCCGCCTCAGCCCGCGCGGCCACAACGCCAGCGTGCAAGATTTACTGGATTATCTTGAGCGGGGTCGAGAGCCCTATTCCCATTGGGGCGAATTCCTCGACCGCTGGCAGGCCAGCGCGCAGCCCTGTCCGCTGTTCGTCAACGAACCACTGGGCCAGCCGGGGCCGCAATTGCCAGAATCGCATTTGCGTAGCGAGGATGTGTTGCCGTGAGCAATATCTAATCAACCGATCCAACGTCATGGGGCGGACATACTCATTTTGACCCGCGTCAAAATGAACCGAACGGGCCATCGCGGCCCAAAATAACTTCCGGAATGGCTGTCGCCATCCTCCATTCGCGGCGATGGCCTGCGGTGGACGTTGCAAATGGATCTGGCACGGAGTGTGCTTTTTGCCTCCGCTGTGTGAATCAAAAGAGAACCTGCCATGGCCGCACGCTTCGTGGAGCTCCAACCGCACAATGGATTTGACCGCTTCGCCAACCCCAACTGGCAGATGGTGCCGGCTATCGGCTCCAGGACCCTGCTGCTGCAAGGGGTGGGCGATGTCCCCGTCGCCAGCAGCAATCCCCGAATCGCCACCGTATCGGTCTCGGAGGTTTTCGGCGTCCGATTCGTCAGAATCAACGGCGTGCGGGCGGGAAGCTGTCAAATTCAAGTCGGCTTGGGGCCGATTTTCGACGTTGTTCTGGATGTGTCGGTCAAAAATAAGAAGCGGGTGCGCACCTCGTTTCATTATGTTGATGACGGTCGAGTGCAAAAGACTTCGCGCCTCATCGGCGATCTGAACGATATGATCGCGGCCGCCAATCAGATTGTCTTGCCTCAAGCCAATGTCGAACTCACGCGCCACGGCGCCGCGCCGCTGCGGATCGCCCAGAACCTGCGGCGGGTGGTGCGTTTTTCCGCGCATCTTTCCGGCGTCGCGGCCCGGCAGCACGAATGGGATATCGTGACCGGCCACGCCGACAGGACCGCCGACTTCAACGTGTTCTTCGTCAAGGAATACGAGCAGGATCGGACGCCGCTGCGCGATGATGCCGAAGCCGGCACGCTGGGCGGCAGCTGTATCTTCGAGGACGACACCATCGATCCGGCGGGCTTGGTCCTGGCGCACGAACTGGTCCATCATTTGGGCGTCGATCACACCAACAACCAGCGCGATCTGATGTTCGACGGGTCGCCTAGCGGAATCTTTATCCCCAAGGATCACGCCAACACCGCCAATCCTTGAGCTTAAAAATGCGTTTGGCGTCCTTGTCGGTCCCTTCTTTACCGATCCGCGCCGCAGCCGCTTTAATGCTGCTGGCGGTTCATTCGATCACTGGGAATTTCGTCATGGCCAAACAGGCGGTCAATCTCGAACAGCGGGTCGAACAGGCGTTCCGGGCCGCGCGCGACAACGAGTTCGACCGCATCGGCCAATTACCCGCCTTAGGTCCGCGCGTGGCCCCGTTGCTCGCGCCATACCTGCGTGATGAACAAGCAGACATCCGGCGCGAGGCGGTCGCGGTGCTCGCCGCGCTCGGTGGCGAATCGGCCAAGCCTTTATTGGTGGAAGCGCTCGGCGATCAAGATGCGGAGATCCGCGAGCGCGCAGCTCGCGCCCTCTATGTTGCATATCAGCCCAGCGCGTTGGCGCGCGACAAGGCGGTCGGTCCGGCGCTGCGCGCGAGCGTCCTGGCCGGCAACCCCAGCGCGGCGGGTTTATTGTTGCTGGGCTATTTTCCCGATGCCGAGAACGAGCGGGCGCTACGCGAAGTGGTCGATCAATTTGGCGGGGAACTCACGAAATTATCGGACAGCGGACCGTCGGTGATGGCGGCGCTGCCGGCGCGGATCGCGCTGTCGCAATTGGGCGACCGCGAGGCGCGCGAGGCGCTGTTGGGCGTTATTGATGGCGCGAGTTTGGCGGAGGCGGAATTTTTGTTGGCGGCGCTTCGCGATATCGATTCGCCGACTGTGCTGCATGCTCTCAAGAAAACGCTGGATGACGAACGAGAAATTGCCGGCGGGCTTCCGTCCGGAGCCGGCCCGCGCCGGCGGTTGCGCGATGCCGCCGTCGATGCCTTCGCGCGGCGCTTGAAGCTGAAAGTCGCTTTCAAACTCCACGACAGCCGCCGCTACAGCGACGAGCAGATCGCCCAAGTGCGGCGGCTGATCGACGCTTCGTTACCGCGTTAGCTCTTGATAATTTTTGGCTGACGAGGCTTTTAATCTCGATCAAGTATTCTTTATCTAGGAGAGTCCGTCTCAATCAGCGCCGCCAGCGCCATTTCAGCGATTGCCAACACATTTTTGAATTGTTGGTGCTCGCCGAGCAGCCAAGCCGCCGAGAGACCGGCCCAAGCCAAGATCCACTGCAATAAACGACAGCGCTGCAACCCGGCTGTTTTGCCGACAATCCGCAGGCGCTGCTCGAAACGCCGCGGGTCCTTCGCCATGGTGGAGTCGGGATTGCAAAACAGGTTGGCGTAATCGAAACCGCGTTCACCGATCAGCCCTTTAGGGTCGATCACCAGCCAACCGCGTTGTCCGAAATGGAGGATATTGCCGTGATGGATATCCCCGTGCAGGGCGACAATATCTTCAGGCGCGGCGATTAATTGCCGCGCAGTGGCGGCGCTTTTGAGCAAAATCCCGCCGTGTTTTTCAGCCGCTGGCTCAAGCGCCCGAAACCAGCGTGAAAGTGGAATGAGTTCCGGTAAAGGTTTTGCTTTGAGCGCGTGAATTTTCGCCACAACCGCGCAAATAATCCGGCTGGCTTCATCATCTCGACCCGTGTAAACGAGATCGATCAATGAAGTGCTGTCCTCGGCCCGTTCGAGCAACAAGGCATCATCATCGCGGGCAAGAACGCGCGCCGCCCCTTCTCCGTCCCACCAAACCATCAGTTGCGCGCCAGATTTTTCCTCTTGTTCGAGGGCGATTTTGAGAATAGCGCGAACTCCATCCCGACGAACGGGAAGGAGCCGACTGCTGGCGGTGACGATGGGGTCGCCATCTCGCTCCAAGCCCCATCGCGTCAGGTAGTTATCGAACATCCAAGGCCGGGCATCCTCGGTAAAGGAGTTTCAACCCTCTAATGCAAATACGCCCCATCCACCCCAATCTTGCCCGGTCCATCCAGAACGTAAATCCCCGCCGAATTGCCTTGGACATGGAAACCCATCTCGCCGTGGTGGACGGTGATTTCATTCCCGGTCACCGCATCGCGGTAATGGCCGTTGCGGATGTTGCCGACGCGGATATCCTGGCCGCCGCCGATGGTCAATCCCACCACCACGTAGCTTTCGCCGTTGTTGTGATCGCGGACGAAGCTGATGCCGCTGCCCCATTCGTTGACCTGACTCATCGGCCCTTTTTGCAGCGCGGGAATGGCGCGGCGGATTTGATTGAGCCGCTTGATGTGCTGGTAGAGCGGATGGCTCTGGGTTTGGCCGATGCGCTCATCGGTCAGATGATCGCCGAAATAGGCCCGACCGGTGGTGTCCAGCGTATCGTCATTGCCGATCACATCCTGCGGCGCGCCTTTCATGAACTCGATTTCCTCGCCGTAATACAGGCAGGGAATGCCGCGCACGGTCCACAGCAGATTGTAGGCCGCCGCCGCCATCCATTGGTCGCCCTTGAAGCGGAAGCGGAAATCGTTGTCGGGGCCGACATCGTGGTTTTGCAGGAAGGTCACTAGGGTCGAGGGGTTGCCGAAAATCCAGTCCATTTCCAGAACGGCCTTGACGCCGCCGAAACTGCCTCGGCTTAAGTTATCGCGGAAAGTGGAGAACAGGCCGAAATCCAGCACCGCAAAGCCGGAATCGCCGCCGGAGTTGGGGTCGCGCGAGTCGTGGCCGAGGCGGGTATACCACCAGGGGCGGATAAAGGATGGGCCGTTGTCGCCGTGGCCTAGATCGCCAAAGCCGTAGCCTTTGACCAGATTTTCGCCAAACACGAACAAATTCGGCTTGTGCGCCTTCCAGGCGTTGACGTACTCCAGCAGGTTGTCGCGCTCGACGTGCTTTACCGTATCGATGCGCAGCGCGTCCACCCCCATATCGAGATAGTGGTTAATCGAGCCGATCAGATAATCCTTCACATTCTGCCGGTCGGTGGCGAGGTTGATGCAATCACCCGCGATATGCTTGCGTTGCACCGCAGCGCTTTCCCAGTCGCCGCCGCAAATAAAACCCTCTTGCATGTACCAGTCGGGATCGAGATTGTTGGCGTCGATGCCGAAGAAGCGACCGGGGTTATAGCCGGATTTCGGCACGGTCTCGCCGGTCTTGGGATCGACCAGCGGCTCTACACCTTCCGGGTCGCGATTGTGACGCTCCTTGTACCAATCGGGCGCGACCGGGTTGTCGATGTCGTCCCGATTCGGCCAGGCGTAATTGCCGAGGCTACCCTGATACGGCCCGTGGTTGACCCGGCCCTGTTCGGAGCCTTGCGGCACGTAGTATTTGATCGGCAGATGGTCGATGTGCACCTTGCCGCGAATGCCGTACTGGCAGGAATGGTTGACCACCACATCCTGAATGATCTTGATGCCGCGCTTGTGGGCTTCGTCGATCAAATTTTGATAAGTCGCGTCCGGCGATTCCAGGCGGGGGTCGATCCGGGTCCAGTCGTAGGCGTGATAGCCGTGATAATCGAGACCGCTGCGGTTTTCCACCGGTGGGGTGATCCAGATCGCGGTAAAACCGAGATCGCGGATGTAATCCAGCCGCTGAATCAGGCCCTTAAAGTCGCCGCGCCAGTGCGGGTCTTCCGGTTGGCCGGTTTCGCGGTTGAATTTCAGGCGGTCGCGACAGAAGAAACTGATGCTGGGATCGCCCTCATAAAAACGGGCGGTCAGCAGAAAATAAATCGTCTCCTCGCGGAAATCCTGGCCGGTCAGGGTAGCGGGATAGGACATGGAGGCGGTGGGGGCGCGCGAGCCGCCGGAATCGCCGCCCCCTAAATTAAAATTTTCTGATGCGGACTCTTCTGGATTGTGATCTGACCAGCCGCCCTCAAGGGTGTACCAACCCAGCCGATCCCGTTGCAGATCGGGGGTCTGTCGCCCGTGTCCGTCGTGAAACAGCAGGCGGGCCGTGGTGACGCCATTGAATTGATAGACGAACCAACCGTTGCTCTCATGCCGCATCAGTGCGCCAGGCCAATCGATAAAAGGGACGGGCGGGCGAGTGTCCCAGAAATGGATGTGGAGATCCTCGGCCCAGTCGGCGGGTTTTTTGAAATAGACGGTCAAATCAGCCATGAACAAACTTCCAGAGGGTTAAAAAAACGGACGAAAAGCTTCAAAAGCGCGATCCATCAATATTCGTTCAGCCGCGCGCTGCGTTCCTGATAGCGGGCGCGCAGGCAGCGCACGTCCGCGCCGCAGCTATCGCGGGCCACAATCCAGGAGCGTTGGTCCTGCCGGACCATCTCCGCGCGGCGCGGCGGCAGGCGTTTTAACAGCGAACGGTATTCCACCGCCAAGTCTTCATCCAGGCGATTGAGATTCGGATTGTCGCAGACCGCGATTTCGGCGGCGGTGTCGGCGCGGGTGCAATCGTAGCTGGCCGCCGTCGCGGCGAGCGGCAACAGACCGGCGCAGAAGAAAGCCAAGGACCAAGGTTTAAGCATATCGAATCCTCCCGAGTGAGCAGCTTAACGGGGCTTTTTAGCCCTCGGTTTAAAGCTCGACGGTCAACCGTCGAAGGTGTCTTTACGACGCAATTTTAGTTGCAACAGGGTTGCGGCCAGAATCAGCGCGAACAGCACGAACGCCGTCGCCGAGGCATAACCCATATTCCACCAGCGGAAACCTTCCTCGTACATCAGCAAGACCACGCTGAGCGTACGGTTGGCCGGGCCGCCTTGGGTCATGACGTAGGGTTCCGCAAAGACCTGAAAGTAGCCGATCATGGTCATCAGCGCCACGAACAAAAAGGTCGGGCCGAGCAAAGGCAGCGTGATGTAGCGGAACTGCCGCCAGGCGCTGGCTCCGTCGATTTGCGCCGCCTCGTAAAGCGTGGGCGGGATATTTTGCAAGCCGGCGATGAAAATGATCATGTTAAAGCCGAAATTCTTCCACACCGCCATCAGGATGATCGCGGGCATCGCCCAGGCCGGATCGCCTAGCCAATCGATGGGTTGGATACCGATCAGGCTCAGGCCGTAGTTGAGCAGCCCGTAGCGCGGGTGGTAGAGATAGCGCCACACCACCGCCACCGCCACCAGCGTCGTCACCACCGGTAAAAAGAAGGCGGTGCGAAAAAAGCCCGGAAACCGGGTCAGGCGCGAATTGACCAACAGCGCCGCGCCGAGCGAGACCGCCACCGACAAAGGACCGCCGACCGCCACAAAATAAAAGGTGTTGCCGAGCGCGGTCCAAAACAGCGGGCTTTGCAGCAGTTGCAGATAGTTGTTCAAGCCGACGAAGCGCAGCCGATCGAGATCGCCCAGCGCGTAGATGTCGAAATCGGTGAAGCTCAACAGCAGCGCCGCCAGCACCGGCAGAAAAAAGAACACGGCGATCAGCGCCAGCGCCGGGGCGAGGAAGGCCCAGGCGCTCAACGCGGCGTGGCGTTCGGGACCGATCACGGCGTCACCCCCCGCGCCAGCAGCCAGCGCCGTTTTTCCAGAATCCGATCCACGTCCCGATCCAGGGCGGCGAGGGCGGCGTCCGCCGTCATTTCGCGGCGTACCGCCACTTCGGCGTAATAGGCGATCCGGTTGGCGATGCGCTCCCATTCCGGAATCGGCGGCGTCGCCCGCAGCTGTTGCAACTGCTGGCGGAACGCTTGCGCGTGCCGGTTGCCGGCCAGCGCCGGATCGTTCCAGGCGGATTGGCGGGCCGGCAGATCGCCGGTCAATTGATAAAACCGCGCCTGCTGCGCCGGCTCGGCCAGAAATTCCAGCAGTTTCCAGGCCGCTTCCCGGCGGGGTGAGGTACGGCTGAGCGCCAGGCTCGCGCCGCCGGCCAGCGACACGCCGGCGTTGCCGTCGAAATCGGGCAAGGCGGCGGTGCTCCAGCGCGGTTGCAATTCGGCCGGCAACCGCCGCCCGAACTCGCCGATGTTCCACGGGCCGCTGACGTAGATCGCAAAGGTTCCCTTGGCGAATTCCTGATAGAGGTTCGCCATTTGGGTGTTGCTGACCGGCGGGGCCAAACCCTGGTCGAACAAGTGCAGATAAGCCGCGAATGCCTGGCGAAACAGCGGGTTTTGAAAATCGCCGTATTGGTGGCGGTCGCGCAGCAGCGTCGCCCCGCGCTGCAAAGCCAAAATCACCGGCAATTGCCATTCGTTGATCGGCAGCAAAATGGCATAGCGCCCGGAGCCGTCAGAACTTTTGAGCGCGCTCATCGCTTGCAGCCAACCGTCCCAGGTTGCGGGCGGCTCCGTGAAACCGGCGGCGGCCAGCAAATCGCTTCGATAGAAAAACAGTCGGGTGTCGACGTACCAAGGCAGGGCGAAGGTTTGGCTGTCCAAGCGGTTGGTGGCGAGGATGCCGGGGAAATAATCGGCCAGGGCGTCCGCCGGCCACCTTCGCAGCCGCTCGTCCAGCGGCTCGATGGCGCGCAAGGCCACGAATTCGGGAATCCAGGTATTGCCGAGCTGGAAAGCGTCCGGCATGGAATCGCCGGCATAGGCGGTGAGCAGTTTTTCGTGCGCCGCGCTCCAGGGGATCTGCTGCGCGCGCACCCGGATGCCGGGATGGCGGCGCTCGAATTCCGGCAGCAGCGCCTTGACCTGCTCGCCTTCCTGACCCATAGCCCAGAATTCCACGACGGTCGACCGGTCGGCGGAATCGCAGCCGGCGAGACTGAAGGTGAGGATGAGGCCGAGCAGGCACAGGCGAAATGAGGGCGACATGGCTCTTAGTTTAGCTGCAATCGCGGCACGGCAGGGCGAAGGGCTTGAAAAGCTTGTCCGCCATCCCCATACAATCTTATCAGATCGACCAACCGTTTCCCGCTCGCGAGGTGCGCCATGCCTATTTACGAATACCGTTGCCAGTCCTGCAATCATGAATTGGAAGCGATGCAAAAGCTCAGCGATCCCGAATTGAGCGACTGTCCCACCTGCGGAAAACCCGGTCTTAAGAAGCTGATTTCAGCCGTCGGCTTCCGGCTCAAGGGCAGCGGTTGGTATGAAACCGATTTCAAGAAGGGCGGCGCGCAAAAGAATGTGGCCAAGGAGGATTCAGCGCCCAAGGAAAGCAAGGAAAGCAGTTCTGGCGGAGCGGGCGACGGCGCGGGCGGTTGCGGCGCCTGTCCCGCCCCGGCGGCGACTTAGGGTGCCGGCGGGTGCTCCCCCGTTACCGAACGATCACTATGGCTTGCGAAGTCGTGCCGGAGTAAGAACCGGTATCCGTAAAGTAAGCCCCTCTCGCGGGCCAGGCGGGCCAATGCTGATGAGCGATCGGTCATCGATGGCGGCCGAGAGCGCGGGAAATGGAAACCGGCATTTCCGTCCCATCGCAGTGCCGTAAGCCAGCCAGGGACGTTGTTGGTGTTTGATTTTCAGAGTGACGATGCCCTCCCGACTCAGGAATCAGGCCGGTTGAACGCGGTTGCGGCTCGCTGGCCGAATCCGTAACATCCCCCGTTCCGACGGGCGCGCCGCGCGGCGCGTCCTTCTCCGACGATCCAATTGCCCCGCTTGCAGACGGAAACCGAACCCATGCGCAGCCACTATTGCGGCCAAGTCACCGAAGCCTTGCTCGATCAAGATGTTACCCTCTGCGGCTGGGCGCACCGCCGCCGCGATCACGGCGGGGTGATCTTCATCGACTTGCGCGATCGCGAGGGTTTGGTGCAGGTGGTGATCGATCCCGATGTGCCCGACGCCTTCGCCAACGCCGAACGGGTCCGCAACGAATACGTGCTGCGGGTGATCGGGCGGGTGCGCCGCCGCCCCGAAGGCACCGAAAACCCCAATCTCGCCACCGGCGTGATCGAAGTGCTGGCCCGCGAGTTGGAAATCATCAACCGCTCCGAACCGCTGCCGTTTCAACTTGATGATGAGGACACCTCCGAGGAGGTGCGGTTGCGCTATCGCTATCTCGACCTGCGCCGGCCGGTGATGCAGGATCGGCTGCGGTTGCGCACTCGGGTAATCAGCGCCTTGCGCCGGTTTCTGGAAGATCACGGTTTCATGGACATCGAAACGCCGATGCTGACCAAAGCCACGCCCGAAGGCGCGCGCGATTATCTGGTGCCGAGCCGCACCCATCCCGGCAGCTTCTTCGCCTTGCCGCAGTCGCCGCAGCTGTTCAAGCAACTGCTGATGATGGGCGGGCTGGACCGTTACTATCAGGTGGCGCGGTGTTTTCGCGACGAGGATTTGCGCGCCGACCGCCAGCCGGAATTCACCCAACTCGACATCGAAACCTCGTTCCTGGACGAACAGGCCATCACCGACTTGATGGAAGCGATGATCCGGCGGATGTTCCAGGAGGTGCTGGGCGTCGAGTTGCCCGATCCGTTCCCCCGGATGCCCTACGAAACCGCGATGCAGCGCTACGGCTCCGACAAGCCGGACTTGCGCATCCCGCTGGAGCTGACCGAACTGTCGGATTTGATGGCCGGCGTGGAATTCAAGGTGTTCGCCAGCGCGGCGCAAGATCCCAAGGGCCGGGTGGCGGCGCTGCGGGTGCCGGGCGGCGGCAAAATCCCCCGCCGCGAAATCGACGGCTATGCCGAATTCGTCGCCCGTTACGGCGCCAAGGGCTTGGCCTATATCAAGGTCAACGACACCAGCGCCGGCAGCAGCGGCCTGCAATCGCCCATCGTCAAATTCCTGCCCGATGAGGTGTTGACCAAGATTCTCAACCGCACCGGCGCGGAAAACGGCGATCTGATCTTCTTCGGGGCCGATAGCGCCAAGGTGGTTAACGACGCGCTCGGCGCGCTGCGGTTGCGGGTCGGAGCGGATCTCGGTTTGGTCAACGGCGACTGGGCGCCGCTGTGGGTGGTCAACTTCCCGATGTTCGAATGGGACGAGCAGGGGCGGCGCTGGAACGCCCTGCACCATCCCTTCACCGCGCCTCGGATCGAGGACCCGGTCGAGCTGCGCGCCAACCCCGAAAACTGCCTGTCGCGGGCCTACGACATGGTGTTGAACGGCACCGAAATCGGCGGCGGTTCGGTGCGTATCCACCGCCCGGAGATGCAAAGCGCCGTATTCGAGCTGCTCGGCATCGAGGCCGAGGAAGCGCGGGTCAAATTCGGCTTTTTGCTGGATGCGCTCAAGTTGGGCTGTCCGCCGCACGGCGGGATCGCCTTCGGCCTGGATCGGCTGGTGATGTTGATGGTGGGAGCCAAGTCGATCCGCGAGGTCATGGCCTTTCCCAAGACCCAAACCGCCGCTTGCCCGCTCACCCAAGCGCCAGCCCCCGTCAGCGAGGCGCAATTGCGCGATCTCAATATCCGCCTGCGCCGCACGCCTTAACCGTTCGGGTGGACGAGCACACGCCAGCGCCGGGCGCGATGCCGCCAGCGGGCGAGCGCGCCCGGCCGCGCTACAAACGTCCGGAATCGGTGTTGGTGGTGGTGTATACCGGGCTTCGCGAAGTGTTGGTGCTGCGCCGCCGCCAGCCGCCAGATTTCTGGCAATCGGTCACCGGCAGTTTGGAGTGGGAGGAAACCGATCCGCTTCAGACCGCGCGGCGCGAGTTGCGCGAGGAAACCGGGCTGGGCGATGAGGTAACCTTCCTCCGTTGCCGGACGGTCAACCGCTTTCCCATCGTCCCGCCCTGGCGCGACCGTTACGCGCCGGACGCGGTCGAAAACCTCGAACACGTCTTTCACGCCCGCCTGCCGGAGCGCCAGCCCATCGTCTTGAATCCCGCCGAACACAGCGAACATGTCTGGCTGTCGCGCGCCGCCGCCGCCGCCCGCGTGACATCCTGGACCAATCGCGACGCCATTTTGCAAC
>ERZ761592.323-NODE-323-length-18365-cov-7.618842_pt1 | contig 18365 bp, 11 predicted proteins | sample MGYA00433095_ERZ761592 | MGnify/ENA primary metagenome ERZ761592 (study PRJEB28899, sample SAMN03785554) | bioreactor sludge metagenome | biome: EBPR Sludge; feature: EBPR Bioreactor; material: 0.22µm filtered reactor supernatant | place: Saint Lucia: Queensland... | reverse complement strand
CACCTTTCGTGCTCAAGTCCTGGGTCTTGTATAGGATTCATGCGATTGCCCTGGCGAACTGGGGAAGAACGCAACACCACGCGACAACCGAGGTAGTCAACGCGGAGGTCCGGGTGAAACCTGAGGCGGACGCCACAGCGCGCATCGCCCCGGTGATTGCCCCACGAGCCGCCGCGCACGACCCACCGGTCTTCCTCGTCGGCCTTCAGCTCCTCACGCTTCGGATCGGTTGGATCATAGGGATAGGGAAGGTAAATGCTGCGCGTCCATTCCCAGACGTTGCCAACCATGTCGAAGAGACCGAAGCCATTGGCCGCAAAGCAGCCCACCACCGACGTCTCGCTGATCTGCGAGTCGCCATGGTTTGCGCGGTTCGCATCGGCGTCGCCTGCCCAGGGAAAAACGCTGCCGCCCAAACCACCGCGCGCCGCTTTCTCCCACTCGAGTTCGCTCGGCAAGGCAACCCGCCAACCGTGCTCGCGCACCAGCCGGGCGATCGGACCGCCGGCGCACGCCGGGGAAGTGGCCAGTCTCTCGTTGAGCCAGTCACACCAAGCCAGCGCGTCGTGCCAGCTCACATAGCGCACCGGCCGGCTGTCGGGATCCGCCAGGGCGCGGGCGTCACCTGTGGTAAATCGCGCCGCCTCGACGAAGGCCCGGAACTGCCCGACGGTGACCGGATAGCGAGCGATCCAGAACTCCGGCGTCGGCGTCGGCGCGTCGTTGATCTCGTCGTCGAACACCTTCCCACCGATGATCTTCGACACTCGCGCGACGTCCTGCCGCCGCGTGCCGATCATGAACCCGGGGTCGGCGGCAATTCGCACAAAGCCCAGCGTCTCGTCGACCGGTAGATGGAAACGCTGCGGGTCGAAGCGCGGATCGCCAAGTTGCGCCAGGCGGTCGCCGGCGCGGGCGCGGACGACCGGCTTCGAATGGGCCAGCGAATCGGCGTCACGCAACAGGCGGACGATGCGGCGCGCGCAGTCGGCACGCAGGGGCTCGCCGCTCTCGCGCCACTCGAGCGCCGCCGTCGCCGCCAGCTCGGCCGCGGAGAACTGTGTGTTGGCCTTGCCGCCGGTTTCGGCCAGCGCGCGCAGCAGTTCGCGTGCCGAGCGGGCAGCGTGGCCGGCCTGGTAACCGGCAAGCAGCAGGATCGGCTCGCGCCACCAGGGGTCTTCGACCCGCTCGGCAACGAAGGCGAGCATCGCCTCGCGGCTGTCACGGCCGGTGACCTCGCTCAGGTAGCGGGCGACGAGAAACTCCTGCAGGGCGAGATGCAGGAAACGGTAAGCGCCGTCGCGCTCCTCGAGCACGCTGCCGCGTTGCCGCGCATGGCGAACGAAATCCTCGATACGCGGCTGGAACTCGGGCTCGGCGCGCAGGATCGCGCGCAGCGCCGGTTCCTCGATCTCGCGCCCCTGGTCGGCGCCCTGCTGGTGCATGGCGAAAGCGAGCTGCTGCGACATGTCTCGATACAGCGTCCAGTCGGCGGACAGCTCGCGGTTGTTGGTGGTGTCGATCCCGAAATCGACCTGCAGCAGCGCGTTGATCGCCTTGTCGAAGAGGTCGGCACGCTGGTCGGGCAGCGCGCGGTTGTTGAGATGAACGATCAGCAGCAGCCGCACCATCAACGGACTGCCGACCAGCGCTTCGGCCTGCTCGCCGACCCGCTGGCGACGCTCGGTCTCGAGCCGCAGAATCCCGGCCAGCAGGTCATCGGCACGCTCGTTGCGGCGCTCGCTGTCCTGCGGGTGGATGCAGGCGTAGGCCTGACGCACCATCGGCGCGATGTGCTGTTCGTGGTCCAGCGCCTGCACGGCGATCTCGCGAAAATCGCCGCCAAGCGCGGTGCCGCCGCTGCGGTAGGCGATCGTCCGGCAGGTGACGACGACGCGCATCGCGTTGCGGCCGGCGACGAGATTCTGCACCGACTGGCGGACCTCGGCGCGCTCGCCTTCGTTCGCCACCTCGTCGAGTCCGTCGAGCAGCAGCAGGACGTTGCGGCCATCCTTGAGCAGGCGGACGAAGAAGTCGACCGGCAGGTCGAAGGGCGCTTCGCTACTGATCAGCTGGTGCGAGATGAAGTGCGCCAGCGTCTTCTCGTGTGCCGGGGCTCCGGCCGGCAGTTGGCGCCGGTAGCGCGCGAACGAGGCCAGCGGTACGAGGATCGGCAACGGCAGCTCGCTCGGCGCCACCATCAGGCCGAGGCGCGAGTGCGCCGGTTCTGGCTCGCCGGCGAGCAACGACGTGGCCAGCGCCCAGGCCATGTGCAGCAGCACCGTCGTCTTGCCGCAGCCCGGCCCGCCGATGATCGCCAGACGATTGCCGAGCCCGAGGACCTCGTTCAGGGCGACGTCGGCTTCGCTGCCGCCAGACTCGTCGGCCGTGGCATCGGCGAAGAGTTCGGTGATCTCGGCCGGGAGACGGTGGCTGGTCTTGCCCGGCGCAGCGAGCCGCTCCCGCGCTTCGCCGGGGCGCGGCAGTGAGCGGGCGCGCAGCGGCACATAGGCGGTCTCGAGCGGCAGCACGACGACCGCCGCGCCACCCGCGCGTTCGATGCCACGCAACTCGATGCTCTGCGTCCGTTCCTGCAGCCAGAGCAGGTAGCCGGCGACCTGCCGGGCGATCTCCTCGCGGCTCGGCGCGCTGCCGCCAGCCGCCTGGTGGTAGTGATTGACGATCTGCGTGCCGCTGACGATGGTGCCGCTGTTGTCGCCACCGATCTGCACCGCGCGTTCGCCGATCGCGTTGCCGCCCTCCTGCGCGACGGCGCCCGAGCCGCTGACGCTCGCCTGCCAGGAAACCACCGGCGGCAGCGGTGCCAGCGGGTCGGGCGCCGCCTGCCCCTTGGCGAGTCCGTCGCCACCAAGAACCAGCGCCACCGGGAAGTTGCCGGTCAGGCACGAGTCCGGGGTCTGCGCGGCGCCATGCTGCGCCAGCGCACTCTGCGGTACGTGCCGCTGCAGGTAGCTGACCAGGTCGGAGACCAGCACCTCGGCCGCCCCGCCCCTCGGCTGCGCGTGCCCGGTCAGCGCCTCGATCAGGTGGAAGCTGAAGAGGCTCATGCGGCCGTCGGCGCGCAGGTACGAATACTCGGCTGGTTTGCACGAACTCAGCACGGCGCGCCCTTCGCCGCCGGCCAGCAGGCCGGTGCCAGGCGAATTGGCGGCGTGCAGGAAGATCTCTGGCGGCAGCGCTGCGCCGGCAAACGGCGCCGGCCCGGTAGCAGCGCCCTTGATCGCCATGCCGGCCGCGTGGCAGCAATCGAGAACGACGAGCAGGCGTCGCGGCGTCAGTTGTGCGACTGCGTCGGCAAAGTCGGCGGCGCGGATCGCGCTGCTGCGCAGCCGCCGCAGGTTGAGGTCGCTGGGGATCAGGTAGTGCTCACCGCCGTCGACGTGACCGTGGCCGCTGAAGTAGAGGATCGCCGTCGAGTTGCCATCCGCTATCGCCGCCAGTTGGTCGCCGAGCCAGTCGAGCGCATCGAGGATCGCCTGGCGGGTGCTCCCGGCGCCGGACAGCAGACGAACCCTGTCGGGCGCGTAGCCGCAACGTTCGGGGTGCACGAGGACCGCGTGCAAGGCCTGCACGTCGCGCGCGACGGCGGGCAGTGCAGCCGCTGGCTCCCGGTTCTGATCGACGGCGATCAGCAGCGCGTAGGCGTTCTCGAAGCGATGCGGCATCCCGTATCCTTGGCAAACTGGCTGCGCCGCGAGGGCAGCAGCCGCTGACGCCCGTCACAGTCGGCGCAGATTCACCATCCTACCGCCAAATCCGCGCCGGGCGAAAGGAAGGGACAACAGGGCGATGGGGGAACGAACGCCGGCTGCCTCGCTGGCAGGCACGAGTCGCGCTTGCGCGGCTCGGGTTCGGGCAGCTCGGCGTCGTGTCGACAGGACGGCGCTTGCCGAGTCTGACGCACGCGCATTGCAGCGCGCAGCGCGCCGGCGCCAACCCGCCGCCGACCACCTTCTCGCCGCCGCACGACGCCCGCTCGCCACGCATCGAGGCGCACCGGAAACGCTTGGCCACGGCGACGGTCAGAATGCATGGTCACTTCCTGCGGAGCGAGCCCATGGCCTCTTCCTTGCAGCGTTTGGCGCGTGCCGGCCTGGCGGTCGCCGCTGCCCTCGCCCCTGCCGTCGCGCTCGCCGGCGGTTCGAACTACGGTGTCACGCCCGGAGCGCTGCCGGCGGTCAGCGGCACGGTCAGAGAATGGCCGGTGCCGACGCCGAAGTTCGCGCGCGATCCGGCGCCCGGCCCCGACGGCGCGATCTACATCGCCGTGATGCAGGGCAACCGCATCGCGCGCTTCGACCCGGCGACACAGCGCTTCGTCGAGTGGGAGCTGCCGCCGGGAGCGAAGCCGCACGGTCTCGTCGTCGACCGCGCAGGCCTCGTCTGGTACACCGGCAACGGCAACGGGACGATCGGCCGCCTCGATCCGAAGACCGGCAAGCTCAGCGAGTTCAAGGTACCCGGCGGCGGCGACCCGCACACCATCGTTCTGGACGACGACGGCAGCCTGTGGTTCACCGTCCAGCATGGCCAGCGCGTCGGCCACCTGACGCCGGCGAGCGGCCGGATCGTCGAATACCCGATGAGCGACAACCCCTACGGACTGGCGATCGACCGCCAGGGAGTCGTCTGGGTCTGCCGGCTGGCCGGCGACGCGCTCGGCTGGATCGATCCAAAGACGGGTCAGCGGGGCGAAGTGGCGACCGGCAGCGGCTCGCGCCCGCGGCGGATCGCGCTCGCACCCGACGGCTCCCTCTGGGTCGCGTATTACGGCAACGGCCGGCTGGCGCGCCTCGACCCGGCGACGCGGCAGGTCACCGACAGTTGGCCGCTGCCGGCGAACGGCGGCAAAGGCGCCTACGCCGTCACCGTCGATGGCGCCGGACGCGTGTGGGTCAACGGGATCGATACCGACACCGTGTCGCTGTTCGACCCGCAGCGCGAGACCTTCCGCGTCATCGCGCTGCCCTCCAGCGGCGTCGGCATCCGCAAGGCGATCATCGACGCCGACGGCCGCTACTGGTACATGGGCAGCCAGAGCGGCCGCCTCGGAAGGATCGAATGAACGCAGGAATCCCCGGGTCAGCGAGAAACTCCGAGAGATCCCAGCAGTGCGCACAGCTGCAACCGACGCGCCTGGGGCGCGCGAAGTCGATTGGCGGAGCGAGCGGTTGATCGATCCGTCGCGCGAGATGATCCAGGCAATGCGCGCGCAGCCGCCGCGTCGGCAGCCAGTCGCTCGCCGGCCAGCCGTGCTCGGTCAGCAGCCAGGCGGCGGGGAGGACAATGGCATCGACGGAGAAGGATCCAGGCCACTTCAGCAGGTGGTCGACCGTCTGCTCGCCAAGCAAGTGGACGCCGAGATGACACAGCGCCGTCAGCAGGTCGACGACGAGATCCGGCGTCACCGGCAAGGGGCGCCTGCCAGCCGGAGAGCGTGCTCGAACGGTCGCAGATATCGAGCACTTCGAAATCATCGTCGCCCAGCGGCGAGTGATGCCTGCCGCGCGAGCACTCGCCGCAGTACTCGGCACTGCCGCTCTCGCTGATCGCCAGAAAGGCAAGGTGGAGTTCGCAATCCGCCCGCCCGGCGGCGCTGGCGAGGACACAGCTCGCCGCCGGTGTAGAGCGAAGGCAGGACGACCACCAGGGTGGCGAACATCCCCGGCGCCTTCTCGGTGTCACGAAGGTCTCGCGGCGGCCCGTGGCGAAGAAATCGCCAGGGCGGCGGACATCCCTGAGGAGTTCGGCCAGGTCTTGGGCAAGATTGCTCATGGCTTGCGGTCTCGCGGGCTGATCGAGGGATTCGGGCGCCTGCGGTTGGCACTTTCGGTGCGCCCGGACGGCGCCTGCGGGCCGGCGGCAGCGCGATGAGCATGGCTGCGCGCGAGCCAGAAGTCGAGTACGGCAGCTGCATGCGGCAGGCGCCGCCGAATCGGTCACCGGCGATCAGCCACCACTCAACGCCTGCACGATCATCAGCTCGCCGTCCGCCGCGAGGGGCGTCGACAGCTCGAAGACCATCGCCCGGCGCCAGAAGACCCGCATGTGGCGCCGGATCGCGCCCTGCTCGTCAACCATCCGGAAGCGGATTCCCGGATAGCGCCGCTCGAGGTCGTCGAGAACCGCGCCCACCGTCGCCCCTTCCGCCTCGACCCACTGCGCGCCGGTGTAGGACTGCAGCGCGCTCGGAATCAGCACGCGCATCGCCGCCTCGTCGCCCGCCCGCTCGGCATCACCGCGGGTACGCGATGTCGACCGCGTAGATCTCCGGCAGGTGGCGCGCCAGCACCTGCCAGTGCGCACCCTCATCGCGGCTGCACCACAGCTCGCCGCTCGTCGTGCCGAAGTAGAGGCCGACGGATTCGGCCTGGTCGGCGCACATCGCCTGCCGCTTCACGGTCCACCAAGCCTGCTCGCGCGGCATCCCCTCGTCCAGGCGCTGCCAGGATTCGCCACCGTCGCGCGTCACATGGACCGCTGGCCGGCCGCCCGGACTGGTGCGCGGCCAGACGTCGGAGGCGTCCATCGGCAGCACCCAGGCCACCCGGTCGTCGCGCGGATGGACGACCAGCGGGAAGCCGATGTCACCGATCTCGCGTGGCATGGCCAGGCCGATGCGCAGCCAGCACCGGCCGGGACGGTCGAGGCGGTAGATGCCGCAATGATTCTGCTGGTAGAGCCGATCCGGATTGCTCGGGCAGAAGCGCACGCAGTGCGGGTCGTGGAAGCTGACGTCGTCCGCATCGAAACCCTCGACGACCTGCAGGCCATCGACCAGCGGCGCGAAGCTCTGCCCACCGTCGGTCGACTCGTGCACGCCGCCACCCGACATCGCGAAGTAGAGGTGCCGCGCGTCGCGCGGATCGACGATGATCGAATGCAGCTTCGGCCCGTCGGGCGTGCCGTCCTGCGCCGTGCCGAACCATTGGCGGTAGCGTGGATCGTCGTTGATGCACGAGAACGGCGCCCAGGTGTCGCCGCCGTCGGCCGAGCGAAACAACCCCTGCGGCGAGGTGCCGGCGTACCAGACGCCGGGCTCGCTGGTGTGCGCCGGCGCCAGCCAGAATGTATGGTCGACGCTGCGCGCCGCGAGGCCGTTCGTCGCCGGACCGAAGGCCGGCGGCTTCGTCGCTTCCTTCCACGTCTGGCCGAGGTCGGTCGAGCGGAAGATCGTCGGCCCCAGGTGGCCGGTCTTCGCCGCCGCCAACAGGGTGCGGCCGTCGCGCGGATCGAGCGTCAGGTGGTTGATGATGTGGCCGAGGAAATGCGGGCCGTCGACACGCCACGACTGGCGCGCCGCATCGCCGTGAAACAGCCAGGCGCCCTTGCGCGTCGCCACCAGCAATACCGGCTTCGCCGTCGTCTCCGTCATCCCGCACTCCCTTCCAGCATCGCCAGGCCTGCCGCCACCGCTGCCGTGCGCCCGGCGCGGCAGGGGCAGCGGACGCTCGTCGCGCAGCGCCTCATCGCCCCACTCACACCGCGTCCTGCCCGGCCTCGCACAGTTCCCTGAGGACCGCCAGCGCTTTCGGCCAGGCATCGCGCAGGTACTCCTCGAACTCTGGCGCAGTGTCGCATTCGACCGACAGCTCGGTCGCGCCGTCGACGTCGCGCAAGCGGTAGTTCTCGAAAGCCGGGCCCCAGGCCTGGACGGCGTCGCTGTCGGCGTCTTCGACACCGTCGCGGATGATTCCCAGATGCTGGATCGAAATGAACTCGTGCAGCCGGTTCGCCGCGATCCGCGCCACCATGCCGCCGCCCTGCGGCGACAGGAAGCGGATGTGCGCGCCCTCGTCCCAGGACCCCTCGTAATACGAGCCCGCGCAGAAAGGCTGTGTCCACACACGATAGGTGGGGTCGTCGAGCATCGCGCGCCAGACGTGCGGGCGCGTCGCATGGATGCGTACCGAGAACTCGAGTTTCGTGCTCATCGTCGGCCCTCCCATGGACGCTCCGCCGCATCGTCCGTTCCGCTGCTTGAATTCCTCACGTCGCTCTCCTCCTCCAGCTCTGGCGCGCGGTCGCGAGGGTCGGGACGTGGTGGATCACCTCGCCTGGCGCAAACGCCGTGAATCCGAAACGCCCGGGGACTTCGGGCCCGGAGCCTCTTCGCGCGACCATTTCCAACTGATCGTGAAGCCGGCGATCAGTTCCCGTGGTTCGCATCCAGCGGCCCATCATCCCGCCCCGTCGCGGCCCCGGCAAGCCGCTGCAGTGCGCCAGCGGCTGCTTGTCGCGCCGGGCGCGGGAACAGCAGACCGGCGGCCAACGCGAAGGTACAATGATGCGGGAGCCTGGCGGTATCCTGTCCAGCCACGTTCGGCGCCGCTCGGGCCGACCGACAGTATCGAGCCACCGTGCAGGACATCCGTCCCTGCCGACGGCCGCGCTGCCGGCGCCGCGCCAGGCGAACCGCGCCCGGCAAGCGCGCCACGGACCACGCTCACCCAACCACAACGGCCAAGCCTCGACCATGCGCATCACCGAACTCTTCGGCATCGACCTCCCGATCATCCAGGCGCCGCTGGCCGGCGTGCAGGGCAGCACGTTGGCCATCGCCGTCTGCCGGGCCGGCGGCCTCGGCTCACTGCCCTGCGCCATGCTGGCGCCCGAGGCGATCGGCCAGGAAGTGGCGGCCATCGCCGCCGCCACCGACCGGCCGTACAACCTCAACTTCTTCTGCCACACAGCGCCGACGCCCGACCCGACCCGCGAAGCGCGCTGGCGCGCCGCGCTGGCGCCCTATTATGCCGAGTTCGGCATCGACCCCGCCGGCATCGCTGCCGGCCCCGGCCGCCTGCCGTTCAGCGACGAGATCGCCGACCTCATCGAGCCCTGCGCACCGCGCATCGTCAGCTTTCATTTCGGCCTGCCGGCGCCGCGGCTCGTCGGCCGCGTGCATGCCTGGGGCGCGAGCATTCTCGCCAGCGCCACCACCGTTGACGAAGCCCGCTGGCTCGAGGCCCATGGCGCCGACGTGATCATCGCGCAGGGCCTCGAAGCCGGCGGTCACCGCGGCCACTTCCTCGAACGGGATCTCAACGGGCAGATGCGCACCTTCGAACTGCTGCCGCGCGTCCTCGCCGCGACCAGGCTGCCGGTCATTGCCGCCGGCGGCATCGCCACCCCCGCGGCGGTGGCCGCCGCGCTGCAGCAAGGTGCTGCCGGCGTGCAGGTGGGCACCGCCTACATGCTCTGCCCGGAAGCGACCACCAGCCCGCTGCACCGCGCTGCGCTGCGCGCCGCCAGCGGTGGCGACACGCGACTGACCAATCTGTTCACCGGCCGCCCGGCGCGCGGCATCGAAAACCGGCTGATGCGCGAACTCGGTCCGCTCAGCGACCTGCCGCCGGATTTCCCGCTCGCCACCGCCGCGCTCGGGCCTTTGCGGGCAAAGGCCGAGGCACTCGGGCGCAGCGATTTCTCTCCGTTGTGGGCGGGCGAGAGCGTTGCCGCGATCAGCGAGGAATCGGCAGCGGCGCTGACGCGACGACTGGCAGGAGGCGAGCAGGTGGCCACCTGATTCGGCGATCGCGTCTGCAGCTGCGTCAGCGATCGGCGAGCGGCACGTAGGCGCGCACCGGCACGCCGGTGTAGCGCTGGCGCGGCCGCGCGATGTGCTGGTCGGTTCCCTCGATCATCTCCTTCCACTGCGCGATCCAGCCGATCGAACGGCCGAGCGCGAAGAGAGACGGGAACATCGCGGTCGGGAAGCCGATGGCGCGCAGCATGATCCCCGAATAGAAGTCCACGTTGGGAAACAGCTTGCGCTCGATGAAGTACTCATCCTCGAGGGCGATCCGTTCGAGTTCGAGGGCGAGTGCGAACATCGGCTCGTGCTCCTTGCCCAGCTCGGCCAGCACCTCATGGCAGGATTCGCGCAGCACGGCCGCCCGCGGATCGTAGTTCTTGTAGACGCGGTGGCCGAAGCCGGTCAGCCGGAACGGATCGTTGCGGTCCCTGGCGCGGGCGATGTAGAGCGGGATGCGGTCCTTGCTGCCGATCTCCTCGAGCATATTCACCACCGCCTCGTTCGCTCCGCCGTGGTCCGGGCCCCACAGCGCCGTGATGCCGGCGGCGACGCAGGCATAGGGATTGGCACGGCTCGAACCGGCGATGCGCACGGTCGCCGTCGAGGCGTTCTGCTCGTGGTCGGCATGCAGGACGAGGAAACGGTTGATCGCCCGCGCCAGCACCGGGTTGACCACGTACTCCTCGGCGGGAACGCCGAACGACATGCGCAGGAAGTTCTCGGCGTAGCCGAGATCGTTGCGCGGATAGAGGAACGGGCGGCCGAGCGAATACTTGTAGGCCATGGCACAGATCGTCGGCATCTTGGCGATCAGGCGGTGCGTCGCCACCATCCGCGCCTCCGGATCGGTGATCTCGATGCGGTCGTGGTAGAAGGCGCTCAACGCGCCGACCGTGCCGACCATCACCGCCATCGGGTGGGCGTCGCGGCGGAAGCCCTCGAAGAAGCGCTTGAACTGCTCGTGCACCATGCTGTGGTGAACGATCAGATCGTTGAAACCGGCGAGTTCCGCAGCCGACGGCAGCTTGCCGTAGAGCAGGAGATGGCAGACCTCGAGAAAGTCGGCGTGCGCTGCCAGATCCTCGATCGGGTAACCGCGGTGCAACAGGATGCCCGCCTCGCCATCGATGTAGGTGATCGCCGAGTCGCAGCTGGCGGTCGACATGAAGCCGGGATCGTAAGTCAGATAGCCCGTCTCGGCATAGAGGCGCCGGACGTCGATCAGCTTCGGACCATGGGTACCACCCATGACGGGCAGTTCGTACCGTTTCCCGTCGGCCGGGAAGACGATGCTCACCGTCTCGCCCTCCACCGGCGGCGTGACTTTCAGATCGGGAAGTTCGCGTTGCATGTCCGGGCCTCCTTGCTGCGTGCAGATCGTGGTCAGTCGCGGGTGCGGCGGCCGGCTGAAGGATCGATCCCGTGGTCCGGCGCGCGTCCCCGCACGCTTCGGTCGTCTCGCGAATCGCCCTGGGGATGGCCGATCCGCTGGCTCCGCGGCGAGTATAGGCAGCCGTGGCGCGCGACGTCAATGCCAGCGGCAACCCGCGCAGGCCATCACGAAGCCTCGATGGCCCGCGACGGTGGCTCTGCAGGATCTGGACCAGAGCTTCCCAAGGAAAGAATATTGCCTTACAATTTCTGCAGAAAGGAGACCGAGATGCCTGGACCCAGCATCCACGCGGCGAGCAGCGCCGAGCCCGCAGCCGTCCTGAGCAAGGCCGTGACGCGTGCCGCCGATCAGCTGCACATCCAGCGCTCGCTGCTGGCAAGGGTACTGGGAATCAGCGCGGCGACGGTCAGCCGGCTGTACTCCGGCGCCTACCAGCTCGACCAGAGGCGCAAGGAATGGGAGCTGGCGATCCTGTTCGTCCGCGCCTTCCGCTCGCTCGACTCGATCGTCGGCGAGCAGGAAACCGCGCGCAAGTGGCTGGCCAGCAACAACCGCGGGCTCAACGGCCGCCCGCTCGACCTCATCGCCCAAACCGAAGGACTGGTCCGTGTCGTCCATTACCTGGACGCCTGCCGCAGTCTCGTCTGAGGCGCGCGACTGGCGCGGCTGGGTCTGGCGCATCGTCGAGGCGCAGCACGTGGCGGCGACGATGAAGATCGTCGATGACGCCGCCGAGCAAGAAGTCCTCGAGTCGCTGCTCGAAGGCAGCAAGCCGGCGGTCCCCGACGCCGCCAGCGGCCTCGACTACCTGCTGGCGACGCCCTTTCGCTATCCGCCGCTGGCGCACGGTTCCCGCTTCCGGGCGGCCACCGATCCCGGCGTCTTCTACGGCGCAGCGACCGTGCGCACCGCCGGCGCCGAACTCGGCTACTGGCGCTGGCGCTTCCTGCAGGATGCCGAGGATCTCGAGCGCATCGGCCCCGTCGCCCACACCGCGTTTCGCACCGAGATCTGCACCGCGACCGTCGACCTGCGCGACGAGCCCTTCCGCACAGACGCCGCCGCCTGGACGCACCCCAGCGACTATGCCGCGACGCAGTCCTTCGCCCGGGTTGCCCGCGATGCCGGCGTCGGCGCGGTCATCTACCGTTCGGTACGGGCAGCCGAGCCGAGCTGGTGTCTCGCCGTCCTGACGCCGACAGCCTTCGCCAGCCGCAGGCCCCATCCGGCGACGCAAAGCTGGTGGCTGCTGGTCAACCGGCAGGGGGTCATCTGGCGACGCGACCGCGAGCTGATCGCGCTGACGATGCCCCGCCCGGTGCCGACGCCGTAGCCGCGGCGGCGGCGGACCGGGAGCGCAGCCGGCAGACCGGCGGCAGATGACGCAAATGTAATCTTCCGGTCAGCCTGCTGTCGGCGTGCTGCGCGCAGACTGGCGCGTGAAATTCCTCCGGCAGTGGCTGCCACACAGTTGCCGCAGCGGCCGCTGCCTGCTCGCCGTTGCGTTTCGCTGGCGACAACCGCTGCGTAGCGGCTGCAGCCCGCCGGCGTCCGCGGACGCCGGCAGGCCGCGACAGCCCGGATCAGCCTCGGAGATGCCATGCCGCCGCTCGTTGTTCTCGCCCTGCTGTCCGTCTTCGGCATCGGTTCCGGAGCGGCGATCTGCGCGCCCGCCGACGAAGCTCCCATCGGCAGGACGGCCGCCAGCCTGCTCGCCTTCGCCAGGGAGCGCAATCCCGAGTACGCGGCGATGCGCTCCGAGGCCGATGCCGCCCGCGAGCGTGCGACGGCTGCCGGTAGCCTGGCCGACCCCAAGTTCCGCATGGAACTGCGCGACATCACCCGCTCGGGCGATCAGAGCCCGACCCTCTCGCCGAGCGGGGTCGGCAGCACCCGCTACCTGCTGTCGCAGGATCTGCCGTGGTTCGGCAAGCGCGACCTGCAGCGCGAGATCGCCGGGTTCGAGGCTGACGGCGCCAGCGGCAAGGCGCGCGGCAGCTGGTCGGAAATCGCGGCGCGGATCAAGGCCCTGCACGCCCAACGCCATTACCTCTACCGCAACAGCAGGCTGACGCAGGAGCTTCTCGACCTCGGGCTGCGGCTGGAAAAGGTGGCGCAGGCGCGCTACGCCGGCGGCCTCGCCGCGCAGCAGGACGTCATCCGAGCGCAGGTCGAACAGACGGACCTGCGCAGCGAACTCGTGCGACTGGAGAGCGAGAGCCGGCAGGTCGACGCACGCCTCAATGCCGTGCTGGCACGCCCGGCCACCGCCGAACTGGCGGCAGCGGCGGAAGTGCCACCGCTGCCGCCAGCCGCCAAGCTGGACTACGCCGAGCTGGCGGAGCGTGTGCGCGCGCACAACCCGCTGCTCTTCAGCGAGGAGGCACGCGTCCGCGCCGCCGAGAAGAGCCGCGCGCTGGCGTACCGCAACCGTTACCCCGACTTCACCGTCGGCTTCGGGCCGATCCAGTACCAGAACTCGGTCAAGGAATGGGAAGTGATGATCGAACTCAACATACCGCTGCAGCAATCGGCGCGGCGGGCGCAGGAGCGCGAGTCGGAGGCGATGCTCGCGGCCGCCCGCGCACGCCTGGAAGCGGCCGCCAACCAAGTGCTTGCCGAGCTCGCCGAGAATCTTGCCGGCATCGAGGCAGCGCGCCGGATCGAGGCGCTCGCGGCCGGCACCCGCCTGCCGCAGGCCGAGCTGAGCTTTCGTTCGGCGCTGGCCGGCTACGAGACCGGCCGGGTCGACTTCATGACGCTGCTCGAGGCACAGCGGCAGGTGCGACTGGCGCGGCAAAGCCAGATCAAGGCGCGCAGCGAGGCGCTGCTGCGGCTGGCCGAGGTCGAAAGGCTGCTCGGAGAAGAACTGTGAGGCCGCCCGCCCTTCGCCTCGCCGGCCTCGTCGCCGGCCTCGTCGCCGTTGCCGGGCTGGCTGCCGGCGCTGGCTACTGGCTGGGCAGCAGGAGTGCCGCTTCGCCGCCGGCAGAGCGCGCCGGAACGGTCGCCAGCGCGGCCGACGAGAGCGGCAGCGGCGGCAGGAAGGAGGCGCGCATCCTGTACTACCGCAACCCGATGGGCCTGCCGGACACCTCGCCGGTGCCGAAGAAGGACTCGATGGGAATGGACTACATCCCGGTCTACGCCGGCGAGGACGACGCCGATCCGGCGGCGGCCCGGCAGTTGCGGATCAGCAGCGAGAAGGTGCAGAAGCTCGGCGTCCGCAGCGAGGCCGTCGAACTGCGCGCGCTCGAGCGGACGCTGCGCGCCGCCGGTCGCGTCGAGCCGGACGAGCGCCGCGTCCATGCCATCGCGCCGCGCTTCGAAGGCTATGTCGAGCGTCTGTACGTCAATGTCAGCGGCCAGCAGGTCGCCCGTGGGCAGCCGCTGTTCGAGGCCTACAGCCCGGAACTGGTTGCCGCGCAGCGCGAGTACGCGATCGCCGCGGCGTCTGTCGCGTCCCTGCAGGACGCGACAGACGCCGCCCGCTCGGGAATGCAGGAACTCGCCGCGGCGAGCCTCAGCCGGCTGCGCAACTGGGGCGTCGCGCAGGACGAACTGGCGGCGCTCGCGAAGTCCGGCGACGCCCGCCGGACGATGAGCTTCCGCTCGCCGGTGGCCGGCGTCGTCAGCGAAAAGAAAGCCCTGCAGGGCATGCGCTTCATGCCCGGAGAAACACTCTATCAGGTCACCGACCTGTCGTCGGTGTGGGTCATCGCCGATGTCTTCGAGCAGGACATCGGCCATGTCCGCAGCGGCGGCAAGGCGACGGTGACGATCAATGCCTATCCCGGCAGGCGTTTCGCGGGCGTCGTCGCCTACGTCTACCCGACGCTGAACGCCGAAACGCGGACGGTGCCGGTGCGCATCGAACTCGCCAACCCGGAACTGCTGCTCAAACCGGCGATGTTCGCCCAGGTCGAACTGCCGCTGGCTGCCCGGGTCGCGGTGCCGAGCGTGCCGGTCTCGGCGGTGATCGACAGCGGCACCCGCCAGATCGTCCTCATCCGCCAGGGCGAAGGCCGTTTCGAGCCGCGCGAGGTGCGCCTCGGTGCGCGCAGCGACGAGTACGTCGAGATCCTCGCCGGCGTCCGCGAGGGCGAGCAGGTGGTGGTGGCAGCCAACTTCCTGATCGACGCCGAGAGCAACCTCAGGGCGGCGGTGTCCGGACTAAGCGCGAGCGGCGACGGCGCTGCCAGCCAGGGCGGCGAGCGCAACGAAAGCATGCGGCCGGCGGCAGGGGCAGCGGCTCACCGCGGCGAAGGAACGGTCACTGGCGTCGACGTGCAGGCGAACACCGTCACCCTGCGGCACGGGCCGATCGACAGCCTCAAGTGGCCACCGATGACGATGCCTTTCAAGCTGGCCAACCGCTCGCTGCTGCAGGGCCTGCAGCCAGGCAGCATGATCGGTTTCGAGTTCGTCGAGCGGCAGCCGGGCGAGTGGGTCATCACGGCCTACCGCGCGCTGCCGGCGGCAGCGCCGGATACCGGCGCAGCGGCCGCCGCTGGCAACGCGCACGCCGGCCACTCGCACGCCAACCACTGAACGACGGGCACGGGGAGCCGCGGCATGCTGGCCAAGATCATCGACTGGTCGGGCAGGAACCGCTTCCTGGTCCTGCTCGCCACCCTCTGCATCACCCTCGCCGGCATCCATGCGCTGCTGCGGACGCCGATCGACGCGCTCCCCGACCTCTCCGACGTGCAGGTCATCGTCTACACCGAGTATCCCGGGCAGGCGCCGCAGGTCGTCGAGGACCAGGTGACCTACCCACTGACGACCGCCCTGCTGGCCGTGCCGAAATCGCGCGTGGTGCGCGGCTTCTCCTTCTTCGGCGCCTCCTTCGTCTACATCATCTTCGACGACGACACCGACATCTACTGGGCGCGCTCGCGCGTTCTCGAATACCTGAGTTCCGCCGCCGGCCGCCTGCCGCGCGGCGTCACTCCCTCACTCGGACCGGATGCGAGTGGCGTCGGCTGGGTCTATCAGTACGTCCTGCTTGCCCGCGACCGGACCTTGGCCGAGCTGCGCACGATCCAGGACTGGTACGTGCGCTACCAACTGAGCAAGGCGCAAGGCGTCGCCGAGGTCGCCTCGATCGGTGGCTTCGTGCAGACCTACCAGGTGACCGTCGATCCGGTCAAGCTGCGTGCCTACGGCATCCCGCTGATGAAGGTCGCGCAGGTGATCCGCGACTCGAACCGCGACGTCGGCGGCCGCGTCGTCGAAATGGCCGAGACCGAGTACATGGTGCGCGGCAGGGGCTACCTGCGCGGCCGCAGCGACATCGAGACGCTGGTCGTCAAGAGCGAGCGCGGCACGCCGGTGCTGATCCGCGACATCGCCCGCGTCGAGATCGTGCCCGATGAGCGGCGCGGGCTGACCGAGCTGAACGGCGAGGGCGAGGTGGTATCCGGCATCGCGATGGCCCGCCATGGCCAGAACGCGCTCGAAGTGATCCACAACCTGAAGACCCGCATCGGGGAGATCGCCCCCGGGCTGCCGGCAGGAGTGACGGTGGAGACGGTCTATGACCGTTCCGAGCTGATCCACCGCGCCATCGACACGCTCAAGCGAACGCTGCTCGAGGAGTCGCTCATCGTCGCGCTGGTGTGCGTCGTCTTCCTGCTGCACCTGCGCAGCGCGCTGGTCGCCATCCTGATGCTGCCGGTCGGCATCCTCATCGCCTTCATCGCCATGCGCGCGCTCGGGCTCAACTCCAACCTGATGAGCCTCGGCGGCATCGCCATCGCCATCGGCGCGATGATCGACGCGGCGATCGTCATGATCGAGAACGCCCACAAGCATCTCGAACGTCTGCCGGCCGAGCATTCGCCCGCCGAGCGCGACGGCGCGATCCTCGCCGCCTGCCGCGAGGTCGGCCCGGCGCTGTTCTTCTCGCTGCTGATCATCACCGTCTCGTTCCTGCCGGTATTCGCCCTGCAGGGACAGGAGGGACGGCTGTTCGCGCCGCTCGCCTACACCAAGACCTTCGCCATGGCCGGCGCGGCCTTGCTCTCGGTGACGCTGGTGCGAGTGCTGATGCTCCTGTTCATCCGCGGCACCATCCTGCCGGAAGCGAAGAACCCGGTGAACCGCGTCCTGATCCGCGTCTATCGTCCGCTCATCGCCGCCGTCATGCGCGGGAAGAAGCGTACCCTCTTCCTCGCCGTGCTGGCGGTCGGCGCCACGGTCTACCCGGCCTCGCGCCTCGGCTCCGAATTCATGCCGACGCTCAATGAAGGTTCGCTGCTCTACATGCCGACCTCGCTGCCCGGCATGTCGATCACCAAGGCGGCGGAGCTGATGCAGACGCAGAACCGGATCATCATGAGCTTTCCCGAAGTCGCTTCGGCCTGGGGCAAGGCGGGGCGCGCCAACACGGCGACCGATCCGGCACCGACCGAGATGTTCGAGACGGTCATCAACCTGAAGCCCGAATCCGAATGGCGCCCCGGGCTGAACATCGACCGGCTGATCGGCGAACTCGACGAGGCACTGCAGATCCCCGGCGTCGCCAACTCGTGGACGATGCCGATCAAGGCGCGCATCGACATGCTGTCGACCGGCATCCGCACGCCGATTGGCATCAAGGTCTTCGGCAAGGAACTCGGCGTGATGGAGCAACTGGCGAAGGAGATCGAGGCCGTCGTCAGGACCGTTCCCGGCACCAGCAGCGCCTTTGCCGAGCGCATCACCGGCGGCTTCTATCTCGACATCGAGCCCGACCGCGGGCAACTGGCGCGCTACGGCCTGGCGGTCGGCGATCTGCAGGAGGTCATCGGCGCCGCCCTCGGCGGGGAAATCGTCACCACCACGGTCGAAGGCCGGGAACGTTTCGGCGTCACCGTCCGCTATCCGCGCGAGCTGCGCGGCGACCCGCAGCAGATCGCGCGCGAGGTGCTGGTACCGACGATGAGCGGCGCGATGATCCCGCTCGGACAGGTGGCGCGTGTCGTCATCAGCAAGGGCGCGCCCGTCGTGCGCACCGAGAACGCCCTGCTCTCCGCCTACATCTACGTCGACCTGCGTGATCGCGACATCGGCGGCTACGTCGCCGACGCGAAGAAGGCGGTCGCCGAGCGGATCCGCTTCCCGCCCGGATACTACGTCACCTGGAGCGGCCAGTTCGAGTACCTGCAGCGGGCGATCGAGCGGATGAAGATCGTCGTCCCGGTCACCCTGCTGTCGATCTTCGTCCTGCTCTACCTCAATTTCCGGCGCATCGGCGAAACGCTGATCGTCATGCTCTCGGTCCCCTTCGCGCTCGTCGGCGGCATCTGGCTGATCTGGCTGCTCGACTACAACCTCAGACAACCTGATCTCACGGATTTTGCGAAGTGCCGAGTTGGAGAATCAAGCGGAGGTTGGTGCGTGGGAAGACGGTCTCGGTCGCGTTCAACTCGTCAC
>ERZ761592.320-NODE-320-length-18463-cov-7.713440_pt1 | contig 18463 bp, 17 predicted proteins | sample MGYA00433095_ERZ761592 | MGnify/ENA primary metagenome ERZ761592 (study PRJEB28899, sample SAMN03785554) | bioreactor sludge metagenome | biome: EBPR Sludge; feature: EBPR Bioreactor; material: 0.22µm filtered reactor supernatant | place: Saint Lucia: Queensland... | reverse complement strand
ATCGTCGGCGCCATTGATCGGGTGAACCTGGCTCGCGCCTGTTCCCGGTCGCTGGAAGAGGTGGCGCGCGGTTTGGCCGAACTCGCCAGCCAGCTCGATCTCGACTGGCTGGCCGCTGCGATCGGGCGCCTGCCTGCCGGCAACCGCTGGCAGGCGCGCGCCCGCGCGCGGCTGGCGGCGGAACTGACGGAGTTGCGGCAGCATCTGCTGCGCCAGGTGCTTGGCGGGCGTTTGCCGGCGACGCCTGCCGCCGCTGGCGTGCTCGAGGAGATGAGGCTCAACGAGCCACAGGATCTGGCGATGCTGTCCGCCGGGCTGGCTGAGATCAGGCGCGTGATGGGCTGCTGAAGCCGGGTACCAGGCGACATCGGTCCGGCGCCCGCGGCCGCTGGCGCCGGCCGCGGGCGCGGCTGTGTCGGTCGGCAACCGGGAATCCATAATTATGAATTCCGCCACGATGGCCGGGATTTTTGCTGTAGAATTCCTTGCCAGCCGCGAAATCCAGCCGTCTTCGCAAATCCCTCCGATCATCGATGCCGCTGCCTCCCACCACCGCCCAACGGACTCGCAAGCACGTTCGCAGCGTCCAGCTCGAAGGCTACCGCCGCGACGATGGTTGCTGGGACATCGAGGCTCGTCTGACCGACGTCAAGGACCACGATTACCCGCTTTCGTCGGGGTTGCGCAGGCGCGGCGAGCCGGTGCACGACATGTCGGTGCGGGTGACGATCGATCATCAGATGACCATCCGCGATGCCGCGGCCTGCATCGATGGCATGCCTTACGTCGGCTACTGCGACCGCATCACCACCGACTATGCGCAACTGGTCGGGCTCAACCTGTTTCACGGCTTCCGCACGGCGGTCAAGCAGCTCTTCCGCGGCACGCGCGGGTGCTCACATCTCAGCGAACTGCTGATGTTCCTGCCGACGGCTGCGCTGCAGACCTTTGCCAGCGACGTGCCGGATAGCGACGATAGTGCCCACAAGCCCTATCAGCTCGATCGGTGTCACGCTCTGGAGTCGCATTCGGACGCAGTACAGCGCTATTACCCGCGCTGGTACCGCGGCCAGAAGCCTGGGTAGGGCATCCTGCCCGTGGTTCATTACGTTTCGCAACCTTAACTCAAGCAAGGAAAGCGCATGAAAATTCACGAATATCAGGGCAAGGAACTCCTGAAGAAATTCGGCGTCGTCGTTCCGCGCGGGGTGTTCTGTCCAACCGTCGATGATGCGGTCAAGGCAGCGGAATCCCTCGGAGGCAAGGTCTGGGTGGTCAAGGCCCAGATCCATGCGGGTGGCCGCGGCAAGGGCGGTGGCGTCAAGGTGGCGAAGTCGCTCGACGAAGTTCGTCAATACGCCAGCCAGATCCTCGGCATGCAACTCGTCACCCACCAGACCGGCCCGGCGGGGCAAAAGGTGCGTCGCTTGCTGATCGAAGAGGGCGCCGACATTCGCAAGGAGTATTACGTCGCTGCGCTGACCGACCGCACGACGCAGAAGGTGGCGATGATGGCTTCGTCCGAAGGGGGCATGGACATCGAAAAGGTGGCGCACGACACTCCGGAGAAGATCCTCAAGGTTTTCATCGACCCGGTCGATGGGCTCAGCGACGCGCAGGCGACTGAACTCGCGGTCGGCATCGGCGTCCCCGCCGAATCGGTGGCGCAGGCGGTGGCGACGTTGCAGGGCCTGTATCGCTGCTACATGGAAACGGATGCCTCGCTGGCCGAAATCAATCCGCTGATCCTCGAAGGCAACGGCAACATCAAGGCGATCGACGCCAAGTTCAACTTCGATTCGAACTCGCTCTACCGGCAGCCGGAAATCATGGCCTTCCGTGACCTCGACGAGGAGGATGCGGACGAGCTCGAGGCCTCGAAGCACGACCTGTCGTACATCTCGCTCGACGGCAACATTGGCTGCCTGGTGAATGGCGCCGGTCTGGCGATGGCGACGATGGACACGATCAAGCTGTTCGGCGCCGAGCCCGCCAACTTCCTCGACGTCGGCGGCGGTGCGACGACCGAGAAGGTCACCGAGGCGTTCAAGATCATGCTCAAGAACCCGAAGGTGAAGGGCATCCTCGTGAACATCTTCGGTGGCATCATGCGCTGCGACACGATTGCCACCGGCGTCGTCGCTGCAGCCCGGGAAACCCATCTTGCGGTACCGCTGGTCGTGCGCATGAAGGGAACCAACGAAGACATCGGCAAGAAGATCCTCGGCGAATCCGGCCTGCCGATCATCACTGCCGATTCCATGGCCGACGCCGCCACCAAGATCGTTGCCGCGGTCAGTTAAGGAGCCCAACATGTCGATTCTGATCAACAAGGACACCAAGATCATCACCCAGGGTATCACCGGCAAGACGGGCCAGTTCCACACCGAGAAATGCCAGGAATACGCCAACGGCAAGAACTGCTTCGTCGCCGGGGTCAACCCCAAGAAGGCTGGTGAGAGCATTTTCGGCATCCCGATCTACGGTTCGGTGAAGGAAGCCGCAGCCCAGACCGGCGCCACCGTTTCGGTGATCTACGTGCCGCCACCGGGAGCTGCAGCGGCGATCTGGGAAGCGGTCGAGGCCGACCTCGACCTCGTCGTCTGCATCACCGAGGGTATTCCCGTTCGCGACATGCTCGTCGTGCGCAACAAGATGTTGCGCAAGGAAGCCGCGGGCGGCAAGAAGACGTTGCTGCTCGGTCCGAACTGTCCCGGTCTGATCACGCCGGATGAAGTCAAGATCGGCATCATGCCCGGTCACATCCACCGCAAGGGCCGCATCGGCGTCGTCTCGCGCTCGGGAACGCTGACTTACGAGGCCGTCGGCCAGTTGACCGAAATCGGCCTCGGCCAGTCATCGGCAGTCGGCACCGGCGGCGACCCGATCAATGGCCTCAAGCACATCGACATCATGCGCCTGTTCAACGACGATCCGGAGACCGACGCGGTGATCATGATCGGTGAGATCGGCGGTCCCGACGAGGCGGACGCTGCGCAGTGGTGCAAGGCCAACATGAAGAAGCCGATCGTCGGTTTCATCGCTGGCGTCACCGCCCCTGCCGGCAAGCGCATGGGTCACGCCGGCGCGCTGATTTCCGGCGGCGCGGATACCGCCGATGCCAAGCTGGCGATCATGGAAGAGTGTGGCTTCAAGGTCACGCGCGATCCGTCCGAGATGGGCAAGCTGATCAAGGCGATGATCTAGCGCGCAAGGGGCCTGATGGTTCCGCAAGAAGGGCAGGCTGCGGTCTGCCCTTCTTGTTTGCCTTTGCCGTTGGCAGTTTACAAGTAAAATCCGGGATGGGGTCCTGCCGGCTGGCGGCGGGGCGTCAAGAGCGATCGACTGCTGGTCGGGAGCGAGGAAGACATGGCGCTGTTTCTGAGTGAACAGGACGTTACGGGAATGCTGACCATGCCGCTGGCGCTGGCGGAGGTGGAAGCCGCGCATCGTGCGCTGTCGCTGCGGCAGGCGCAGGATGTGCCACGGCAGCGCACGCGCCTGCCGCAGACGACGCTGCACGTTCTGCAGGGGGCGCTGCCACAACTCGACGTCATCGGCTACAAGGCCTACACGAGCAACCGCTCCGGCGTTCGCTTTCTGGTCCATCTCTACCAGGCCTCGAGTGGCCGCCTGCTGGCCGTGCTCGAGGCCGACCGGCTCGGCATGGTCCGCACGGCGGCCGCTTCGGGTGTGGCGACTCGCTGGCTGGCGCGACCCGATGCCCGCGTGGCGGGAGTCTTTGGCGCCGGTTGGCAGGCCGAAGGGCATATCGAGGCGATCGCTGCGGCCCGCCCGTTGCAGCGCGTCAAGGTGTTCGCGCGCCGGGCCGATCGCCTGCAGACTTTCTGCGCCAGGCTTTCGCAACGACTCGACATCGAGGTGAGCGCGGCGGCTTCGCCCGAAGAGGTGGTGCGCGGCAGCGATATCGTCAGTACCGTGACGACCGCGGCGACTCCACTCTTCGATGCCGCATGGCTGGCGCCGGGAACCCACATCAACGCCGCCGGCTCGAACTCGCTGATCCGGCAGGAAGTGGCTGAGGACGTCGTCAGGCGCTGTTCACCGATCGTCGTCGACAGCGTCGAAACCGCACTGCGCGAGGCGGGCGACCTCCTGCCCCTGCTCGAGAAGGGACGCCTGCAGGCGCGCGAACTGGTTGAACTGGGCGACGTGATCTGCGGCCTGCAGCCCGGACGGTCCACTGCCGAAGCGATCACGCTTTTCGAGTCGCAGGGCATGGCCATCCAGGATCTGGCAGTTGCGGCACGGCTCGTCGAGATGGCGCGTGTACGTGGTGTCGGGGTCGAGTTGCCTCATGGCGGATAGTGCGGACAGATGGCCGGCCGTCGCCGGGCCGCCGGGCAGGCCTCTGCTCGAGCGGCGATGTCGGCTCGAGCGGCGGCCAGCCTCCTTGACGGTTTGTCGGGGACGCAGTTGACGAACAGATTTTCCCCCGCCCTGGAAATCGTCGAGCGCAGTGACACTGGTCTGGTGCGCGGGCAGAACGAGGATTCGGTACTTGCCGACGCGAGACACGGCCTGGCGATCCTCGCCGATGGAATGGGGGGCTACAATGCGGGCGAAGTGGCGAGCCGAATGGCGACGACGCTGCTCGCCAAGGGGCTGAACGCCGCTTTTGCCAGTACTCCGGCGCACCGCATCGAGAGCTCGACCGGACAGCCTTTTGGCGTCCGCTGCCTGATCGAACAGATCGAGGCCGTCAACTCGGCGATCTATCGCGCTGCCGAGGACGAGGAGCGCTTTGGCGGCATGGGTACCACGCTGGTGGCCAGCGTGTTCTGCGATGATCAGGTGATCGTCGCCCATGTCGGAGACTCGCGCCTGTATCGCCTGCGCGGCGACGAGTTTGTCGCCCTGACGCGCGACCACTCGCTGTTGCAGGAGCAGATCGACAGCGGACTGATCACGCCCGAAGAGGCGCGCTTTTCGATGAACCGGAACCTCGTGACGCGAGCCGTCGGTGTCGATGCCGAGGTCGATGTCGAGATTCATCTGCACCAGGTCAGGCCAGGTGACCTCTATCTCCTCTGCTCGGACGGTCTCTACGACATGGTCGAAGAGGCCGACATCCGGCAGGTGCTGCTGACCCTCGGGGACAACCTCGAAGTGCTGGCAAACCATCTGGTGCAGATGGCCAACGACAATGGCGGCGAGGACAACGTCTCGGTGGTGCTGATCAGGGTTCTGCGCGAGTTTCCAGCAGCTGCCGGGGGCTGGTCGAGATTCTGGTCGTGGCATGTTTGAAGACGGGGAAGGCGATGGCAAAGCTGATACTGAGCATGGACGGTCTGGTTCTCAAGGAAATCCAGCTGCGCAAGGAGCGCATGAGCATCGGCCGCAAGGCGCACAACGACATCCAGATCGACAACATGGCGATCAGCGGCGAGCATGCCGCGGTCGTGACCATACTGAACGATTCCTTTCTCGAGGATCTCAACAGCACCAATGGCACATTGGTCAATGGGCAGTCGGTGCGCAAGCACTTCCTCAAGGACGGCGACGTCATCGAACTGGGCAAATACAAGATGAAGTATCTTGCCGAAGCCGTCTCGCCGGTGGAAGAGGCTGAGGCCGAGCGGTCGGCGCCGTTCCGTTTCGAGTCCGTTTCCGGCATCGCGACGAGTGGCGTCACGGCGTCGGCGGCAACCTCGCTGACTGGCGCCGAGACGGCGAACCTGCCGACCGCGACCATCCGCCTGCTCAGCGGCAGCAACGTCGGGCATCAGTTGCAACTGACCAAGACCCTGACTTCACTCGGCCGGCCGGGGCAGGTGGCGGTGATCGCCAGGCGCCCGCAGGGCTACTTCCTCAGTCATGTCGAAGGCACGGTGTTCCCGCTGTTGAACGGGCAACCGATCGATTCGTCAGCGAGGCGCCTGGAAGACCGCGATCTGATCGAGATTGCCGGAGTGAAGATGGAGTTCATCCTCAAGACCTGATGGCCGATCGCGTCCTCTCACGGCGGGTTGGAGAAATGCCTGCAGCGCGGTCGGCGAGACGTCGCCATGAAAGCCGCAACTGCCGGCCGTGGGAGGAAGCATGAAAGTCAGGATCCTCGGTTGCAGCGGCGGCATCGGCGGGCGCCATCTGGGAACGACGGCGATCCTCGTCGACGACGACATTCTGGTCGACGCCGGTACGGGCGTGACCAACCTGCCACTGGCGGAACTGGCGCGCATCGATCATGTCTTCCTGACCCACTCCCACCTCGATCACACCGGCTCGTTGCCATTGCTGATCGATTCGGTTGCCGATCTGCGGACCGAGCCGGTGATCGTGCATGCGATTCCCGAGACCCTCGATATCATCGGCCGGCACATCTTCAACTGGGAGATCTGGCCCGACTTCAGTGCGATCCCGAGCGAGGAGCGGCCGGCGATGCAATACAGCCCGCTGACGGTCGGCGAGTCGGTTCGACTCGGAGCGCGGAAGATCACCGCTCTGCCGGCCCGGCACACCGTGCCCGCTGTCGGCTATCAGCTCGATTCGGGAGCCGGCAGCCTCGTCTTCACCGGCGACACGACTGTCAACCCGGCGTTCTGGCCGTTGGTCAACCAGATTGCCAACCTGCGCTACCTGCTGATCGAAACCGCCTTTCCGAATCGCGAGCAGCGGCTGGCCGAGATGTCCAGGCACCTTTGTCCGCGCCTGCTCGCGGCCGAATTGCAGAATCTGTCGGCCAGGGTCGAAGTCTTCGTCAGCCATCTCAAGCCGAGCCAGATCGAACTGACGATGGCCGAGATCGAGTCCGACGCGGGTGCGCACAAGCCGCAGATGCTCTACAACAACCAGGTCTTCGAGTTCTAAACGGCATGTCGGCAGCGAACTGGCCCATCGACGGCAACCTCGGCGACATGAGTCGACGCCTGAGCTTCTTCAAGAACCTGCAGCGCGTCACCAACCGGATCCACGGCGCGAGCAACATCGACGAGATCATTCTCGAGATGTCGGAAGACATCTGCGAGCTCTTCCACGCCGACCGCTTGACGATCTACCTCGTCAGCGATGATCGCCACAGCATCGTCTCGAAAGTCAAGACGGGCCTCAACACGCACAAGGACATCCGTCTGCCGATTTCCGAGCAGAGCGTCGCCGGCTACGTTGCCGTATCTGGCCGGTCGCTCAACCTGCGCGACGTCTACGACCAGGACGAGCTGGCGAAACACAGTCCGCGGCTCGGTTTCCTGAAAGCGGTCGACGAGCGCACCGGTTACCGCTCGAAGCAGATGCTGGTGGCGCCGATCAGCAACGCGCAGACGAGCGAACTGCTCGGTGTCGTGCAATTGATCAACAATCGCTCGGACACCCCGTTTCCGGCAGTCGCCGACGAGGGCGTCCAGGCGCTGGCGCAGACGCTCGCCGTCGCCTTCGCGCAGCGACGCAATCCGCCGCCAGCGATACCGAAGACGAGGTACGACGCGCTGGTCAGTGACGCGGTCATCTCGGCTGCCGAACTCGATCTGGCGCAAAAGGCGGCACGCCGCAAGCAGCTCGACCTCGAGCAGGTGCTGACCGCCGATTTCCAGGTGCCGCTGGCGGCGATCGGCAGCGCACTGGCGAAGTTCTGCGGCGTGCCCTATGAGCCGTTCAGGCCGGACCGCTTGCGGCCGACCGAGTTGCTGCGCAACCTGAAGCGGGATTACGTCGAGGCCAACCAGTGGCTGCCGGTCGAGGAGACGCAGGAAGGGGTCGTCGTCATTGCCTGTGATCCGGAGCGCGTTCGCGCCTCGCGCATGGCGAACAACGTCTTCCCGAAGAGACGGATCGTGTACCGCGTCAGCACGCGCCACGAGTTCGAGCAACTCGTCGGACAGTTCTTCGCCGCAGCGGTCGAGGTCGACTCGGTCGGCGACATGCTGTCGGGCCTCGACGATGATGCGGTCCTCGACGCCGCCGAGAGCGGCGCCGAGGTGCTCAGCGCCGCTGCCGACAACGAACTCGTCCGCCTGGTGAACCGGATCATCGTCGAGGCGCACCAGAAGGGCGCTTCCGACATCCACATCGAACCGCGGCCGGGCAAGGAAAAGACCGTCGTCCGCTTCCGCCGCGATGGCGCGCTGTCGCCCTACATCGAGATCCCGGCGGCCTACCGCGGCGCGCTGGTGACGCGCCTGAAGATCATGGCCGACCTCGACATCTCCGAGAAGCGCCGGCCGCAGGACGGCAAGATCCGCTTCCGGCGCTGGGGACCGCTTGACATCGAACTGCGCGTGGCGACGGTGCCCACCGCCGGCGGGCTCGAGGACGTCGTCCTGCGCATCCTCAGTGCCGGCGAACCGATCCCGATCGACCAACTGGGTGTGACGCCGCACAACCTCGAGCGGCTCAGGAACCTGATCGCCAAGCCCTACGGCCTGTTCTTCGTCTGCGGGCCGACCGGATCGGGCAAGACGACGACGCTGCATTCGATCCTCAACCACCTGAACCGGCCGGAGACCAAGATCTGGACCGCCGAGGACCCGGTCGAGATCACCCAGAAGGGCCTGCGCCAGGTGCAGGTCAACAAGAAGGCCGGACTCGATTTCGCGACGGTGATGCGCGCCTTCCTCCGTGCCGACCCCGACATCATCATGGTCGGCGAGATGCGCGACCGCGAGACCGTCGCCATCGGCATCGAGGCGTCACTGACCGGCCATCTGGTCCTGGCGACGCTGCACACCAACAGTGCGCCGGAATCGATCAATCGCCTGCTCGACATGGGCATGGACCCGTTCAACTTCGCCGATGCGCTGCTCGGCATCCTGGCGCAGCGTCTCGCCCGGCGCCTCTGCCCGGCGTGTCGCGAGCCGTACGAGCCGCCGGTGGCGGAGATTGCGAGCCTGCTCGACGAGTACTGCGCCGAACTGGCGAACACCAGCACCTGGCAGGCCGATCCGCGGGCCGCGAGCGAGCGCGTGCGGCAGGAATGGCTGGCGCAGCATGCGCGCGATGGCCGCTTCACGCTTCATCGCGCGCGCGGTTGCGAGGTCTGCGCGGGCAGCGGCTACAAGGGGCGTGTCGGCCTGCACGAACTGCTTGCCGGCAGCGACCGCATCAAGCAGCAGATCCAGGAGCGCGCGCGTGCCGCCGAATTGCTCGCGACGGCGCTCAACGAAGGCATGCGGACCTTGAAGATGGACGGCATCGAGAAGGTGCTGGCGGGTATCACCGATCTCAAGCAGGTGCGCGCGGTCTGCGTCAAGTAGGCGGCCGGCCGTGCGGCTGCCCGGCAGCCACCCCCTTGCCGGCCGGCGGCCGATTGGTTCGTTAAATCCGCCCTCAATAGCTGCTTTTTCGGGCGAAAGTGTGACATTTTTCGTCATCCGTTTGCCGACAATTGGCAGTACGCGGCGTCATGGGCTCCCGGAATCGCTGCTTTTTGGCCGTTTCCTGCCTGGCACGAATATTGATAGTGTCGACTCGACGGAATGTCCGTTGCACCCACCGTGAAGGAGTCCAATCTCATGAAAAAGCTGCAGAAGGGTTTCACCCTGATCGAGCTGATGATCGTCGTCGCGATCATCGGCATCTTGGCGGCGATCGCCATTCCGCAATTCACCGAGTACACCAAGAAGGGTGAGGACAAGTCGGCGCAGTCGGATGCCCGCAACCTGCTCACCGCGGCTATTGCCAACTCGACGAACTGACTCATACATACTTGTAAGCGGAGAAATTTCCATGAAAAAGATTATTCTTGGGTCCGTGCTCGCCATCGCCGCCGTCACGTCTCTTCCTGCGCACGCGGTTACCATATGTTCGGGGGCGGAGGCGAAGAACGGGGCCTCAGTTACCACCGGAAGTTTTGTCAAGGTTGCGTTTACGCCGAAGTGCTCGGCGAACGTGTACTTGGACGGTGTCGATCACTCGAGCACCGTTTATGCCGTGGCCTCCGGTTCGGCGAAGGGCAAGAAGGTCTTCACGGGTACGACCGTGGGTGGTGCGGTTTCAGCGCTTTCGACCGACTGTGCAGCCAGTGGTTGCACTGCGGGCGAGGTGACTACAGCGGCTGCGGCGGCCGCGGCTTCCTCGTAGAACTGACAGCTGTTTCCTCGAGCTACAAATCAAGGGCGCGCCGTGAGGCGTGCCCCGCTCTTTTTCTTGGCTACCATGCTCGAGTTCGTCCTTTCAGGTCTTCGTGCGGGTTTGCGTGGACGAAGCTTCCAGGCGGTCTTCATCCTCGGCGTGCTGATGATCGGCATCGCCTATCTCTCGGGCTTCTTCTCGCCGCGACACCCGAAAACCGTCGCTCTGGATGTCGGTTTCTCGGCGGTCCGCTTTTCGCTGGTTCTGCTCAACCTGTTCTGGGTGCAGGAACTGGTTGCCCGCGAGATCGATCGACGGGTGATCCTGTTCTCGCTTGCCTACCCGGTTTCGCGCGCGAGTTTTCTCGCCGGGCGATTCCTGGCATTGTTTCTGCTGACGATCCTGGCGGCAGTCGTGCTGGGCTTGTTGCTGCTCTTGGCGGTCCTGCTCGTCGGCGGCGGCTACGTCCAGGAGTTTGACGTCTCGCTCGGTGCCCCTTTCTGGAGCGCGATCGCCGGCTTCGCCCTAGACGCCGCGGTTGTCGGCGCGTTCTCGCTGTGCATCGCAGCCCTGTCAACCGTCAGCGTCCTGCCGCTGGCACTTGGCGCCGCCTTTGCGGTCGCCGGCAAGGCGCTCGGCGCAACGATCGACTATCTCGCCCGTGGTGCCGACGGCGACGAGGAACTGGTGGCGAGCTACGATCCCCTGGTGGGTTTCGTCCGCTGGCTGCTGCCCGACCTGTCGCGGCTCGACTGGCGCGAGTGGGCGATGTACCAGCTCGCGCCCGGTGGCGACGCAGTCTTCTGGTCGGTGACGATGGCCATTGCCTACATCGGCGTGCTGCTGGCGGCTGCCAGCCTGGTCTTCGCCCGCAGGGAGTTCTCCTGATGCGGCGTTCGCTGCCGTTGCTGCCGCTCACCGCGCTGCTCGTTTCAGCGCTGGTTTTCGGCTGGTCGCAGCAGCGGCTGTCGACACTGCGGCAAGAGTCGGCCGACCCCGAACTGCTGATCGTGCTGCCCCGCTTCGCGCAAGTCCTGCTCGCGGGCGGTGACCGCTACCTGGCGGCGAATCTGGCTGGCTTTCGCGTCCTGGTGGCCGAGACGCAATACATGAAGGCGAGCGACTACGCCGTGCAGGCAAAGCTGCAGCGAGACATCGCCTGGTTCAATCCACTGCACGAGGACAACTACTACATCGCCGCGGCGCTGCTGCCCTGGAATGGCGAACTCGATGCGGCGCAGTACGTGCTGCGGCGGGCATCGGCGGCGCGGCGCTTCGACTGGTATCCGCTGTTCCATTACGGCTTTCTCTTCTACCATTTCCACCGCGATCCGGCGACCGGTGCCAAGCATCTGCTCGAAGCGGTGCCACGAGTCAACAACGTGCAGGACCAGTGGGCGCTGCAGAACGTGGCGGCGATCTGGATCGAGAAGGGCTACCAGACCGGCAACGCAGCGACGATGGTCGAAGCGATGGCCGAGGATTCGCCCGCTGGGAACTTCCGCAACTACCTGCGAGTTCGCGCGCAGCGTCTGCGCGATCTGGAGCGGCTGCAGGGCGCTGCCGGCGCGTACCGTGAGCGCTTCGGACGGCAACCCGAAAGGCTCGACGATCTCGTCAGCGCCGGTTTGCTGCCGGCGATTCCACAGGACTCGCTCGGCATGGGCTTCAGCCTCGATGCATCCGGCACTCCCGTGCTCAACGCCAATCCTCCGGTGGAGCCACCCCGATGAGCGCAGCGATCGCCATCGAGGATCTGCACAAGTCGTACCGGCGCAAGCTCAAGTCGCCGGCCGTGCCGGCGTTGCGCGGTGTCACGCTGACGGTCGAAGCCGGCGAGGCCTTTGGCTTCATCGGCGCCAACGGCGCCGGCAAGAGCACGGCGATCAAGATCCTGATGGGACTGATCGCCGTCAGCGCGGGTTCGGCGCGGATTTTCGACGTCCCGGTCGACGATCCGCGCGCGCGTCTGGGTCTCGGCTACGTTCCCGAGAACCCCTATCTGTACGACTACCTGACGCCGCTGGAAATCCTGCTGATGGGCGTCCGCCTGCATCGTCTGCAACTTGATCGGCCGGCCGAGCACTGCCGGCAGTGGCTCGATCGTCTCGGCTTGGGGGCGGTGGCCGAGAAACCGATCCGCTCGTTCTCGAAGGGCATGACGCAGCGCGTCGCGATCGCGCAGGCACTGTCCATCAGGCCGCGGCTGCTCGTCCTCGACGAGCCGCTGTCGGGGCTCGACCCGATCGGTCGCCGCGACGTGGTCGAGATCCTCTCCGAGTACAAGCGATCCGGCGGCACCCTGTTCTTCACGTCGCACGTGCTGCATGACGTCGAACGGCTCGCCGATCGCTTCGGACTGATCCATCAGGGCGTGCTGCGCGCCGTGCGCGCGCCGGCCGAGCTCACCGGCGATGAGGAGATGGTGCAGGTCCGTTCTTACGGGCGCTTGCCGGTCGACGGGATGCGCGAGGATTTTTCCGGCCGCTGGATCGGCGAAGTGCCGCGACCGCAGCTCTGGCAGCGTCTCGAAGCGCTGCGACAGGCGGAACACGTGCTGCTCGAGGTGCGGCCGACACTGTCGCTCGAGGTCGCTTTCATGCACGCCGTCGGCGAGTCCTGAGCGCATGGCGAGGCCGAACCGGGGTTCGCAGCGCCGGTCGTCGGCGGCAAAGGGCAGTGGCGCGGCGATGTCGCCGGACAGCATCGCGCTGCTGCGGCTGGTCGAGGGTTGCCATTACCCGGAAGTCGAGGCGGCCGCGCGGCGGATCCTCGCCGCCCAGCCGCGGCATCCGCTGGCGCTGAAGGCGCTGGGCTTCGCACTGATCGGCCAGGGGCGCCACGACGACGCCTTGCCGGTGATCCGCTTCTCGCTCGAGCGCAATGCGCACGACCCGGAGGCGCACAACAATCTCGGCATCGTTCTATCCGCGCTGATGCGCTGGGACGAATCGCTCGCGTGCTTCAGCCGTTCGATCGAACTCAAGCCGGATGATCCCGAGGTGCTGAAGAACTTCGGCGTTGCCCTCGTGCGCATGCACAAGTGGAACGAGGCGGTTCCTTACCTGCTGCGCGCCATCGAGTGCCACCCGGGGGACTACGTCGAGGCGATCGAGCAACTCGCCGGCGCCCTGTTGTGCAGCAACCGCAACGACGAAGCGGCGGTCTGTCTCGGCGAGCTGGCGAAGAACGACCCCGACAACGCGGCGATCCTGTCGCAACTGCTGTGTGCCAGCCTCAAGCGCTGTGACTGGGACGAACTGCAGGGGCGGCTTTTGCGCCTGCGGGTGCTGAGCCACGACTATCGCGATCTCTGCGACAACCCCTTCGTCATACTCTCGTTGCCGGGAGCCAGCGCCGAGGAACAGCGCCGCGTCGCCGCCAACTACGCCCGCCGCAGCATTCCGGCGAGCGTACTCGATGCGGCAGACTGCGCGGCGGTTGACATTGACGGCGCCGAGCGGCGGCCGCCAACGGCACGTCTGCGCATCGGCTATCTCTCCGCCGACTACCGGAACCACCCGGTCGGGCTGATCATGCCGCAGGTGATCGAGCTGCATGATCGGTCGCGGGTCGAGGTCTTCGGTTATTCGATGGGGGTGGACGACGGCAGCGAGATACGCCGGCGGCTGCAGGCAGCCTTCGACCACTTCGTCGATATTGCCGATTGCAGCGTCCGGGAAACCGCCGAACGCGTGCGCAATGACGGAATCGACATTCTGGTGGACCTCAACGGCTGGACGTCGGATGGGCGACCCGAAGCGCTCGCTCTGCGCTGCGCGCCGGTACAGGTCAACTGGCTGGGTTACGCCGGAACACTCGGGCACGCGCGGCTCGCCGACTACCTGCTCGGCGACCCCGTGGTGACGCCGCTGCACGATGCTCCCTGTTACTGCGAGCGGATCATCCACCTGCCGCACTGCTATCTGCCCGCGGACACGACGATCGAGCTCGGCGCACCGCCGTCGCGGCTCGAGGCGGGGTTGCCGGAACACGGCTTCGTCTTCTGTTCTTTCAACAACAGTTACAAGTTCAATCCGCAGGTCTTCGACCTCTGGTGTCACCTGTTGCGCGAAATCGACGGGAGTTGCCTGTGGCTCAGCCAGCCCGCCGATACGGCCGCCGACCGCCTGCGCAGCGAGGCCGAGCGTCGTGCTGTCGATCCGGCGCGGGTGATCTTCGCCAGCCGGGTCGAGTCCCGGCGGGACCACCTTTCGCGGCTGCAACTGGCGGATCTCGCCCTCGATCCCTTCCCCTACAACTCGCATTCGACCGGCATCGATGTCCTGTGGGCCGGGGTGCCGATGGTCGTGCTTCTCGGCGACACCTTTCCCGGTCGCGTCGGCGCGAGTCTGCTGCGCGCGGCGGGGCTGCCCGAACTGGTCGCCACTTCGCCGGATGAGTACTACGAGATCGCCCGGTCGCTGGCCAGCGACCCGCAGCGCCTGCTGCAGTTGCGCAACCGGCTGGCTGCCGACCGGAGGCATTGCCCGCTGTTCGACATGCCGCGCTTCGTTCGCGCGCTGGAGGACGTCTACCACCGGATGTGGGACGATCAGCGCAGCCGCAGCCAGCCCGCTGCCGGAATCCCCTGATCAGCGCTCGCGTTGCCCGCCCGGGCTGGCCGCGTGGCGGCGTTCGCGGTCGGGAGTCGGCGACGGCTCGCGCAGCAGCAGCCGCATGTCCGGCCGATCGAGTCGGGCAACGTAGTGGGGTGGAAAGCTGCCGCCCTGCTGCTCGACGAGGTTCTGCAAGTAGCTTGGTGGCCAACGCGGCACCATCGTCGCCCGCGCAGCCTCGTGGAACGGGGTGAAGGCGCCGATGAGCAGGATCAGGACGATCAGCCACGGGTAGTCGACGCCGCCTCTGGGCCAACCGGCCGCGCGCAGGACGCTGAGCGTCAGCAGCAGCAGCATCACCAGCGAGGCGAGCGAAGCGCGCAGCAGCAGATCGTTCGACGGGCCGAAGCTGAGCAGCGGCAGCAGCAGCAGCGTCAGCGTCGCGCACAGCAGGATGCCGCGCGAGTGCTGCAGACGGGACCACAGCGCCAGGGCGAGCGCGCCGAACTCGAGCGCCACGAAAGCGAGGTAGGCCAGAAGGTGGTCGCGCGTCGCCGTCTCGCTCGCCGTGCCGGTGGCGCCAGCCAGCGGGGGCGCGGTGCCGATGCCGCCGATGTCCATGCCGAGGAAGCGGGCCATCAGCCCCACCATCAGGATCGTCACGACGAGCGGCACGGTCGGCGGTGGCTGGCGCGGCCGCGACAGGAACTGGAGTAGCGCGAGCAGGATGAAAGGCAGCAGGGCCGGCAGGCCGAAAGGCGTCCAGATTGGCAGCAGCGCCAGCAGCAGCAGCGCGAAGCCGGGGAAAGCCGGATGCTGCCAGTGGCGATAGAACAGCGCACTGGCAAGCCAGATCGGCAGGGCATGGTTCGGCGCCCAGTAGAGATGCGCCGCGAGCGACGAATAGCTGAAGCGCGTCCACCATTCGAGCCGCACCGGCACTTCCGGCCAGTCGCCCTGGTAGGCCAGCACGCCGAGCAGATCCATGCCGCTGAACGAAAGCACGAGCAGCAGGGCGAGTGCCAGTCCGGCTACCGGGCGTCGTGGCAGCGGCAGGCTCAAGAGGAAAATGGCCGTTCCAAGCACGGTCCAGAGATAGAGAGCCAGGTCGGCGCTGGCGATCCCCAGTGTCTTGGCCACGACGGCGGCGGGCAGGAAGTAGCCGATCGCCGAACGCAGGATGTGGTGGATGCCGTCCTTCTCGGCATAGGAGACCGGCCAGTCACCGAACACCAGGTCGCCGAGGACGGCATCGCGCACCATCCAGTCGATCGGCGCCGCCAGGAAGTGGCCGGCGCCGCCGAGGGCACACCAGGCGAAAGCGGTCGCGACGATCAGCAACGCCGGGGCTGCACGGTACGGACACCGCCAGCGCACCTGCCGCCAGTCGACGGCCGACCGCGCCGACCAGAGCAGGAGCAACGAGAAGAAGACGGCAAACGGCCAGCGCAACCAGCCGGCGAGAAAGATCAGGTTCGGCAGCGCCAGATAGAACAGCGCTGCGACCGCAACCGAATCGATCGACTTCGCCGAGTGTCTTGCATCATGTGCGAGCAGCCAGGACGGGAGACGCTTTTCGCTGGCGGCCGACGCCTGCCTAGAGCCGGGATCAGGCGCCTGTCGTGGGGGCGTCAAAGTTGACCCGCTCCTTCTCGACCACCAGTGGGCGCCTGAGCACCTGCGTGTGGATCGCCGCGATGTATTCGCCGAGGATGCCGATGAAGAACAGTTGCACCGAGGCGAAGAAGAAGAAGCCGATGACCACCGGCGCCATGCCGACCGAGAACTGGTCCCAGCGCAGCAGCTTGTAGACCAGGTAGCCGAGCGCCACCAGCAGGCTGAGGGCCGAGAGGGCGAAACCGGCCATCGTCGCCAGCCGGATCGGCAGTTTCGAATGGCTGGTGATGCCAAGGATCGCCATGTCGTAAAGCGTGTAGAAGTTGTTCTTGCTGATGCCGCGCGCGCGCTGAGGCTGCACGAAAGGCACCTCCGCATGGTCGAAACCGATGTCCGCGATCAGGCCGCGAAAGTACGGGTAAGGATCGTCTACCCGACGAACGACTTCGACGACCGAGCGGTCGTAGAGACCGAAACCCGTGAAGTTGGGAATCAGGCGCGTCTCCGAGATGCCGCCGATGGTCGTGTAGAAGGCGCGGCGAACGAAGGACATCGCCGCCGTGCGCTGGACCCCGCAGCGGACTCCGGCAACGACTCGGTAGCCCTGTTCCCATTTTTGGACGAACTCAGCGATCAGCTCGGGTGGTTCCTGCAGGTCCGATGCCATGGCGATCACCGCGTCACCGCGCGCCTGCAGCAACGCGTGCATCGGCGAGCGGATGTGGCCAAAATTGCGGGCATTGACGATCAGCTTGACGCGCCGGTCGTTGGCGGCCATCGCCTTGATCCTTGCCACCGTGGCGTCGGTCGACGCATTGTCGATGAAGATGTGTTCGTAGTCGTAGGCGGGCAGTCGCTCGAACTGCGCACGGATGCGGGAATGCAACTCCTCGACGTTGTCTTCCTCGTTGAAGCAGCCGGTGACGACGCTGATCAGCTTCATCTTCGGTCGTCACAGCCCGCGCTGGTAGATCAGTGCCTTGAGTTGCTCGTTCTCGGCGTACGGACTGTCGATGGCGTCGATCATGATCGGTTCGTCGGCAGCGACGTCGCGCAGCAGGACCTCGCCGCGCATCAGCTCGCGGCATGAGATCTGGCCCTTCTGCAGCGGAATGGCGAGATAGACGTCGTCATCGTGCCATGCGTGCCCGCGTACCAGGTCGCGGCGGGCGTAGACGCCGCGCACCAGCGCGTCGAGATACTGGGTCTCTTGCCGCAGTGGAATCCGCTTCTGCGTGCCGGGCGCGCCGCACATCTCGACTGCCTGCCGGTGCGCCTTGAACCACTGGTCGATCTGATGTGGCAGACTGCAATACTCCGAAGGCTGGACGCCGTCGGCAGCGATGTCGATGTGGCGCTCGAAGGTGCGCGCGCCCTTGGCGTAGGCGATCGCGATCGACGCCTGCCAGTCGCGGTGTTCGTGCGTCGAGAAGCCAATCACGTTCATCGGGTAGCGGTCGCGCAGGAAATCGATCTGGTTCAGCTCCAGTTCGCGGTTCTCGGACGGGTAGAGCGACACGCAGTGGTTGATCGCCAGTGGAATGGCGCGCCGGTTGAAGAAGGTCACGAGATCGTCGACGTCCTTCAACGACGAGCCGCCAGTGGAGACGATCACCGGTTTTTTGGTACTGGCGACCTTCTCGATGAGAACCCAGTCGTTGAGGTCCGAGCTCGCGATCTTGATGATGTCGACCCCGAGCTCGACACTGAGCTCCACCGACACCTCGTCGAAAGGTGTGGCCATCGGGATGCAGCCTGCCCGTCTAATGGCGGTTGTCAAGCGGGCGTAGTCGCTGCGGCCGAGGCGGGTGTCGAGCGTCTTGCGGATGTAGCGGACGTCGTTGCGTTGCCGGAAGTCCTTGTGGATGAAGGCATCGACGTCGCGCAACTGCAGCTTGATCGCCGCCCTGACGTTGTTGAAGCGGACGATGCGCGAGAAGTCGGTGATGATCTTCAGGCCACGATCGACGCGACCAAGGTGGTTATTCGCCATCTCGAGCACGAAGAGGTCTTCGAAGAGGGCGCCGGGCGGTGGTTTGGGCAGGCGAGTCATGGGGCGTTCCGGGCCAGGTCGGACGACGTCAATCTATCATGTTCCGTGCCAGTTCGTCGCGTTCGAGGAAGGGGAACATGTCCTCCAGCGGCGCGCTGACGATCTGGCCGTCAGGCAGCCGACGCGAGCTGGTGCGCGGCTCGAACTGCTGCGTTTCGTCGAGCACGACCTGGCACAGATGCGGCTCGCTCGTCTCGAGAATGGCGGG
>ERZ761592.319-NODE-319-length-18465-cov-7.277675_pt1 | contig 18465 bp, 16 predicted proteins | sample MGYA00433095_ERZ761592 | MGnify/ENA primary metagenome ERZ761592 (study PRJEB28899, sample SAMN03785554) | bioreactor sludge metagenome | biome: EBPR Sludge; feature: EBPR Bioreactor; material: 0.22µm filtered reactor supernatant | place: Saint Lucia: Queensland... | reverse complement strand
ACGAATAGAGGTGGACGAATAGAGGTGGACGAATAGAGGTGGACGAATAGAGGTGGACGAATAGAGGTGACAGTATATGGAATACCATCCAGAGACCAGCCTGCTCACCAAGCGCTTCGAGCGCAGTCCGCGGATGGCTCGCGGCGGCTCTCTGCGCCTTGGCTTCCGGTCATGCCGTGGCGCCGCGTTGCTGGAAAGAGGATCTGGTCAATTTGCTGCTGAGCTGCGAGCGGCGCGAGCGAATTGCGACCGCGAGAGCTGTCGAACGGTTGCGGCGTTTGCAACCTCTACGCCATCCACCTGCGCGATGGCGCAGCCTCGGTCTTGATCGGCATCCGCCGGCAGCCCAGCATCGACTCGCCCGTTGCGACGCCTTCCGTCCAGCAGCCGCTGTCGCCGATGGTTGGCCAGTTGCAAGCATCGCCGCGCCGCGATCCTCGCCCGGTCGTGGCGCTCCGTCGCCACGCTTCCGCCGCTGCATGGCTGCCGGCGGGGCCGGTCATGATCCGTCGGATCCGGGAAGACTTGCGGAAGCGGTGTCCGGTCCTCTATCCTGAGTCTCTCGCCGGTCGGGAACGTCTGTCCTGACGCCTCCCGAAAACCCGGCGTCTGGGGAGAAGCGTCATGGTCCATACGCGGACGGCGTTGCAGCGGCGCCAGCAGGAATCCCGCACGACCCCGAAGATCTCCGAGCCGGGGGCTGTGCCTGCACTGCAGGGAATGCCGCGGTTTCTCGCGGTCGGCTCGGCCCGGCAATCGGCGAACGATGTCGCGCACGACGGCACACAGGGCCCCGGCCGGGCGCTGGCGCACGGCGAGCGCATCCAGAATTCGTTCGGATCGCGGCACGATCTGTCCTCGGTGCGGATGCACGTCGGCCGCAGTTCGGGCGAAGCCTGCGAGCGGCTCGGTGCCGGCGCGTTTGCGACCGGCCCGTCGATCGCGTTTCGTGCCGACCCCGACCTCTGGCTCGCCGCGCACGAGGCGGCGCATGTCATCCAGCAGCGCCATGGCGAGGGCCCACCCGCCGGGCTCGATTCGCCAGGTGACCGCCACGAACGCGCGGCGAGCGCTGTGGCCGATCGGGTGGTCGCCGGGAAGTCCGCCAGGGATCTGCTGCCGCGCGGTGAGCGCCGGGCCGCCGGCAGTGCAGGCGCGGTCCAGCGCTACACGATCGAAACACTCGGAGGAGGACGTGCGCAGGTTGGCGAGAACAAGCAGACGGCGCTGTTCGGGTCGCAGACGCTTTATGCGACATCCGGACTCATCAGCGGAGCGAACTCGAAGCTTCAGGCAGCGGGAAAACAGGGCTCGTCCATCGAGCTGAAAGCGGTCGGCGGCTCGGTCAGCGTCGATGGCAACTCGCTGACCGGCGTCCAACCGGAATTCCTCGCCAAGCCGGGGAGCCCACACTCGGGCGTGGAAAAGGCCAATGCGCCGGGTGGCATGGACACTGAAGGAACAGCCAATGGCCCGATGGCCCTGTGGACCGATTGCGGCCGCTCGTCGGCGGCGGTGACCGGTTCCTCCGGCGGTGGCGACCGCAGTGTCGTCTACTTCGACAACGGCGTCGCCAAGCTCGGCAAGGGCGTCGATGACTCGACGGTTTCGGACTGGCTGAAGGGAGAGCCGAACCAGATGGCGAACCAGGTCTACATGGATCTGATGCCACGCTTCATCGAGCGCTCGGACAACGCGGCATTCGTCGTCGAGGGTGTGCACTACGATTGGCAAGGCAACACGGCAGCGGGCGCCCTGGCGGGTGCGGCCGTCGGCGCCGGGCTCGGTGCCCTGATCGGCAGTTTCGTTGGCGGCCTGGGCGCGGTTCCCGGGGCAGTCATCGGCGGCGTGGCAGGCGCAATCGGCGGGGCGATCGTCGGTTCGCGGGCGCGCAGCAAGGTCTTTCGCAAGCCTGCCAGCATTGCCGAAGCCAAGGCGATGTACCTGGCGCTGGGCAGCGCCGGCATGGACAAGTTTGACAAGGAGGCGGGGATCAACTTTTATGCCAATCCGGAGATCGGCGAGTCGTACTCGATGGCGACCGAGGGCGACATGCCGGGTTTCAAGTCCTATCCGGGCAGGGACACATGGAACTACCACTGGGCCGGGGTCGTGATGAAGGATGGTGGCGACAACATCACGCTTGAAAACTATGCCGTCACCGAGAAGTACGCGGCGAGCAAGGGGGTCAGCCAATATGATTTCATCGACCGCCAGTGGAACTTCGCGATGTACGGGACGGCGGACAAGAGCCAGACGTTCCACCAGGAGCACCTGGCCAGCAAGACGCATGGTTCGCACGCGACGTCCATTGCGGTCAGGACCGACCAGTGAGCAAAGCGGAGGCCGGGCGCGACGAGTTGCCGCCGCGCCTTGATCGTGCCGAGCAGATGAGGCGGCTCGATGGGCAGCGGGTCCGCCTCGTCGGAAGCTACCTGTCCGTGCCGAGCCTGAAGAGGATGCCCCGTCCGGGGCGGCCGCTCGAGTACGTGGATCTGGGCGAGGTGGTCATTCAGATCGAGGGCAGTGCAGCGGCCTACGACCCGGCGGCCGGCGACACGCCGGCACGCATCGGGCTCGGCATCGCAGCGCGGCCGAGCGAAGAGATCGTTCGGCTCAACGATCGCCGCGTCTCGGTCGAAGGTCGAATCGTGCTGTGTCCCGAGATGGCTTCGACGTCTCCCGCCGCGGTGCAAAGACCCAGTCCGCTATTGCAGGACCCCAGCGGACTGCGCCTCGATGAGTGAATTCGGCCGCGAATCAGAAGGGCGAGTCGAGAGGGGGCCGACTCGTCGCTGCAATCGGCGGAGGCTTGGCACACCACAGCTTGTCCACCGAGTCTGACCAGAAGCAAGTCAATGATGAAGAAACTTGATCGCATCACCCCCGACCTCACCCGGCTGCTGCCCGAAGAGCTGGTCGAGCGCACGGTCACGCAGCAGCTGATCCCGGCGATCGCCAAGGACACGGCCCTGACACGCAAGATCGAGCACGCGGCGCAGCAGGTGCCGACGCGGCATCACTTGCGCAATGGCGACGCGCGGAAGATGGACTTCCTCACATCGGAGAGCGTCGATCTGGTGCTCACCTCGCCGCCGTACTGGACGCTCAAGGAGTACGACGACGCGGAAGGTCAGCTCGGCGACATCGGGGGCTATGAGGCTTTCCTCGACGAGCTCGACACGGTCTGGCGGGCCTGCTTCGACGCGCTGGTCCCGGGCGGGCGGCTGATCTGCGTGGTCGGTGATGTGTGCCTGTCGCGGCGCCGCAACGCCGGCGTGCATGAGGTGGTGCCGCTGCATGCGTCGATCCAGGAGCGCTGCCGGCGGATCGGCTTCACCAATCTGGCGCCGATCATCTGGCACAAGATCGCCAACGCGGCCTTCGAGAGCAGCGGCAACGGCGGCGGCTTCCTTGGCAAGCCTTACGAGCCCAACGCGGTGATCAAGAACGACATCGAGTTCATCCTGATGCTGCGCAAGCCCGGCGGCTACCGCACGCCGACGGCGCCCAAGCGCCTGCTCTCGGTGATCCCCGAAGCGCTGCACCGGGCGTGGTTCCAGCAGGTGTGGACAGGGCTGACCGGCGCTTCGACCCGCGATCATCCGGCGCCGTATCCGGTCGAGCTCGCCGAGCGGCTGGTGCGCATGTTCAGCTTCGTCGGCGACACGGTGCTCGACCCGTTCATGGGCACCGGCACGACCGCGGTGGCAGCGGCGAAGTGGGGGCGCAACAGCATCGGCGTCGAGATCAGCCGCGAGTACGCGGAACGGGCGCGCCGCCGCTTCGAGCGCGATGTGAACCACCTGTTCTCGGTCGCCGAGCTGGCGACTGCCGATGACGACCCTCAGCCCGCCCGGGCGCGCGAGGCGGCGGCGTGATCCGCGACCTCGAAGCCGCGATCGACGGCTTGCTGTCGCGGCCCGCGACCTCGACGCTCCGCCTTCAGGACCTCGCCGACCTGCTCAAGTCGCTGCTTGATCGCGCCGGCCTGCCGGGCGTGCGCGGTGGGTCGAGCGGCGAACTTTCGGTGCCCGGCCTGTCGCGTCCGAAGAACTGGGACATCGCCTACGAGTTCGCCGGCAAGTTCCGCCTGCTTGTTTCGCTGAAGTCGATGCTGAAGAACATCAGCGGCTCGGTTCCCAACCGCATCGACGATCTGCAGGGCGAACTGGCGAACGTGCAGCAGCTGCGCCCCGAGATCGTCATTGGCTACGTCGTGCTGCTTGACGTGGCCGAGGACAAGGTACGCAAGGAAGACGGCGAGATGTGGTCCGACTGGTTCGAGCACGCGCTGCGCCGGCTGGCGATCCGCAAGGCGCCGCTGTGGAACCCAGGGCTGATGGAAGGACTGTGGTTCATTCGCTTCGACAGCAGGCGCGCTTCCGGCGAGCGCCTCGTCGACCCGACGCGCGTCGAACGCGAAGGCGGTGAGTTCATCCGGGCGCTGTTGTGCGAGTTGCAGCTGCGCGAGCCGGCAGTGGAATTGCGCCAGCCGCTCGACTGCACGGGACTGAATTCGCTGGCCCGGTGACGCGCCGGCAGGTGGTCGTCGCTGCGCGGGATGGCGCCGGACGAACCGCTGCCGGCGGATGGACTCTCGTCGCGACCACCCGACTCGTCATCCCCTGGCGTTGGTGACGCGGCCGCGCGGGCCGTGTTCGACGTGGAGAATCTGCGTCTTCTGCCATGCGGCAAGCTTCTCCGGGTCGAGGGCGGCGCCGGTGGCGAGGCGGTCGATGCCGACCGGCCGCCAGCGGTCGTCGGCCGTGCCGATGCGCGCCTTCAGTCTTTCGCGCAGCGCGCCGACGAGAAACACGAGAACGGCGACGCCGACGACGTAGGGCATCACCTGCAGCAGCGAGAGAAAGGTGGCGAGGCTGATCTGACTCGGGAAGAGGATTTCCGGGAGGTCGTAGCCGAAATGCCGGCCGAGGGCGAAAAGAAAAGGAATCCACATGGCCAGCCAGAGAAGCCAGGCGAGCGCAGTGATGACGACAGCCGACACCCGCCGCAGCGGGTGCGCCAGGTCGGGCCGCTCGATGATCAGCGGGAGGCGTCGGGCTTGATGCCGCGGTCCGGACTCGTCCATCGGGCGCGTTTCTCCCTGTCACGAAAAAGGATCTTCGGCACGGCCACCACCGAGGTGGCTGCCGTGATGGCCCAGTAGATGATCGGATACCAGATCATCCAGAAATAGTTCTTCAGCAGGCCCCGGTCGTAGGGCCGGTCGAGGACCAGGCTCAGCATGATCTGCAGCAGGCAGGTCGTTGCGATCAGCAGTCCGGCCCACCCCAGCAGCAGGATCGGCGCGCTTTGCAGGTCGATCCGGTAGACCAGCAGGTCGATGACGCGGTAGGTGGCGAGCAGTGCGAACAGGTAGGCCCAGGTGATGCTCATTGCGTATTCGACGCAGAGCGGCCACATGGCGGCGCTTTTCGGTGACAGAAGTTGCGGCGTGTAGTCGAGCAGCACCTGGGTGCCGCCCATCGACCAGCGCAGACGCTGCTTCCACAGCCCGCGCAGGGTTTCCGGCATGAGGATCCAGCACAGGGCGCGCGGCTCGAAGCGGACCTCCCAGCCGGCCAGTTGCAGCTTCCAGGAAATGTCGACATCGTCGGTCAGCTTCTCCGGGCTCCAGTAGCCGACCTCGTGCAGCGCGCTGCGGCGGAAGGCGGCGATCACTCCGGCGACGGTGAAGATCAGGCCGACCGAGCGCTGCGCGCGCTTGATCAGACCGACGATCGACGAGAATTCGCCGACCTGCAGGCGGCCGAGCAGGGTCGACCGGTTGCGCACGCGCGGGTTGCCGGTGACGGCGGCGACCTCGGGCTCGTCGAAATGGCGCACCAGCCAGTTCAGGGCGCAGGGGTCGAGGCGTGCATCGCCGTCGATGCCGACGAGGATTTCGGCGGCCGTCAGCAAAGCCGCCGTGTTGAGGCCGACCGCCTTGCCCTGGTTGGCGACCTGGTGGATGACGCGCAATTTCGCGAAGCGTGCCGCCAGCGCGTTGAGCAGTTCGCCGGTACGGTCCGTGCTGCCGTCGTTGATGGCGATGACTTCGTAGTTCGGGTAGCGCAGCTCCATCAGGGCTTCGACGGTCTCCTCGACATTGGCCTCCTCGTTGTAGCAGGGGACGAGCACGGCGATCAGCGGGTAGTCGTCGCGCGGCGGCGGCTGGTCGACGATGCGGTGCGGGCGGCGCTCGAAACGCAGGTAGAACGCCATGCCGCCGATCATCCAGACGACCGACATCAGCACCGGGTAGAAAAAGACGTAGGCGAGGATGGCGCTCCAGAAGTCGCCGAGCAGGACCGGCAGCGGCGTCATGGCAGTTGCGGCTGCCAGCGCAGCGAGAGGGAAGGGAAGATCGGCCCCATCAGGCTCTCCGGCAAGCCGCCGACGCCGAACTGGCGGAAGCCGTCGGCTTCGAGCTGCCGCATCTGGCGGGCGATGGTTTCCGGCGGCAGCGAGGCGTCGAACTCGAAGAGGACGTGCCGGGCCATTTCCTTGGGAACGGTGGCGAGGTGCTCCGTGCCGGCAGGCAGCAGCATCAGGTCACCGGGGCGCAGCGCCGCCCATTGCGTGGCAGTCGGCGGCTGCTCCGGCGCCCAGGCGATCTGCAGCGGCCAGACCCAGCGTGCGGCCGCCTCGCGCAGGCGCCGGGCGGCGGCGCTGTCGGGCGCGGCACGCACGCGCAGGCCGGCGAAATTGACCTGGCGCGCGAGGTCGGCGACCAGTTCCGGTTCGGCGAGCCAGGCGGCCGGCAGGTCGATGAAGACCGGCACGCCGGCGCGGCGCTCGGTCTGCCAGGCGATGTGGTTGAGCTGGTCGGCGGCGACCGGACGCAATCCGGTCGGGAACAGCGCCATTTCCCGGCCGTCGCGTTCGATCGTCGGTTTGACGAAGGCGATGTTCGGGCTCAAGCTCAGCAGGCGGTCGAGGGTCGGCGAGAGGCCGTCCTCGCCTGCTGGCCAGGTGGCGGGGTCGACCTTGACGCTGCGCGCCGGGTTGGCGTCCCAGGTGACGCGCAGCATTTCGGCGAAGGCCTGCAGCGAAGGGCTGTTCTCGATCAACTGGCGTTTCCAGGCGGACTGCGGCGTGCCGGCATCGTTGAAGCCGTCGACCAGCGTCAGGCCGATCGGCATGCCGAGCTCGCCGGCGACCTCCTGGGCGGCCTGGTTGCTGCGCCCGTAGGGCCAGACGATGATCCGCGGCGCCTTGCCGGTGTGCTGGCTGATGCTGTCGCGAAGATCATGGCGCAGGCGGGCGAGGTAGGCGGCATCGTCCTCGTAACGGCCGTTGGCGTACAGGCGGGTGGTCGTCGCCGGCTGCGTATTGCCCTGCGGGTTGGCGAGAATGCCGCGATGCAGGCCGTAGGAATGCGAGGCGACCTCGACCAGCCCGGAGGCCTGCATTTCACGAACCTGCTCCCAGCTCAGGAACTTGCTGCGCGCGACCGGCTTGCCGTCGTAGTCGACCATCTGGCCTTCGCGGACGTCCATCCACTGGCCGACCAGGGCGATGACCGCGGGGTAGTTGAACAGCCTGAGGAGCGGAAAGACGCGCGTGTAGGCATCCTTGAACCCGTCGTCGAAGGTCAGCAGGATGGCGTTGGGCGGCAGTGGCGGGCCGCCGGCGCGGGCGGCGAGGATCTGGTCGACGCTGACCGGATGGAAGTCGTTGGCCCGCATCCAGGCGAACTGCCGGGCGAGATCGCTGGCGCGGACGGCGGTCGGGGTCAGCGGCTCGTTGTCGGCAACGACCTCGTGGTAGCTCAGCGCCATGAAGCGGGCGTCGGCGGCCGGCGCCAGTGCGGCGGCGAGCGCCAGCAGGAGGCCGACGAGGCTGCGGATCAGAAACGCCACAGCAGCACCAGATTGGCAAAAGTGCGGCCTTCGCGCTCGCCGTCGTAGGGGCGCAGCAGGCGGCCGATGCCGTAGCGCAGCGAGAGGTCGCGGTCGATCTCCCAGCGGTGGCCGTATTCGATGGCCTCGATGGCCCCGGAACCGTAGAACTCCTGCCAGTAGGTGCCGCCGGTCAGCGCGAGGCGCTGCCGGAAGGAGTGGTCGTAGCTGCGCCAGGTGAGGTGCTCGACGGCTGCGGTCAACCACAGCGAACGGTCGCTTTTCGGGTTGAAGTAATTGACGGGGGCATTGAGCGAGTTGCGCGAGGCATCGGCGCCGAGCGTCGTCTCGAACATCCACTGCGGGCCGCTCAGCCAGCGCTCGAACCACAGGGCGTTGACGCCGCGGCGCAGGTTGCCGTCGGAAAAATCGCTCGCATACACGCCCAGCCCGAGCTTGCGCGATTCGTGCTGGCGCCAGTCGACGCCGAGGCTGACGCGGCTGGCGTGGATGCCGTCGGCGACGGCGCGCAGCGTGATCTGGTTGCTCACGCTCTCGCCGGCGCCGTAGAGGGTCCAGTGGTCGTCGGGCTGCCAGCGCACGGTGCCGGTGACGCCGGTCCTGACTCCGCTGCCGCCGCTTACCTCGCCGGTCACCCGCCAGCCGAGATGGCGCCATTCGGCGCCGGCGCCGGTGCGGATCCAGCTCTGGTTGTCGCCGTCGAAATCGGCGCTGGCCGAGTAGTTGTGGGCGAAGACCCGCCAGGTGTCGTTGATCGGCCGGCTGTAGAGGAAGCTGTCGATCGCCCAGTCGCGGCTGCCGAAGAAATTGACGTCCTGCCCCTCGCCATAGCCGGCTTCGACATGGAGCTCGTGACTGTCGTACAACTCATGGCTGCGGCGGGCGCGGCGCACCGCGCCGTTGTCGGCGTCGAGCTCGCTGGCACGGTCGAGCGCGGCGCGGGCGGCGGGCCAGTCCTGCAGGGTGAGCAGGTTCTCGGCAAGGTCGGCATGCAGCGCCGGGTTGAGCGGATCGGTACCGATGGTCCGGCGCAGCATCTCGTCACCCTGGCGCGGCCAGCCGCGGGCCAGCGCCAGGCTGGCCGACGACTCGCGGGCTTCGCTGTTGTGGGGAATCGCCGCATGGCGGGCATCGATGCGCGTCTGCGCTTCATCGAGGCGGTCGGCGAAGATGCGCACGCGGTCGGCCGCGATGTCGGCACTCAGGCGCTCGCCGTTGTAGCGGCCGTCGAGATGGCGGCGCTCGGGCAGGCGGGCGGCGTAGCGGTCGATGTGCCCGGTCGCGGCGTCGAGCTGCTCGGTCTCGACCAGGGCGTAGAAGAGCCCGAGGTTGCAGTCGAAATCGTCGGCATTGTCGGCGACCACCCGCTGGTAGAGGATCAGCGCCTCCTGCGGGCGGCGCAGCTCGAGGTAGCTGCCGGCGACATCGCGTTCCGCCCACAGCGGAACCGGAATGGCGCGGGCGAGCAGGCTTTCGTAGAGCGTGACGGCATCGGCGGCGCGGCGGCGGGCGGCGAGCGCGCTGAGGCGGTCGGTCAGGCGGCGCCGGTCTTCGGCGTCCGGCAGCTTGCCGGCGAAGAACTCGGCGGCGAGCGCGTCGCTTGCGGTCAGCGCGGTGTCGAGGCGCAGGAAGCGTTCCGGCCCGCGCAGGGTGTTGCGGTCGACGATGCCGTAGCGGATGTCGAGGGCGATGATGTCGCCCTCCATCGCCCGCCGATCGGCATCGGAAAGCGGCGCATCGAGCGCCGCGGCCTGCGTGAAGAGGCCGAGGCGCATGGCGGCCAGCCAGGCAGCCTTGCGCGCCTCGACGTTGTCCGGCTGGGCGCGGAGGATGGCGAGCTGGCGGCCCAGCTCCGGCGCCCAGTCGTCGCCGCCGACGGCTGCCGCTGGCGCCGGGGCGGGATGCCTGGCCCTTGCCGGCATCAGCCACTCCTCGCCGGCGCCCGCCGTCAGCGTGGCAAGGGTGAGGGAAAGCGGCAGGGCGCGGCGCAGACCGTTCATGGCGACCGATTGTAGCGTCTTCCGGCGGCCGGGTTCCGCTTTCCGGGCCGGCGTCGACCACCCGTCTGGCCAGCGTGTGGTTCCTTGCACAGTGGCCGCCACGCGGCGATGCGCGGTGCTGGCGGAATTCGCCCGGCGTCATCCCGTTCGCTGACGGGTTCGTGCCGATCGTGGCGCCTGCATCGTGCAGCGGAATCGCCCGTTCGGACAGGCACCCGTCGCCGATGCGCAGCCGGTCGCTGTCGCTGATCGATGCGCAGGCGGACCACCGGCGCCTGCGGCTATACTCCACAGCGAATCACTCGCCCCCTGCCGCATCCGATACGCCTGCCGAACATGCCTGCACAGCTCCTCCGCCTCCTTGCCAGCAGCGTCCTGATCCTCGGGCTGGCGCACCCCGTCCATTCCGCCAGGAACTACGGTGACGAGCAGTTCCGCCTCGAACACGGGCACGACGGCAAGGACGTCTTCTGGGCGCCGACGCCGGATGCCATGGTGATGCTGATGCTGCGGACCGCCAGGGTGACGCCGGCGGACATCGTCTACGACCTCGGCGCCGGCGACGGGCGGATTCCGATCGCCGCGGCACGGGCCTTCGGCGCCCGCGCGGTCGGCATCGAGCATTCGCCGGAGGTCGCCGCGCTGGCGCGGCGCAACGTCAAGCGCGCCGGCCTCGATGGGCGGGTGAGGATCGTCACCGGCGACCTCTTCGTCGAGGACTTTTCCGAGGCGACGGTGGTGACGATGTTCCTGACACCGGTCCTCAACCGCAAGCTGCGGCCGCTGCTGCTGCAGATGAAGCCGGGCACGCGCATCGTCTCGCACAGTTTCCACATGGGCGACTGGCAGCCCGATGCGACGATCGCGACCGAGAACGCGGAGGGCTTCTTCTGGATCGTGCCGGCGCAGGTGGCGGGTGAGTGGTCGCTGCGCCTGCCGGGCGATGCCGCGCCGGCCCGCCTGCGGTTGCAACAGGCCTACCAGCAGGTTTCCGGCACGCTCACTTCCGGCGAGCGGAGCGTTGCCGTCGCGGGCCGGCTGCAGGGTGCGACGCTGCAGTTCGACTATGTCCGGCCCGACGGCACGCCGGCAACCGTTGGCGTCGCCGTCGATGGCCGGCGCCTCGTCGGTCGGCAGACGCACGCGCAGGCAGCCGGCCCGGTGAGCGGCGAACGCCGCTGAAGCATCGGCCATGCCTGCACGCGGCGAGCAACCCAGCCCCCTGCTGCGAACGACGGGTGCGGTCGCCATCGTCGTCGGCATCGTCGTCGGTGCCGGCATCTTCAAGACACCGGCGATGGTCGCCGGCATCACGCAGGATCACGGCTGGCTGATCGCCGTCTGGCTGGCCGGCGCCCTCGTCTCGCTTGCCGGCGCGCTGTGCTATGCCGAACTGTGCGCGGCCTACCCACATGCCGGCGGCGACTACCACTTCCTCAGCCGCGCCTGGGGCAAGCGCTTCGCCTTTCTCTACGCATGGTCGAAGGCGGTGGTGATCAACACCGGTTCGATCGCCCTGCTCGCCTACGTCTTCGGTGATTACATGACGCGCGTCGTCGATCTCGGCGCGCATTCTTCGGCGCTCTGGGCGGTCGCCATCATCATCGCGCTCACCGCCGCCAACATCCTCGGGCTGAGCTTCGCCGCCCGCCTGCAGACGGCGATGGTACTGCTGCTCGTCGGCGGGCTGGCGGCCGTCGTCGTCGCCGGCTTCGCCGTACCGGCGGCTGAACTGACGTCGCGTCCGTCGCCGGCCTGGTTCGCCAGCACACCGCCGGCCGGCATGCTCGGCCTGGCGATGGTCTTCGTGCTGCTCACCTTCGGCGGCTGGAACGAGGCCGCCTACCTCTCGGCCGAAATGCACGGCGGCGCACGCGCCGTCGCCCGGGTATTGATCATCAGCCTGAGCATCATCACCGCCCTTTACCTGCTCGCCAATCTCGCGCTGCTGCACGGCCTCGGCCTCAACCGGCTGGCCGCCAGCAAGGCCGCCGGCGCCGAGGTACTCGGCCTGCATTTCGGCGCCTGGGGCGAGCGCCTGCTCGGCGTGCTCGTCGGGCTTGGCGCGCTGACCAGCATCCATTCGACGATGATCGTCGGCGCCCGCGGCAACTACGCGCTCGGCCGCGACTGGGCACCGTTGCGCCGCCTCGGCCGCTGGTCTGCCGGGCGGGGCGCGCCGGTGAACGCCCATGTCGTGCAGGCGGCCATCAGCCTGGCACTGGTCGTCTTCGGCACCTTCCAGGCCGATGGCTTCGCGGCGATGGTGGAGTTCACGGCGCCGGTCTTCTGGGCCTTCCTGTTCATGGTCGGGCTGGCCGTCTTCCGGCTGCGCCGGCGGCAGCCCGGGATCGAGCGGCCGTTCCGCGTGCCGCTCTACCCGCTGACGCCGGTCGTGTTCTGCGCCGCGTGCGCCTGGCTGGCGTGGTCGAGCGTCGCCTACGCAGCGAGCCAGGCGGCGGTGCACGTCTCGCTGCTGCTGATGCTGGCCGGTTTGGTCGTGCTCGGCGGGCTGCTGCTGCACGAACGCCTCGCCCGTCACGCCTGAGCCGTGCTGCTCGCCTGGCAGGCGTTGCGGACCATGCAGGCGCGCAAGCGCAAGGCTCGCAGCCAGACGAGCCGCGATCGCCCGTCGTGAGAGCATTCGTGGCTGCGGTCATCCGCCGCGGTGGAGCGTCCCGGCGGATGATCGCAGCGAGTGAGCGGACCGTGGTCAGAGGGCTCTCAGGGGCTCCCGGGTCCAAATTCGACATTGACGCTGCCATTGACGCTGTTTCACGACGACTCTTATACTTTGGTCGGTGCCCTTGGACTTCCCGTCGTTGGGGAGATCGCGCCGAAGGCATTCATCTTCGGTGTCACCATCCCCGTGCTGATGTACGGTGCCGGTTTCGCCGGCATCCCGTTTCCCGGGGGCGGGTCGCCGTACCCGCGCGCGGTGCTGAAGACCGGCGATCGCCTGCGCGTCGCCCCGGCGTGCACGCGGATCGGCATTCTGGAGCGCAGCAACCGAGAGGAGTCGCGCATGCATCCGTCCGTCATCGGCGTCGTCGTCCTGGCCTGTACCTTTGCTGGCGTCCAGCTCGGCATGCGATTGCGCAGCAGACTGCCCGACCAGCATCTGTCCGGGGACACACGCGACACCATCAAGCTCGCTATCGGCCTGGTGGCGACGGTCACCGCGCTGGTGCTGGGACTGCTCACGGCGTCGGCCAAGAGCAACTTTGACGCCATGGATGCGAACGTCAAGCGCTCGGCGGCCGGCTTGCTGTCGCTCGACCGGAGCCTCGCGCGCTACGGCCCCGAGGCCGCGGAGATCCGCCGGCAGCTGAAAGAGGCGGTGGCACAGCGGGTCGACGGCGTCTGGCAGGGGGGGCGTTCGGGCAAGGGCGCTTTCGACCCCTCGCACTCCGCACAGGCGATCGAGCACATCTCAACCGAGATACACCGGCTCGCGCCCGGGACCGACGAGCAGCGGGTGCTGAAGACGCGCGCCGTGGCGGCGGCGGAGTCACTGCTCGACACGCGCTGGATCATCGTCGCGGGGACTGCCGCGCCGGTGCCGGTTGCTTTCCTCGCCGTGCTCGTGCTGTGGTTGACGGTCACGTTCACGACCTTCGCCATGCTCGCGCCGCGCAGTCGGACCATGGTGCTCGTGCTTTTCGTCTGCTCGCTGTCGGTCTCGGGGGCGATCTTCCTCGTGCTGGAGATGAGTTCGCCCTTCGACGGCCTCATCTCGGTGTCGTCGGCGCCGATGGATTACGCGCTCTCGCACATGAACGAGTAGGCCCGGCGCGTGAACGGGCTGCCGTCCGCGGTTCCAGAACTGGCGCTCGCCCTGGCGCTTGCCTGGGGGGCGGGGATCCGCGTCTACGCGGTTCTTTTCCTCTGCGGGCTGGCGGGCCGAATGGCTTGGATCGACCTCCCAGGCCACCTGTCTCTGCTTTCGCATCCGCTGGTGCTCGGCGCGAGCGGCTTCATGCTGGTGGTCGAGTTCCTCGCCGACAAGGTGCCCTGGATCGACAGCATCTGGGATGCGGTGCACACTTTCATCCGCATCCCTGTGGGCGCAGCGTTGGTGACCATGCTGTTCAGCGACGGTTCGGCTGCGGTCTCCGCTGCCGCGGCGATTCTGGGCGGAGCCGTAGCGGCTGGCGCTCATTTCGCAAAGGCGGGCGCGCGCAGTTCGATCAATCTCTCGCCCGAGCCGTTCAGCAACTGGGCGGCGTCGCTCACGGAGGACGCGCTCGTGCCGACAGGGCTGTGGTTGGCGGTCGCGCACCCGGCAGCGTTTCTCGTGCTGCTGGTCGCGGCGACGGTCGCGGCGCTGCTGATGCTGCGGTGGATCTGGGGAGGCCTGCGGGCGATCGTCGGGCGCCTGCGCTGACCATGCGAGGCGGGCAGCATGCCGCCAGCTCGAGCAGTTCCTGGACGGTGAAGGTCCCCGCTTCCCGGCTGCCCGCCCAAGGAAGATTCGACATCGGTCAGGCAGGCCGCGCTCGCGACTCCGGATCCCACCTCCGTACCGGGGACAAGCTTGCTGCCCGGGGTGCGCCCTGGCTGTCGGTGCCGCGGTGAATCGGGTCGCGCGGCATTCTCACTGGCGCAGCGGTGATGATTGCCGCTTCCCCGCGCTGCGTCCGCTGCGACGGCGAATCGGTCAATGCTCCCGCTGCCCGGTGGCTTCGCGGCGAAACGGCAGATGGGCGGCCGCGGCAGCACGGTAGTCGACCACCGCTTCCTCTTGCAGCGCCAGATGGCGGGCCAGTAGCCGGCGCATCCCGGGATCGGCGATCCAGTGCGCCGAGCGGACGACGGTCGGCTGAAAGCCGCGCGCGAGCTTGTGCTCGCCTCCGGCGCCGGGCTCGAAGCGCCGCAACCCGTGGCGCAGGCAATATTCGATTCCCTGGTGGAAGCAGAGCTCGAAGTGCAGTCCGGGGTAGCTGCCGCTGCACCCCCAATAGCGACCGAACAGGGCCTCATCGCTGCGGAAGCAGATCGCCACGGCAACCGGGACGCGCTGCGCGCGGGCGATGAAGACGACCATGCGCTGGCCGAGAGCCAACGCAAGGTCGGCAAAACAGTTGGCGGAGAAAGCGGCGTGATTGTTGAAACGCTCGAAGGTGCTGGCATACAGGGCATGCAGCAGCGGCCACTCGGCGGGCTCGACCTGGTCGCCGTGGCGCGTTTCGAGCAGCAGTCCGCTCTCGGCCACGCGCCGGCGTTCGGCGCGGACCTTGCGGCGCTTGGCAGCGCTGAAGCTCGCCAGGTAGCCGTCGAAGTCGCTCCATCCCGGATCCAGCCAGTGGAACTGGACATCGTGGCTGAGCAGCAGGTCCTCGCCCTGCAGCCACTCCGCCTCTTCGTCGGTGGGCAGAGCGACATGCCATGAGGAAGCACCCAGCCGGCCGACCAGTGCCTTGGCACCGGCCAGCAGCACCTGCCGCACAGCGGCTGCCGACGCGCCGTCGGCAACCAGCAGCCGCGGCCCGCCGACCGGCGTGTGCGGCAGGCAGCTCATCAGCTTCGGATAGTACGCACGGCCGACCTGGCGCCAGGCGGCGGCCCACGCCCAGTCGTAGATGAAGTCGCCGTGCGAGTGGCGCTTGCCGTACAGTGGCAGCAGGCCGACGACACGGCCATCCGCATCGCTCGCCAGGAGATGGCATGGCGTCCAGCCCGATGCGGCCGCCGCAGCTCCGTGCCTTTCGAGGATCGTCAGAAAATCGGCGTTGAGGAACGGATCGCCAGGCGGAGCGAGCCGTTCCCAGACCGCTCGCGGAATTTCACTGGCCGACGGGATGCTGCTGAGCGCAAGGCTGGCGGTCAAGGCGGGCTCCGGAAAGTGGTGTGCACAGTGGCCGTCGGCGGCTGCCGGATTGGCTGCTGGCCGGGGATGTTGCCACAGAGCGCAGCAGGATGGCGGTGACTCTTGCTCGGCAGCCAGCGCGAGGGTCGCGCGCTGCGCGCTCAGCCGGCAGCAGTCGTCATCGCTGTGGCCCGCTTGCGCTGTCCGGTCGATCGTTTCACGAGCCTCCCGTTTCCTGGTGGTCGAGTCTCTCCACCCGGGGTTGCCGGCTGCCCGTCCAGGTCAGGCGAAACGACGCGGCGCGGCGGGGATTGCCGACCAGCGCCGGCCGGAAGCAGGCGAGGTTGGTCCCGCCGGCGCGGCGCACGCTGGGGTAGATGATTCCCAGCGAGCCGGCGTCGAGCAGGCGTGCCGCGAGACCCTGCGCGGCGACATAGCTGCCGGGGTCGAGGCAGGCGGCAAAGGTCGGCGCGTCGCGCAAGTCGTGGAACTCGCTGCTGAAGTCGGCGAGCAGCTCCTGGTAGTTGACGCTGTCGTCGAAGCGGTCGATTTCCTCGTACTCGACGGTCTTGTGGAAGATGATCTCGGCGAGTGCCGTTTCCAGTTCGAAGGCGCAATACCAGGCGCCACGCTCGCCGTCGTTGAAGCGGCTGCCTTCCGGGCGAGGGTAGGTGTAGGCGGCATTGACGATGCGGAAGTTCGGCACGCCGAAAACCAGTTCGTCGACGCCGATTCCCGGCAGCCCGCCACGCTCGCCGATAAGTCTCTCGTTGCTGGCGTTGTCGAGTTCGAACAGGTCGCGCAGGTGGTCGAGGTCGTCGGCGATGGCGCTCAGCACCGAATCCTCGCGCTCGGCAAAGCGCGAAGGAATCAGCCGTACCGTATCGCTCTGGCGCAGGCGCGACAGGCGCGGCTCGGGCGGGTTCACAGGCCGCCGCGCCGCGCTTCGAGCAGTTTGCGAACGGTCTGCATCGCCAGCAGACCGCCGCCCAGCATGAAAGCGAGCGGCGAGCGGCCGGCGAAAATCCGGTTGTTGTTCGGCAGGCTGACCCACTCGTCGGCCAGCTTGTCGCCGTAGAGAATGTGCAGAGCCTTGTAGATGCCGATCAGGTAGGAGATGCGGGTGATGCGATCGACTTCGAGCAGCCGGTCGGGGTTCTTTTTCCACTCGTAGAAGGCACTGCTCGACAGGCCGCCGAGCAGCTCGCGCGCGTCTTCGTCGCGCAGCCGCCAGGCGGCGGCCAGATTGAAGAAGCCCTGCAGCGCCGATTTCGACAGACGCTCGCGCTCGGCGCGCGAATTGAGATCGACGAGAGCCGCCGGTTCGAAGCGGCTGGCGGGGTAGGCATAGGCAAGGTTCATCCGGAAACTCCTTTCCCGGATAGTTTACACTCCGTTTGCGGGATTGCAAGGCGAATTGCCGATTGCCGGGGTGCCGCAGAGCGCGCTGCAGGCGGGCAGCGATACGGCCTGCAGCACCTCGCCGCTGCGCACATCCTGGACAAAGGCGGCGAGCCCGAGTCGGGCAGGATTCCAGTCGGCGGCGAGCGGCAACGTCTGGCGCAGCGACTGCGCGGCGTGTCCCGGTCGCAGTGGCAGCGGTGCTGACCAGAAGCGGACGACGCGATCGTGCTGCAGCAGCGCGCCGCGGTTCTCTCCGCGCTGCACGGACGAACTCAGGCCGTCTTCATACAGCACCAGGACGCCCTGCAGTCCGCTGCGCCCGGTGGCCCCGTCGGCCAGGCTGAAGCTCGCCGTCGCCTCGATCGAGCGTGCCGCGACGCCGCGCATGGCGAGCCGGATCTGGGCGCCTGCGGGTTGCCGGTTGATCTCCTGCAGTCGCCGGTCGAAAGTGAGCGGATCGTGCCAGTTGCGCAGCTCGCGCATGCCGACGAAGACCTCCGGGGTGTAGATCGACGGACTGGTGGCGAAGCGGCTTAGGTCGCGCTGCCGTTCGCCGAACTGCCGCTGCGCATAGGGGTCCTGCCAGCCGATGTAGTCCCAGTAGTCCACGTGCAGCGACAACGGAACGATCCGGTCGGGGGCGTAACGCGCAGTCAGTCCGCTCAGCCAGCGGTCGGCTGGCGGACAACTGCTGCAGCCCTCCGAGGTGTACAGCTCGACCAGCGCCACCGTGTGCGGTGGGCTGCTGCGCTCGCAGGCAGCCGGCGGGGCGGCGTGCGCGGCAGCCGCGCGAGCGAGGGCGGCGAGCAGCAGCAGAGCGAAGGCGACGGACCGCGGCATACGGGTCTCCACGAGGGTCGATGCGGATTGGTCGGCCAGCGGCGGCGAGTCCTTACACCGCGGCGCGAGAAGACCAAGGCGAGCTCCCATTCCGGGATTCCTTTCCGCGGCGGCAACGACAACGGCTGCACGGAGGGAAGAAGTCCTGCGCACTCTCGTTTCGCCTGGGGCGCAGTAGGCCGGCGCTGGCGCACATTCCGGCTGACGAGGCGAGCTTTCCGGTCAGCTCGTGGCAGAGCGACCTGCTCGAAACCGGCGTGCGCAAGGTGGTGCCCAACAGCCAGATCATTCGCCAACCGAGCCCACCAGGACTGGGGCTGGAGTCCCAGACCAATGGCTCAAATCTGCCGTGGGTGCCGTTGCCGAGGGCTGGAAACCGAACAACCGCATTCTCCCTCTCCCTCCCTGAGCGCTGCTTTGAAATCAATCGAACATGGATCAAGAAAGCCTGCAACAGCCCTGAAGCATCACCCGCGCACCCCACTCTTGGCAAGGCTTGACGGCCACCGCAAAAAAAACTTTCGCAAAGGGGGGCTAGACAATT
>ERZ761592.313-NODE-313-length-18922-cov-7.467907_pt1 | contig 18922 bp, 35 predicted proteins | sample MGYA00433095_ERZ761592 | MGnify/ENA primary metagenome ERZ761592 (study PRJEB28899, sample SAMN03785554) | bioreactor sludge metagenome | biome: EBPR Sludge; feature: EBPR Bioreactor; material: 0.22µm filtered reactor supernatant | place: Saint Lucia: Queensland... | reverse complement strand
GGACGAAGGAAGCCAGCTTCCGGCGGCCACGTCGGATACCGGCGCGAGCTTCTGGGTGATGACCGTGACCGGCAGGATCAGCAGCGGGCAGTTGCCCCAGGACACGGCGGGCGTCTGCGCCGCCACGCTCGGCGAGCCGTTGGCTGTCCAGTCGCGGCCGTTGCCGCTGTAATCCTTGAGCGCATCGGTCACGTTGCCGGCGATGGCCGGGTGCCACGAGTGCAGGTTGGCGAGGCGCAACGGCCGGATCGCGCGCATTTCGGCGGCGATTTCCTCGGCGCTCAGCGCCGCCTGCCAGCACTTGATCGCGGTCAGCCGGCACCGGCAGTAGTCCGCATCGAGCCGGCCGAGCCATTCCCCGGACGACGCGGCGCGCGCGGCGACGTTCGTGCCGATGCTGTTTAAATTGACGCCATTCTGATACAACCGGAGCGTCGTGGCCGACTCCCGGACCAGCGCCAGATGCATCGGCGTGTCGACCACTAACGCATTGGCGCCATAGGTGGCCGATTCGCTGCTGGCGCGGACACAACAATACGCCACCGTGGCGCCGTCGGCATCGACCCGGACGTTGTCCGAGTTGCTCCAGGCGTTCGACGACCAGATATAGCCGTAGGTGTTCAGGTCAGCGGCCAGATCGACCCAGGCCATCCACGTATAGGCGGCGTTATGGTCGATCAGCGACGACGAACGGGTTCCATAGTCTCCGCTGGTGGCGCCGACGTAGAGGCTCATCAGGCGGCGTCGCGCAGTTCGGCGGCGAGCAGGTAAAGGTCGCCGGTCGCCGTGTCGTTGGTCGCGTCGTCGGCGTCGCGGCTGACGCTGATCCGCAACAGGTCGGCGGCGGCCACGGAATCCTGCGTCGTCAGGGTCACGGACACCTGATCGATGTAGCCGGCCGTGCCGGGCACGGTGACCGCGCCGCTGGCATTGACGCTATCGAAGCTGGTCGCGGCGTCGAGATCGGTCGCGTCGGCATCGCTGATCGCCTCGACCGCGACCTCGAATTCGACCGTTCCGGAAGTCGCCGAGGCCATCATGTAGGTCAGCACCAGCGTCATCGTCCCGGTCAGCCCCTGCGGCGCGACCAGCGTCCAGTACGTGGTCTCCTGCGTCGCCGCGTCGAAGGCCAGCACCGGACGGGCGTTGACCGTGGTCAGTCCGGGGAAATTGCTGGACGGGAATTCGGCGCTGAACGGGGTCAGCACGGCGCGGGTGGTCGCCATCAGGATACCCCGTAACGGGCGGTGAGCAGCGCCATGAACAGGCGCGCCTTCTGCCGGGTGGTCAGGATGCCGCGCTGCGGCTGCGGAATCGCGGCGTTGCCGGCGGCGGCCCCGGTCGCCTCCCACCAGTCATCGAGGGCGTTGACGACATCGAGCAGTTGCGCCTTGGTGATGCCGCCGGGATAGTCGGCGGTGCGCATGACTCCGGCGAAGAGTACCTGGCGTTGTTCGGTGGTCAGGGCCATGCGGGCTCCTTACGAGATGTCGACCCACAGGTCGTTGGTTTGCGGGTTGCTCGGCGCCGACGCGGCCACGGTGATGTCGAGCGCCTTCCAGGCGGTGCCGTCGCACCAGTACGCCTTGTTGTTGGTGCTCAGGCGGTAGATCGACCCGGCAAGCGCCGTCGACGCCGTCGGCAGCGCGCTGACGACTGGCGCCTGCAGCGCGGCGAGCAGCTTCATGGCGCGTTACGCGAAGACGGTGGCGCGGATCGCACTCGAGGCCGGGGCCACCGCAAAGGTGATCGTGCAGGTATTGGTCGAGGTCGCCGTCACGTCGGCAACGACGAAGACATCGTCGGAAACCTGGCGCAACTGCACCTGGATGTCCTTCGTCCCCAGGTTGTGGGTGACGACGATGCTCGTCGAGCTGCCGTCGCCGATCGTGGCCGAATACTTGCGCACGACCACGGCGGTGTCGATGCTTACCGAATCCGCCGCCACGCTGATGCCGGTGCCGGCGCCGACGTTAAAGTCGTTGGTCGACAGCGTCAGGCCGTTGCCGGCGGTGTAGACCGCGCCGGCGTCGAACTGGGCGAAGGTGATGCTGGTACTGTCGAGCGTGATCGGCGCCTGCGTCGAACACACGAAGCGCTTGCCGCCGTTGGCCGTGCCGTTGGTCACGAAGACCGCGGCGCCGTAGATCTCGGCGGCGCTGTCGGCATCGGTCGCGCGGGTCGGCGCGCCGGAGGAATTGACCGTATAGATGCCGTTCTCGCTCGCCGTCGACTGGTCCTTGATCAGGATCCGGTCGTTGGTCGCCAGCACCGTGCCGTCGACCGTCTGTCCGTTGGCGAAGGCCGAGGCCAGCGTGCCGTTGGCCGTGGTGGCGACGCGCACCTCATTCTTCCAGGAAATGCCGGCGACGGCGCCGTCGACGTAGTCCTTGTTGGCCGCGTCGGTGCCGGCGGTCGGCGTCGCCAGCCCGGTGATCTTCTGGCTGTTGAGCGAGACCGAGCCGGTCGGCGCCGCCATCTGGTCGAGGCGGCTGGTGCGCACCTGCGTGTCGAAGTCGCTGATCGTGCTCGCCGTCTGCGTGCCGGTATGGTTGGCGCGCGCCAGCGGGTCGGTCGCCAGCTTGGCCAGCGAAATGTAGCCGTTGGCGACTTTCGAGGCATCGACCGCTATCCACGCGGTGCCGTTCCACACCTTGGCGGTGACATCGGTCGTGTCGTAATAGACCTGGCCGACGACCGGCGACCCGGGCGCCGAGGCGAGGTTCTGCAAGCGCGCGTTCTGCAGTTCGTTCTTGTTGAGGTCGATATTGACGAGGTGCTTCATGGCGTTTTCCTCAGTTCAGGTAGGCGGAACCGCCGAAGGCGGCAGTGAAATGGACGGCAACGGCGTTGTTCGACAGATACTCGACATCCCCGACGACGGTCGACCCGGCGGAATCGATGACGGTGACCGACGGGAAGCGCGCCAGGTTGTGGGTGATCGTCCAGTCGGCGGCCGGGACCATCTGGTTGTGGACGTAGTTGGCGCCGGAGAGGCCGGGCTCGCCTTGTGGCCCCTGTGCGCCGGGTGCGCCGTCTGCCCCGTCCGCTCCCGGAGGACCGGCCGGCCCTTGTTCGGCAACCTCGACCAGGTCGAGCGTCGGCGAGGGGACAGCGATGGTTTCGACGATGCCCGGCGCGACGACGACGACCCAGTCGCTGCGGCCGATCTCGACGACGTCGGTCATGCGTCCTCCATGATCACGCCGAGCCGGCCGCGCAGCAGCAGGGTTTCCTTGCCGAGCGCGTCTGTCAGGTAGAAGCGGTAGAGGGCGCGGTCCGGTACGTCTGCCGTCTCGGTCTCGTCGAGGGCGATGGCGACGGTGCCGGCGCTACCGCCGAGCACGACGTTCCCGCCCGTCGTCGTGAATTCCAGCGGGACCGGCGGCTCGGCGGTTTCGAGCAGGCCGGTCACGACCAGGCGCGCGGAGCAGCCGGTGAGGTCGACCGGGGTTTTCTGCGGCCCGGACAGCCGCGTGAAGTTGAGCGACCACGGCAGACCGCGCACCAGCGCGTGCGGGCCGACCAGGTCGAAGCGGGCGCCGACTGCGCTCACAGATCCTCCGCCCCGGTCGTCACGGTGTTCACCGCGAACGCCAGCGGGAAGTAGCCGAAGCCGTCGGTCACCAGCGGCGCTGGCGGGTCGATGGCGCGCACCAGGCCGACCGCGCCTGGACAGCGCCAGCCGTCGAGCGCCGCCATGACTTCGGCAAGCAGCGCGCCGGCCGCGTTACGGATGGCCGCGGCACCGACATGCTGGCGCACGTTTTTAACGCATGCGACGACCAGCCAGGTCTCGCGCCACAGCGTTCCGGAGCCGGCGTCGTCGTCGAGCTTGCGATAATGATGGAGCACGACGTGGAGGGCTGGAGTCACCTGGCCGGCTTCCTTGACCGCGGCGAGGTCGGCAGCGGCGAAGACGTTGCCGGAAACCGACGCGCACGCCGCCTTGAGGCGCTCGATCAGCAGGGGCTCGGCGTCGAGGAGCGGCATGTCAGACGCTGAACGGCGAGGTGCGCCGCCCGGTCACGATCTCGACCAGACCCTCGCTGCTCTCGGCAGCAGGCGCTGCGGCAGCATCGAAGCGCAGGCGCCCGGCAGCGATCGCGGCGAGCAGGCCGCGCGATTGTTTGGCACGGTTGCTGACGGCGTCGGTCGGGCGGTCGGCATAAAGCGATTCGCGCGCCAGGTCGCAGGCGATGCGCGTCAGCAGCTCGGGCACCGGCGCCATCGGCAGCGTGTAGCGCCCGACCAGAGCGGCATCGATCTCGGCGCCGGCATCGCCGAGCGCCCGCGCCACCAAGGCCGCGTCGATCTCGCCCGAGCCGTCGGTATCCGCCACCTGGGCGAGTTCGACCTCGGTGAAACGCGCGATCAGATCGGCGAGGGCGGCATAGGCCATGATTTACGCGGCAACCAGTTCGGTTTCGAGCAGCGGTTCCTCGAGCAGCGCGGCAACCTGCCCGGCGTCCAGGTCGGCGAGCGCGACGGTCGCCGCTTCGCTCGGCCAGGCGCGGCCGGCGCGGCGGAAACCGGGCCGAAGCGCGCGGACAACCAGGTGGGTCGGCGCGTCAGCAGCGGGGTGATTACTTTTCTGGTTAGCTCTGGCCATGCTTTGGTCCTCTGGTGGTTGGTGCAAATGCTCAGTAAAGCCCACTCTCGCGGAACGGGCTTGGTCTGAGCTTTCGCCCAGGATCAGCCGGCGCCGGTCGACCCGAAGGCGGTCTGCCAGAAGCCGTAGCCGCCGGCGGCGCGCGCCTCGGCGCCGAACTTGAATTTCTTCCGGTTGAACACGTCGTCGGTCTGCGCGTCGGTCTGCTGGACGAAGACCGGCGCCTTGCGTTCCTGATAGATGAACGGCTTGACGGCCTTGGTCGTGTCGAGCAGGAACCAGGCGGTGTCGGAAGTCAGGCGGGCGTCGCAGACGACCATCGCCGTGCCCTTGTAGGGGTTCGGCTTGCCGTCCTCGAGGCGCTCGCTGTTGATCAGCGCCAGGGCGATGTCTTCCAGCGCCGGCGGCACCAGCAGCACGTTCGGCGTGATGTTCAGCGGCCGCCCTTCGGCATCCTTGAATTTGCGCATCGCCGTGCGCGCGGCGCCATAGCTGGCCGTTGCCGCGTCCAGGGTGGAAACCGTGAGCGCCGCCGTGCCCTTGTTAGACACCGAGGCGCCGGCGACGCTGTGGTCGGTGTCGCAGAAATACTGGCCGTCGAAACACGCAGTGGTAAAGGCGCCGTTGATCAGGTCAAAAACGATCTCGTCCGGCAACTGGCGGGCAGCCTCGCCGGCCATCTGCGCCTGCGGGGCGTAAATGCCGAGGGTGTCGTCCTCAATGTCGTTGCGGTCGACCTCGATGGTCGCCTCCCAGTCATCATTGACGATGCTGTACTTGGCAGCCTCGAGCGCCTTGACGTTCTTGTCGCCGACCCACTTGCGCATCCGCGGGAAGTTCGACAGCCAGGCGTAGTCGTTCTGGCCGGTGGTCGACGGCACCTTCATGGCGACTTTCTCCCAGACCGACGGGGCGGCGGCGAAAGCGTTGTTGAAGGCGGCATTCAGCGCGATGAAGACGCTGGAGAGGGTGGATTTGTTCACAAGCATTGCGGTTCTCCTGGGTGGGGTGGGTCAGGCGTGGATTACTCGACCCAGACGCCGTCGGCTTCGAACTGGACCATCTTGCCGCCAGCCGAGCGGGTGTTCGTGGCGCTGGTCTTGGCGACGGTCTCGTCGTCGTAGATGTAGACCGTCTTGCCGAGGTCGGCCTGCGTCAGCGCATCGGAACCGTAGTTCTTCCACTTGAACGCCTTCTTGCGGCGCACCTGGATGGTCTTGGCGCCGTCGGCGCCGCCGGTGTTGTCGACCTTCTCCTCGGCGCGGCCGAGGTAGGTCAGCGTCGTGGCGACCGAGCCGGGGGCGGCAAAGCCGGTGGCGTTGGCGACGACCAGCGCGCCGGCATAGATGACGGCCGAAGCGGCAACCGGCACCGCGATGATTTCCCCATCCTTGAACGGGGTGTTGCGATCTTGGGACAAAGCCATTTCAGTCTCCTGTAGGGTGAGCGGGTTGTCGGGTCAGGCCGCGGCCTTGCCCTTGAGGAAATCCTCGTGGGAAACGCCGAGCTGCGCGGCAACGGCGGACTCCTCGGCGGTCAGGGCGGCAACGCCCTTACCTGCGCCCGGGTCCTTGCCGCTGGTCTGCGTTCCGGTCAGCGCGGCTATCGCCGGGGTCTTCTCGACGTACGCCTTGAGCGCGGCGAGGTTGGACTTGCCGAGTTCGACTGCCCAATCCCTCTGCGCCGGCAGCAGCTTGCCCGCGGCGAGCGCGGCCTCGACCACTTCGCCGACTTCGCCGTCGTTGAGACGGGCGGTCAGCGCGGCGACCTGGCTCTGCAGGCCCTGCATCGTCTCGACCGCAACGTACTTCGCGGGGTCGGGGTTCTGCGCCTTGAGCGCGGCAATCTGGGTGGTCAGGTCTTCGGCGGATTCGGCCTTGGCCTTGAGCGCGGCGACCGCGGCCAGGGCGTCGGCTTCGCCGGCGTCTTCCGCCAGGCCGATGGCGGCCAGCAGCTTCTTGAGGGTTTCGTTCACGGGGTCCTCCTGGGTGGAAAAGTCGTTCAAGGCCGTCAGGGCGACGGCCGCCATTCCGGACAGGCCGGGATTGTTGGTCAGCGCCGCCATGCGCAGGTCGAGGACCTCGCCGCTTGCGCGGTCGTATTCGAAGACGGGGGAGATGTAGCGGTATTCGCGGCTGGCGATGTGCCCGGCCGCGGCATCGGTCCACTCGGGAGCAACGGCGAACAGGCCGACCCCGTCGCGCCACTGCAGCGACTTCCCGGAAAACCAGCCGGCGGCAGGCGCCTTCTGGCCGTTCTTCTCGGTGTACAGGGTCTGGTGCTCGTAGTCGATCACCAGCGGGTTCGCCTTGGCGGCGACGCGGGCAATCAGCCGGGCGGCGGCGGCAGCATCGAGCTTCCAGTGCGGCGCGTCGGCCGGGCGGCCGGAGCCGTCACTGGCGCGAAAGACCCCGGCCGGCAGCAACTGCACCGCCTGCCCATCGGCGGGCAGCGCCGAGGCCAGGGCGGCAACTGAGGTCTTGCGGTGTGGATTCGCCATGCCGCCGATTGTGATCGGCGGGAAGGCGCAAAGTCAGAGGGAAGGAATTCGACGGTGCGCCTGGGTGGAATCGGGAGTTTTTTAGTCGCTGGCGGATGATACCCGGAAACTCTCCGGCTGCGCCAGCCGCAGAATGCCCGGAGATAGCGTTAAATGCGCGTTAAATTTGTGTTTCCGGCCCCTGGGTATGCCTTGGTATCAACCGATGGAAAAAATCGCTTGTGGCGCGATTCTGTGGCCCGGCGCATTTCAGCCGATCGCCTGGCGCAGGAAGCGGTCGAGGACGGCGAGCACTTCCCGCTCGTCGCTCGCCGACAGCCCGAGGAAGGGGCGGGCGGGAATCGTTCCCTTGCGGCTGCCGAACTGGTGGACGGCTGCGCCGTCTTCCCATTCCCCGGCAAAGCGGTTGGTGCCGATCTCGACGCCCTTGCCGCCGGCGGTGAGTTGATAGCGGATGGTGTCCTGCAGTATGCCGGTATCGACCAGCGGCTTCTTCGAGGTGACGGCGGTCGCGCCCTTCTTCGTCAGCCGCCCGTCGCGTTTACTGTAGGCGCCCTTGATTTTGGCGAGGCGCGCCAGCACCGTACCCAGCGCATTGGCCTTCCAGCGTTGCCCGTCCGGCCCTGTGCTCGAATTGAAGCGCTCCTTGGTCGACTCGACCATCAGCTCGCCGATGCCGCGCATGGCCGGCGACAGGTCGTCGACGCGGCGCGCGATCTCCGCCAGGCGGGCAAGGACGGGGGCGCTTTCGAAGGTGACGGTGATGAAGTCGGTCACTGGCCGGGTTCGGTTTCAGCCAATAGCGCCTTCCCTAGCGGGTCCGGCAACTTCGCCACCTTGCCCTTAACCAGCGCACGCAGTTCGTCCCGGACGCTGGCGCCGGGGGCGTAACCCCATCCCTTGTCGATTCCCGGCGGGGCGCCGGTTTCGGCGTCCATGTCGTCCCACCCCGGCGGCGGTTTCGTCGCGTCGCCCTTGCGCGGATTGGCGACAGCGGTGACGCGGCAGCGGCAGCCCCAGCCGTTGGGCGGGCTGTGCGTCTGCCAGAATGGGTGATCGTGCGGCAAGGTCAGGCCGTTCCACGCCAGGTGCTGCGGGCGCGGGTTGAGGACGCTGTCGTTATGCACGTATTTCCGGAACGGCAGCAGCTTCTGCAGGCCGGGGTCCGCAAGCTGCGCCTCGCGCCCGGCGGCGTAGCTGGTGCGCAGGTTGGTCTCGTAGATGACTTTGGTCCGCCAGTTGAAGCCGCCCTTGCTTCCCGCGCCGGCCGTGCCCGGCCAGCCTAGGCGGTCGGTGATGTCGCGGAATTCCTTGCGGAAGGTTTCCAGCGTGGTGCCGGTGGCGATCGCCTTGTCGACCGCCTGGCGGATCTCGTCGAGCAGGTCTGCCTTCATGGCGCCGGCGACGACGAAGGCGCGGTCGTGCTGCGCCTCCCAGATGTCCGTCCACGCCTGCGTGCCGAGGTTGGTCTTGCGGCGGAAGAAGTCAATCTGTTCCGCGAACGGGAGGTCGAAGCGCCCGAGCGGGTTGACCGGATCAGTCATGGCCGACGGCTTCGGTCACCTCGACGCGCCCGCGGGTGAGGGCCGGGGCCGGAGATTCGGACAATTCCAGCGCGTTGCGCTCGAGTTCGCCGAGTTTGAAGCCGAGGGCGACGCCATAGGCGTAGGCGGTTTCCTTGCTGTCGAACGCCATCTCGACCGAGGAGCGAAGGCGCACGCTCATTGCCCGGCGAGGACGTCGGCCCGGCCGCGCAGATCGATCGCCGAGAGCGCGGTGGCCATGACCGTGACCAGGTCGTCCGCCGGGAGGTCGCCGTAACGCGCCAGCAACTCCTCGCGGAACTGTTCCAGGCTGTCGGTGCGCTCCAGCATTTCGGCGATGTCATCGACCCAGCGCGCCACCTGCGCGTCGGCCTGCTCGGCCAGCGCCGGGGTCAGGAGGTCGGCGGCGTCGGGCGCGGCGGCCGTGGATTCGGCCCTGAGCGCGGCCTGCGCACTGGTTGGCGCGGGCGGGGCGTTTTCTACGACCGGCGCAACCGGCGCCGCCCCGAAAACCACCTCCTGCTCGCTGGCCTCGGGAATCCTCAGCTTCTCGTGCACCCAGCTCACCGGGATGCGCGCGCCGCCGGCCGCCAGCTTGGGCAGCGCGTCGGCGTAGGCGGCCAGGTCGTCGGCTTCGCCCAGATCGAAAACCCAGCGCGGGCAGCGGCGCAGGCCGTCGACGCCGGGTTTGTTGAGGGCGATCAGCGGATAGACGAGGTCGCGCGTCAGCGTGCCGGCGATCTGGCGGGCGTCGGCGCGCTTGATGTCTTCGCGCACCTCGCCCTGCAGGTCGGCGACGCCGCTGCCCATGCCGGTCGCCTTGGCCTCGGCGCTCAGGACCTGGCCGAGAATGGCCTTGCTCTGCGCCCGTTCCGCCCAGTCGACCACTGAGAGATGCGGCGCGCTGTCGCCGCTGCCCGTCACCTTCTGTATTTCCAGTTCCATTTCCTTGGGCATGATGGCGCGGGCGTCATGCCCGAGCGCCGTCACCGCGCGCATCAGGCTTGATTTCTCGTCCGGCGTTGCGCCCTGGTAGTATTTTCCCAGGATGATCGGCAGGCCGTAGGTTTCGAGGAATTCGGCAAGGTCGCCGATCGAATAGGCCTTGTAGATGAACGGCCAGACCAGCACCCTGCAGATTCCCATGCGCTGCAGGTAGCCGGTGCGCGGCTTGATGTGCTGGTGCATGATCCAGCCGAACGGGATCGGCGCCGCGCCGTCGGCGCTGCCGTCGTTGAGGCGCATCTCGCGCCGGCTCGCCGACAGGCGGAACCAGGTCTGCGGGCGCGGGTGGAATTTCGGCAGCCATTCGCCGCCGTTGCGCGACCATTCGAGTTCGATCGGCGCGAAGCCGTGGCCGACGGCGTCCATCATCGTCAGGATCACGTCTTCCAGGTCATCGACCACGTCGCGCAGGATCTCTTCGACCCAGGCGGCCAGCGTCTTTTCCGCGGCGGTGGGGTTGGCCGGCGGCTCGATCGACCAGTCGAGCGTCAGCAGCGCGCCCTTGCGCTTGCCGAATTCGCAGCCGAGGTGCGCGTCGCGGTCGAGCATGTCGTCGAACAGCTCATGCTGCGCGACGATGTCGCCGGCGTCGGCCGCCCGCAGGATGCTGGCGGCACGCGCCGGGGTCAGGCCGTCGAGCTGGCTTTCCAGGTAGGTATTGGCGAGCGTCGCCACCCGGCTGGTCTGCGGTTCGGCGATGGCGGCCAGCGCGATCGGCTGGCCGAACTGGTCGAGAATTTTGGCCATGGTGGCTCCTAGAACATGCGGCGGCTGGCGTGGCCGGTGTCGTCGTGTCCGCGCCCGGCGGGGTGGCGGCGCGCCACTGACTCGAAGCCAAGGCACACCCCGGCAACCTCGCTGTGCATGGCGTAATCGGCCAGGAACAATGAAATGGCGAAGTCGCCGTGGCGCTGCAGCTTCTGGCCGTCTCCTCCCTGGGTCTTGGCCTTCGGGATCTTCGGTATTCCGTTGATTTTCTTGATCGCCCGCAGGTCGTCGCGGCACTGGCTGTCCTGCGGAAGCCCGTCGAGCGTCGCGTCCTCCAGGTGCGCCTTGAAGGCCGGCATCTTCTCCATGTAGAACTTTTCAGAGAGATGGACCTGCTCGATTCGGTCGTTCCCGTAGCGGTCCGCCGCATGCTCGGCGAGCTGGCCGCCGTTGCCGTTGGCGTCGAGCGCCCCGAAGCGGAAGCGCGGCAGGCGGTCGACCACATAGTCGAGGATCTGCTCCTGCTGTTTGTACGGACAGCCGGCCAGCTCGATGACCGCGGCCACCCGCTTGACGGTATCGCCACCCTCGGCGAGCGCGGTCAGAACCGAAAGGTCGCCGACCCGGGCGAAGTCGAAGCCGAAACCGTGCGGGCGCAGTTTGTCCAGCGCATTGAGGATGGGATCGAGGTGCTCGCGGCACACTTCGGCGACCTCGCGGGCGCGCACCGGCTCCGGTTGCAGGCTGAATTCCGGCTTCCATTTCATGCGCACCAGCGGCACGTCAGGCGCCATGCGCTGCTCGATCAGCGCCAGCGGCAGAAAGGCGCCGCCGCCCTGCGCGGGAATCACGTCAAGTTCTTCAGCGGCGTCGTCGCCGTAGAACTTGCGCACGCCGGCAACCCAGGTATCCTCGGCCGCGCGCGTCCATTCCACGCCCTTGCGCAGGCAGACGCGGCGGAACAGACCGTCGGCAACGGCGTCGGCAAAGGTGACGCGATGCACCGTTCCGCCGCGTTTGCCGGACCGGACTTCGTTGATCAGCTCGTTGAACGGGTTGTCGTCGCCGTCGTGGGTGCTGATGATGCGTACCTTGTCGCCCCACATCAGCATTGCCATCGCCGCCTTGATCAGGCCGGCGAGGTCGGGAGCGAAGGCCGCCTCATCGATGACGATGACGCCCTGCTTGCCGCGCAGGTTGGCCGGGCGGGAAGACAGCGCGACGATGCGCTTGCCGGACTTCGGGAAGTCGATCTTGTAGGTCTTGATCTGCTTGTCGCCGTCGTCGTGGAAGATGCCCTCCTCGACCTGCCCGGCGGCGAGGTCGAAAGCCCTGGCCCACAGGGCGCAGCCTTCAATGAACTCGATCGCCATGTCCTGCGTGGCGGAGATGTAGAACACGTTGCTGCCGTCGGCGCGCGAGGCGATCAGCACGTCGTCTGCTGCCTCCGCCCAGGTCAGGCCGATCCGCCGCGACTTCTCGGCGATCTTGAGTTGCGCGTCGTCGCCGATCCAGCGTTGCTGGTAGGGCAGCAGCGCGGCCGGCGGCGCGTTACCGGTGCCCGGCTGAACGCCGTCGAGGAGCGGGTTTTTAACACTCACGCGGCAATCCCGAGGATCATCTTGCGAATCTCCGCCGCGGCGCCATCGGACAACCCGCCCTTGCTCGCGAGCCGCTCCGCCTTGTCGGCAACCTCGGTCGCCTTGGCTTGCACCGCTGCCTTATATTGCTTCTGCACGATCGACGCCCGGGTCAGCGTCGCGATGTTCTTCGCTGCTTTGCTCATCAGGCCGAGGCGGTCTTCGGCACTCAGCTCACCGTCGCCGGCCTCCTGGATGGCGATGATCGACTCGAACATCTCGGTCTGCACCAGGGCGATGACCGCTTCGCTGCGCGCGTCCTGGTCGTCTCCGGCGGCTTCGGTGATCAATTTCGCCGCGTCCGTGCTGGCCTTGATCGCCGCCATGCGCCGCTCGATCTTCTGGCCGTAACGGTGGATGCTGCTCTTGCCGACGGTGTAGCCCTTGTCGCGCAGCAGCGCCTCCAGTTCCTCGTACCCGGAAAAGCCGCGCTCGGTCAGCGCCCGCTCAAGCCAGCGGCGAACCTCTTCCGGCAGCGCGGTGATGCTCGAGGCGCGTCCCATCAGTTGTCCCAGAGCTTGAGGGGGCGGTCGATGCCGGCGGAAACCTCGACGGTATATTCGGCGACATCGACCCCGCAGCGGGTGATGTCGGCGAACCAGGCGCCATGCGGGGTTTTGTTGAGTTCGACCAGCTCGCGGTCGGCGAGGTAGTCCAGCTCCCGCCGGATCTCCATTGGTGTCGCGTCGGGGTAGAGCGAGCGCATCACCGACAGGACGAAGGCCTCGCTGGTGGTGTAGGGCCGCGCCTTGTTGAGCGTGTTGAGGATGTTCCAGCGCATGCCCTCGCGGCGGATGCGTTCCATGTCAGGCATTGAGCGCCCCTTTCAGTTGTACCACTTCGATCTTGTTGTAAACGGCGTCGAGCTTGGCCTCGATGATCACCTGGCCGCGCACGTAGTCCTCGCGCCGAACATAGTTGAGTGGCAGGTCGGCCTGCCAGCGCAGGAAGTCGCGCTCGAGATCCTGCACCGCGTCGGCGTTGCGCCGCTCCTCGGTCAGGTGCTGCTCGAACAGGTCGCGCATCGCCTTCTGGCCCTCGGCGCGGGCGAGGTCATGCGCCTCGAAGCGCTCGGCCTGGCGGCGCTCGAACTGGTCGAGGAGGGCCTTTCCGAAGCCGGCGACACAGCCGAGAAAAGCCAAAAGCAGCGTGATGAGCTGCCAGAGCTCTAAGGAGACGATCATTTTCCGTTGTTCCACCTGATGAAAAACCCATGTTTCTCGATGTTTTCCTGGCATTCGACGCACAGGCGGACGCCGGGGATGGTCTGGCGCCGCATCTCTGGCAGCGGCTCGTCGCAGAGGTCGCAGTCGACGGCGCTGTCGGAGATCGTCTTGCCGGCCAGCCCGGCGCGCCGCGCCTGCGCCGCCAGCGCATCCTCGCGCTGCGCCTCCTCGATCTCGGTCGCGCGGTCGAAGACGTCGGTCATTCATCCCGCCCGTGACGCAGCCCGGTTTCGTAGCCGGAGCGCCAGATTTCCAGCCCGAGGCGCATCAGCACTGTCGCCAGTTCGCGGCTGTCCCCGACCGCCCAGCGCACGTCGTCACAGGCGGCTGCGGCCGCCTGCTTGATCACCCGCAACTGTGCGTCAGGGACCTCGCTCACGACAGCCGGAACCTTTCTAGACCGGGCAATTCACGCGCAGCACGGTCGTCCAGCTCGCGTAGCCATTGCTCAGGTCCTCGCGGTATCTCTGCGTGTCCGCCTCGGTCAGGAGTTCCGGGGTCGTCAGGGCCAGCGCCGGGCTGCACGCCCAGCCGGGGGGTCGATGCGACAGTGACGTAGGAGTTGAACACGCCGACAAGCACAGCCACAGCAGACACCAGGGTAGTGATCTGGTCGCCCGTGAGGGGGATCGGGTAGCCGAGGGAGGCGGCGATCGAGACGGCGGCGCCGAGCAGGATGGTAAGGTTGGCGGTCCAGAGTTGGGCCTTTTTCCAGGTCTCGGCATTCGCCAGCTCCTTGCCCGCCTGCAACGCGCGGAAGAGGTCGACGATCATGGCGCCTTGACCGTATTGACCGCGATCTGGACCAGCGCCAGCGACAGCAGCAGGTTGTTCTTGTCCTTGGCGTCCATCGTCGATTCGGCGACGGCGGCCATGAGCATCGGCAGCGTGCGGTCCGCGAGGTCGGCGAGGCCATTGACGTCGGCGACAGCGTTGGGCGCGCAGAGCGACTTGACCAGCGGGGCGCCGCGGGTGATCTCTTCCTTCGCCCCGTCGGTCACCGCCGGCGAGTATTGCAGCACGGCGATGGTCGCCTCGAGCGGAGGACAGATCCGGCCGGTGATCTCCGTCGGGGTCATCTTGTTGCCGGCGGTGGTCTGGCAGGCGGAGAGCATCAACAGCGCGAATGCTGCGCCGATGACGATGCAGGCCAGGTCGATCAGGGAACTCGTGCGGGAGCGGGTCATGTCATACCTCGTTGTCGATGGCGCAATAGCGCGCGTTCTGGGCGATGCGGCGCGCCCATCCGCGGCCGAAATCCGGCCAGGTCGAGAGCGACGCGAGAAAATCCAGCCGGACGGCCAGATAGAGGAAAAGCACGTCGGACGGCGCCAGCGCCGCCAGCGCGGCCCGGCTGACCGGCCCGAAATGCCCGTCGTCGGCGACGTGGATTGCCTGCTGCAGCTTGCGCAGCGCGGTCGAAATCCCCGAGTTGACGGCGAAATCGAACGCCTGGTAACGAATCGCCGGGTGGCACTCGGCGCCGAGCGGCTGCCAGAAATCCTTGAAGTAGATTGCCTTGGCAGTGCCGATGTCGAGCTTCTTGATGTCGAGCGCCGGGTACGAACGCTTGCAGATGCCGAACTTCGTCTCGCCGCCGGGGTCGCGCGGGTCGCAGACGTAGCCGCCCTCGGCGTCGATCAGCCGCGCGAAGGCCTGGTCAAAGGTCAGCCCCATTGCAGCCACGCCAGCACGGAGACGACGATGGCGGCCAGGTACACCAGCCAGAACATGCCGCACACGGAAAGATTGTTGCTCATCGGCGAATCTCCTTGAAGGCCGGCGGCTGCACCCAGCATACCGGCTGTGAATCGCGGAAAAAGCGCGCCCGCAGCACCGCCGACGGCGCCGCCGCGCAGTAGCCATAGCCGACCAGACCGGGGCGCGGCGCGTTGGCTTTTACCGAGGGAATGAAGTGGAGACAGTCGGAGCAGGCCATGCGTCAAGGCTACGCGCGCGCGCAATGGGCGGTCAGGGGGACGGGGTTCGGCGCGGGCAACAAAAAGCCCCGCGCGGGGCGGGGCTGGGGTGGTTGCGCCGTGTTTTCTGGGCGTGGACAGGTTATACGGCGGCATTGCCGTCCACTTCTAGTTGTGCGTCTTTCTCTGCCGCCTGATCGCCACCTGTCGCCGGTAGGCGCCGAACAGCAGGCCGGGCGCCTCGTGGGCGTAACCGCGCGCCGTCTCAATCGCGTCCTCGATGATGTTGCCGTGCGCCCAACAGAAGCACGGAACATGCGCCTTGACCCACTCCTTGAGCGCCAAGCAGCGTGGGCACGTCTTGAACGTATCCACGTCGCCACCCCACTTGCCGCGCACATGCTCGTATGTGTCGCCCGGCTCAATCGCTCGGGCGCATTCGGAGCAGCGGTGCTCCTTCTTGGCCTTCCGAGTCTCTTGGTGGTAGAACTCGGCCGGATCGTAGTCGCAGTAGCAGGCATCCATTGTCAGCACTCCGTAGGTTCGTCAGACGCACAACCCGTCGCTGCAGGCGACCTAGCGCAAACAGCCGCGCCAGTCGCCTGAGCTTTTACGTTAGGGGTCTTCATGAACGTTACCCAGTGCGTCTTCTGCTGCTTGCCGCTTCGGTGCCCGAACAACGGGCGCTCCGTCGTCAGCGCCAGAATCTGCGAAACTGGAATCTCGTCCTCGCACCACTTGAAAATCAAAACACCGTCGGGCCGCAGCACGCGGAAGCATTCGGCAAACCCTTTCCGCAGTTCCGTGCGCCAGTCGCCTTTCAGCGTTCCGTACTTCAGGCCCACCCATCCGGTTGCGCCGTTGCGCTCGAAGTGCGGCGGGTCAAACACCACCAGCGCAAACGTGTTGTCCGGGAACGGCAGGTCTGTGAAGTCCGCCAAGTGGTCAGGGTCAATCACCAGTTCTCGGCTTCCGCCCTTGCTGGAAATGTCCGGCAGCGTGTGCCGCTCGCGGCGCTTGTCCACAAAGGTGGCGCGGCTGTCTTTCCGGTCAAACCAAAACATCCGGCTACCGCAGCAGGCATCTAGCACCGCCGGGAAAGTCGGCGCTGGCGACACGGCGACCCCTAACACGTCGGTCAAGTCGGACGTGCCGCATGTGCCTCCGTCAAACGCTTGCAGTTGCTCCATCTTCATCGCTCCCTTTTAGTCCTGTGGCGGCACGCCGCTTACCTTGGCGTTGGGCGTCTCATTGGCGTAGTCGCCGGCCCAGGCCAAAATCCACCCCGCCAGGGCGCCAGCCGGCCATTGCCCAGGCCACGCCATCACGATGCGGTAGCACATCCAGCCAAGCAGGCACCTCATTGCGCGGTCTCCTTCTTGCCCGCCCACCAATCGCAGCCGGGCGGATGGTCCGCTTCGTGGCCGGCATCGATGGCCCGCTTGATGGCCTTGCCCAGTCTCTTGCTACCGGAGCCGCCGAGGGCATCGCGCAGTGCATGGAAGGCCGCCCGCACCTTCTCGCGCCGGTCCCCCACCATCCACAGCAGGCCGCAGGCCAGTTCTGCCGCCTCCTCGATCTTCCGCAGCTTCAGCAGTTCGGCGTCAGCCTCGTTCAGTGCGTCGTCATCGCAAACGCTGCTGCACAGGCCGCGAGCGGTTGCCAGTTCGCGTTCAACGGCGCCCTTGGGCACTTCCATAGGCATCCGAATCACCAACTTCTCCACCGTCCCGTTCGCCCTGGCCCACACTCGTGCCGCGCCCTCGTGGCCGAAATGGCAGGTTTCGCCACTGGCTGCCGTTGCCTTCCACACTGTCTGTTCAAGCATCTTGTCCTCCGTGGTCAGCGCCGCCTAACTGGCGCAGTTAGAAGGCGTCTTCATGGCCCCATTTGACTTGTACTCCTTACCGATCCGCTTTCCCTCCTGCACAAGCCAGCGGCCAAGCCGGCGCAGTTCGGGCGGCGTCAGGTTCTCGAAATGGTCGAACTCCAGGCTAATGAATCGCCACGGTTCCCGGCATTCGCCGCTTTCCTTGTCACGCTCTACCGTCATCAGCTTCACCGGCAGTTCCTCGTGTTCAATTTCTTCAGTAACAAATCCCACTTTTTGTCCTTTCTTCGTGTCGACTGCAGCCGCCTAACACTCCGGTCGAGGTCGCCGCTTCGCGACTGGACTGTCGTCCACCAGCCCATCACCTGGAACGTTAAGCGTCAATAAATGTTTTCACTGAACAGCCGCCTTTCATCATTTCCGCATCGGCGAATGATTTGCCCAGCGTCCCTTGCTACCGCAAACGCATCTTCGCGGCTCAAAAATTCGCCCCTCTGGTCAATGAATCCCTGTTCCTCGCTCGCCCGTATTGCACTCCAAAGGTAGTCGTCAAAGGCGTTCGCCTGGGAGTGCATGGCCTTATCCCAATGGCTGGCGCCGCACAAAAGTACATGGCCACCGTCGTTAGGTATGGTGTAGCGGTTGGCCGCGCACACGATCCGCCTAACATTGCGGTCAACGCGACCGTTCGCGGAAATACCAGTTTCCATTTTCTCTACCTCCTGTGCGCCGCTCACGTCGCGTTACCTCCAGAGTTGGGCAGCTTCTGCACAGCGTACCGGCTGGTAACCACTCGCGTCCCGTCTTCGAATTCGACAAGCGCGGAGTTCATGCGGCCCGTAACTAGGATTCGGCACAAGTGCCCGTATCGCTCAGGTAGCCATTTGCGCCAGCGCCATCGGTGAGTCACTGCCAACCTCCGGACGCAACAGGGGACAGACCACCGGTTAACCGCATCAAAACAACACCGCCTGCACCGCCACCGCCGACGGCTCGGGAAGCGCGCCGTTGACGATCTTCTCGACCTGGCGGTTGCTGATCGGCCGGAATTCGCGGACCAGTACCGAGACGGCGCCGCGGCTGCTATGGCCTTCCCCCAGCAGGCGCTCGTAGTGCGCGATCATCTTGCGGTTGCGGTCGGCGCGCAGGGCGCGGTCGCACAGGGCGATATAGACCGGCTCGCCGCCGAAGACGGCGGCCAGCGCCCGCGTCAGCGGCTCGCCGATGACCTCGACGAGCGCCGCCCAGGTGTCGCTGGCGTCGGTCTTCGGGATGCGCAGTTCCTGCCCGCCGAAGGCGCGCACCAGTTCCATCGCCGGCCCGTGGCCGACAATGCCGACGATCTCCTGGATGACGGTGGGCAGGCTCATGCTATATCCCGTTGCGCTTGCAGTGGATTTCCAGCGCCTGGATGACTTTGTGCAGGATGGCGGCGCCGCAGAATTCGAGGACGGTGTCGGCGCCGAGCATGCGCTCGGCGATGCCCTCGATGTAGCGCTTGCTCATGGCGCCGACCGGCGGCACTTGCGCGGCGCCGACGCGCTCGGCGAGGCGGAAGATCTTCTGGCAGAGCAGTCGGCGCTCGGCGGGCAGCTTGAAGACGAAGCCCCAGGCGTTCGGTTTGGCCGCGCCGTTGCGGTTGAGGTGGTTGAGGACGCTGTCGAGGTCGAAGACGCTCATGTCCTTGAGGCTGGCGTGGCCAGTGATCTGCACCTGGAGCGCGTGGCGCGTGTCGTCGTCGATGCCCTGCGCGCGGCAGGCGGCGTGGACGGCGCGGATCCGCGATTGCTTTTTGAGGGCGTCCATGTCCTTACCTCCTTGCTACCTTACTTCCGCCCCGGCGGAATCAGCACGGAAAAGAATGCCTCGTAATAGCCGTCGACCGCGGCGGCGACGATGTTGAGCGGCCACGGGGCGCGCGGCCAGCGCGGGGCGCG
>ERZ761592.304-NODE-304-length-19412-cov-7.464690_pt1 | contig 19412 bp, 15 predicted proteins | sample MGYA00433095_ERZ761592 | MGnify/ENA primary metagenome ERZ761592 (study PRJEB28899, sample SAMN03785554) | bioreactor sludge metagenome | biome: EBPR Sludge; feature: EBPR Bioreactor; material: 0.22µm filtered reactor supernatant | place: Saint Lucia: Queensland... | reverse complement strand
TTCGATGCGTATTTCGCGGCTGACGCCGCCGACGCGCGTGACCGAGCCGACCCCGCGCACGCTGAGAAGGGTCCGCGTCACCGTATTGTCGACGAACCAGGAGAGGGCTTCGTCGTCCATCCGGCTCGAGGCGACGGTATAGGTCAGGATCGGCGCGCCGGCAAGGGTGACCCGCGAGATCACCGGATCCTTGAGGTCGGCGGGCAGGTCGGAGCGGACCCGGGAAACCGCATCGCGCACGTCGTCGACCGCTTCCTGCGTCGGCTTCTCGAGCCGGAACTCGACGGTGATCGTCGCCAGACCGTCCTGCACCTTGGTGTAGATGTGCTTGACGCCCTGCAGCGTGGCGACCGAGTTCTCGATCTTGCGCGCCACCTCGTTCTCCATCTGTGCCGGCGCTGCACCGGGCAGGCTGGCGCTGACGGCGACGGTCGGCAGATCGACGTCGGGAAACTGCTGGATGCCCATTCCGCTGAACGCCATCAGCCCGAACAGGGTGAGCAGCGCGAAGAACAGAAGCGAGGCGATCGGGTTGCGGATCGACCACGCGGAAACGTTCATTGCGGCTTTCCGGCGGCGACGAGACGAACCGTGTCGCCGTCGGCGAGGAAGGCGCCGCCGCTGGCGACCACCATCTCGCCGGCAGCGAGACCGTCGCTGATCTCGATCCGCTCGCCGTTGCGACGACCGCTGCCGACCTTCACTTCGCGCACCATCGCCAGTTGGCCGGGACTCGCGGCGGCAGGTTCGATGCGGAAGACGTAGCTGAAGCCCTCGCGCAGGAGCACCGCCGACTGCGGCAGGCTCAGTGCCGGGCGTCGACCGAACTCGAACTGTCCGCGGACGAACATGCCGGCGCTCAGGGCGTCGGTGGCGGCTGGCGGCAGATCGACATAGACCAGCCCGTTGCGCGTCTGCGCGTCCACGCTCGGCGCCACGGCCCGCACCCGGCCCTCGACGACGGCACCGCCGGGAGTCTCCAGCCGCGCCGGCTGACCCGGCCGGAAGAGCGCCAGCTCGTTGGCGGTGACCTCGGCACGCCATTCGAGGCGGCCACCGCGAATCAGGCGAAAGAGCTCCTGTCCCGGTTGCGTCAGCGAACCGACGGTTGCGGCGCGCGCGCTGATGATGCCGTCGTCCGGCGCCAGCACGTCGGCCCGGGAGCGCCGCAGTTCGCTGGCGCGCAGCCGAGCCTGCGCCGCATGCAGCCGGGCCAGCGCCGTTGCCGCGGCGGTCTCGCTCTGGATCCCCTGCTGCGGGCTGTAGAAGCCCTTCTCGCGCAGCTGCTTCGAGCGCTCGTGGTTGGCACGCGCCTCAGCCAGCGTCGCCTCGGCCTCGGTGACCGCCGCCCGCGCCTCGGCCAGCTCACTGTCTGCGGCTTCGCTGTCGATGCGCGCCAGGACGGCGCCCTTGCGTACCCGATCACCGACGTTGGCGCGGACCTCGGTGATGCGCTGGTTGCTCAACTCGGGGCCGATGATCGCCTCCTGCCAGGCGGCGACGTTGCCGCCGGCCGCCAGCGTCAGCGGCCAGTCGAGCCACTCCGGGGTGACCGCGCTGACCGTCAGCGCCGCCCGCGCTGCCGGCGGCTGCGTCGATGTCGATGCCTGTGGCTGGCATGCAGCCACAGCGACCGTCAAGAGCGTTGCCGTAAACGCAACGACTGGCGTCTTTCTGCCCTTCTTCATTGTTTGAACAAGCCATTGATCTGGGTTAGTATTCCGCGCGGCAAGGGGATCGTCTTGTCGGCAACGGGTCAACACCGCTGCCAAACGGCGTCAACAATATCAAAGAGGAGGTCACGTTATCATGAGTAGTGTGATTTACGAGCGAATGCGGGTGAATCCCAAATTCCACGAACTGGTCCAGAAGCGGGGGCGCTTCGCCTGGACCCTGGCGACGATCGTGCTGGTCCTGTTCTACGGATTCTTCATGCTCGTCGCCTTCAATCCGGGGCTGCTCGGGCAGAAGGTCGCCGAGGGCTCGATGTGGCCGATCGGTTACACGATCGAGTTGATCCTTTTCGTCTTCTTCTGGCTGACGACGGTGGTCTACGTCCGCCGTGCCAACGGCGAGTTCGACGACCTGACCCAGGAACTGATCAAGGAAGCACAGAAGGAGGGGAAATGATCGCGCGCACCCTGACAGCCCTGGCCCTCGCCGGCATCGCCGGCCTGGCGCACGCCGCGCCGGCAGTCGAGGCGACAGCCAAGCAGGCGACCAACTGGCACGCGATCATCATGTTCCTGATCTTCGTGTCGTTGACGCTGTTCATCACCAAGTGGGCGGCCAGCCGCACCAAGACGACCGCTGACTTCTACACCGCCGGCGGCGGCATCACCGGCTTCCAGAACGGCCTGGCGATCGCCGGCGACTACATGTCGGCAGCGACGCTGCTTGGGCTGACGGCGATGGCCTACAGCCAGGGCTACGACGCCTACATCTACATGCTCGCCTTCTTCGCGGGCTGGCCGATCATCCTCTTCCTGATGGCGGAGCGACTGCGCAATCTCGGCCGTTTCACCTTCGCCGACATCACCTCGTACCGGCTCGACCAGGGAACGGTGCGGACGATGGCGGCGATCTCGTCGCTGGTCGTGGTCGTCTTCTACCTGATCGCCCAGATGGTTGGCGCCGGGCAGCTGATCAAGCTGCTCTTCGGCCTCGACTACAACATCGCGATCTTCATCGTCGGCATCCTGATGATGATCTATGTCGCTTTCGGCGGCATGGTCGCGACGACCTGGGTGCAGATCATCAAGGCTTGCCTGTTGCTCGCCGGTGGCACGCTGACGCTGCTCCTCGCCTACCCGCAGTTCGGCTTCTCGCTCACCGAGCTGCTGACCAAGGTCGAGGCCGTGCACAAGCTCGGCGCCCGACTGATGGCGCCCGGCAGCCTGCTCGCCGACCCGATCACCGCCATCTCGCTCGGCCTCGGCCTGATGTTCGGTACCGCCGGCCTGCCGCACATCCTGATGCGCTTCTTCACCGTCGGCAACGCCAAGGAAGCGCGGAAATCGGTGCTCTACGCATCGGGAATCGTCGGCTACTTCTTCAACGTCATCTTCCTGATGGGTCTCTGCGCGGTCATCATCGTCGGCCAGAACCCCGAGTTCTTCGAGGGTGGCGTCGTCGGTGGCAAGCTGATCGGCGGCGGCAACATGGTCGCCATGCACCTCGCCAAGGCGGTCGGCGGCAACATGCTGCTCGGTTTCCTGGCTGCGGTCGCCTTCGCCACGATCCTGGCGGTCGTCGCCGGCCTGGCGCTCGCCGGTGCGGCGGCGATCTCGCACGACATCTACGCACGCGTGATCCGCAAGGGCCAGGCGACCGAGCAGGAGGAAGTGCGCGTTTCACGTTATTCGGTCATCGGTCTCGGCCTGCTGGCGATCGTCCTCGGCATCATGTTCGAGAAGATGAACATCGCCTTCATGGTCGGCCTGGCCTTTGGCGTCGCCGCCGCCGCCAACTTCCCGGTGCTGATCCTGTCGATGTACTGGAAGGGCCTGACGACACGTGGCGCGCTCTGGGGCGGTTACGGCGGCTGCATCTCGGCCGTCCTCTTCGTCCTCTTCTCGAAGTCGGTGTGGGTCGACGTGCTTGGCAACAAGGCGGCGCTGTTCCCCTACACGCAGCCGGCGCTGTTCGCGATGCCGATCGCGTTCATCCTCGCCTACATCATGTCGAAGAGCGACAGCAGTGCCCGCGCGAAAGCCGAGATCGCCGCCTTCGACGACCAGTACGTGCGCGCGCAGACGGGTTTCGGCGCTTCCGGCGCCAGCCACTGAGTCGTTCGCAGCACCTGCAGCCCTGGCGGAGCAATCGCCCGCCAGGGCTTTTTTTCGTTTATCCGGTGCTGCACTTCGATCGGACGCCAACTTCCCGAGCGGCCGGGCGCTGCTCGGGCTGACCGCCTGCGCCGCCGGGTCGCGCATCCGCCAGTTGCAGCGAACGGGTCCCTGCCACCCCCCGTCGAACCGTGCGCCCCAACGGTGATGAGCGTCGAGATGGCCCGGATGGTTGAAGTCATCACCGTCTGCCTCATCTCCGGCCCTTCTGCGGCGCGCGGGAGAAGGGCGATTGGCAAGTCGCGGACGCGACTTTCACGTTAAAGAACGCTGCGCGGGTGCCGTGAACTCACTGTTGTATGGAACCACTCCACGGAGCCGCCGGATGCACCCACACAGCAGAATCATCGTCACTGCCCTGATCGCGCTGGCGCCGTCGGTCGCACCGGCAGCGTGGCAGGTGATCTCGTCCGAGCCGGGCAAGCGGATCGAGATCGACCGCAGCAGCATCACCCGTGACGAGCGCGGACGAACCGTTGCCCTCGGCCGCATCATCCTCGAGAAACCGATCATCGATCCGAAGACCTCGTCGGCGTACCGCATCGTCCAGGCGCTGAGCAGCTACGACTGCGCGGCGCGCAGCTACAGCACGCTCAAGCGCAGCTACTTCAAGGAGGAGGGCCAGCTGCTGCGCGAGGATGAGGTCAAGGTGCAGGTCGACATGCCGGTGCGCTCGGGAATGCTCGACGACAAGCTGCTGCGCGAGGTGTGTCGGCCGAAGGCGGGCGGCGAAGCGGCACTCGCCGCCCGTCGCACGGCCGACCGGGTCAATGAGGCGAGCGGCGAACTGCGCAAGGCGAACGAGGCTCTGCTGCAGAACGATGTCCGCCGTGCCAACCTGCAGACGCCGCCACAGGCAGCCGAGAAGCCCGAGGGCGAGAGCCGACGTCCGCAGCCCGCTGGCCCGGCTGCCAGCACCGCGCCGATGCCGCGGCCGGTGCGCCAGGCGCCGCTCGCGCGGGCCGAGCCGGGTGCCGATGCGCCGCGCGCCGGCAGGGCGCAGCCGGTCGTGCGCCCCGAGCCTGCCGGCAGCGCGCGGCCGGCCCGATCGGCTCACTGGTCGTACGAGGGGGAAACCGCTCCCGAGCACTGGGGAAGCCTGAAGCCGGAGTACGCGCTGTGCGCCTCCGGCATGCGACAGTCGCCGATCGACATTCGCGACGGCTTCCGCGTCGATCTCGAGCCGATCCAGTTCCGCTATCGTCCATCTGAGTTTCGCGTCGTCGACAACGGGCACACCGTCCAGGTCGAGGTCGGTGGCAGCAGCATCAGCCTGCTCGGCAAGAGCTACGACCTCGTCCAGTTCCACTTCCACCGGCCGGCGGAGGAGCGCGTCGACGGCAAGACCTTCGACATGGTGGCGCATCTCGTGCATCGCTCGGAAGATGGCCGCCTGGCGGTCGTCGCCATCCTGCTCGAGAAGGGCATGGAGCATCCACTGATCCAGACCGTCTGGAACAACCTGCCGCTGGAGAAGGGGGAGTACGTGATGCCCCCAGGATTGAGCATCGACCTCGCACAGCTGCTGCCGGCCGAGCGGAGTTACTACACCTACATGGGGTCGCTGACCACGCCGCCCTGCAGCGAGGGCGTGCTGTGGCTCGTGCTGCGGCAACCGCAACAGATTTCGGCCGAACAGCTGGCGATCTTCGCACGCCTCTACCGGCACAATGCTCGCCCGATCCAGCCGGGCTTCGGCCGCATGATCAAGGAATCGCGCTAGGTCGGCGTCGGCAAGGGCCCGCCCGTCACACCCGCTGCTGTGCCGCGCGGCGCCGCTGCGCCGTCCGCGCACAGCCGCTCAGGTATCGGCGATCACCGTGCACACGACGCGGCGCTCGCGACGCGGCCCGTCGAACTCGCAGAGGAAGATGTTCTGCCAGCGCGACAGGCCGAGCCGGCCGTCGATCAGCGGGATCGTCTCCGACGGCCCGACCAACCCCGCCTTGAGGTGCGCGTCGCCATTGCCGTCCTGCTCGTCGTGCAGCCAGACGCCACGGGGAATCAGCCGCTGCAGCAGGTTGACCACGTCCATCTGGACGCTCTCGTCCCAGTTCTCCTGGATCATGATGGCGCAGGTCGCGCCTTGCGCGTACAGCGCTACCAGACCGTCGCGGATGCCGCTCCGCGCCACCACTGCCGCCACCTGCTGCGTGATGTCCAGCAGTTGCTCGCGTCGCTGGCTGGCGATCGTCACCGTTTCGCGCATGCTCTCCCCCTCCCTGATCGTGCTGCACGCTCCTTTTTGGCATAATACCGCGCGGAAGCGCCGCACGGGCGTCGGCAAGCGGACGCGGCAACGGCAACGCCGGGCGACATCCGACGCCCACCAGCCCGTGGAGCGCCGGGCATGGCCACTTGCGCAACCTGGGTTTCAACATGCTGATCTGGTTCGTCGTCATCTACCTGCTGGTGTCGATTGCCATCGGGCTGTACGCCGCGACGCGCGTGCACAACACCAAGGACTTCGCCGTCGCCGGGCGCTCGCTGCCGCTGCCGGTGGTGACCGCCACGGTCTTCGCCACCTGGTTCGGTGCCGAAGCGGTCTTCGGCGTTTCCGCGACCTTCGTCAAGGACGGCCTGCGCGGCGTCGTCGCCGATCCCTTTGGCGCCAGCCTGTGCCTGGTGATCGCCGGCATCTTCTACGGCACGACGCTGTACCGGCTCAACATCCTGACCCTGGGCGACTTCTTCCGCCTGCGTTACAACCGAACGGTCGAGGTGCTGACGACGCTGTGCATCGTCGCTTCCTACCTCGGCTGGGTCTCGGCGCAGATCAAGGCGCTCGGCCTCGTCTTCAGCGTCGTCACCGATGGCGCGATTCCGCCGACCGCCGGCATGATTCTCGGCACCCTGGTCGTCCTCACCTACACCACCTTCGGTGGCATGCTCTCGGTTGCGGTGCTCGACTTCGTCCAGATCAGCGTGGTCATGGGCGGCATGCTCTACATCGCCCACCTGATTGCCGGCATCAGTGGCGGTGTCGATGTCGTCGTCGGGCAGGCGGCGGCAGCCGGCAAGCTCGACTTTTTCCCCGACGCCGGTGCCGCCGAGTGGCTGGCGTTCATCGCCGCCTGGATGACGATGATGCTCGGCTCGATCCCGCAGCAGGACGTGTTCCAGCGCGTCACTTCGGCACGGACGGCGAAGATCGCCATCTACGCCTCGATCCTCGGCGGCGGCCTCTACTTCTGCTTCACCTTCGTGCCGATGTTCATCGCCTACGCCGCGACCCTGATCAATCCGGAGCAGTTCAACGCACTGATCGAAAGCGATGCGCAACTGGTCCTGCCGACACTGGTTCTCGAACACACACCGGTCTTCGCGCAGGCCATCTTCTTCGGCGCCGTCCTGTCGGCGATCATGAGCTGCTCGTCGGCGACCCTGCTGGCACCCTCGGTGGCATTCTCGGAGAACATCGTTCGCAACTTCTTCCCATCGATCGGTGACCACGCCTTCCTGCGCATCATGCGCCTGACACTGGTCTGCTTTGCCGCCATCGTCCTCGTCTTCGCACTGAATTCCGAAGCCTCGATCTTCAAGATGGTCGAGAACGCCTACAAGGTGACCCTGGCCGGCGCCTTCGTGCCGCTGTTCTTCGGTGCCTACTGGCAGCGCGCGACCACCCAGGGTGCACTGACGGCAATCGTCGGCGGTCTCGCCTCTTGGCTGCTGATCGAGCTGCTCGTCGAAGCGCCGCTGGTTCCGGCGCAGCTGATCGGACTTGCGGTCAGCATGCTCGGCATGATCGCCGGCTCACTGCTGCCGCAGCGCATCGGCGAGCCGACTCCGGCGCATGACCTGCATGCCCGCATGCACCACCGTGCAGCCGCCCAGACGCACCACGCGACCGGTCTGCACCAGCATGGCAGGAAGTGAGCGCCAGGCGCGTGCAGACGCTACCGCGGCGCTGATCCCCGACCCGGCGGGCGGCCCGATGGCCGGCGCCGGGCGCATCGGTCGGCCACTGCCGCGGCCGACACGCCTGCCCCTCTACCTGGCGTTGGCCTATCTGGTGCTGATCGGCTACGCCAGCCTCTACCCCTTCACCAACTGGCGTGATCTCGGCGTTGCCCCGCTGGAATTCCTGAGTGCCGGCTGGCCGCGCTACTGGACCGTCTTCGATCTCGCCGTCAATGTCCTTGCCTACCTGCCACTGGGCTTTCTGCTGACCCTTGCGCTGCGCCACCTGCCCGGCGGTCGCGCGTCGGCGGTGACGGCGGCGGTGCTCGTCGGCAGCCTGCTCAGTCTCGGCCTCGAGTGCCTGCAGAACTGGCTCCCGGCCCGCGTGCCGTCAAATCTCGATCTCGCCTGCAACGCTGTCGGGACGGCCATCGGGGCGCTGCTCGGCGCCTGGAACGGCAAGCGCATCCTGCGCCGCGTTGCCAGCCTGCAGCAGGAGCTGCTCGCGCCGAGCGAGCAGGTCGAACTCGGTCTCGTGCTGCTCGGCATCTGGCTGCTGACCCAGTCGTCGCCGGAGACGCTGCTCTTCGGCACCGGCGACCTGCGCAACGTGCTCGCGCTGACACCGGCCGTCCCCTATGCCGCACACTCGTTCTTCGTCCTCGAGGCGGCGATCATCGGCTGCAACACCGTCGTCATCGGCCTCTTCGCCCGCAGCCTGCTCGCCGATGGGTCGCCGACGCACCTGGCGCTCCTCGCCTTCTTCGCCCTCGCGCTGGTGATCCGGACGTTGGCGGCAGCGGTGCTGGTCGCGCCGCAGGAGGCGTTCGCCTGGCTGACTCCCGGAGCCGAGGTCGGCTTGCTGATCGGCGGTGTCCTGCTCACCCTGAGCCTGCTCCTGCCGGCATCGATGCGCTTGGCGCTGGCCGGGGTGGCGCTGATGGTGGGCACGGCGCTGGTCAACCTGACGCCGGCCAACCCGTATTCTGACGCCGCATTGGCGGCCTGGAAACAGGGCCATTTCCTCAACTTCAATGGCCTGACGCGCTGGATGGCCAGTCTCTGGCCCTTCCTGGCACTGCCCTACCTGACCACCATCGGCCGTCGCCATTGACCCGCTCTCAGACGAGTGGTCCGTCCCGGCGTGCGCGCAGCCGCTCTTGCCAGTCGGCGAGGAGCGGCGCCCGCCGCTCGAGATCGCTGGCGAGTCGCCACTCGAGCAGTTCGAGCAACTGGCAGTCTTCGCGCGCTGCAACTTGCGGATGGATCGCTTCCGGGTGCAGCACCAGGTCGCCGGCAGCACGCACCCCCTTGCCGGGGAAACCCAGACCGGGCAGACGATGTCCGCCGGCAGTCGCCGGCCATGGTGGCAGATCGATCCAGGTCGTGCCGCCGAGCGTGGGTATCTCGATGCGACCGCCGCTGAGCAGGCGGAAGATGCTCACCGGAACGCGGCAATGCAGATCCGGTCCGGCGAGGTCGAACAATTCATGCGTCAGCAGGCTGATCTCGAGGTAGAGATCGCCGGCGATCCTCGACTCGTCCCCCGCTGGCAATGGTGCCTGCCGCGCCAGGCGGAGGCGCTCGCCGGCGAGCAGTGCGGGTGGCACGGTCACCACGAGGGTACGCGCTTCGTTTCGCCAGCCGCTGCCGGCGCAGTCGGCACACACCGTTTCGCGCAGGTAGCCGCGGCCACCGCAGATGTCGCAACGGCTGGTCCTGCCACCGGCTCGCACCACTCTGCCGCAACCACTGCAGGCAGGACAGGGTACCGAGTGACCGTGCTGCACGCGGCCACTGCCGGTGCACGCGCTGCAGCGAACGTGATGCAGCAGCTCGACGGTACGCTGGCAACCCGTTGCCGCCTGCTCGAGAGTCAGCGTCAACGATTGCAGGAGATCATCGCCGGCTGCTGCGCGATCGCTGGCGCGATCTGCCGCGGCACCGCGCTGAGCCTGCTGCCAAACGGCCAGCCTGTCGTCGTCGAGCAGCAGTTCGTAGGCGGCATGAACCCGCTTGAACTCGACCGCAGCCGCCGGCGAAGGATTGCGATCCGGATGCCAGCGCATCGCCAGGCGACGGTAGGCGCCCTTTATCTCCTCGCGCGATGCCTCCCGGGCAACGCCCAGAACCAAGAAGGGATCCTCGCAGTCGATCATCGACGAATCGTCATGGCACGAACACTCGGGAAGTTGCGGAGGACAGCGCGGTACATCGTGGGCCAGGGAGCAGAGGGACCAGCGACGGCGAGCGCGACCGCAATCGGGGACAGCCAGACAGCATGGCGCGTGCCCACCACGAGCGCGCTGGCACGGGCGGCGGGCGCACCGCCAACCAGCATTCTGCTGCGGCTTCCTTACGCCGAGCTTGCGGCCGCTCAATTGCCGACAGGCAAGTTCGATCGCCGTGGCGGCAGACCCGAGCTTCACCCTGCTGCCGCCGGTCGCGGCGGTGGCAAGGGATGGTTGCAGACGTCGGCCGCGCACCGCCGTTGCCCGTACCACCCTTTTTCCCCAACTTGGCGCTGCCCGTGCGATAGACTGATGATGGTGGCTGCCCATTGTGGTGGTACGCTGCCCGCCGGCAGGCAGTCGCCGCCTGTGTCGAGCGCCGTGGGCCGCCGGCGACTGGCGGGTCCCCAGCCATCAGGAGAGCGCACAGCAATGAGGATCGCCAGCTCATGCCGGAAGCCGGCGGGATGACCAAAGACGTCGTCAGCAGGGCGCCACTGACCCGCTATGCATGGCTGTCAATCGGCGCAGCGACGCTGACGATCGCGCTCAAGGGCGCGGCGTGGTGGCTGACCGGATCGGTCGGCCTGCTCTCCGACGCCATCGAATCCTTCGTGAACCTCGTCGGCGCATTGATGGCACTGTGGATGCTGACCCTGGCAGCACTCCCGGCCGATGAGGAACATGCTTATGGGTACAGCAAGGCCGAGTACTTCTCGAGTGCCTTCGAAGGCTTCCTGATCCTGCTGGCCGCCATCAGCATCGGCTACGCCGCGCTCGTCAGGCTGGTCGACCCGCAGCCGCTGGCGGAGGTGGGCGTCGGCCTGATGGTTTCGCTGCTGGCATCAGCCATCAATCTGGCGACCGCCCGCATCCTGCTGCGCGTCGGCCGCGAGCACGATTCGATCAGCCTCGAGGCCGACGCGCAGCACCTCATGACCGACGTGTGGACCTCGGCCGGAGTGATCGTCGGGGTCGCGCTCGTCTGGCTCAGCGGCTGGCTCTGGCTCGATCCGACGATCGCGCTCGTCGTCGCGGCAAACATCCTGTGGACCGCCTTCCAGCTCATGCGGCGATCGCTCTCGGGGCTCCTCGACGCGTCGCTGCCGGCGCCGGAACTGGCGCGCATCGAGGCGTTGCTGGCGCGTCATCGGGCGCAGGGCATCGCCTTCCATGCGCTGCGCACGCGCCGTGCCGGCAGCCGCAGCTTCGTCAGTCTGCACGTCCTCGTCCCCGGGCAGTGGACGGTGCAACAGGGTCACGACCGGGTCGAGCGCATCGAGGACGAGATCCGCGAGCTTCTGCCGCGGGCGCACGTCACCACCCATCTCGAGCCGCTGGAGGATCCGCTGTCGATGAGCGATCAGGATCTCGAACGGCGACCGCGAAGCCGCATCGTGTCGCCGTGAGCGGCCGGTGTCGGCGGGCTGCCGGCACGCTTCAGGCGAGAAGGGTCACCGGCGTCCCCGGGGCCAGAAACAGGCACGATGCCGCACTGCCACGGTTGACGGCGATCTCGACCAGACCGATGCTGTTCTCGTACCAGAACGCCGCGCCTGCGGCAACCTCGGCGAAGACGCGCGCCGGCGACACTTCCTGCCCGCCCAGTCGCAGCCGCGCCTCTGGCGGGACGTTCGCCGCGCGTATCCCGGTCATCGCGTTGCCATAGTGATCGACATAGATGATCTCCGCCAAGTCGTCGGCGGACAGTGGATGCTGCAGGCGACTGGTCGCCAGCCAGGCTGCCGGCCAGTCGCCGGTGGCGATGCGCGCGGCAACCGGAGCAAACAGGTCTCGACCGTGGAACGAGTGCGACAGCCGATCGGGCCGCCAGAGGATGCGCCAGGTCCGTTGTTCGCGGGCACGCGCCGCCACGACCGCGAGGAGGCCATTGTCCGGCCCGACGTAATACTTGCCATCCGCCTCGAGGACTGCCGCCGGCCGATCGCTGCCGACGCCCGGGTCCACGACGGCGAGGAAGACGCTGCCACGATCGAAGCTCGCGTGCAGCGCGGCCAGCAGATGCGCGCCCGCTCGTGCAGCGAAATCGGGTACCCGGTGCAACAGATCGACGATCGGCATGTCCCGACACCCGGCACGCAAGAGTGCCGCCTTCATCTGCCCGACGTACGGGTCATCGATACCGAAGTCAGTGAACAGGACGATCATGGCGCGCGGAAGGGGGGCGAGCAACCGGCAGCATTGCCCGTATCGCCAGTCGCGGGCGGCGGCACAGCGCACGGTGACGGGGGCTAATGGCTGACGCCCTCTCGGAAAACGACCCTGGCGACGGTCAGGCAGAGTATGCGCAGGTCAAGCCATACGGACTGATTGCGCAGGTACTCGACGTCGTAGTCGACCTTGACGGGGATCGGCAGCTCATCCCGGCCGTTGACCTGTGCCCATCCCGTCAGCCCGGGAAGCAGGTCATGAACCCCGCGCCGCGTTCGCAACTCGATCAGGTCATACTGGTTGTACAGAGCCGGGCGTGGTCCGACGAGGCTCATGTCGCCGACCAGAACGCTCCACAGCTGTGGCAACTCGTCAAGGCTCGATCGGCGCAGGAACGATCCGACGGGGGTCAGGAACGTCTGCGGATCCGCCAGCAAGTGGGTGGCGACAGCCGGGGTTCCGAGCCGCATGCTGCGGAACTTGGGCATCCGGAAGACGCGGTTGTTCTGGCCGATGCGATCGGACCAGTAGAGCACCGGACCGCGGGATGTCAACTTGATGAGCAATGCGATGCCGGCGGCAGGGAGCAGCAAGAGCAGCGCGGCCAGACTGGCCAGCAAGAGGTCAAGTGTGCGCTTCATTGCAGAACCGACGCGATGGTGAACGGCCATCAGGCAGATGCATCATAACAGCAAGGAGACCCCTTGGCGACGCCGCAGCCGATGCCGCCGCGGCCACCCGCGACACGCCAGCCGCCGCCACCGCTCGCGCCATCCGTTCCGCCGCACTGGCTTCATGCCACTGGCCGTTGCGGGCCATGGTGGGCTAAACTTGCCGCCTTGCCAATAATCGAGGAGAGGAACCAGAATGCCCATTGTCACCACCTCCAGCGGTCTGCAGATCGAGGACATCATCGTCGGCAGTGGCCCGACGGCGACCGCCGGTCAGCACGTCATCGTCCATTACACCGGCTGGCTGGCCGATGGCAAGAAGTTCGATTCGAGCGTCGACCGCAACGAGCCCTTCCGCTTTCCGCTCGACGGGCGCCACGTCATTGCCGGCTGGGAAGAGGGGGTGCCAGGAATGAACGTCGGCGGCATCCGCAAACTGACGATTCCGGCCGAACTCGCCTACGGTGCGCGCGGCGCGGGCACGCTGATCCCGCCGCACGCCAGACTCGTCTTCGAGATCGAGTTGCTCGACATCGCCTGAGCGATGGCTGCTCCGCCGGGAAGATCGCCGCGCGGACGCCCGGGGAAGCAGCCGGAGAAAGCGATCGCCGGCTCGCCACGCTTGCCGGCAGGCGCCGCGCGTCCCCAGCGAGGCCCGGCGACCGGTGACGCGGCAGCATGGCAGCAGACAGGCAGGAATGCCGAGCCGCCTCACCGTGCGACGCAACCGCGCTCGCCCGCAGCGCGCGCCGTGCAGCCAACGCCGCCCCCTGTTGCCGGCGAGCAGCCAGCGGCGATCCGCATCTCCAAGCTGATGGCCGAGCGGGGCCTGTGCTCTCGTCGTGATGCCGACGACTACATCGCACGTGGCTGGGTGTTCGTCGATGGCAGGCGGGTCAGCGAACTCGGCAGCCGAGCCGCCCGCAGCGCGGTGATCACCCTCGACCGACGGGCACTGGCCGTCCAGGAGGCGTGTCTGACGATCCTGCTGCACAAGCCTGTCGGCTTCGTTTCGGGACAGCCGGAGCCCGGCTGTACGCCGGCGGTCGTTCTGATCCAGCCCGAAAGGCAGTTCCGCACCACCGACACGCCGGCCTTTCATCCATCCTGCCTGCGGGGACTGGCGCCGGCAGGGAGGCTGGACATCGATTCGACCGGCCTGCTCGTGCTGACGCAGGACGGGCGGGTGGCACGACGACTGGTCGGCGAGGATTCGACGATCGACAAGGAGTATCTGGTTCGCGTCGCAGGCCAGCTCGACGACCGCGGGCTGGCGCTGCTCAACCATGGGCTGAGCCTCGACGACCGCCGGTTGAAACCGGCGCAGGTGGAATGGCTGAACGCCGAGCAGTTGCGTTTCGTCCTGCGCGAAGGCCGCAAGCGCCAGATCCGGCGCATGTGCGAACTCGTCGGGCTGCGCGTGCTTGCTCTCAAGCGCGTCCGCATCGGTGCCGTCCGGCTTGGTGACCTGCCGCTCGGACAGTGGCGGTTCCTGCGCCCCGGCGAGGTGTTCTGAGGGTCGCTGGGGACCCTGGAACAAAGTCAGAGGAGAACCGGTTCCGGCGACAGCTCGACCGCGAAGCGCTGCCGTACGGCATCCTGGACGGCACGTGCCAGCGCCATCACCTCGCTCCCACGCGCACCGCCGCGGTTGACCAGTACCAGCGCCTGTTTCTCGTACATGCCGACGCGGCCGAGGTCGCGCCCCTTCCAGCCCGCCTGCTCGATCAGCCAGCCGGCGGCGATCTTGATCCGGCCATCCGGTTGCACGTGGCAGGGCAGTTCGGGAAAGTCCCGCCGCAGCCGCCCGCCGAGTTCCGCCGAGACCAGCGGATTCTGGAAGAAACTGCCGGCGTTCGGAACCGTTGCCGGGTCGGGCAGCTTGCGGTTGCGAACGGCGATGACGGCATCGGCGATCTGCAGCGCATCGGGTCGGGCCAGTCGCCGGTGGTCCAGTTCGGCAGCCAGGTCCGCATAGCCGGTCAGGGGCCGCCAGTCCTTCGGCAGACGCAAGCTGACGCTGGTGACCACGTGGCTGCCATCGAGATGCCAGCCCTGTTGCTTGAAGACGCTGTCACGGTAGGCAAAGCGGCAGGCCGCGCGATCGAGTTGCAGCAGCCGGCCGCGCTCCACGTCGAAGGCCTCGAGCGACTGGAAGCGATCAGCGAGCTCGAGCCCGTAGGCGCCGATGTTCTGGATCGGTGCGGCACCGACGGTGCCCGGGATGAGCGCCAGGTTCTCCAGCCCGGGCCAGCCGCAGGCGAGTGTCCACAGCACCAGCTGGTGCCAGCTCTCGCCAGCGCCGGCACGCACGTACCAGGCGTCGGCATCCTCAGCGAGCAGTTCGCGACCGGCGATCGCCATCTGCAGCAGCAGGCCGTCGAAGTCTCCGCTGAGCACCACGTTGCTGCCGCCGCCGAGAACGAAGCGCCGCGCGGACCGGAGGCTGGCGAGTTGCGCCAGCTGGCGACAGGAGCTGACCTCGGCAACATACGCGGCGCGCCCGGGAAGAGCCAGCGTCGTCCGTCCTGCCAGGTCCACGTCGGCGCTGACGAAGTCGGGCAAGGGCTGCGTACGCATCGCCGGCCTTCCGCTCCGGCAGCGGCTCAGAGCAGTGGCGCCAGCCAGCGCCTCGCTTCCTCGAGGCCGAAGCCCGATCGTTCCGCCCAGTCCTCGAGCTGGTCGCTGGCAATCCGGCTGATGGCGAAGTAGCGTGCCTGCGGGTGCGCCAGGTAGAAGCCGGAAACGGCTGCCGCGGGCATCATGGCACAGCTCTCGGTCAGTGCCATGCCGGTGTTGCGCGGCACATCGAGCAGCGCGAAGAGCGCCCGCTTGGCGGTATGGTCGGGGCACGCCGGGTAACCGGGAGCCGGGCGAATGCCGCGATACTCCTCGCGAATCAGCGCCGCCTGGTCGAGGCTCTCGGCGGCAGCGTAGCCCCAGTAGTCGCGGCGGACCTGCAGATGCAGCCATTCGGCACAGGCTTCGGCGAGACGGTCGGCGAGCGCCTTGAGCATGATCGCATGGTAGTCGTCATGGACGGCGGCAAACTCGGCGAGCTTCTCCTCGATGCCGAAACCGGCGCTGACGGCAAAGGCGCCGATCCAGTCAGGCGTGCCGCGGTCGGCGACGAAATCGCTCAGACAGTAGTGTGGCTTCCCTTGTGGGCGCTCGTGCTGCTGGCGCAGGTTGTGCCAGATCATCAGCCGATTCTGGCGCGACTCGTCGGCATAGATTTCGATGTCGTCGCCGACGGCATTCGCCGGAAACAGGCCGCAGACGGCCCTCGCGTGCAACCACTTCCCGGCGACCAACTGCTCGAGCATCTTCTGCGCGTCGGTGAAGACTGCGCGTGCCGTATGGCCGACCACCTCGTCGTCGAGAATTTTCGGGTAGCTACCGACGAGATCCCAAGTCTGGAAGAACGGACCCCAGTCGATGAACGGCACCAGGCTCGCCAGATCCACCTGTGGCAGAACGTGCAGACCCGGCTTGTCGGGCGGGTGGGGTTGGTAGTGCGCGTCTGCATTCCAGAGGAAGCGGTTCGCTCGCGCCTCGGCCAGTGGCAACAGGACGCTGCCCTTCTTGTTCGCGTGCTGCGCGCGCAAGCGCGCGTAGTCGGCCGCGACCTCGCCGATGAACTCGCCCGAACCCTCGACCGACAACAGCCGGGTCACGACGCCCACTGCGCGCGAGGCATCGGGTACGTACACCACAGGCCCCGAGTAGTTGGGTGCGATCTTGATCGCGGTGTGTGCTCGGCTGGTCGTCGCTCCACCGATCAGCAGCGGCACGGCTGGCGCACCATCGTCGGCAGCGGCAAAGCCGAGTCGCTCCATTTCGGCGGCGACGTGACTCATTTCCTCGAGCGATGGAGTGATCAGCCCCGACAGGCCGACTGCCTGCGCGCCATGCTCACGTGCCGCGTGCAGGATGCGGTCGCACGGCACCATGACGCCCAGGTCGATGATCTCGTAGCCGTTGCAGCTCAGCACGACGCCGACGATGTTCTTGCCGATGTCGTGCACGTCGCCCTTGACCGTCGCCATGACGACGCGGCCCTTGCTGCTGACGCCCGTGCGCAGCTTCTCCGCTTCGATGAAGGGAATCAGGTGCGCGACGGCCTGCTTCATCACGCGCGCCGACTTGACCACCTGCGGCAGGAACATCCTGCCGGCACCGAAGAGATCGCCGACGACATTCATGCCGTTCATCAGCGGCCCTTCGATGACCGCCAGTGGTGGCTTGCCGGCTGCTGCCAGCGCCGCGCGGCACTCCTCGGTGTCGGCAACGACGAAATCGGTGATTCCCCTGACCAGGGCGTGCGTCAGCCGCTCTTCGACCGGCCGTTCGCGCCACGCGAGGTCGGGACCGGCATCCCTCGCCTTGCCCTCCCTGACCGTCTGCGCGAAGTCGACCAGTGCCTCGCCGGCATCCGGGCGCCGGTTGAGGACGACATCCTCGACCTTCTGTCGCAGAACCGGGTCGAGATCGTCGTACACCCCGAGCATCCCGGCGTTCACGATGCCCATCGACAGACCGGCGCGGATGGCGTGATAGAGGAAGACGGTATGGATCGCCTCGCGCACCGCATCGTTGCCGCGGAACGAGAAGGAAACGTTCGATACCCCGCCCGAGATCTGCGCTGCCGGCAGATTGGCGCGAATCCAGGCGCAGGCATCGATGAAGGCCACGGCGTAGTCGTTGTGCTCCTCGATGCCGGTGGCGATGGCAAAGATGTTCGGATCGAAGATGATGTCCTCGGCCGGCAGGCCAGCCTCTTCGGTGAGCAGGCGGTAGGCTCGGCGGCAGATTTCCGTCTTGCGTGTGAAGCTGTCGGCCTGACCGGACTCGTCGAAAGCCATGACCACGACGGCCGCGCCGTAGCGACGCGCCAGCCTCGCCTGGCGAAGGAACTCCGTCACCCCCTCCTTCATCGAGATCGAGTTGACGATGCCCTTGCCCTGGATGCACTTCAGACCGGCCTCGATCACTTCCCATTTCGACGAGTCGAGCATTAGCGGCACGCGCGCGATGTCGGGTTCACTGGCGATCAGCTTGAGGAAGCGCTCCATCGCCGCCCGCGAATCCAGCATCGCCTCGTCCATGTTGATGTCGATCACCTGGGCACCATTCTCCACCTGCTGCCGGGCGACCGCGAGCGCATCATCGAAGCGCCCCTCGAGAATCATTCGTGCGAAGGCCCGCGAACCGGTGACGTTGCTGCGTTCGCCGACGTTGACGAACAGGGAGTCCTGGCCGACATTGAACGCCTCCAGTCCCGACAGCCGCAACTTGCGCTCGCGGACGGGAACGCGGCGTGGCGCGACACCGGCAACGCCGCGGGCGATCGCCGCGATGTGCGCCGGCGAGGTGCCGCAGCAGCCACCGACGATGTTCACGAAGCCCTTGCTCGCCCAGTCGGCAATCTCCGCTGCCAATTGCTCCGGGGTCTCGTCGTAGCCGCCGAAGGCGTTCGGCAAGCCGGCATTGGGGTGCGCCGAGACGCAACAATCGCAGATCCGGGACAGCTCTTCGACATGTTGCCGCAGGTCCGCTGCGCCGAGCGCGCAGTTGAGGCCGAAGGCGAGCGGTCGCACGTGGGCGAGCGAGTTCCAGAATGCCTCGGCGGTCTGTCCGGAAAGCGTCCTGCCGGAAGCATCGGTGATCGTCCCCGAGATCATCACCGGCCAGCGCCGACCCGCCCGCTCGAAGTAGCTCTCGATGGCGAACAGTGCCGCCTTCGCATTGAGGGTGTCGAAGACCGTCTCGACCAGCAGCAGGTCGACGCCGCCCTGGCACAGCCCGTCGATGGCTTCGTCGTAGTTGGCGACCAGTTCGTCGAAACTCGTGTTGCGATAGCCTGGATCGTTGACGTCGGGAGAGATCGACGCGGTTCGCGACGTTGGCCCGAGCACGCCCGCGACGAAGCGTGGTCGCGCCGGATCGGCGGCGGTGAACTCGTCGCAGACGGCACGCGCCAGGCGTGCGCCGGCCACGTTCAACTCGTGTACGATGCTTTCGAGATGGTAGTCGGCTTGCGAGACGCGCGTCGAATTGAAGGTGTTGGTTTCGATGATGTCGGCGCCAGCCGCCAGATACTCGGCGTGGATCGCCCGGATCAGCTGTGGGCGGGTGAGCAGCAGGAGGTCGTTGTTGCCCTTCAGGTCATGCGGATGCCCGGCAAAGCGACTGCCGCGGTAGTCGGCCTCGCGCAGCCCGTGGCGCTGGATCATCGTGCCCATCGCTCCGTCGAGAACCAGGATCTGGTGTTCGAGGAGTTCTCTCAGTTCGGCGGTCCGGTCGGGCTGCATGATGATTTCCTGATTTTCCCTCTGGGGTGGGGTATGGGTACAAAACAAAAACCCGTCGACGCAAGGCGCGACGGGTTGTGCTGTGAGCCTCGCTTTAGCTGGATTTCTAAGGCGCCCGCAATCTGTTGGTGTCAAATCGGCGCCACCCCCTTGCAAACCGGGGCAGGCCCACGAATCTACCCGCCACGGCATGGCTTGTCAAGCTGACGTCGGTGGCGACAGCAGTTCTCATTTCAAACCCACGCAAGGCGGCGGTTGGCGTAGGCTGGCGCA
>ERZ761592.302-NODE-302-length-19638-cov-60.370883_pt1 | contig 19638 bp, 30 predicted proteins | sample MGYA00433095_ERZ761592 | MGnify/ENA primary metagenome ERZ761592 (study PRJEB28899, sample SAMN03785554) | bioreactor sludge metagenome | biome: EBPR Sludge; feature: EBPR Bioreactor; material: 0.22µm filtered reactor supernatant | place: Saint Lucia: Queensland... | reverse complement strand
GCGCTCTTCCCGTGGGAGTTTGATAAAGTTTGCTGGCAACTGTGTCATGAGTTAGTCCCTTTTGGTGATAGGGTGAGCGGAGAAATAGAACCGCCCACCAACGAAAATAGTTTTCTCGCTGATGGCCATGCTATAATTGCGATAGCATGGCCCGCTGCTTAGACCAGCGAGTTTATGTTAGCTGTAGCGGGATGCTTCCAACATCCTTCTACAGCGATACATCGATTTGAACGTTGCGTTCCAGAGGAACGATCACGTAGACTGCACGTACAATACCCTTATCGTCTTATCGGCCTGGTCAACTTCATAGCCGATAAAATGCCCCCGGCAAAGCCGCTCGAACCGCCCTGGACGGTTCTGGATTGCCATGTCATTGACCCACGGCTCATCCTCTCTGGCAATGGCCCGGATGCCCTCTCTTAGCTCATGCCCAGCCAGGCGCAGCGTCACCAGGTAAGCCACGACGGGTCGGGCATACACCAGTCGCCACCTCACTGGACACCGGCCCGCTTGAAAGCCTCGGTAACTTCATCGTCGGTCACGAAGTCGCCTTGCTGCTTGGCATGGTCGCCGGCCAGTTGGCGTTCCAGCATGGCAATCTGGTTGTTCATGCGGTCGAATTCTGCGACCGATAGCACAACCGCCGCCGCTCGCCCAGCCTGCGACAGAATGACCGGCCCCTTAGCCGCCTTGTCGATTACGGCTTGGTACTTGCGCTGCAACTGTGTGACCGGCTCCACCTGCGTTATCATCATGTACTAATTCTCCCTTCTTAACAGTGGTTACATTGTTTGATACGTCTAGTATACATTGAAATCTGCATAATGTCAATCCCCCAAAATCAGCGAGTTTTCACAGGTGGCGCACACCTGTAGCGCTGCGCAACGAGTTTTTGCTCAAACCTTACATTGCTTTATAATCATAAAATTCGTTGAAAATTCGTCAATTTAATGATTGACAATCATATAATAACGTGCTATCCTTGACTTATCGTCATAAAGTTTCGATTTAGTCATGAAAGGATAGTGTGTTATGCGTACTCTGCTGTTTGATGTGGTCGGCAAAGCGCCGTTTGCCTTGAAGCTTATCGGCATTGCCTTGCTGGTCATCGTCGGCTTTGTCGCCGTCTTCGGTGGCATCGCTGCCCTGGGGAGCCTGCTGTCGGCGGCGCTGGCGCTGTCGGTCAAGTTTGTTGGTGTGGTGGCCGGTGTGGCGTCGCCGTTGGCGCTGATGCGGGTGCTGTGATGACGGAAGCGGAGAAGCTTGAACAATTGTGGGTAGAACTGCAAGCGGCCATCAAGGCGCACCGGGATGCGCTCATTGCCAGAGACTTGGCCGAGTGGCGCTACAGTCGCCAGCGTCGGCTTGTGGTTGAAATGCAGGAAGAAGAGCGGCGGCGCTCTCTTGGCGCCGCTATCATGCCGCAGCCGGCGCTGAATCGTGAGCCTGACGGTGATGTGCTGTGGGCATAGTTTAGTGTTGTATCCGACGCCCGCAATTAGCGGCGTTGGTAAATGTTTAGCCTGGATCTTGCCACATCCAAAAACTGGCAAAGGATAAAGAGCATGTTTAAGAAAATGGTTGCCCCTCAGTTTCCCCCTCGTCAGTGGGCGATTTATGGCGGCGCTGGTTCTGGCAAGTCACACTTTGCCAGCCAGATGAAAGGGCCGGCGTTGGTCGTGGACGCCGACGCCCGCTTCACCGAGCAACTGCGCAACGCTGTGGGCGAAATTTATCAGTTGTCAGACAACCACATGGACAACGCCGATCCTAACCGCATTGTGGAGTTGCTGAAAGCCAACCTGCCCGGTTCCGGCGTGCGCACCATCGTCATTGACAGCTTGACCGCCATCATGCGCCCGATCATCAACCAGGGCTTGGTCGATGCGGAAACGGCCAAGAACAAAATGAGCGTGTGGCGTGACAAGGCGCTGGCAATGTCACGGATGCAGGACGCTGTGTCGTCTTCTGGCTGTGACAGCCTGTGGATTTGGCATACCCACACCAGCATGAACGGGCAAGCCAAAGAAGTGCAGCGCGCCAGCATTCCCGCCACGGAGATTGAGCGCTTGCGCCGCAGCCTGAACGCCATCCTGCGCATTGACGTGGCCGACAACGGCCAGCGCTCCATCACCATTGAATGGGCGCGCAACGGCAAGAGCGGCATTCGCCTTGTGGATGAACTTGGCGGGTGGCGGGGTGTACCGGAGCGCATTGAAGCCGCCATGTACGCTGATGGCGTGAAAGAAAGCGAAGGCGTACCTGCGTCATTCGCCAACCCCACGATGGCAATCGCTTGGGGGCATGAGCAGGGCTGCTTCCGCGATATGCGTCATAGCCAGCACGCCTATGAAAAGTGCAAGCGCAACGCCCAACCACAGACAGCGGCAGAGATGCGCAATGCCTGGGTGGCCGACGTGCAAGAGCGGGTAGCCGCTAAAGCCGCTGGTGAGCCGGTGGACGACGCCGAGCCGGAAGCGGTGGCCGCATGAGCAAGCCCATGTCTTGCAACATTTGCAAGGAGATCATTGATCCCGAAGAGGACTATCACTTAGGGGCGATTGATGAGTTCTACCATGCAGAATGTTGCCCGGAATGCCTGGAAGCAGACGGCGCTGATGTGCCGTGGCGTGAATATGTGGCGAACGAGTATGCCGCAGAAGCGGCGGAAAAAGTAGGAGTGTAAATGTATCAACAAATCATTTTGATCGGGAATCTCGGTAACGATCCAGAGCTGCGCTACACCGCCAGCAATGTGCCTGTCGCTAGCTTTAGCCTGGCTGTCAACCGCAGTTGGACAGGGCAGGACGGCGAACGCAAGGACAAGGTGACATGGTTCCGAGTTTCGACTTGGAACAAGCAGGCCGAAACGGTAAACGAGTATTTGCGCAAGGGTAGCAAGGTTATGGTAATCGGTGAAGTCGAGGAAGCACGGGTCTTCACCGACCGAGACGGCAACCCACGGGGCAGCCTGGAAGTCAAGGCGCAAAACGTGCGCTTCATGGACAGCAAGAGCGAAGGCGGCGAAGGCCAGCCACGAAAGGGGAATGCAGCGCCGGCCAGTCAGTCGGAAGTTGATGACGAAGCGATCCCATTTTAGGAGGAAACATGCGAGTTGAATCAGTCCGTTATGAAAAGCTTGTCAATCTTGGCAACTACCAGAATCAGAAAGTTGGCGTCACCGTGGTTTTGGAGCCGGACGAATCGCCGTCCGAGGCGTTGCGTCGAGCAAAGGCTTTCGTCGAGAAGAGTCTGGCGCCGGAAGTCAGCGAATACGATATTCATATCTCTCGAAAAATCGTTGAGAATCCCGACGACTATCCTCCGAAGCAACTCAGAGAAGCGCAAAAGTTGCTGGAACGTGTTGAAGCGGGCGACGAAATTCCCTTCTGATCCTGAGCCGTAACCAGTCCCAAAGAGTGCCCAAATTTGGGCGCTCTTTCTACCTAGCGCCACATTGCCACCTACTTTGACGCCAGCGCTTGCGAGAGCGAGGCTTATCTATGCAACATCCACTATTACATAAAGCGATTTGGCTGTACTGGGAAAATGGCCTCTCACTGGTTCCCATCAACACCAAAACCAAGCGCCCTGCCGGTTGGCTACTGCCCCAGGCACGCAATGCGCAGGGCGAACCGCTGTTCTACAAAAAGGCCGCTGACGGCAGTCTGCTTGTCACTACCGACCGCACCGACTCACCCAAAGGAACCTGGGAACCGTTTCAGCAGGAGCGACCGACCGAAGAGATGATCCGCTACTGGCTCAACCATAACATTGCAGCCGTGGCCGTGGTTGGTGGCGCTGTCTCTGGTGGCGTCGAAGTCATTGACTTTGATGTTGATGGCTACTATGACGCATGGGCCAATCTAACCGGTGGCGACAGCGGCCTATTGCCCATGCAACGCACGGGCGGCGGCGGCATTCAACTGGCTTGGCGTTGCGGGTTGCCGCAGCCTAATCAGAAGTTAGCATGGCATCCTGACGAAACTATGCACAGTGGCCGGCGCATTGCCATCGAAACCCGTGGCGTCAATGGCTACGCTTTGTTACCGCCGTCGCTTCATCCTTCTGGGCGCTACTACGAACTGTTACGAGGCCGCTTCTCGCAAATTCCCTACATCGAACAGGATCACCGTGATTTCTTGTTGACGTGCGCCCGCTCCCTCTGCCAAGCGCCCAAGACACGCCAGGAGTTACAGGCGGAGCAGCGCACGCCCCGCCATTACCCCAAGCGGGAATTAACCGGCGACAGCGTGATCGACGCCTTCAATGAGCATTACAGCCTAGAGGCAGTGTTGCAGAAGTACAACTACACCCGTGTGGGCAATGGCCGCTACAGCCGACCAGGGAAAGAGGACAGCGCCGGGGTTGTCATTTTCGACAATGGCAAAAGCTACCACATGAGCAGCAACGATCCCCTGGACAGTGACAGCCAGGGCAAGCATCAACCACGCAGCCCGTTCGACTTCTACGCCATGTTTGAGTACAACGGCGACTACAGAGCGGCAGTCAAAGCAGCAGCAGCGTTGCTGGGGATGGGCCGCAAGTATCCTAGAGTTTTCAAGGCGCAACTATGAATGCACAAGCTGTGATCCAGGCTATTCGTGAGATAGCCGCCGACCCTGATTTACAACTAGCGGAGAAGCGCACGCAGATCCGTGATCTTGGCGCTTATGTCGCTGCCCTGTCGCCACTCGACCAAATGCAGGTACGTGACACCCTGACCGCCTACGGCTGGACAAAGGGCGATGCCAAGGAATATGTAACCGCTTGCGTCAAGAGCTTGAGCGGAAAGAAGGTGCAGCCGGTCGAGGTGGAGTTGCCCGAATCTTGGCCGTATGACGTAGATGAGGGTCGGCTTTGCCTGCTCTCCAAGAAAACGGATGAGGACGGCTCTGTCGAAATCAAGGCAACGCCGATCTGCGACTTCACCGCCACGATCACCGAAGAAGGGACAACCGAGGACGGCGCTAAGGTGTACACCATCGCCGGTTGCGCCGTGCGCTCCGGGCCGTTCACCTGTGACATTGAAGCCGAGTTATTTGGTGATGACCGCAAATTGCGCGCCCTGCTGGAAGCCGCTGCTGGCGCTAAAGACCCTGTGCGCGCCGGGATGCAAAAGCACCTGGGGCCAGCCATCAAGTTGATGACCAATGGCGACCTACGGCAAACCAGGCGCTACACACGCACCGGTTGGCAGGATGGGAAATTTCTCATTCCTGGCCGTGAGCCTGATGGCGTATCCGTGCGCCTGAATCGCAAGCTGCCCTACTACATCTATGCCGATAGGGACATCATGCAGGGGTTAGAATCGCTTGACGCCGCAGTCAACTTTGTAGGGCCAGAAGTTGGCACGCTTGTTGTGGCGCATCTGCTGCTAGCGCCGTTGGCGAATCTGGTCGGCTGGCGCAATGAGCGTTGCGGCCTGTTCATCGCTGGGCGCACCGGCACGCAAAAGAGTTCGGTTGCGCAGGTTCTCATGTGTCTGTACGGGCCTGATTTCATCCTTGACGAAAATCTCATCAAGTGGGGCGAAGGCGCAACCCGCAACGCCGTCATGAGCTACGCCACGAACACAAGCGATATGCCGCTACTGGTGGACAACTACAAGCCGACTACAGGCAGCGGCGGCCATGACTTCACCAACCTTGTGCATAACTTGATGGAAGGTGGCGAAAAAGATCGGCTGAACCGAGCCGCTCAACTGCGGGAAACCAAGCCGGTGTACTGCTGGCCGGTGTTTACCGGGGAGGATGTGCCGGATAAAGACCCGGCCAGCATTGCCCGTGTGCTTGTCGCCAACTTCCTGAAGGGGCGCGACCTGGCGCTGCTCACCATTGCGCAAAGCAAGGCGGGCCATCTGTGCGCCGTGGGTAACGCTTGGCTGTCCTGGCTGGAATCCGAAGAGGGGCAAAGGATAGCGCTGGAAGTGGCCGCCGACTTTGACCAGGCACGTAACGACTGGTACGCCAAGATCAAGGCGCATAGCCCCAACACTGTCAACCCGATGCGAGTTGCCACCAACTTGGCGCTGAATGAACTGCTCTGGCTCGTGCTGATGCAGCATCCAACGCTGGGCGAATGGGCAGCAAAATACATGGACGCTCATTTGCGGGGTTTGATCTCCACCGTCGAAACCATGACCAACCTGACGGCGCAATCCCTAGAGGCCAATCGCTTTGTCGATGCGCTGCGGGAAACGCTGGGCAGTGGGCGCGCCCTGGTCATCAAGGAAAAAGCCGTTTCGCCCGAACAGCTAGTCGATCCCCGTGACCGTGACCGCTTTGTGGGATGGAGCGACGGCGGGAAGGGCATCTATCTGCTGCCTGACGTGACAATGGCGCTCCTACAGCGCACTGTAGGGCTTGACCTGGGCGGCCTATCCAAAAACACGCTGTATGCGCAACTGGATGAGCTTGGGTTGATTGCGTCAAAGTCGCCTGACGGGAAAACAACCAAGGTCGTCTGGGCTGGTGGCGGCTCCCAACGAGTGATTCATCTAGGAGATATATCATTAAGTGAGTAATGGTGTCATTACACCTTTAAAAAAAGTGTAATGAAAAGTGTAATGAATTATTACACTGGTAGAATGCCAATTATTACACTCTTACACTTCTTACACCATGATCCTCGCACATGAGACGTTAAAAAATAAATATATATCGACAATGGATATAGATGAGCGTAGATGCCCCCAATTTGAATTAGTTTGTATATGTTTATTTTCGGCCTAAAAAATACTGTGGTGCCTTTAAAAAAAAAGTGTAATGAGTGTAATGGCGATTTTTTCCAGTGTAAATTGGTCAAAAATTCATTACACCCAAAGTGTAATGAAGGGTGTAATGAACGCCAAAATGGGTGTAATGCGTTTCGGATAGTAATAGGCAAAGTGATTTTTGTGGACACAAGAAAGGGTTTGGGACGATGGGCAGCAGAAAAACATTTGTCGTTAATGGCGAGACGTTCGCCACCAAGAAGGCGCTACAGGATCGTGTGCGGTCTATCTTATGGTCATACAAGGACGGCGACATGGTGAACATGTTCGATGCGCCGTTTCTATTCGATTTGTTCAAGATGCACCCAAGCGCTGAACAGAAGATTGGGTGCGGCATTGCCCATGCCGAATTACGTGTTGTTAGTCCTCTAGGCAACCTGAGCTATGCCAAGCGTGCGGCGAGCCATGCGGTGCAACCATGACCCACGCCACCATCACCCTGCATGGCCGTCATTGCGCCGTGACCATGCAGGGCTATGACCTGGCGCATAAGGAGGCGGTGAAGGCGCTCCCCGGCGCTGAGTACGTTGGCGGCGCTTGGGCTGTCTCTGTGCTGCACCTGCCGACGCTCAAAGCCATCTTCGACAGTATGACCGTGGAACCGGCGGTCGTAGTCGCCTACCACGAAGCGCTGCGCAGGATGCTGGATGATCTGCTACCCAGCGCACACCGCAAGGGCGCATTAGGCCAGCACATTGCCGAACTGATGAGCCTGCACGCCAACGGGATAGCGGCGATTAAGGCGAAAGGTTACACGCCGCCGACCCACAAGCACGTAGAAGCGCCCAGAACGACGGAAAACGATTTTTCGACCTACGACACCACAACACAGCCTACAACGCAAAATAGGCCGGTTTCTGTGCCTCAGGCGGAAGACCCAGCGTTGGCAATCTGGCTCACTGGCGCAAAGAACGCCCACAAGAACGCTGAAAAGAAAAAGCAAATGGTGGCAGCGAAGAAGCGCAAACGGAAGGAAGTAGCCGCATGATGAACGCAAAAGAAGCCATTGCCAAAGCGCAGGCGCTTGGCGTAACGCTCACCGTCCGTGACGGCATGATCTACCCATCCGGCGCAACATCGCCGGAAGCGAGGGCGCTGCTGTGGGGGATGCGCCCGCTCAAGCAAGCCATCATTGACGAAGTGGAGCGCCGAGAGACGCAAGCGCTTATCGACGCCGCAACGCAGCAGCACGACGCTGCATTGTCACCAGAACCCGCTACAAGCGACCTGACGCACTTTGTGGGCGCAATCGTCCGCAGTGACACCCTGAACGTGCTACAGGGGCGCTGTGTGGCGCTAGGATGGACGCTGCACACGTTGCCCGCCGATGACAAATGGTACATCACCGGCATGAGCGCCAAACGTGAAATGGGCAAGATTATTGCAGGCGGCAAACCAGAAGAAGGCCACTACCACTACGCCATCAAGCCGTGGACGCCGCTCTACCACCGTGCGGCAGACAGCAAGGCGTACAAGCAATGGCTGTGGCCGAAGATGCAGGATGACACCGGCGACGCTGATGTGCTGGCAGCGCTCTACACCATCATCAACGGCGCTTGGGTTGGCTGCGATGTGTACGTGGATGGCCCTAACGCCGATGTGGTGATGGCGGCGGCGGCCTACTTGCTGAATCAGTATCGTGACAAGACGTTGCCCATTTGGGGCGGGGTGAGGAAGGCAGAGGGATCGTGAATAAACCAAGATTGCTTGATCTGTTCTGCAAGGCTGGTGGATGCACGAAGGGCTATCAGCTTGCAGGCTTTCACGTCGTCGGTGTGGACATTGACCCACAGCCCCGTTACTGCGGTGATGAGTTCGTGCAGGCTGATGCTTTGGAATATGTCACCGCCAACGGCCACAAGTTTGATGCTATCAGCGCAAGCCCACCTTGTCAGGCATACAGCGAAGCAACGCCGATGGCGCATCGGGCGAATCATCCCGATCTGATTGCGCCAACAAGAGAAGCATTACAGGACATCGGAAAACCGTATGTCATTGAAAACGTGGAAAACGCCCGCCATGCGTTAATAAATCCGTTCTTGCTTTGTGGCTCTATGTTCGGTTTGCATTTCTATCGTCATCGCTACTTCGAGCTTTCCCCGTCCCTGTTGATCCTGTTGCCGCCGTGCAATCATCGCCGTGGGCCAGTGCAAGCCGTGATAGATGGAAGCGTGCGCATGGTGCAAACACCGGTTCTTTGCACCGGTGGCGGTGACGGGAAAAAGAGCAACCGTAAAACGCATAGGCCACGGCAGCCAGTTGACGAAATACGATGGGCAATGGATATACCCTGGATGACACAACAGGAGTTAAGCAACGCCATCCCGCCCGCCTACACTGAGTTTATAGGCCATCGCCTTATGAGCATGATTGAGTGAATCAAGGTGAATTACTAGAGCGAGGAGGATCTGTAAAATGATGCGCTTTATCTTCGTACAGCACAACGGTACGCTGGCCTGTACGTATAGCACGCCTATTCATGGCTGCCCTGCGCTGAACTGCGTTTTCTTTCCGATTGTGAGAGGGTGAAAGGGAAACAAGCATGACGATAATTTTACCGATGCCGGTAAGCGCCAACCGCTACTGGCGAACCTTCCGTGGGCGCACGGTTGTCAGCGCCGAAGCGAAGGCGTACAAAGAGCAAGTGGCCTGGATAGCAAAGGCCGCTGGCGTTGAAAAGTTGGACGGTGACATCGCTGTCACTGTGCGAGTGTATCGCCCGGCCAAACGTGGCGACCTTGACAACTCGCTCAAGGTGAGCCTGGACAGTCTGAACGGTATCGCCTACACCGACGACAGCCAGATCGTGCGCATTGTAGCCGAACGCTACGACGACAAGCGCAACCCGCGGGTAGAGGTGGAAGTGACAGCGGCTTAGACGGATAGCCCGTAAACCCCAGTCCCTTTAGGGCTGGGATATAAGTTGCGCAATTTCGTAAGGTCTGACGCTGTTTCTGCCCGTTTTTCTATGATTATTGGTCAAATTAATGATTGACAATCATAAAAAACCGTGCTAAACTATGATTAACCGGCAAATGAGCCGGAAAATAGACGAAAGGGGAAATGATTATGAAATACTATGTGGTGGCTGGTGGTTATAGCGATGGCGTGTATTTCGGTGATGAGCGAATCTTATCCGCCAGCGCTATTGAGAGTGCCGGTTACAACTGGTGGTCTTTCATCGGCGCAACTGATGCGAATGTCGAGAAGTGGACTAAGGCGATCCTGCGCCGCCTGGGCGAGTAAAAAAAGTAGCGCTAGGCAGTGCTGTGAACACTGCCTAGCGCCGTTGGGAGAAGAAAGGAACAGTCATTATGTTAGCACAGAATCCCGGCCATTGCAACCACTGGCCTTCACAGTTCTATGCGGGGCAGGCGGCATTCAAGCGTGGCGAATTGCCGCAACAGGACTGGCCGCAGACAAAGCGGGACGGCTGGAATTACGCCGGCGAAGCGGCTTTTCTCAGCGCAATGGCCGACGAAGCGGAGAGCAAGCGCCAGCGCAGATCAACGGCGGAATACATGCCGCTAGGCAATGCGCTTTCTTTCGCACTCAGCGAAATGCCGCAGATCGAAAGGCTAGAATCGACAGCCGTTATTGCAAAGCTGTCGGATGAGCCGGGGTATAGCGAGAGCCTGACGCCGTTTTTGTATTAGCCGGTGCAGGGGCATTGTAATGAGCAATGCCCCACGAAGGAAAAGGCATTATGAGCAAGACGAAAATTTATTACTGTGTTGAGGCAAAGTTCAATGAGCGCAAGGGATGGCAGCGCAATTTTCAGGAGCATGAATCACTAGATCGTGCGAAATCTATGGCTCGCCACTTCTTTAAAATGGCGGAGGTACGAATCATTCGTATTGAGATCATCGAAACGGAATGCGCCCTATGACACTCTCTTACGACGATTATGTCGCCAACAAAATCATCGAAGCTAAACCCGTTGGCTTTGAAGTTGGCGCACTGAACCCGCAGCTATTCCCCTATCAGGCTGACATCGTGCGCTGGGCATTGCGCCGTGGCCGTGCGGCACTATTCGAGTATCCCGGCCTGGGCAAGTCGATCCAGGAATGGGAATTTGCCCGCCACGTTTGCGCCCACACCGATATGCCGACGATCCTCTTTGCGCCGCTGTCTGTGGCCGAACAAATGGCGATGGAAGGCCCAGACTTCGGCTATGACATCAACATCTGCAAGACTCGTGCCGACGTGCGCAGCGGCATCAACGTAGCTAACTATGAGCGTCTGCACCACTTCTCGCCAGAAGACTTCGGCGGAATTATCCTAGACGAATCGAGCATACTCAAGGCTGCTTCATTTGGCGCAACAGCGAAGGCGATCAATGATTTCGCTTCTACCATCCCCTTTCGCCTTGCTGGTAGCGCTACCCCAGCGCCAAACAATCAGCAGGAGATTCTGTATCACGCTGAAGTGCTAGGCATAATGCGTGAAAAAGAAGCGCTGGCACTATTTTTTATTCAGGACGGCAATACATCCAATCAGTATCGGCTGAAGATGAATGCGGTAGATCATTACTATAAGTGGTTGGCATCCTGGGCAGTGGCAATCCGCAAGCCGTCTGATCTTGGTTACAGCGACGAAGGCTTTATCCGCCCGCCCGTCAACTGGCAACAAATCACCATCGACATTGCTGATCCGCTCGATACCGGCATGTTGGTGCAGGTTGAAGCGCTGGGACTCAACGAGCAGCGCAAGGCACGCAATGCCACGTTAGAGCAGCGAGTGAAAGCCACGGCTGATTTAGTCAATGCCAACAACGAACAGTGGCTAGTGTGGTGCGAACTCAACGACGAAAGCGCCGCACTCGCTAAGGCCATCCCCGATGCTGTGGAGGTAACAGGCAGCGACAGCGAAGCGCACAAGATTGACGCTATGGTTGGCTTTAAGTCAGGCAAGTATCGGGTAGTTGTCAGCAAAGCGTCAATGTGGGGCTTTGGCCTGAACTTCCAACAGTCTTGGAACATGGTTTTTTGCGGCCTGGGCAACTCGTTTGAGCAGTATTTCCAGGCCAGCAAGCGCCAGGATCGTTTCGGGCAACAACACACGGTTAACATTTGGGTTGTCGTCTCTACCGCTGACGGCGCTGTTGTGCAGAACATCAAGCGCAAGGAGCGGGAGCAAGACGCCATGTACGACGAACTCATTAAGCACATGGCCGTTCACATGGATTTAGGCGCAAGCAAGCGTGACGAAATGGATCTACCCGCCAACATGCCATTGCAAGCGCCGTCGTGGTTGGCGCCAACGTCAAGCGCCCCGATTCATGCGCCGCCGTGGATTGACTTTGACAGCGTTCCTTTTCAGTGGGCAGAAGCGCCAGAGGTGACAATCGGCGCTGCGGTTGGTGATGTGTTGCAAGAGTGCCCTCGTTGGTTGGAGAGTGTAGCATGATCCGTGACGGCTATGATGATGTCAACGGCGTTATCGTCGGCGGTGATTATGTCGGCTGGTGTGTTGCCTACGATGAGCGTCCACAGTCTGATAAGCAGTACGCCGACAACGCAGAGCAAGCCATAGCGCAGGGAACGGCGCTGATCGCAGAGTTGAAAGCAAAGTATTGCGGCCATCCGTGCTATTTGTACCCAGACGCAACCAAGTGGACTGTCCGCATTTATGGAGAGTAAGTCATGAGAGAAATTCAGTTGACACCGGAAGGCAAAGCGCTACAAGAAGCACTACGGCAATGGGATGAAGCCAACCCGTTGACCGAAGAAGAAATTCTAAAGCAACAAAGATTCGCCGCCCAAAGCAAGTGGGCGCAGGAAAGTCTAAATAAGTATCCATCCAAAGTTATTGACCAGAAGATCACCGACAGCTATGCAGCCTATCACGGCGATTGCGTACACGTTCTCAGAGGCTTACCGGATAACTCTATCCATTGCAGTATCTTTTCTCCTCCGTTTCCCCTGATGTACACGTATTCAAACAGCAAGTACGATATGGGCAACGTGACTAGCATTGCCGAGATGCTGGAACAGTGTCGCTACATGATGGAAGAGCTATTTCGCTGCATGGTTCCCGGTCGCAGCGTGTTCGTTCATCTCACCCAAGGCGTTGCGCAGAAGTTGCGTGATGGCTACATCGGCATCAAGGACTTGAGAGGCCCGGCCATCAAGATGGCCGAAGAGTGCGGATTCAACTTCTATGGTGAGATCACTATAGACAAGAACGCGCAGGTGAAATCAATTCGCACCCGTGACGTTGGCCTGGCGTTCAAGAGCCTTGTCAGCGACAGCGCCCAGATGCACAGCGCCCTGAGTGACTTCGTGCTGCACTTCCGCAAGCCAGGGGAAAACCCCGTCCCGGTCAAGGCTGGCGGCGCATCCAAGAAGTACCCCGAAGCGAAGGGATGGATCACCCCGGAGCAGTGGATCTTGTGGGCGCGCCCTGTCTGGTACGGCCAGGACTATCTTCCTGGCACGTCCAACAACGGCGCAAAAAGCGGCATTCCCTGCCCAAAGGGATACGGCATCCAAGAAACTGACACGCTGTCCACCATCACCGCCAAGGACGTGCAGGACGAAAAGCATCTTTGCGCTCTGCAATTGCCGGTGATTGAGCGGCTTGTTCTCCTCCACACCAACCCCGGCGAGATCGTGCATGATCCCTTTGGCGGGATCGGCTCTACCGGCTATGTAGCGCTCAAGCATCGCCGCAAGGCTGTGCTGAGTGAACTCAAGGCCAGCTACTATAAGCAACTGGTGAAGAATTTAGACATGGCGTTGGCAGAGCGCAATGCGCTCACCCTGTTTGAGTTAGATGAGGCGGCATAACATGATCCAACTTAACGAAACATTCGCAATCAAGCCTGTGGCGGCGATGAAGAACGTCACCGGCGAAAAGCTCGGCTATCAGTTAAAGCTTTTCAACACGTCCGGCCAGACAGTCTTCGTGAACAAATATCAGTTCGGCCCCGGCATTGCCGACGCAGCGCTGCAAGGAGATCGCATCTTCCCCACGGCGGACGCAGCGTTGGCAGCCTGGGAGACGCAGCCGCACAGTGTAACAGCCAACGCCATCACGGCGTAGAGAGGAGGCAATGAGCGCTGACATTTACATGCCAAGCGCCGCAGATTTCAACGCACTCATTCTTGGTATTTCTTACATTTTGTACGATGGGCTTTGGCTGCCAGCCAGAGCCACCTATGACGCTTATCGTGACCGCCACTGGCCGACCGCCAAAACATTGCTGCTCCACCTCGACTACACCACAGACGCAACCGGCTGGCGTGAATTTATGACTGACACCGTAGGCGGCGACGTGATCGACCGTACCACTGCCCGCATCATCGCCATTGACCGGCGACGCTTGCCGCCTACGGCCCCCGGCCCCGGCTGGGGTGATGAGTTGGCGCTGACCCTGGATTACGAATGGCCCTGGAACGGCCACAGGGAGCGCCGGGACGCAATAGAGCGAGGTTGGATATGAGCAGTATGAAGTGTGCATGTGGAATGGAGTTTGGCCCCAGTGGCAAATATGCGTTTGGCTACCACCGCCAAGAATGCCCCGCCTTCTGGCAGAGCATCAAGGCAGAGATGGAGAACATCAGCCGCAAGCTACGAGGCAAGCCAACGCCAGTGTCAAGCCGGGAGTGGGAGATGCACCGTAGCCGTGAGCTACCACACGCCAAAAGCCTCATTGACTGGCTGGGTGCTTGGTCAGCCGTGCAAAGCAAGGTGGGATTAGGCGTATCCACTTCCGGCCCCAAAGCAACCGCAGCGCCCGCCGTCACGCCGCCCCTGGATGACTTCATTGAAATGGTGCTAGACCTATCCGATCAATACTACGGCAACGGCCTAGTCATTGGTTGTAACCTATACGACGACATTCGCCCCGCTGGATGGCCGATGCACCGCACAATGCTAAAGATGCACGGCTATGCGCTCAACGCTGACGGCTGGAACGCCTTCATCTTCCACGAAACTGGCCTGTACGTCGCTACAAAGTCAGAGGTGACGCAGCACGCTTATGAGCAAAAAGAAGTGCGGCAAGCCAGAGCCGTGCAGGGCTTTGACTATCGCCAGCCGCCCACGACGGAACGAATGCAGGCGCTCCTAAGCAGGAGTGGCCTGCTAGTGTGTGAAGACACGTACCAGCGCACCGGGCGCATGGTATTGAGGTGAAAGGAGAGATCGTGGATATTGACAACAATCGTAACGAATGGATCGCTGCAAGCGGAGGCGAGGAATGGACTTAATCAACAAGCCATCACATTACCTACACCCCATCATACCGGGACTGGAAGCCCGCCACGTTATCGAAAACTATCCCTACCACATCGCAACGGCGCTGTCGTACCTATGGCGCTGTGGACGCAAGCAGGGCAGCAAGGCAAGCGATGATCTGCAAAAGGCGCGCCAGCATATCAAATTTGAGATTGAGCGTACAAAGCGCCATCATGCGGTGTTCGATTATCGCTTTGCCCCCTGGCCTGACAATGCGCCCGGCCCTTATGTTATTGCGTCCGCCTTTTCCGGCAACATCGCCAGCGCCATGTATGCGCTGATGGTTGCAGACAGCCTGAGGAGTCTGGAATTAGCAATTTGCTACATAGAGGGAGAGATCATTGAACAGTAAACGCATCTACGCCATCGCCAAAGAGCGCAACCCCGGCGCTGTCGTGTTCGTGAAGGTGCCAAGCGGCTGGTACACCTTCGACCGGGACATCGACGCCTTGATCAAAGCCTACCCTAGCGCCGTGGTTGCCGCCAACTTCGCCCACATCAAGGGTAGCGAACGCCCCGAAGTGGTGACAGCGCTGCGCAAGGCCGGCAAGCGCTGCATCTGGGCAGACGGGGAGCAGCGTCCACGGCGCTGGGTGGATAGACTGGCGCATGGTTAGGAGAAAAGGTCAGTGTAATCTAAACATGTAACAGAAAGGAGAGTGGGGCATTTTGGGGGATTATCCCTCCCCATGCCTAAAGGCAGGGGTATCTCATCCCCCAAGCCCCCATTTCGATGAGTAGAATTTACTTTCACACGCCAACCAGCACCGCAGAAGTTCGAGGTAACGAGCGCGCCCACTTTGGCGTCTTCTGCAGCAATCTGGCGTGGTTCATTCTCAAGCCCTACGCCGAATTGCCCAGCCCGCCGCTGGCGTGCATCTTCCCATCTGGGCATTACGTGCATCACTCATCTAATTTTGCCGAATCGGCTCGAATCGCCTTCTCCGTTGGCACAGAGAGGCTGACCCTTGGCGAAAGACAAATTGATCCGTTTGTTTTGTCACTGAATACAGCCCTTTCGTTGGGCAATGATACTGTAAGGTTGGCTGCTCGTATTCATGGACAGTGCGAGATTCACTGTTGGGCAAGTGGGCAAAATCGTAAATGGCTAGCCGGGATTGTGCGGCAAGGGGTAGCAAGCTGCTTCTATCGTTCCGGCATGGGATGGGATAGCGTTATTGAACTGTTAGAGTCAGATAGCGCTGCCCCTGTTGTTCTGAGTTACAGCGTGTGCGACGGTTTTCCTAACAAATATGTATCAGCGTGGACGCCACCGACTGACGAAGATGGTGAACCAGACTATGACGCATGGTACGACTTGCCGACCAGTGAACAGTGGAGACTTGCCTTTGATGGGCTTGCCGCATCGGGCGTTGGCTTGGAATTATCACCCGCCGGCTGGACAGACTATTACTTCGGCGACGGCTACACGGCGATGAACTTAGCTGATGATTTGATGAAATAGTATCGACCGCATAGAGCGCCCAAAAAACAGGGTAGACGCAATGTCTACCCTGTTTTTTTTATTCTCGGCACGTCGCAATCATGATTGACCAGTAGTGCGTAAACCGTGACCCCGGCACGCTCACCAGCGCCACACCCACATGCCGCTGCTCACGAAAGAAGGCATTGCGCCCCAGCAAGTGATCAGCGTGCTTCTCACTGCCCAGCAAGGCCCGCAGCGCCACGGCAGGATCATCCGTGCCGGCCACCAGGCTCTCCACGCTGTTAGCGCCGCCGTAGCCGTGGTTGCACCCCGCTTCTCGTGCGTACTGGTTGGCGCACTTGCCCGACAAATCGCAGTGTGACCAGTTGCCGTCCTGCGCCAGTTGAGCAGCGTGTCGCCGTGCGGCTTCTGCCAGCGCAGGATGCCATGTCATGGCGCTGCGCTGCTGTCCTGGCGCATCCCTAAGCAGCGTGTGGAAGCGTTGCCCAGCGTCGCCGCCGCCAAAAGCGATGGGCAGATACAGGGCAATGCCTAGCCACACCACCACAAATAGGCGATAGGCAGCAACCAGAACAGGAGAACGACGATGATCATGATCCATTGTTGTATTTTGTCCTCAAGCGTTGCCGCCGACTCTTCTACGCCGATTCGCTGCTCTGCTCCTTCTTCGTCGTACATTGCTCCTTCCAGTGTTGCATCGCCTTGATGCCGCCAAGCAACTGCATCGCCACGTCATGCGCCGCTTGGAGCGCTGCTTCCAACTGCGCAATTTGCGCCTGCACCGCCTCCAAGTCCTTTTGGTACTGCTCGATAATTTGATCCATGCGTCTCCTATAGCATTGTTAATGTAATTTGAGCGTTGTCATGCACGCACAACGGAATCGCGCTGACCCCGACCGCCACAGATTGAGCCGATCCATTAAGTTGCGTGAGTGTCAGCGTAATGCACCGGTTAGTTGTATCTGCCGCCGCCGTTAGCGCGATTGAACTTTGCCCAAACATCGCCTTTGCATGTTCGGTAACTGTTGCTTGGCTGAAAGCGTGCGCCACAGTATACGATATGGATGACGTAGTTGTGGCGGATTGCATTGTCAGACTCACCAGATAGCTCGCCGCCAGTGCGCTCCCGCCGCCGATGGTAAGCCGACAAAGTGCCGTTGCCGCATTGTGGGCAACACTGGACTTTGTGCCAGTTAAGCCAGTTGTAGATGATACAGAGAGCGTGCCAGCAAAGGATGCGGACGGCGCCGATACATTAACGTTGAACGCTGCTGCCGCTCCGCTCAGTTGGAAATCCGGCGTTGCACTATTGCTCTGGTACAGGCGGATTGCCCCGGCGCTGTACATGCGCAGAATGTTGTTTACGTCGTCGAGAATGGCCTCGACCCGTGGCGCGCCGGCTGACCCGCCGCCGAAGATCATGTCGGAGCGGTCAGCGCCCATCACCGCCTGCACCTGCCCACTGTCTACTCTGGCGTACAGGTCTACGCCGCTGACGCCGCTGTAGGCGTAGCCGGTGAGTTGGCCGATGAGCGCACCGGCGTCCGTGCGCAAGCTCAACCCACGGGCAGCACTGTAGGCCGGACGGCTGTTGCTGCTCTGCGTGTAGATGATAGCGCCGGTAGAGTCCAGCCGCACCGCACCGCCGCCCGCCAGCAGGTAGCCACCGCCTGACACCGCCGACGCCTGATCAATCGTCACTGCCCCACGAATGCCCAGCGTTGCCCCGTCCCAGGTAAGGCGCTTGTCGGCATCGCTTGCCCCGATCCACACGTTGATACCGGCGCTGTCAATGTTGACCTTCTGCACACCGCCGCTGTATAGCTCTAGCGGGATGTTGTTGAGCTTTGCGCCCAAGTTGGAAATGCGCAAATATTGATTGCTGACGGTGACGCCATCGCCAGCGAAAAAGCCAAACTCATTGCCCGCCCCGAAGATGCCCTTGAGGTTGCCGTCCTGCGTGCGCACGACAGCGCCGGTTGCCGGGTGGCCCGTCCAGCTTACCACACGGCTGTACGGCGAATTGCCGCCATAGATGCCGTCGATAGCGGTAATCTCATGCCAGCCGTTACCGCTCTTGCCATAGTCCAGCACGAAGGCGTCAGCGGCAACCACAGTGCCGATGGGCATAAAACCGGAGGCCAGGTCTAGGTTTGGCGTCAAGCCAGTGATATTGACCGTAACGCTAATGGTTCGCGATGTGCCGCCGGTTAGCGCTGCCGACACATCGCCAAACGGGATGCCCGCATAACCGCCAGTCAACACGTCGAATGCCGCTAACGTGTTGCTGCTGGCCGTGTCGGTGTAAATGTCGCTCCATCCCTCCGGTTTGATGATCGGGTTGCGGTTGGCTCTAACCGCTACAAAACCGACATAGCGGTCAGTGTCACGGGTTGGTGTCAGGCTCTTGATCACCGAGAACGCCGCTGCTGTTTCCTGCGGATGGATGATTGACGCTGTAATCGGCGCTGTCGCATTGACATCCTGGTATGTGCGGATAATGCCCATTGAAGCGCCGGAAGCGCTGTGCGTCCACGCATAGCTGGCTGGCTCCGATGCCGTGCGCACTTTGCTGTAAACCATTGCCCGCATCCCGGTGACGGTCGCCGTCTGCATCAGCGTCCAACCGGCAGGCGTTGCCGTCGTAATGGTTGTGCTGCTAATCAGCACGAAGGCCAGCATGAGATCACCGGTTTTGGCGTAGCTCTCTGCAACGCCCGTATCCGGCCCCGCAATGGTGAGCGTTGCGCTTGTGCTGCTGGCGGTCTTTGTGCCGCCCAGCGTTTCAGTCGGCGCTGGGCTGACATAGTTGCCCAAACGAGTAAAGAGCCAGCGCTGCTTTTTGTCGGGCAAGTCTGTGTAGCCTGACACTGTACCCCAGCAGCGAGTAGACGAAAAACCGCCACCCGCTCTTGAGTCTTGCGTGACAAGGATAAAATCGCCACTCTCAAAAACTGCCATGCCCTCGGCGCTGGGCAAGTCGTCAACAGTGAGAAATGACGACAAACCAGGAGGAGGTGCAATAAATGATTCCGCCAGCGTCGTTACGCTTTTGCTGACAATCTGCGAACCGGCTAAGGCTTGCTGCATATCCGCCATGAACTTGATGATCTTCATCTCGTTGGCGAAAATATAGCGGGTGTCAAATTCACCGGTGTAAGTATGCCGCCAG
>ERZ761592.301-NODE-301-length-19657-cov-7.097592_pt1 | contig 19657 bp, 17 predicted proteins | sample MGYA00433095_ERZ761592 | MGnify/ENA primary metagenome ERZ761592 (study PRJEB28899, sample SAMN03785554) | bioreactor sludge metagenome | biome: EBPR Sludge; feature: EBPR Bioreactor; material: 0.22µm filtered reactor supernatant | place: Saint Lucia: Queensland... | reverse complement strand
CATGTTACTGCGGCATCGCGCGCGATGATAGTCCGGCACCCGCCACCGACTCGCCGTTCCGCTGGCAAACCCGGATGCCTGCTGGCGACCGCCACATCGATCGGTCTCGTCGTTCGCTCCGCCGCGCCTTGCATCTCGGCCTGCGCGTGACCATTCCTTCCCGGGCGCTCGGCCGCCGCCCCGCCGCCAGCTGTGCCAGCGTTCGACCCAGCGCAGCAGCCCAGCCGGCGCGTGCGCCTTCTTCCAGACGCCGGCGACGTACTTGTTCGCCTCGGCGAGCGTCGGGTAGATGTGGATCGTACCCAGGATGCGGTTCAGGCCGATGTCCTGTTTCATCGCCAGGACGTATTCGGCGATGAGGCCGCCGGCGTTCTCGCCGCCGCGGCGCTGCCAGCCAGGCGGCGGCGGCGACTGACGATCGACATCCTGGTGAACAACGCCGGCGTGCTCGAGCACGGTGCCTTCGTGCGCCTGAACGCAGAGCGGCAGCAGCAGCTCATCGATCTCAACGTCTCGGGATTGACGGCGATGCTGGCGCACTTCGTGCCGGCGATGGTCGAACGGGGTCGTGGGCGGGTGCTCAACGTCGCCTCGATCGCCGCCTTCCAGCCGGTTCCCTCGCTTGCCACCTACGCGGCAAGCAAGGCCTACGTTCTGTCGCTGAGCGAGTCACTGGCCGAGGAACTGCGCGACAGCGGCGTCACGGTGACGGCGCTGTGTCCGGGAATCACCGCGACGCCGATGTTGCGTGCTGCGGCCGAGGCGAGCGCATCACTCGCGCGGCTGCCGGATTTCCTGGTTGCCGACGTCGACGCGGTCGCTGCCGAGGGTTACGAGGCGTGCATGCAGGGCGAGGTGATCCGCGTTCCCGGCCTGCTCAATCAGGCGGCGACGATCGCCGGGCGGGCGGTACCGAAGTGGCTCCTGCGGCGGATCGCCGGCAGCATCGGCCGCAGCACTCTGGATGACTGAGAGATCTCGATCGGGGGGCGACCGCATCGAGCCTGAATTGGGTGAACGGCCGGGGGTGTCGCGGCCGCAGATGGCGGCGATGTCCCCGGCGCGCCGTTTTCTCGACCCAGCTGGCGTAGTCGAGCGACTGGGCGACTACGTCGCGAAAGCCGCCGGCGACGCGACTTCGGACGCCGCCCCCCCGGAATCCGGGGCCGCAGAGCCGAAGAAGAAGCGCCCAGGGCATGGAAGGAACGGGGCGGCCGATCATCCGCGCGCGCCGCATGTTGCCGTACCGCATGCGACGTTGCGGCACGGCGATCCGTGTCCCGTAACCGGGCTTATTGAGAAGTTGCATCGGTGGAGCGGGCGAAGGGAATCGAACCCTCGGCTCTAGCTTGGGAAGCTAGGGTATTGCCATTATACGACGCCCGCGCAGGCCGCCATTCTACGAGCTTGTCCCCGCTTGCACAACGCTTGGGTCGCCCGGTCATCCGCCGCGATGCGAGCGGGAGCCCCGAGCGAGCGGCCCAGCAGCCGGCGGTCGGGGTGTCCCGGCGGCGATCACTGCAGCAGCGCTGGCGGCATCGGCATCGGGTCGCTGCTCCGCGGCACGGCGAGGATGCAGCGAATGCCAGCGGATCCCGGGTCGCTGGAGAACGTACCGGCAAGCGCGTCGGCATAGTTCTCGCGTGATATCTCGCGGTGGAAGTAGCGTGAGGTGAGGTCAAGGAAATACGAATCGGGACCCTGGATGAGGTTGGCGCCGATGCGCCGGCCGCCCACGTCGAGGTTGCCGCAGCGATCCTGCACCTGATCGAGGAATGCATCAAAGCGGCTGTCCGGCCGCCAGGCGTCCGGCGCGCAGGCCGTAGTGGCAGCAACCAACAGCAGGGCGAGTGAGCGGAGGAAAGTCGCCGGACGACCGCTCCGCCGTCGCTGGCGTGGGGACGCAGCCGGGTTGGGCAAGGCAGGCGACATGCAGCCGCCTGCTGCCGCGGTGAGAACCGGCCGCGCGCCCGGCGGGAGTCCGTCGGCGACGCCGATTCGCTCAGCGCGGTACGACACGAGCATTCTCGCCGCTACCCTCGATGAAAACCCGCTGGCCCTGGAACAGGGCCTGGTTCGTCGGCTGCGTGACCGAGACGAGGACGCCGTAGGAGGTGCGGACGATGATCTGCTGTCCCTGGACCGGCTTGTCGTAGCGCTTCTGGATCTGGTTGCCGGCGATCGCGCCACCGATGGTACCCAGAACCATCGCCACGTCGCGTCCGCTGCCGCCGCCGATCAGGCTGCCGATGCCGAGGCCGGCGAGGCCACCGACAACCGCGCCAACTCCCTGATGCTGGTTGCTCTGCAGATCGACGAAGCTGATCTGCTCGATCACACCGCTACGGATTTCCATTTCTCCAGGTTGCTGCCCGGGCGCCGCGCAGGCCGCCAGGAGAACCGCAAACGCGAGCGCTGAAAGGTAGGACGTGAGTTGCTTGAACATGCTGGGCTCCTTGAAAGGCGGTTGAGCAGGAGGGGAAGGTTGATGGCTGCGTTGCAGCCGCTGCATGATACCTCTTTTCCTGCCGAAGTTTCGTCGGCAGCCGCACAGCGAACGCCCCGGCTGGCATCCCGACAGCCGCTGCCGTCGATCCCTGCGCAGTTCCCCGGCGACGCTGCACGCGCCCCGCGCGGGCCGTCTTGACCGGGCAATGGCGGTGTTCCTCGCGTGCGGCGTCGACGCCGGCTACTGCGCCAGATTGCGGCCCGAGACGGCGACGCAGCCCGGCGAGCCAAGCGGGCACACGGTGACGTAGGTTGCCTTCTGTCCGCAGCCCTCGAACCCGGCCTGCGGACGCGCTTGCGCTGCGTCAGCGTCTGCCCCCAAAGCCACCGCGAAAGCCGCCGCCGAAGCCTCCACCACCGAAGCGTCCTTCGCCGAAGCCGCCGCCGCCGAAGCGGCCGGCGAAGCTGCTGCCGCCGCCATAGCGGCTGCCCCAGCTGTCACCACCGCCCCAGCCACCGGCGGCACGGTCGCCGCCGCTCCAGCCACCCTGGTAACTGCTTCGTGCCTGCTGTTCGCGGTCGGCCCACGAGGTGTCGCCGCTCGCTGACTGCCAGCCGCCGGCGCCATGTTGCTGCCAGCCGCTGTCGCTGTTGCGGTAGACGTTGCCGTCGGCACCGGCAAAATGGTCGCCGAACAGCCCGCTCGATGTATAGCTCTTGCTCTCGCCGGTTCTGGCGTCGTAAGCGCTGACCGTGTGCTGCGCACTGGCCCCCGCGGGGCCCGCCGTTGCCGTCGCCGTCTTCGACACCGAACTGCCCTGCGGGCCCGTCGCGGTGGCGCTCGAGGCGTACGAGCGCTGGCCGGTGTCGGCGTTGTACGAACCGGCGCGTGCGACATTGCCGCTGACGCCGCCGGCGGTGTCGAAGGTGCGGTCGTAGCCGCGCGTCGCCTGGCCGGTATAGGGGTTGTAGCTGCGCCCGGCTGCATACGAGCCGGTGGTGCCGGTGCGAGTGTTGGCATAGGTGCCGGCGGCGCTCGTGCCGACGCGACCATCGGCGCTGGCGGTCCAACTGCGCGTCCCGGAGTAGACGGTGTTGCCCCAGTGGCCATAGACATTCGCGCTGGCCGAGCCGCAGCAGGGATAGCCCCAGTAGCCGGGGTGGTAGTAGGCGCCACCCCAGTAGGGTGCGGCCCAGGCGGCGGTGGCGAGGCCGAGGCCGAAGCCGAAGCCGAAGCCGACGTAGGGGTTGTAGATCGGTGCGGCAGCCAGCCCCCAAGTGTAGGGCGTCGCATACCAGACGGAACCGATCCACGGCGCGTAGGTGTAGCCGGTGCCATAGACGACGACGCCGTCAGGGGCGACGACGGTTCCCAGGTAGCCTGGCGTGTAGCCGACATAGACCACCTCGCTGCTGCCCCCGTAAACCTGGACATAGGTCACGTAATGCAGGGGCGAACTCGGCGGAATGCTGTAGATCACCGTTGGGACGCTGCTGGCGACGGTCCATGGCCCGGTCAGTCCGCTGGCGGTGAACCAGACGCCGGCCTGCACCGCGTAGTAGGCGTTCGGGCCGACCTGGATGATCGGCGTCGCGGTGTTGACGACGTACTGCAGCGGTGTCCCGGCGATCGCGCGCCACTGCGGGGCGCCGTCGAAGGTCGGCGTGAAGGACGGGCCGTTGCGCAGCGGCACGACTGCCGTCTGCGGGATCGAGTTGGCGATCAGCGCCTCCTGCGCCTGCGGTGTGCCGGCGACCGAGGCGAGGACGACGCCGGCGGCAGCGTCCTTCGGAATGCGCGCGAAGTCCGCCGGCAGTGAGTTGGCGGCGACGAAGGTCCACGGGCCATTGAGCGACGGTGCCCGATACCAGCGGCCGGAAAGCAGGACGTAATAGTCGTCGTTGGCGGTGTTGACGAGCACATCGGCGGTCGTGTTGTCGGCCCAGAGCAGGCCGGTGCCGGTGATCGGGACGAAGTTCGGTTGCCCCTTGAAGACGATCAGTTCGGCCGGCGTCTGGGTCACGTGGATGGTCGGCACGCCGTTGGCGAGAGACGGCTTCGGGTCTGCCTTCGGCCCGCCGTCGAGCAGGTCCACGATGCCCTTGTCGGCGAGCCGTTGCATCAGATCGGCGAGCCCAGGCGGTGTCTCGCCTGCGGGGCGCCAAGGCCCGTCGAGCGACGACGCAGCCAGCCAGCCGTCGTAGACGTGCAGGTACCAGGTGCTGCCCAGACGCGGGCGGGCGATCAGCGCCTGCGTGTTGATCACCCGCTCGAAGCGCGAACCGGCAACCGGGCGGATCACCGGGCTGCCGTCGATCGGCACGAGGATTGCCGGACTCTGGCTGATGATGACCCGTGGCGGCTCGTTGCTCACCGCGACGCTCTTCGGCTGCACCGTCTGCGAGGCGGCGAGCTGGCCCTGCAGCAGGTCGAGAGACATGCTGCCCAGCGCCGCCGGCAGCGCGCCGCGCAACTGTTCGAGGTAGGCGAGACCGTTGTCGGCGACGGTCGGGAAGCGCGCCCGCGTCAGCTTCAGGTCTTCGAGGCTGACGGTGCGCGTCGTGCGATCGACGGCGGTGCGCGCGCTGCCCCAGATGACGCCAAAGGTCTGCTGGTTCGTGCCGCTGCCCGGCAGCGACACGGCGGCGCGGAAGGCGAGCGTGTTGCCCTGCCAGCCATCGACCTGCGGCAGGTACACCAGGGCCGTCGCGTTGGCCAGCGCGACCTGGCGTGGCCAGGCGTCAGCCTGCGGCGGCTGTGCGGCAGGCTGCGCAGCGGCGTCGCCGGCGCTCATCGCTGCGCTGCTCGGCAGCACGGCTGGGCCATCGCCGGGGATGACGTCGATGACCTGCAGAGGAGGACTCATCGGTTGCTGGTTGGCACAGCCAAGTGGTCCGAGCAGGGCGATTGCGATCAGGCAGGAAAGCCCGCCGGGGGCCGGCGTGCGGGGCGTCATCATCATCGGGGTATCCTCGAGGAAGGCTGGCGAGATCAGGTGGCAGAGTATCGCGCTGCCCGTCGCACCGGTCAAGGTCGGCTGGTGCCGCGGCGGCGAGAGCCGGGGTTGCCGGGCAAGGGCGCGTTTCGCCGCGTGGGCTTCGCGGGCACTGGGTCAGGGTCTGCAGCACGCGCTTCGCGGTTTGCGCCGCAGCCGACAGTCGGCTAGAGTCGAGTCGCTGCCCGCGGCGCACGCTCGTCAATGGCAGGAACCCAGGCAGGAGGTCGACCGATGCTCACGCTCTCGAACCAGGTCTCGTCGGTGGCGCAGGTGATCCAGCTCGCCGTTGCGCCGGTGTTCCTGCTCGCCGGCGTCGGTGCCCTGCTCGGCGTTCTCGCCAACCGGCTGGCGCGGGTGATCGACCGCTTCCACGTGCTCGAGAAGCTGCTGGCCGGCAGCCCGCCGGCGACGGAGCGCGCGCAGACGCTCGCCACGATCGTCTCGCTGTCGCGACGGGCGCGCATGATCCACTGGGCGATCAGCCTCTGCGTCGCCTGCGAACTGCTGGTCTGCCTCGTCGTCGCTGCCCTCTTCATCGGCGCCGAGATGCAGATCGACCTGTCGCGCCCGATCGGCGCTCTGTTCGTCGCCGCGATGCTGGCGCTGATCGCCGGCCTGAGCTGTTTCCTGCGCGAGATCGCCCTCGCCACGAGCTTCATCGAGAGCATCGGGCGGACGGCGGCGCGTGCCGATCAAGAGACCTGACGCGATCTCCCGCGCTGGCTGCAGCACTGGTCATCGCGTCAAGGCCAGGCCGGCGCCCGTGCGACCACAGGGCGCGGTGGCACTCCGCTGCCCTGATCCGCGGCACTTGCACGTCGCGCTGCTGCTCTTGTCAGTGCCACGGGAGCTGAGCGGGCGGCAGCCGGCAGCGCGGCTGTCCGCTGCCGTACGGGGGCGCAGCGAAATTGACGCGTGCGCGGGGGGTCGCTATGCTTCCCTGCGTGCTGCGCGGCAACCGGGAAAGATCCAGCCGCCGGACTGCGGGGCGAGCGTACGTGGGGCGGGAAGGGGTGCCATGGGAAGGGTGGAGGTTCGCGGTCGTCGGCGCCTGCTCGACGACTTCTTCAAGGTCGACGAAGCCGAGGTGAGCTTCGAGCGTGCCGATGGTTCGATGACGCCGCCCGCGCGGCGCCTCGTCTTCGAGCGCGGCGACTCGGTCGCCGCCGTCGTCTACCACCGCGATTCGGACTGCCTGCTCTTTGCCGAGCAGTTTCGCTATCCGACCGTCGGCAAGGGTTCCGGCTGGTTGCTCGAAGTCGTCGCCGGCATGATCGACCACTGCGAGTCGCCGGAGACCGCCTTGCGCCGCGAGATCGAGGAGGAACTGGGTTTTGCGCTCACCCGCTGCGAGCCGATCGCCACCTTCTTCGTCTCTCCCGGGGGCTCGTCCGAGCGCATCTGGCTCTACTACGCCGAGGTCAGCGAGGACGGGCGCGTCGGCAGCGGCGGCGGCGTTGCTGCCGAGCAGGAGGAGATCCGCATCGTCAGCATGTCGACGGCAGCGGCGATGGACGCGCTGCGTGAAGGTGGCGTGGTCGATGCGAAGACGATCATCGGTCTGCAATGGCTGCGCGCGCGAGCACTGCCGTAGTTCCATGGCCTGGCGGGCCGCACGGGGAGAAGGGGAACGACATGCCGTACGAACAGCGGAGCGAGGACACGGGGCGCCTGTGTTTCGTCATCATGCCCTTCGGCGAGAAGGATGATCACGGCAAGCTGATCGACTTCGACGCCGTCTACCGGCAGATCATCAAGCCGGCGGTGGACTCGCTGGCGCAGGAGCGGATTCGCATCCGTTGCCTGCGCTGCGACGAGGTCGAGAAGGCCGGCCTGATCCACGAACGGATGATCAACTTCATCCTCGACGCCGAGGTTGCGGTGGTCGACATCAGCACCGCCAACCCCAACGTCTACTACGAACTCGGCGTGCGCCATGCGCTCAGGGATCGGGTGACGGTGCTCATCCGCCGCGAAGGAACGCGCAACCCCTTCAACATCGCCGGCATGAACACCATCGACTACGACGACTCGGATACGGAGAAGATCGCGCAGGCGCAGTCGCTGATCCGCAGCTTCATTCGCAACGGTTTGCTGTCGAGCACGCGTGACAGTCTCGTCCATGCCGCTGTACCGGGCCTCGAGGTCAGTTCGCGGCTGGGTGCCTTCGCCGCTTCGCGAATCCATCGCCATGCACCGGCGAATGCGCCGGGCAGGGAGATTCGCCTGATCACCGGCAATCTGCGGCATGTCAATCTCGGCTCGGGCAGTGCCGACGACCAGATCGACATCTGGGTCAGCTCGGAGAACATCAACATGCAGATGGCGCGTGTCTTCGATGCCTCCGTCTCGGCGCTGATCCGCTATCTCGGGGCACGCCGCGACGACGTCGGCGATATCGTCGAGGACACCATCGCCGACGAACTGCGCGCCAGGATGCGTGGCCGGCAGCAGGTGAACCCGGGCATGGTGGTGTCGACCGGCAGCGGCGCCTTGGCCGAGTCGCACCATGTACGGCGAATCTTCCACGTCGCGTCGGTCTACGGCGTCATTGGTGGCGGCTATCACCCGATTGCGCAGGTGGAACAGTGCGTCACGGCAGCGCTGGTGCAGGCCGATCGTGAATCGGCGCGTCTGGAGAAGGCGGGCGAGGCGCCGTATCGGTCGATCCTGTTTCCGCTGCTGGCCACCGGCAGCGGCTCCGCCAGCCTGGTCGACAACGCCCGCAAGCAGCTCGAAGCCGCGCGCAACTACCTCGAAGCGCGGGCGGCAGCGACCCGGCTCGAGCGTGTGTGTTTCCTGGCGCCGACGAAAAGGCACCTGTCGGCGCTGCAGGTGGCGCTGGCCGAGCTCGGCATCGCCGAGGTGGACACTGCTGCCGTCGCCGGCGCCGCGGGGCAGGAAGGGCCGGCGGGGCAGAGTGATCGCGCGAGCGCCGCCGATTGCGGCCATGCGGGCGCGCCCGTCCATGCCGTGGCCGACGGCGGCCGCTGAAGCGAGGCGCAGGCAATGCCAACCAGGAACCCTCCCGAACCTCCGGCGCCGGTCGCTGCCGCCACTGCCGCGGCGGCGCCCGAGCTGCCGATTCCGCCGCAGCTGCTGCAGCACCTGCGCGAGCGCCGGCTGCTGCTGTTCGCCGGCGCCGGGCTGTCGGCGCAGGCCGGGCTGCCGACCTGGCGATCGCTGGTGCAGGATGTCGTCGACGCGACGATCGCCGAAACGATGCAGGGTGAGGAGTCCCGCCGCGAGCTGGAGAGCATGATTGCCGCCGGCAAGTGGCTGCAGATCGCCGATCACTGCAAGCTCAAGCTCGGCCCCGGCGAGTATGCACGGCTGCTCGGCGAACGGCTCAGCGACTCCGGCAGGCCGGTTCCCGAAGCGCATCGACTGGCCGTCCGGCTGCCCTTTGCCGCCTGGGTGACGACCAACTACGACAAGCTGCTGGAGCGCGCCTACGCCGAGGAGCGTGGCGGTCTGCCGAAGACCCTGACCAGCCTCGACACCGAAGCGCTCGGGCGTCTGTTGTTCGATGGCGCGCCCTTCGTGCTCAAGGCGCACGGCGATCTCGACAAGCCGGACAGCCTCGTCTTCACCTCGCGCGACTATCGTGACCTGATCCACGGCAATGCGGCGTTCAGCGCCGCGTTCGCGGCGATCCTGCTGACGCACTCGGTGCTCTTCGTCGGCTATTCGCTCGCCGATCCCGATTTCAACCTGCTGCTCGACCGCCAGCTCCTCACCTTCCGCGGCTTTGCTCCGGAGCGTTACGCGCTGATGTCCGGGATCGGCAAGGTCGAGGAGGAGTACCTCTGGCGCGTCTGCCAGATTCGCGTCATCGCCTATCCCGAGGGACGGCATGAGGCGGTTCCCGCCTTCTTCCAGTGCCTTGCCGATCGGCTCGCGGCAGCACCCGCAGCGACCTCGGCCAGTGTCGCGCGGGTGGCATCGGTGGCCGTGGCGACGCCGGCGCGGCGCGCCACTCCGGCAGTCCCTGTGCCTGCCGCAGCGGCAACACCGGCCGTCCTCGCTCTCGACTGGCGCGAAGGGGCCGTGCAGGCGATGCTCAGTGACGGCGGCAAGCTCGTTGCCACCGCTTCCGGGCCGCGCGAAGCCTGGGCAGCGCCCGCCGCGGCGTCGCGCGCGCTGGAGTCGGGCAGCGCGCGCGAGGGCGCGCTCGCCGAGTGCAGCGGTGCCCTGGGGCGGACGCTCGGGCCGGTGATGGTGAAAGCACTCGCCAACGTGCTGCAGGGCCGGCGCAGCCGCCTGCTGCGGCTCGACCTGACGCGCGAGGTGGAGCGTCTGCCGTGGGAACTGCTCGCGGTTGGTTCGCGGACGCTGGCCGAACTGGCGGCGGTCTACCGCGCTCCGGTTGGCGTCTCCGAGAGCGCACGGGGCCTGCCGGCGGTCGCTTCACCCTTGCGTGCGCTGGTGGTCGCCGATACGAAGAGCGCCGAGCCGGCGCTGGCGCTGCCGGGTGCGGCCGCCGAGGGGTGCGCGCTGGCCGATGAAATCCGCGACAGTGGCGTCGGTGAGGTGAGACTCCTGCTCGGTCCGGATGCGACGCATGACGCACTGGCGAGGGCCTTCGACGATTTCGCGCCGGACGTCTTCCACTTCGCCGGTCATGCCTGGTTCGACGAGCACGAGGCTTATCTCGAACTCGCCGACCGCCACCTGACGGCGAGCATGATGCGGCCCTGGCTGACGCGGCATTCGCCCGCATTCATGTTTCTCAACTCGCACTACACGGCATTCATTCCCGCTGGCGTCGAGGGCCAGGGCGGTGCCCATGCGGCAGCGGTCAGCGCCGGGTTGCGTGGCCGCCCGGGTTTTGCCGACCTCGCCATGCGCAGCGGCGTCGGCGCCTTCCTCGGCACCTACAGCGGCGCGATCGACGACAGCGGCGCGCGTGACTTCGCCGTCGCAATCCTTCGCTCACTGTTGCAGGGCGCGACCGCCGCCGCCGCGCTGCAGGCGGCGCGTGCCCTGGCACACAAGCAGGGGAGCGGCACCGCCTTGCTTTACTGTCTCTACGGTGAGGGATCGCTGCGGCTTGCCGACGGCAGCGGGTGAGGCTGGGCGAGCGGGGGGCATCGCACCTTGCTGCGGACCCGTTCGACGGCAGCTGGGGTGCTGACGCGGCAGGGCTCAACTGCAGCTTCAGAAACCCGCTGCGATGCCGCTAACCGGTCCTGGAGGGGAGAGTCGCATGCCGCCTCCGGCCGCCCCTGGTCGGCGCCACCGGCAGCAGCTGCAAGCACGACCACAAGCACAACAACAAGGAAAGGATCGTTGGAACATGTCGTCGATCGATCTGTTGGCAAGATTCGGTAACCAGAAGATCTGGGTGCGCCTGATCGTCTCGATCGGTGCCATGACCATTGCCTCATGGGCGGTCATGATCCTGTGGACGGCGCGCGTCAGCGAGGAGACGGCGATCGTGCAAGCGCAGGACTTCGCGACCAGTGCGCACGACATGGTGCTTGCCGGGCTGACCGGCATGATGGTCACCGGCACCATGCCGCAACGCGAGGTGTTCATCGACCAGATCAAGCAGCTGCCCAGCATTCGTCAGCTGCGCGTCCTGCGCGCCGAGGCGGTGACGACGCAGTTCGGCGCCGGCGCCGAGGACGAGCGGCAACATGACGCCCTGGAAGCGCAGGTACTCGCGACGGGCAAGGCGTACGCCGCGGTCGAGGCGACTGGCAGCGGCGATGAGGCGCTGCGGGTGATCCGGCCCGCGTTGGCGCAGGAAAGCTATCTCGGCAAGAACTGCACGAGCTGCCATACCGTGCCGCCGGGTACCGTCCTCGGCGCGGTCAGCATGAGGATTTCGCTGCAGAAGACGCAGGAGGCGGTCGCACGTCAGCGCATGCAGACCATTCTGGCGGCAGGGTTGCTGACGGTGCCGATGCTCTGCGTGATCTTCCTTTTCATCCGCAAGGTGGTGACGCGACCGCTCGCGCACGGCATGGAGGTGGCGCATGCGGTCGCTGCCGGCAAGCTCGACAACCAGATCACGGTCGTCTCGAGTGACGAAGTCGGCGACCTGCTGACGACGATGAAGCGCATGCAGGAGCGTCTCAACGACGTTCTGCAGGAAGTCGAGAACTGCGGGCTGAGCATGGGCCAGTCGTCCTACCAGATTTCGTCGATCTCGAACGAGATCGCGAAGGTCAGCCAGGAGCAGCAAAGCCGTTCCGGCGAGGTCGCTGGCGCGATGTCGCAGCTCGACGAGATCTCACGCCAGGCGCTCGCGCAGGCGCTTGCCGCGGTCGAGCGCTCGAACGCCGTCGAGGGCATGGCGCGCGCCGGGATCGCCAGTGTCGAGTGCAGCATCGAGGCGCTGGAGGCCACCTCGGCCAGGGTCGAGCAGGTGTCCGGGGAGATTCGCGACCTGCAACAGTCGGCGCGCGAGATCGACGAGATCGCCGCCTCGATCAAGGATGTCGCGGGACAGACCAACCTGCTGGCGCTGAATGCGGCCATCGAAGCGGCTCGTGCCGGTGAGCAGGGGCGGGGCTTCGCGGTCGTCGCGGACGAGGTGCGCAAGCTTGCCGAACGCAGCAGCAAGTCGGCCGAGCGCGTCGCGAGCATCATCGGACAGCTCGCCGAGCAGGTGAGCCGCGTCGTGTCGACCATGGACGCACTGGTCGCGTCGGTCGGCCGGACGCGCGAGGAATCACGCCGCATGGCCGAGACGATCGAGCGCATCTCGAGCAACGTTGCCGAAACGGTGCGCGCGAACCAGAGCATCTCGACGGCCAGCACGCGGCAGCTCGACCAGTCCGGGTTGCTCCGTCAGACGCTCGATACGTTGTTCCAGACGCTGCGCGAAGCGAGCAACAAGGTCGAGGTCACGGCGACGATCAGCGATGACCTGCGCTCGGTCGCGGCGCGCCTCAACGCGATCATGGCCGGCTTTTCGTTCACCCACAGTCCGCTGATCGACAAGGCGCAGCACGAACAGCGGCGCGCACCGCGCCTGTCGAGCAGCCTGCGGGTAGTCGTCCAGCAAGGGGGTGAGAGCTTCGACGGCATCACCAGCGATGTCTCGCTGGTCGGCGCGCGCCTGCGTCTGGGTCGGCCGGTCGAGACCAACCAGACACTCAGCCTGTCGATCTTTCTGCCGGCTCAGGAGATGGCGCTCTATGAACAGCAGGCTCCCCTCAGGCTCGGTGCGCGTGTCGCATGGAGTGAGGTCGCGAACGGTGGCGCCTGCCTCTGCGGTGTCGATTTCTCTGCGCTGAACGAACAGCAGCGCGCCGGCCTGGCCCGCTGCTTCGAGTATTTCGGCAAGCAATCCACATTCTGATTACGATTTCGGTGACAGTATACTAATTTCGGCGCGTCCGGACTCGATCCGCCCGGTGGCTGCGCCCGGTTGCTGCACCACTGGCCGCGTCATCGGTCCGCAGACGCCCCATGTGGCGGCCGATTCGCCGTCGGCCGACACCGTCGGCGCGGCATCAGAGCAGTGGACTCATCACCTGGATCGCGTTCTCGAGTAGCCGTCGCCAGAGCGGCCGCGCGCGCCAGTGTTCGAGTTCGAGGGCTTGCGAGCGCGCCTCGTACTGACGCTGCAGTTCGCGCACTTCGGCCGAGAAGCGCTGGTCGTAGGCGATCAGAGAGACCTCGAAGTTGAGCTCGAAACTGCGCAGGTCGAGGTTGACGGTGCCGAAGATCGTGATCTGCTCGTCGATCACCATGCTCTTGGTGTGCAGCAGCCCGTCACGGAAGCGCAGCAGGGTGATGCCGGCGGCCAGCAGGTCGTCGTTGTAGGCATCGCTGGCGTAACGCACGAGCCGCGAGTCGATCCTTTCCGGGACGATCAGGGTGACCGCGACGCCACGCGTGGCGGCCGAGCGCAGCGCGGTGAACAGCGTCTCGCTGGGAACGAAATAGGGCGTGGTGAGGACGATCTCGCGGCGCGCCGAGTAGATCGCCGTCAGCAGCAGTTCCTCGATGTGGCGGGTCGAGGTCTGCGGCCCGGAGGGGAAGATCTGGACGCGGCAGTTGTCGGTCAGCGAGAGGATCGGCGGTTCCGGCGGGGCGAAGTCGTGGCCGGTCTGCAGGGCGGTCAGCGACAGCGAGACGGCTTCGAGGGCCCAGGCTGCCGGTCCCTCGATGCGCACCATGGCGTCCACCCATTCGCCGACGCCGGCATCCTGCTTGAAGAAGCGCGGGTCGGCGATGTTCATGCTGCCGGTGTAGGCGACGCCGCGGTCGATGACGGCAATCTTGCGATGGTCGCGCAGGTCGAGGCGGACGAACAGCGCACGCAGCGGATTCACCGGCAGGATTTCGACCACCTCGACGCCCGCGTCGCGCAGGCGCTCGATCGCCGCGGAACGGAAGAACGGCCGGCTGCCCAGCGAATCCATCAGCGCCCGGCAGCTGACGCCGCGTTGCGCGGCGCCGACCAGCGCGCTTACCAGGTCTTCGACGAAGCCACCAGGGCTCCAGATGTAGAACTCGAGGTGTACCGAACGACGCGCCGCGTTGATGTCGGCGAGCAGCGAACGGATCACCGCTTCGCTGTCGGCGAGCAGGCGCAGCCGGTGCCCGGCCATCACCGGCAGCCCGGTCAGACCGGTGGCCAGCCGGCTGATGCTCTCGGCGGCGCTGCTCAGGCTGCCCGATGCCACCACGTCGGTCGCCGGGATGCCCCGCGCCCAGCGCACGACCTGCGGTTGCAGGTTGATCGCGCGCTGCATCCAGGTTCTGCCAAGGCGGCGTTCGCCGATCAGGAGGTACATCAGGGCGCCGATCGCCGGCACCAGGATCACCAGCAGCAACCAGGCGAGCGCGGTGCCGCGCGAGCTGCGGTGCGAGAAGATGCGCAGGACAACCGCCACCGCCAGCAGGAAGTAGATGACGTACAGGAAGCTGAGGAACATGGCGTCGAGTATGCAGCCGGGGTCCGCGGGTGGTCAAGGTGGATCATCCTCGTGATATCTTCTGCGCCGTGTTCCACGGCCGCCCTGGCAGCAGTCGGGTTCGACGGCCGGCGGGGTTTGCCGGGAGCGGAGATTGTTTAGTCCCAACTTTTCCACGGAGCGCGGATGACACCCGAACTCAGCCTCTTCATCAGCCTGTTCACGACCCTGCTGGCGATCATCAACCCGCTCGAGGCGATTCCGGTCTATCTCGGACTGATCGACGGCAAGCCGGCCGACGAGCAGCGGCGGGTGGCGCGGGATGCCTGCCTGTACGCGCTGCTGCTCAGCTTCTTCTTCCTGCTCTTCGGCACGCTGCTGCTGCGTGTCTTCGAAGTGCCGTTGAGCATGGTGCGGGTGGTCGGCGGCGTCATCCTGACGCGGGTCGGCTTCGACCTCTTCAACCCGCCGGCGTCTGGCGGCATCATTCCGCGCGGCAACGAAGAGGGCGGCAACATCGCCTTCGTGCCGCTGGCGATGCCAATCATGTTCGGACCCGGCGCGATCGCGACGCTGATCAGCATGGCGTCGACGATCAAGCAGTCGCCCGCAGAGCTGATGCACTTCGTTGTCGCCAGTGCGGCGATCGTCGCCTGCCTGGCTGTGACCTACCTGTCGCTGACCTACGCCAAGCCGATCCTGCGCCACATCGGCCGGCAGGGGATCGACGCGGCGACGCGAATCGTCGGCTTCTTCGTCGCGGCGATGGGAATGGGGCTGATCTTCAATGGCGCGGTCGAGTTTCTGCAGCCGTACCAGGCTGCTACCAGGGTGGCGCTCGCCTCGTGAACGGTTTATTCTTGCACCGCGTTTGACCGAGGGGGAGGGAAATGATGCGGGACAGCCAACAGGCGGCCGGACGGCCGCGCGTGAGCAGTCGGGCGAGAAGGCTGGCAATGGTCGCGAGCCTGTCCGTGGTCGCCATCGGTGAGGCCACTGCCGGCGGCATCAGCCTTTACGAGGTCGGGACGGCAGATGTCGGCCTGGCTTCGGCCGGCTACGGCGCGCGCGCGCAGGATGCGTCGACGGTGCTCACCAATCCGGCCGGAATGACCCGTCTGGCGGGAACGCAGGTGCTGGCGGCGGCGCAGCTGCTCTACGGCGACGTCGATTTCTCGCGCGCTGCCGGCACCTCGCCGGCTCTCGGCAGCAACGAGGGCGGCAACCCGATCGGCTGGTTTCCCGGCGGCAGCTTCTTCATCACGCAGCAGCTCACGCCCGAGCTGAGCGTCGGCTTCGGTACCGCCGGCAACTTCGGTCTGGCGGTGAAGTACGATTCGAGCTGGCTGGGGCGTTACTACGGCCAGGAAGGCACGCTGATCGGCCTGTCGCTGCTGCCGTCGATCGCCTACAGGGTGAATGACCGCCTCTCGCTCGGCGCGACGGTCAACGCGATGTTCGGCATCATGAAGCAGCAGGTGGCGATCAACAATCCGGGAGCTTTCGGCCGTCCCGATGGCCGGCTCGAGGTGAGCGATCGCGAATGGGGCTGGGGGTTGAACCTGGGGCTTCTCTACGAGGTCGATCCGGCGACCCGTCTCGGGCTGACGTGGAATTCGCAGGTCAAGCTCGACTTCTCGGCGCGTCCCGATTTCTCCGGACTGTCGCCGGTCCTCGCGGCAGCATTGGCGAGCCGTGGCGCCCAGCGCGCCAACCTCGACCTCGGCATCTACGTGCCGCAGGGCGTCATGGCCAGCGCCTTCCACCAGATCAATGACCAGTGGGCGGTGCTCGGCAGCGTCGGCTGGCAGCAGTGGTCGAAGTTCGGCAAGGTGGACATCGGCATCAGCGATACGAGAAATCCGGCCAGCCTGACGACCGACCTCGATTTCAAGGACACCTGGCACGTCGCGCTCGGCGGCCAGTACCGCATGTCGCAACCCTGGCTGCTGAACTTCGGCATCGCCTATGACTCGGCTTTCCAGAGCGGTGACATCCAGTCGCCGCTGCTGCCGGCGAACAGCGCGTGGCGCTTCGGCGTCGGTGTGCAGAACGAGGTCGATCGCAGCTTCAACTGGGGCCTGTCGGCGGAGTACGTCTATGGCGGCACGCTCGACCTGCAGAAGACCGGCGAGGCGCCGTTGCTTCTCGGCGGGCGTGGCGACGTCGAGGGCGCTTACCGCAACATCGGCCTGCTGTTCATGGCCGCCAATTTCAACTGGAAGTTCTGACGCCGGGCGGCGACCGCGCCGCCGGTGCGATTGACCGATGGAGGAATGACATGAAGAAGACCCTGCCCGTTCTTCTGCTGGCTGCCGCGGCGGCCGCCGGCGGCTACGCCTGGGCGCAGCAGTATCCGCTTCTCGACATGGTTGCCGGCAGGGTCGTTCAGAAGTACCAGCAATCGAGCTGCCAGGAACTGTGGGTGCAGCGGTCGGAGCCGAAGTCGCCGCGCGAGCAGGAGGTTCTGCAGATGCTGCGCAACGATCCGGCGATGCGCACCGAGTTCATCAATCGCGTGGCGGCGCCGATCGCCAACAAGATGTTCGAATGCGGGATGATTCCCTGACCGGCTGCCGGACCGGCAACAGGACGGACCAGTTTCCTTTTTTTGCGGAGAGAGTCGATGATCGATCTTCATCATCTGGTGCGGCGGGCGGCGATGCTCGTTGCCGGGTTTTTTCTCGTCGCCGGCATGCAGGCGCAGGCGGCCGATCCCGTCGGCGGCCAGGCGGCCAAGCCGGCCAGGGCCGCGGCTGCGACGAGCAGGAAGCCTGCTGCCCCGGCTGCCGGCAAACCGGTTTTCGAGCAGCGCGCGCTCGATCTGCTGAAGGCGATGAGCGAGCGACTGATGGCTGCGCGTTCGCTGTCCTTCACGGCGCAGGTGACCTATGAACATCCGAGCCGCCTCGGGCCGCCACTGGCGTTCATGACGATCTCCGAGGTGCTCATGCAGCGTCCAGACAAGCTGCGTGTGCTGACTCTCGGCGATGGCCCCGCCTCCGAGTTCTACCTCGACGGCAAGACGATGACCGCCTTTTCGCCGGCCGAGAACTTCGTCGCCGTGACGGCTGCGCCGCCAACGATCGACGAGGCCCTGAAAGTGGCATTCCGCGATGCCGGCATCTACTTCCCGTTCGCCGACGTGCTGCTCGCCGACCCGTACGCCAACCTCGCCGCCGGTCTCGGCACGGCCTTCGTCGTCGGCCAGTCGAAAGTCGTCGGCGGGACGACGACGCAGGTGGTGGCCTTCGCCAACAACGAGGTCTTCATGCAGCTGTGGATCGGCGCCGAGGACAAGCTGCCGCGGATGCTGCGTGCGGTGTATCGCCGCGATCCGCTGCGCCAGCGCCATCAGATGGAGCTGTCGAACTGGAAGGTGGACCCGGTGGTGGCGGCGAGCGACTTCACGACGGCGAAGGCGGCCAGCGCGGTGGCCATCCCGTTTGCCCATCCGGCAGCGAAGCCGGCAGCCGCAGCGGCGGCCAGATCGCAGTAAGGGGAGGAAGGCATGAAAAGAATCATCATCGTACTGGGTGGCCTCGCCGGGGGTCTGTTGCTGGCCGGCGAAGCGGCCGCCTGGGGCAGCGCCAACCGTTTCGGCGGCAGCACCGAGCACGTCGCCGGCGTCGGCACCGAGCACACCAATGCCTGGGGTGGCAGCACCGAACATGCCTTTGGTGGCGGCACCGAGCATACCAACGTCTATGGCGGCAGCACCGCCGGTCGCTACGGCGACGGCGTCGAGCACACCAACATGTATGGTGGGACGACCGCCGCCCGCTACGGCGACGGGGCCTATCACGTCGCCCCCGACGGTGCCGCGGCCTACCGCCCGCCGGCTCCGTACTATCCGTATCACCCGCCGGCGGCAGTGGCCTACTACCCGGCGACTGGCTGTGTCGGCTGTGCGGCAGCCGCGGGCGCCGTCGTCGGTGTCGCCGCCGGCGCCGCAGTCGCTTCGGCGAATACCGCAGCGGCGACGAGCAACGCCTATGCCTCCGGCTATGCTGCCGGCAGCGCGACGACGGCAGCCGCCTATGCGATGGGCACCAGCTATGCGACGCTGCCTGCGGGGGCGACCGTGGTGCAGAAGCTCGGCACCACCTACTACCTCGTCGGCAACACCTGGTTCCTGCCCGCCTACGGCGCGAACGGCGTCTACTATCGTGTCGTGCCGGCGCCCTGATGGGCGGGGCGATGGCGACTGACGATTTCGCGGGGCCCGTTGGCCTGCGGACAGCGATGCCGAGGCGATTGAGGGTGTGTCAGGGTCCGGCATGCGCCGGGCAGATGGTGGCCATCGTCACGATCGCCCCGGCGGCGGCCGAGATGAGCAGCGAGGAACTCGCCAAGCTGGCGCAGAATCCGGTCGGCAATCTGCTGAGGCGAGCCTGTCCCACTGTCAGGAGAGGAGTCGAGTGATGGATTATCGCAAGCAGTTCATGGTCAACCCGGGCGAGAAGCTCAGCCTGGCGAGGATCGATCCGTCGCAGAGCGGGCCGCATGCTTCGGCCGAGGCGGCACTGCCGGAGGTGCAGAAGAACGTCGCGCGCATGGACGAGCTGCAGGCGCTGCTCTACGCCGACGGCAGCCAGTCGCTGCTGGTCGTCCTGCAGGCGCTCGATGCGGCCGGCAAGGATGGCGTCGTGCGCCACCTGTTCAGCGGCATGAACCCGCAGGGCACGCGCGTCTTCGGCTTCAAGCAGCCGAGCGCCGACGAGGCGGCGCACGACTTCCTCTGGCGCGCGCACCAGAGGACGCCGGCGAAGGGCGAGGTCGTCGTCTTCAACCGCTCGCATTATGAGGATGTGCTCGTCGTGCGCGTCCACGACCTGGTGCCGAAGGCCGTCTGGTCGAAGCGCTATGCGCTGATCAACGATTTCGAGAAGATGCTTGCGCAGAACGGCACGCGCATCCTCAAGTTCTTCCTGCACATCAGCCCGGACGAACAGCTCGCCCGCTTCAAGCAGCGGCTCGACGACCCGGCGCGCAACTGGAAGATCAGCGAGTCGGACTATTCCGAGCGCGAACTGTGGTCGGACTACGTCACCGCCTATGAGGAGGCGCTGAGCCGGACGAGCAGCAAGGAAGCGCCGTGGTACGTCATCCCGGCCAACCACAAGTGGTTCCGCAACCTGGCGATCTCGCAGATCATCGTCGACACGATGGAGGCGATGGGACTCAAGACGCCGCCGACGCGGGTGAACCTGCAGGAAATCGCGGCGAAGTACCACGCCGCCGAGGCGGCGCAGGAGAAGCGAACGGGCAAACCGGCGAAGCGCGCCGGCAAGGCGTAGGTGGCAGCCGCCGGCCGGGACTCAGAGGCGC
>ERZ761592.298-NODE-298-length-19910-cov-24.719265_pt1 | contig 19910 bp, 15 predicted proteins | sample MGYA00433095_ERZ761592 | MGnify/ENA primary metagenome ERZ761592 (study PRJEB28899, sample SAMN03785554) | bioreactor sludge metagenome | biome: EBPR Sludge; feature: EBPR Bioreactor; material: 0.22µm filtered reactor supernatant | place: Saint Lucia: Queensland... | reverse complement strand
GCACATCAATCCATTTGACTTTTGATTAGTAAGTCATGTGTCGTTCTACACCGTTCTTTCACATCGGCGGTTGGAACACCTTTACCCCGCTGTTCCATGCCGGCCTTACCAGCGTTCTGCTGCGCGAGTTCAATCCCGGCCTGATTCTGGAATTGATCCACGAAGGGCGGGTCGAGAACTTCGGCGCGGTCGAAGCCATGCTGCAATTTCTGATCGCCCACCCGAAATTCGCGGAAACCGATTTTTCCAAGGTGAAAGCGATTACCACCGCCGCCGCCCCCTGCTCGAAGTCGGTGATGCAAGTGTTTTTGGATAAAGGCATTCCGATCAGCCAGACCTACGGGATGACCGAGGCCGGACCCTCGAATTTTGCCTATATCGCCCGTTCCGAGTCGCTGGAAGAACTGCTGACCCATTCGGCCAGCATCGGCGCCTCGATGTTCCATTGCGACGCCAAAATCGTCGATCAGGAATCCGGCCTTGAGGTCGGACCCGGCCAGGTCGGGGTGCTGTGCATGCGCAGCCCGCACAACTTCGACGGGTATCTGCACGATCCGGCGCGCACCGAGAAGGTCATCAACCTAGAGGGTTGGGTCTATACCGGCGACTTGGCGGTGCGGGATCAAGACGGCTTGGTCTGCATCAAGGGCCGGGCCGACAATATGTTTATCTCCGGCGGCGAGAACGTTTCGCCGGAGGAAATCGAACAAGCCCTGATGAAGCATCCCGACGTCGCCGGGGCCATTTGCGCCGGCGTGCCCGATCCGAAATGGGGGCAAGCGCCGGTCGCGCTAGTGGTCTTTCACGCGGGTAAAAAAGTTGAGGAAGCCGAACTTCAGAGTTTTTGCCGGGAGCATTTGGCCGGTTACAAGGTGCCGAAACAGATTCGGCTGGTCGCCGAATTGCCCCTCACGGGCGCTGGCAAGCTGAACCGCCATGCCGTGGTGGCGATGTTTTCTTGAACGATGGCCTTGAGGGGAAACGCGATGGCGGCATCGTTGATGGACGGCCAGCAGTTCCGCGACTCGTTGCGGCGGTACCAACCGACGGTCTACGTGGACGGGCAGCGCATTGCATCGGTGGCCGACGCGCCTTCGCTCCAACCGGGGATCAACGCGCTGGCCGTGACGTACGATTTTGCCCGCGATCCGGCCAAAGCTCCGCTGATGACCGCCGCGCAATCCGCCAGCGGCAAGACGGTGAACCGGATGCTGCACATCAACGAATCGGCCGGAGACTTGCTGAACAAGCTGGAAGCGGTGCGGCTGCTGTGCCAGGAAACGGGGTGCGCGCTACGCTATCTGAGCCACGACGCTTTGAACGGCATCGGTCAGGCGGTCGCGCGGCTGGATGACGCCGAGGGGACCACCGAGCGCCGGGCGCGCTTTGCCGCGTATTTGCAGCACGTCCAGGATGAAGACCTGAGCTTGGGAATCGCCATGACCGACGCCAAGGGCGACCGGAGCCGGCGGCCGCACCAGCAGCCCAATCAGGACGCCTACCTCCACATCGTCGAGCGCACCGGCGAGGGCATCGTGATTTCGGGCGCGAAGGCCATCGTGACCGGCGCGCCTTACGTGCATGAGTTTCTGGTGATGCCTTCGCGCAATATGACCGAAGCCGACGCCGCGTTCGCCGTCTGCTGCGCGGTGCCGGTGGATGCGCCGGGCATCACCATTATCGCCCGGCCGGCGGGTCGGCCCGGCGAGAAACCCGAGCACGGCGCGCCGCTGTTCTCGCGCCGTTACGGACAGTCCACGGGCGTCGTGCTGTTCGACCGGGTGCGGGTGCCTTGGGAGCGGGTGTTTTTCGCGGGTGAATGGGAGCATTCCGGGGCGGTGACTTACCACTATGCGACCCACCACCGCCATAGCTGCATCGGCGCGCGCGCCGGCTTCGGCGATCTGCTGATCGGCGCGGGCGCGCTGATGTGCGAAGCCAACGGCCTCGATCCCGAGCGCAAGGCCAGCCTGCGCGAGCCGATGGTCGAACTGATTAAAATCACCGAAGGCTTTTACGCCTGCGGCGTGGCCGCCAGCGTCTATGCCACCCAAGACCCGCACTTTAAGAACTTCATGCCGGAACCGGTGTTCGCCAACATCGGCAAGCTGCTGCTATCGACGCAGATCTACGACATGCACCGCCTGGCGCATGAAGTGTCGGGCGGGCTGATCGTCGCTTTGCCGGGGCCGGATGAAGATCACAACCCGGCGACCGCAGCGACGCTGGCCGAGGTGCTGCGCGCCAATCCCGCGGTGCCTTACGACAAGCGGATCGAGGTGGCGCGTTTCATGGAGGATTTAACCGCCTCCTATCAGGGCGGCTGGTATTCGTTGATCAGCCTGCACGGCGGCGGTTCGCCGGCCGCGCTCAAGCAGGAAATCTGGCGTCACTACCCGGTCGGCGACAAAGTGGCGCTGGTGGAACGGTTGCTGGATCGCGGGGTGCTGGCCGAGGTCGAGCGGCCGATTGCCCGCAACCGCCAGCCGGGCCGCTGCTGCGACGCCGGTTGCAGCCAGCCGGGGCAGGCGATTATGGCGTCGCTGCCGATTTCACGACGGACCTGACTGTAGCAACGCGGCCGGCGCGCTGGCCACCCCGATTAGCCAGAACGGGCGCGGTCGGCCAAGACCACGCCCGCCACGCCGCCGGCGATCAGCAGAAAGCCCAGCAAATTGGTTGCGGTCATCGGCTCGCCCAGCGCCAGCGTCGATGCCGATAAACCGAAGGCGGGCACCCCCAAACTGGCGAGCGAGGTGGTGATGGCGGGCAAGGCGCGGTTGATGGTGAGCATCGCCCAAAAACAGAAGGCGCTGGCCAGCGGCCCGTTGTAAAGCAGCACCCAGCCCAGTTCGCTCGACCAACGCCAGGGTCGTTCCGCCTCAAACAGCAGCGCCAGCGGCACCAGCAACGCCGCCGCCACGGTGAATTGCCACGGACCCAGCGACAGCGGCGAACCCTGCCAGCGATGGCGGCGGACCTGGACAATCAGCAGCGCCCACGCCAGCGCGGCGGCCAGCAGCAGGCCGTTGCCGAGCAACACGCGCGGATCGCGCCAATCGAAACCGAAGGGATTGAACAGCACCGCCACGCCGCCCAGCCCGCAGAGCAAACCGTAGAGCTTGAGTCGGCTCAAACGCTCGCCCAATACATAAATCGCCAGCGGCGTCACCCACAGCGGCGTGGTGTAAGCCAGAATCGCCGACCGGCCCGCCGGCACGAATTGCAAGCCCACGGTGGTCAGCGCCATGAAGGCGGCCATTTGTAGCGCGCCCACCGCCAATACAATCGGCCAGTCCTGTCGGCTGGGCCAGCGCAGCTCGCCCAGCGCGGCGGCCACCGCAAATAGGATGATCGCGCCCATCACCATCCGAGCGGCGGCGAAGCTCAGCGGCGGAATGAACTGCAAGCCGACTTTCATCACCGGCCAATTCGCGCCCCACAGCATGATCACAAAGCCGAGTAGGACGAACGCCGCGCGGGGCGAAACGGCGGGAGCGGCGGCGGGCTGATCGTCGGGATTTGGGGGCGGCATGAACGGATCGCTTCAATCCACTGTTTTAAGGCGGCTCGATTAAGGATAGGGGAAAAACCCGCGTCGCCTCAGGTGAAAAACTATAGGGTGCGGTCCGTCTTGATCCGGCGACAGCCAAAGCGCCGTGAGCGACGGCGCTCACTTTTAGGCCGAACCGTCCAGGGCCGAGTTCTTGACGCTTGAAAGCGGCCTGGCCGGTCAATCCAATGTTTTTCTAAACGTTTTGAGGCCGAGCGCCAGCACCGCGACCATGAACAACAAGATCGGCCAAATGTGACCCCACAGCAGTTCCAGACCGTTGCCCTTGAGTAGAATGCCGCGCACCAGAATCAGGAAATGGGTCAGCGGCAACACGCTACCCAACGCCTGCGCCCATTCCGGCATCCCGCGAAACGGAAACATAAAGCCGGACAACAGGATCGAGGGCAGAAAAAAGAAAAAGGTCATTTGCATCGCCTGGAGCTGGTTGCGGGCGATGGAGCTAAACGTAATCCCCAGAATCAGATTGGCGCAGATGAACAGCAAGACGACCGCGTACAGCAGGGCGAGACTGCCTTGCATCGGGACTTCGAAAATCCAGCGGGCCGCCAGCAGAATCAGCGTCACCTGAATCAGCCCGATCAGGATGTAAGGCACGATCTTGCCGGTCATCACCTCAAACGGCGTCGCCGGTGTGGCCAGCAGATTTTCAAAGGTGCCGCGCTCGCGCTCGCGGGTCATCGCCAGACCGGTCATCAAAATCATGGTCATGGTGAGAATCACCCCCGACAGCCCCGGCACCACGTTGTAGGCGGTGATGCCTTCGGGATTGTAGCGGCGGTGGACGCGCAGCTCGAAAGGCGGCGCGGCGGGGAGTTTGAAGCCAGGCAGATCGGGCGCGAACACCTCGACCCCCAAGCGGTTCAGCACCGAAATCGCCCCGCCGGTCGCCATCGGGTCGGTGGCGTCGGCTTCGACTAGCAGCGGCGGCGATTGACCGCGCACCAGCGCCCGATGAAAGCCCGCCGGAAACGTCACGATAAATTGCGCCTCGCCTCGATCCAGCAGCCGGTCGGCCTCGCGCTCGCCCACGCTGCCGATCAGCCGAAAATAGCGGCTGTTTTGCAGCGCGGCGACGTAAGAACGGGCGAACGGCCCCGGATCGGCCATTACCACGGCGGTCGGCAGATGCTTCGGGTCGGAGTTGATGGCAAAGCCGAACAGCAGCAGTTGAATCATCGGAATCCCGACGATCATGCCGAAGGTCAGCCGGTCGCGCTTGAGCTGGATAAACTCCTTGATCAGAATACCGAGCCAGCGATAGAAGGAAAAACCGCGCATCATGTCAGCCTCGGAATTGATCCTGACTGTCCTGCATCAGGTGGATGAAGGCGTCTTCCAGCGACGGTTCCACCGCTTTTAAGGTCAATGGCTGGCGCGCGACGAAGGCGGTCAGACTAGCCTGCAATCGCGTTCCATCGACGCCGCTGACGTGCAGCACGTTACCGAAGCTGGCCACCTGATCGACGCCGGGCAATTGGCGCAGCGGCTCCGCCAGCCCCTGGATGCCCGCGCCGCTGATCTCCCAGGTGTGCAGATGCTGACCGGCCACGACCTCGGCGGCGGTGCCAGACGCCAGCAGGTTGCCGTAAGCGATATAAGCCAGCCGATGGCAGCGCTCGGCCTCGTCCATGTAGTGGGTTGAGACCAGCACGGTGATGCCTTGGGCGGACAGGCGGTGGATTTCTTCCCAGAAATCGCGGCGGGCCTTGGGATCGACCCCGGCGGTCGGCTCGTCCAGCAACAGCAGGCGAGGGTGGTGGAGCAGGCAGGACGCCAGCGCGAGGCGCTGCTTCCAGCCGCCGGATAAGGTGCCTGCCAACTGATCGCGCCGACCGGTCAGACCGAGCTCTTCGAGGGCTTGGGCCACGGCTGGCCGCCGGTTGTGCATCCCGAACATCCGGGCCACAAAATCCAGATTCTCGCGGATGGTGAGATCGTCCCACAGCGAGAATTTCTGGGTCATGTAGCCGACCTGGCGTTTGATGGCGGCGCTTTCCTTCAGCACGTCGAAGCCCAGACAAGTTCCCCGGCCGCTGTCGGGGGTCAGCAGGCCGCAGATCATCCGAATTGAGGTGGTTTTACCGCTGCCGTTGGGGCCGAGAAAGCCGAAAATCTCCCCCTGACGCACCTGAAGCGAGAGGTCTTTGACCACCTGTTTGTCGCCGAAATGCTTGTTCAGTCCGGCGACATCGATGACCAGCGTGTCGTCCATTTTTAGCGGATTAGCCGGATATCGACCGGCAAGCCGGGATGAAGCTGCTTGGCATCTTCCGGCGCGGGCGCGGCTTCGACCCGAAACAGCAGTTTTTCCCGGACGCCACGGCTGTAGATCACCGGCGGGGTGTATTCGGCTTTGGGCGAGATGAAATCCACCCGCGCCCGGATCGGCGCGGGGCAACCGTCGCAGCTTGCTTCGATGGACACGCCAGGCTTGAACGTGGTGACCAGCGGTTCGGGGACGAAGAAACGTACCCGGCGGCGGGCATCGGGCAACAGGCTGGCCACCGGTGAACCGGCGGGCACCCATTCACCGAGCTGGTAATAGGTCTCGAAAATTTCGCCCTCGGTGGGCGCGGTGACGGACTTGCGTTCGACCAGCCAGCGTTTCTGCGCCGCCTGCGCGGCGGCCGCCTTCACCTCGGCTTCCGCTCCTGCTACTTCAGCCCGCCGTCCCAAGGTATTGCGATAAGTGGTGATCTGCTGCTTGGCGGCTTCGACTTGGGCGCTGGCCTGATCGCGGGCGCTGCGGGCTTCGTCCACCTTGCTTTGCGATACGAAGTTCTTGCGCTGCAAGGCCTCCTGTTGCGCGAGCTGAGAAGTCGCGAAACGTAAATTGGCTTCTGCGGCGCGCAGCGTGGCCTCCAGCGCGGCGATTTCCGACGGGCGGCGCGGCCCTTGCAAGTTCAGTAATTTCTCTTTGGCGGATTCGGCGCGAGCTTCGGCTTCGGCCAACGCCTGCTCGTCCGGCTCCCCGGCCAGGGCGAATACCGGTTGTCCGACGGTGACCCGACTGCCGCGCGCCGCGTCCAGCGTTTTAAGATAGCCCGACTGCGGTGCGGCCAAGTAGACATACTCGCCTTCCACATAGCCTTGCAGGCTGTTGTCCGCGTCCTGACCGCAAGCGGTCGATAGCAACGCTGCCAGGGCGCATAAAATCGTCCGGTTCGCCGGGAAATGCCCGTTCATCGCGTATCCCCCGCGCTGTCCGCGCCGAGCAGCCGGAGGATTTCGGCGATGCCGTTTCTGGCATCTTCGGCCGAATCGGGCGTGCGCTGGGCTTGATGCATGACGGCCAATCCCACGACAGTGGCATGAAGCAGCAGGGCGGCTTTTTCGCTGTCCGGCGCGCCCGCTTGCTCCAGCAGGGTTTGAATTCGCGCGCGCACGCTCCTGATGAGCGTACTCAAGGCAGGTCTCAAGCCGGGTTCTTCATCGGCGGCGACGATCAGCCCCAGCATGATCCTGGGCGGGATGCCGTCGATCATCGCATCGCCGAGGGTTTCCAGGATGGCGGTTCGGGGAGGCGCTGTTGCCAGACGCGCCGCGAGATCGGCCATCAGACCGTCGATGGTGTGGGCGGCGATCCCCAGCAGCAGATCGGAGCGTTTCGGAAAGTAGTAGGTGAGGTGGCTTTGCTTGACCCCGGCCCGCTCGGCCACTTTTGGCTGGGTCAAGGCGGCGATGCCGCGCTCTTTGAGCAGTGCGCCGCCAGCCTGCAAAATCGCGATCCGAACGTCCACGACGGCCCCCGTAATGAGAACACGCCGGTATTATCCAGCAATTTGGTAAAATTACCAAATTTTAGCAGCCGCTATTTCGCGGTCAAATTTTTCTGATGGGGCCAGGATACTGAGCGACCAGTTCGTCCGCCGTCAGCAGCGTGATGCCCTCGACCATGGCTTGCGCAATCAACAGTCGGTCGAATGGATCTTTGTGCAAGGGCGGCAGGGTATCGACCGCGACGGCGTGTTCGCTGGTGATAGACAGTTCGTGATAGCCATTATCCAGCAGGCCCCGGCGCAGCAGCCGGGGATCGACTTTGAAATCCGCTCGCCCCAATCCGCGCTTGATCGCGATTTCCCAGAGGCTGGCCGCGCTGAACAGCGGTTGGTGTTCCGGGGTGTCGAACAGCGCCCGCGCTTCCGGCGACAAACGCTTGGAGTCGCCCGCTACCCACAGCAGCAGCTGCGTATCCAACAGCCATTTCACGTGCTGATTGCCAGCATCCCCACCGCAACCCGTCAAGAGCGCTTCCTTGGGGTTTCAACGAAGCCTTGCAGGCAGTGACTGGCCTTTTATCGCTACCCTACTCAACCGAACGAGCTAACCGTAGAAACCTTGATCTCCATCAAGGAATTTCCTTAGTGCCACTCCTATTATTGCGGTCGCAGCATTCTTGCGAGAACCGCGATGGCGACGCTAAAACAACAACAAATCTCCGTCCTCACCATGAACACCATGGCCTTCGCGGTAAATTTCGCCGTGTGGGTCATGTTCTCGGTCATCGGCATCAAGATCAAAGCCGAACTGAATTTGAACGAAACGGAATTCGGTCTGCTGGTCGCCACCCCGATTCTGACCGGCTCGCTGGTGCGCTTGCCGCTGGGCATCCTAACCGACCGTTACGGCGGGCGGATCGTGTTTTTCATCCAGATGCTGCTGGTGTCGGTGCCGACCTGGCTGGTGTCCTACGCCACCGAATATTGGCAATACCTGGTGCTGGGGCTGTTCGTCGGATTGGCGGGCGGCTCGTTCGCGGTTGGCATCGCCTATACCTCGACCTGGTTTAGCAAGGAGCGGCAGGGGACGGCGATGGGGATTTTCGGCGCGGGCAATGCCGGTTCCTCGCTGACCAAGTTTATCGCCCCGATGATTATTGCCGCCTTCGGGGCCTGGCAGATGGTGCCGAAAATCTACGCCGTGGCAATGGTGGTTATGGCGGTGCTGTTTTGGTTTTTCACCTACACCGACCCGCTGCACGAGAAAGGCGCGGCACAGAATCGCGCCCGGCCGAGTCTCGGTCAGCAGTTGCAACCGCTGCTGGAGGCGCGGGTCTGGCGCTTCGGGCTGGCGTATGCCTTCGTGTTCGGCGGCTTTGTGGCGCTGGCGCTGTGGTTGCCGAAATATTACGTCGGCGAATACGGCCTGCCGCTGGCGACCGCCGCGTTTCTCACCATCTTCTTCGATTTGCCCTCCGGGGCGATTCGCGCGTTGGGCGGTTGGGCCTCGGACAAGTGGGGCGGCAACACCGTCACCTGGTGGGTGCTGTGGGCCAGCCTGATTTGTCTGTTTTTATTGAGCTACCCGCCGACCACCATGACCATTCACGGCATCAAGGGCGATGTCTCGGTCAACCTCGGCATCGGCATCGTGCTGTTCACGGTGCTGGCGTTTCTGATCGGGCTGGCGCAGGGCTTCGGCAAGGCCAGCGTTTATCGCAGTCTGGCCGATCACTATCCGACCCAGATGGGCGTGGTCGGCGGCATCGTCGGGCTGATTGGCGGCCTGGGCGGTTTCGTGCTGCCGATCATGTTCGGGGTGGCGGCGGACGCGGTGGGGGTGCGCAGCAGTTGCTTCATGCTGATGTTCCTGCTGGTGGTGGTCACCATGCTGTGGACCTGGCTGGCCGAGAAGCGCGAGCGCGAGGACATTCTGGAGCGCCACGCCGACGCGCGGGCCGAACTGGCGGGCGCGAATCTGGTGGATCGGGTCTACCGTCGCCGCCATCTGCTGGCCGACTGGCGGCCTGACGACGAGGGATTCTGGCAAGCGGTCGGGCGGCGCATCGCCAATCGCAATCTGTGGCTGTCGATGCCCGCGCTGCTCTTGGCCTTCGCGGTCTGGGTAGTGTGGAGCGTGATCGTGGTCGAACTGCCCCATGTCGGTTTTAAGTTCAGCCAAAATCAACTGTTCTGGCTGGCGGCGCTGCCGGGGTTGTCCGGGCCGTTTTTCCGAGCGCTGTATTCCTTCGTGGTGCCGATCTTCGGCGGGCGTAACTGGACGGTGTTCAGCACCGCGCTGTTGCTGCTGCCGACGTTATGGATCGGAGTCGCGGTGCAAGACCCCAACACCCATTATGCCGTATTCGTCGCCATCGCCCTGCTGTGCGGGCTCGGCGCGGGCAATTTCTCCTCCAGCATGGCCAATATCAGCTTCTTCTTCCCGCAGCGGCTGCAAGGCACCGCGCTGGGCTTGAACGGCGGCATCGGCAACCTCGGCGTCGGGCTGGCGCAGTTGATCGTCCCCATCACCATGTACGGCGGAGCGCTGTGGATTCTGGGCGGCAGCGCGCAGAGCCATTTCGATGAGGGCATCGTCACGCCGATCTGGATACAGAACGCGGGCTTTATCTGGGTGCCGTTCATCGTCGCCGCCTCGGTCGCCGCCTGGTTTGGCATGGACAACATCGCTGCGGTCAAGGCCGGTTTCGCCGAGCAGGTCGCCATTTTCCGCCACAAGCATCAATGGCTGATGAGCTGGCTCTATACCGGCACCTTCGGTTCGTTCATCGGGCTGGCGGTCACTTTCCCGATGCTGGTCAACACGGCGTTTCCGAACGCTAACGCCTTCAAATTCGCCTTCGTCGGCCCGCTGTTGGCGGCATTGATCCGACCGCTCGGCGGCTGGCTGTCGGATCGGATCGGCGGCGCGATCATCACCTGCTGGGTGTTCGTGGCGATGACCTTGGCCTCGCTGGGCGCTTTGCTGTTCCTGCCGGGGCCGAACGACAGCGGCAATATGAGCGGCTTTATCGTCATGTATCTGGTGTTGTTCTTCAGCGCGGGGGTCGGCAACGGCTCGACCTTCCGCATGATTCCGATCATTTTCCGCGCCCTGCGCCAGCGCAGGCTGCATGGCAAGGACCAGGCGGGTTTGGCGGAGGCGTCGCGCCTGGCCGCCACCGAGGCTGCGGCCACGCTCGGCTTCAGTTCGGCAGTGGCGGCCTTTGGCGGCTTCTTCATTCCCATCGCCTACGGCGCGTCCATCGACCTGACCGGCGGCTATCAGGCGGCGCTGGTGGTGTTCGCGCTGTTCTATCTGAGTTGCCTGTTTATCACCTGGCGCTGGTATGCCGGCAAGAATGTGGAAGCGCCGTGCTAAAGCCGATTCGATCCCTTTTGCAATGTTGGTATTGAGGAGTCACTCACGATGTCCACAACAATAACCGCAAACGTCGGCGCGAAACCCTCGTCCCGTACCTGGTTGAGCGCCTGGACGCCGGAAGACCCGACGTTTTGGGAGACGACCGCCAAGCCGCTGGCGTGGAAAACGCTGGTGATTACCACCCTGAACCTGATGATGGCCTTTATCGTCTGGTTTGTGGTCAGCGCGCTGGTGGTGCGCCTGCCCAATATCGGCTTCAAGCTGACCGCCAATCAAACCTTCTGGCTGGCGGCGATGCCGGGATTGGCCGCCGGGATTTTGCGGGCGGTGCATACCTTCTTGGTGCCGCTGTACGGCACCCGTCACGTTGTGACCTTTGCCACCCTGTCGCTGCTGATTCCGATTGTCGGCTGGTTCTACGCGATTCAAGACCCGACCACGCCGTACTGGATATTGCTGCTGCTGTCGTTTTTGGCGGGATTGGGCGGTGGCAATTTCTCCTCGTTCATGCCCTCGACCAGCCTGTTTTTCCCCAAGCGGCTGCAAGGCACCGCGCTGGCGATTCAGGCGGGCATCGGCAATTTCGGGGTCAGCGTGGTGCAGTTCATCACGCCGTGGATTATCGGTTTCGCGCTGTTTGGCACCCTGGCGGGCGACCCGCAAACCTTCATACCGAGCGTGCCGGGCGCGGCGGCTCGGCCGATGTGGCTGCAAAACGCGGCCTTCATCTACGTGCCGTTTATCGTCGCCTTCGCCATCGCCGCGTGGTTCATGCTGAAGTCGGTGCCGGTGCGCGCCAACTTCCGTGACCAGCTCGATATCTTCCATTTCAGCAACCGGCACGGGTTCTGGATGACCTCGCTGTACATCATGACCTTCGGCTCGTTTTCCGGCTTCGCCGCCACGTTCCCGTTGATGATCAAGCAAATGTACACGGTGCTGCCGGGCGGCCCCGATCCGTTGAAATACGCCTTCCTCGGCCCGCTGGTCGGCGCGGCGGCGCGGGTGCTGGCCGGGCCGATTTCGGACAAATTGGGCGGGGCCATCGTCACCCACTGGTCGGGCATCGGCTTGTTGCTGTGCGCGATTGGCGTGACCTTCTACACCCATCCCGCCTCGATGGCCGAGTTTCCGCTGTTCGTCGGGATGATGCTGGGCGTGTTCTTCTTCAGCGGCGTCGGCAACGCCAGCACCTTCAAGCAGATGCCGATGATTTTCGAGCCGCGCCAAGCCGCCGGCATCATCGGCTGGACGGCGGCGATGGCCTCGTTCGGCCCCTTCATCTTCGGCATGTTAATCGGCTGGTCGTTTGCCGCCACCGGCTCGCCCAACGCCTTCTTCTACGGCGCGGCACTGTTCTACCTGTTCAACATCGGCATCAACTGGTGGTACTACGCCCGCAAAGGCGCTGAGAAACCGTGCTGAATTCGACAAGAGGTGATCGATCATGAGTCATTTTCTCGACCGGTTGAATTTCCTAAAGAAAGTCACCGATACCTTCTCCGGCGATCACGGTGTCGTCACCAACGAGGATCGCGGCTGGGAAGACGCCTACCGCAGCCGCTGGCAGCACGACAAAATCGTGCGCTCGACCCACGGGGTGAACTGCACCGGTTCCTGTAGCTGGAAGATTTACGTTAAAAACGGGCTGGTGACCTGGGAAACCCAGCAGACCGATTACCCGCGCACCCGCGACGATCTGCCCAATCACGAACCGCGCGGCTGTCCGCGCGGCGCGTCCTATAGCTGGTATCTGTACAGCGCCAATCGGGTCAAATATCCGCTGGTGCGGGGGCGGTTGCTCAAGCTCTGGCGCGAGGCGCTGGCCGAGAAAAAAGACCCGGTGGATGCCTGGGCCTCCATCGTCGAAGACCCAATTAAAGCGACCGAGTACAAGAGCAAGCGCGGATTGGGCGGCTTCGTGCGGGCCACCTGGGAAGAAGTCAACCCGCTGATCGCAGCCGCCAACGTCTACACCGTCAAGCAGTACGGGCCGGATCGGATTTACGGTTTCTCGCCGATTCCGGCGATGTCGATGGTGTCCTACGCCGCCGGTTCGCGCTATCTGTCGCTGATCGGCGGGGCCTGCGGTTCGTTCTACGACTGGTATTGCGACCTGCCGCCCGCCAGCCCGATGGTATGGGGCGAACAGACCGACGTGCCGGAATCCGCCGACTGGTATAACTCCACCTTTTTGATGATGTGGGGTTCCAACGTGCCGCAGACCCGCACGCCGGACGCTCATTTCATGACCGAGGTGCGCTACAAGGGCGCCAAGATCGTGGTGGTCTGCCCGGACTATTCCGAGGCGTCCAAGTTCGCCGATCTGTGGCTGCACCCCAAGCAAGGCACCGACGCCGCCGTGGCGATGGCGATGGGCCACGTCATCCTGCGCGAGTTTTATCTGGACGGTAAATCCGAGTATTTCACCGATTACGTCCGCACCAAGACCGATTTTCCGATGCTGGTGCGGCTGGATCAGCGCGAGGACGGCCGCTACGTCAACGGCCGGTTTTTGCGGGCATCCGACCTCAGCGACAACGCCGGACAGGCCAACAATCCCGATTGGAAAACTCTGGCGTTCGACGAGACCAGCGGAAATTTGATCGTGCCGAATGGCGCTATCGGCTTCCGTTGGGGCGAAAAAGACGGGATGGTCGGCAAGTGGAATCTGGAAGCCAAGGAATCCTTGAACGGCGCGGCCACCCAATTGCGGCTGTCGGTCAACGACATCAAGGATGAAGTGGTTCCGGTCGCTTTCCCGTACTTCGGTTCGACCCAGCATCCGCACTTTGCCTGCACCTCGCACGATGCGGTGCAAGTGCGCAATGTGCCCGCGAAACGGATCAAGTTGGCCGACGGTTCCGACGCCTTGGTCGCCACCGTCTACGATCTGACCCTGGCGCAATACGGGCTGGATCGCGGCTTGGGCGGCGGCAATGTCGCCAAAACTTACAATGACAATGTGCCGTATACCCCGGCCTGGCAGGAGAAAATTACCGGCGTGCCGCGCGCGCAAATCATCACCGTCGCCCGCCAGTTCGCCGAAAACGCCGACAAGACTCACGGCAAGTCGATGGTCATCATCGGCGCGGCGATGAACCACTGGTATCACATGGACATGAATTACCGGGGCGTCATCAATATGTTGATGATGTGCGGCTGCGTCGGCCAGAGCGGCGGCGGCTGGTCGCATTACGTCGGCCAGGAGAAATTGCGCCCGCAGACCGGCTGGACCGCGCTGGCTTTTGCGCTGGACTGGCACCGTCCGCCGCGCCACATGAATTCGACCTCGTTTTGGTACGTCCACAGCAGCCAGTGGCGGCACGAAAAACTGACCATGCGGGAAATCCTGTCGCCGCTGGCCGACCCGCAGCAATGGCAGGGATCACAGATCGACTACAACGTCCGCTCGGTGCGGATGGGTTGGCTGCCGAGCGCCCCGCACTTCAATCAAAACCCGCTGGCTGTTGCCAAAGCAGCGGCGGCGGCGGGCGAGGAAGCCGCGCCCTATATCGTTAGAAATCTGAAATCCGGCAAGCTCGGTTTTGCCTTTGAAGACCCCGATCATCCGGCCAACTTCCCGCGCAACCTGTTCGTGTGGCGCTCCAATTTGCTCGGTTCCTCCGGCAAGGGCCACGAGTATTTCCTGAAATATCTGCTCGGCACCACCCACGGCGTGCAGGGCAAGGATTTGGGCGAGGAAGGCGGCGAGAAGCCGTCTGAGGTGCAGTGGCGCGAGGCGGCGCAAGGCAAGCTGGATTTGCTGGTGACGCTGGATTTCCGCATGTCCACCACCTGCCTGTATTCCGACATCGTGCTGCCGACCGCCACCTGGTACGAGAAAAACGACCTCAACACCAGCGACATGCACCCGTTCATTCATCCGCTGAGCGCGGCGGTCGATCCGGCTTGGGAATCGCGCACCGATTGGGACATCTTCAAGGGCATCGCCAAAGCCTTTTCGGAGACCTGCCCTGGCCATCTCGGCGTGGAAAAGGACATCGTGGCGCTGCCGACTTTGCACGACACCCCGAACGAACTGGCCATGCCGGACGTGAAGGACTGGAAGAAAGGCGAGTGCGAGTTGATCCCCGGCAAGACCGCGCCCAGCCTGGTGGTGGTCGAGCGCGATTATCCGGCCACCTACCAGAAATTCACCTCGGTCGGGCCGCTGCTGGACAAACTCGGCAACGGCGGCAAGGGCATCAGTTGGAACACCGAGCACGAAGTCCACGCGCTGGCGACGCTCAATTACACGGTCACGGAAGACGGCATCGCCAAGGGTCGGCCGCGAATTGACAGCGACATCGACGCCGCCGAGATGATCATGATGCTGGCCCCGGAGACCAACGGCCATGTCGCGGTGAAAGCCTGGGCGGCGTTGAGCAAGATTACCGGTCGGGATCACAGCCATCTGGCCTTGCCGAAGGAGCACGAGAAAATCCGCTTCCGCGACATCGTGGCCCAGCCGCGCAAGATCATTTCCTCGCCCACTTGGTCGGGGCTGGAGGATGAGAAGGTTTCGTACAACGCCGGTTACACCAACGTCCACGAGCTGATCCCGTGGCGCACCGTCACCGGCCGCCAGCAGTTCTATCAGGATCACGCCTGGATGCTCGGTTTTGGCGAGGCGATGTGCGCCTACCGGCCGCCGGTGGACATGAAGACAGTCGAGCCGATCATCGGCCAGAAGCCCAACGGCAACCCGGAAATCGTGCTGAACTTCATCACCCCGCACCAGAAATGGGGCATCCACAGCACCTACACCGATAACTTATTGATGCTCACCTTGTCACGCGGCGGGCCGATTATCTGGCTGTCGGAAGTGGACGCCAAAAAGGCGGGGATCGAGGACAACGACTGGATTGAGGCTTACAACGTCAACGGCGCGATTGCGGCGCGGGCGGTGGTCAGCCAGCGGGTGCCGGAAGGCATGTCGATGATGTACCACGCCCAGGAAAAAATCGTGAACACGCCCGGCGCGGAAACCACCGGCACGCGGGGCGGCATTCACAACTCCGTGACCCGCACCGTGCTCAAGCCGACCCACATGATCGGCAGCTACGCCCAGCAAAGTTACGGCTTCAATTATTACGGCACCGTCGGGGCCAACCGCGACGAATTCATTATCGTCCGCAAGATGGCCAAGGTGGACTGGCTAGACGACGAAACCCCGGCTGATGCTACCCCCGCGGAGGCGCATTGATCATGAAAGTACGCGCGCAAATCGCCATGGTGTTGAACCTGGACAAGTGCATCGGTTGCCACACTTGCTCAATCACCTGCAAGAACGTCTGGACCAGCCGCGACGGCATGGAATACGCCTGGTTCAACAATGTTGAGACCAAGCCCGGCATCGGCTATCCCAAAAACTGGGAAGATCAGGACCAGTGGAACGGCGGCTGGAAACGGGTCAAGGACGGAAAAATCGTACCCAAGCAGGGCGGCAAGCTGAAGATTCTGTCCAACATCTTCGCCAACCCCGACTTGCCCGCCATCGACGACTACTACGAGCCGTGGGATTACGACTACGCGCATTTGCAAAACGCGCCGGAGTCGAAAGCGATGCCCACCGCCCGGCCGCGCTCGGCGATCAGCGGCGAGCGGATGGAGAAAATCCATTGGGGGCCGAACTGGGAGGAAATCCTCGGCACCGAATTCGCCAAACGTTCCAAAGACACCAACTTTGAGAACGTGCAAAAGGAGATTTACGGCGAATTTGAAAACACCTTCATGATGTACCTGCCGCGCCTGTGCGAGCATTGCCTCAATCCGGCTTGCGTCGCCTCCTGCCCCAGCGGCGCGATTTACAAGCGCGAGGAAGACGGCATCGTCTTGATCGATCAGGATAAATGCCGGGGCTGGCGGATGTGCGTTTCCGGCTGTCCGTACAAGAAGATTTACTACAACTGGAATACCGGCAAGTCGGAAAAGTGCATTTTCTGCTACCCGCGCATTGAATCCGGTCAGCCGACGGTCTGTTCGGAAACCTGCGTCGGCCGCATCCGCTATCTCGGCGTGCTGCTCTACGACGCTGACAAGATCGAGCAAGCCGCCAGCGTGCTGGACGAAAAGAGCCTGTATCAGGCGCAACTGGATATCTTCCTCGACCCGTTTAATCCGGTGGTGCAGGCCGAAGCGCGCAAGGCCGGCATTCCCGAACCGTGGCTGGAGGCGGCGCAGGAATCGCCCATCTACAAAATGGCGATTGACTGGAAGATCGCCTTCCCGCTGCATCCCGAATACCGCACCCTGCCGATGGTCTGGTACGTGCCCGCCTTGTCGCCGATTCAGGCCCGCGCCGAAGCCGGTCAAATCGGCATGAACGGCATTATTCCTGATGTCGGTTCGTTGCGGATTCCGCTGCAATATCTGGCCAATCTGCTGACGGCGGGCGATGAGAAGCCGGTCAAGGTGGCGTTGGAACGGATGCTGGCGATGCGGGCCTACATGCGCGCGAAAACGGTGGACGGCGAGATCAAGGAAGACGTGCTGAAGGCGGTCAACCTGCGCGTGGATCAGGTGGAGTCCATGTACCGCTATCTCGCCATCGCCAATTACGAAGACCGCTTCGTGATTCCGACCAGCCACCGCGAATATGCCAGCGCCACGTATGACGCGCTGGGCGAACGCGGCGGATGCGGCTTCAGCTTCGGTAACGGTTGTTCGCCGGGCGCGGACAAGACCAACTTGTTCGGCGGCAAAAAAGTCACCACCCGCCGCGCTATTCCAATCAAGGTGGAGCCGACCGGGAAATGAAAACGCTCAAGGTGTTATCGGCGCTGATGGCCTATCCGCAGGCGGAAACGCAGGCGGCGCTCCCGGAACTGGCTGAAGCCCTGGAACAGGAAGCGGTGTTGCCGGATGCGGAGCGCCGGGCGCTGCACCGCTTTATCCAGCGGCTGTCGCGTACCGAGCTGATGGACTTGCAGGAACAGTATGTCGCCACCTTCGACCGGGGACGGGCGCTGTCGCTGCACTTGTTCGAGCACATCCACGGCGAATCGCGGGATCGCGGTCAGGCGATGGTTAACCTGCTGGAGGTGTATCGCCGTCACGGCTTCGAGCTGAACGCCCGCGAGCTGCCGGACTATCTCCCGCTGTTTCTGGAATATCTGGCGCAACAGCCCACGGAGGAAGCCTTGGATTTATTGGCGGAGACGGCCCATGTCCTCACACTGCTGGGGGCGCGGCTGGCCGAGCGCGGCAACGATTATCACGCCGTGTTCGACGCGCTGACCGTGCTAGTCGGCGAGCCGGAAGACAGCGCCGAAATCCGCCAGCAGGCGGCCACCGAGGGGCCGGATCAGGCCGTGGTCAACATGGACAAAATTTGGGAAGAGGAAACGGTGACCTTCCTGGGAAATCAGGACGGCTGCGCGACCGGACGCGGCCATGCCGCCGAAGCCCAGCCGGTCCAGTGGCTGTCCCGACCCGGCGTTGCGCCACAGACCGCCCGTTCCCTGTAACCGACAGAGGCAAAGCTCATGAATTACCTCGATACCCTGCTGTTTGGCGTCTATCCGTATCTGGCCGGGGCGGTGTTCCTGCTCGGCAGCCTGGCGCGCTTCGACCGCGATCAATTTACCTGGAAAGCCCATTCCAGCCAGATGTTGAGCAAGCAGAACATGCGGCTGGCCAGCAATTTGTTTCACATCGGCATTCTGCTGCTGTTCGCCGGGCACTTCATCGGTCTTCTGACCCCGCCGGAGGTGTTCCACACGTTCGGCGTTTCCGCCGGGGCCAAACAGATTTTGGCCATCGTCGCGGGCAGCATCGCCGGGATCATGTGCTTCATTGGACTGACGATGCTGCTGAAGCGGCGGCTGACCGAGCCACGGGTGCGAGCCACCAGCACCCGGATGGATATTTTCATTCTGCTGCTGCTCTACGCCCAATTGATTCTTGGCTTGATTACCATTCCGGTGTCGCTGATGCACCTGGACGGGCACAACATGCTGAATCTGATGGGCTGGGGCCGCAATATCGTCACCTTCGATCCCGCTGATGCGGTGGCTTCGATTTCCCAAGTCGGCCTGCTGTTCAAGCTGCATATTTTCTTGGGGATCACCGTGTTTCTGGTATTCCCCTTCAGCCGCCTGGTGCATATTTGGAGCGCACCGGTGGCCTATCCGATGCGGGCGTATCAGGTGGTGCGGCAGCGCTGATTGATCCGGCGGCCACCTGCTTGGGTGGCTGCCTGTCTGCCAAACGATTCAAATGGCTATACAGCGGGGTCTGTCCAGAAGCCATATTTAACGAAAACCAAGCCGCCCATGTTCCGCTATAAAGTTGTCCGTACGAGATTTTATTTTCTATAGTTGACATCCAACCATTTCCGTTTTAGCTTTCACTTCCCCCTTTCTATAGCTCACGGATAAGCAGACATGCGCTTCGATAATTTAAGTCCATGTTTGATTGCGCGGTGTGTGCCGTGCCTGCCCGTTAGCTAGCGCCCGGCACATTCCTCGCTTCCCTAGTATTAAATCCAATTGATTCGCCTAAAGCTTTAAGGCTTGGGCATGGTTTCTTGCGTCCTTCTTAGCGGAAGGGGTATGGGGTGCTCTTGGTGTCTACTCTCGTAATGGTTTCAAAAGACGGCGTTGCCTGCATGGCCGCCGAATTATTAACCTCCTATGGAAACCGCAAACAACCTGGGAGATATATCGCAAGTCCTGAAAAGATCTTCCAGGTTGGCGATTCGTTTGTCGGAGTCGTCGGTTGGTGTGTCCACATGGATGTCCTTAAAAGTGTGTTTGATTCCAAACTGGCGTTGCCTGAATTCAAGGACGAACGCGAGCTTTTCGAGTTTTTCAGAAAACTCCATCCTCTTTTGAAGGAGGAGTACTTTCTAAACCCTAAAGAGGATGACGGTGATCCCTATGAATCAAGCCACATGACGGTGTTCTTTATGAACCGCTACGGCTTATTCGGAAGCTACTCGATGCGCTCGATTGAACGTTACACGCGATTTGCGGCTGTGGGATCTGGATCGCGATATGCATTGGGGGCCATGTATGCCGCTTACGATACTGCCGCGACGGCTGTTGAGATCGCACAGATCGGCGTTAATGCCGGAATCGAATTTGATAATGCTTCTGAAGGGCCGATCACCCTACGGCAATTGCGATTAGCTGCACCTGCTCGCTGCGATTTTGCAGCAGCGGCGTAATACCAATTCCTATTAATAGGAGTGCATAATAGGAGGGATGCTGACAGCCGAGGA
>ERZ761592.289-NODE-289-length-20343-cov-59.457118_pt1 | contig 20343 bp, 41 predicted proteins | sample MGYA00433095_ERZ761592 | MGnify/ENA primary metagenome ERZ761592 (study PRJEB28899, sample SAMN03785554) | bioreactor sludge metagenome | biome: EBPR Sludge; feature: EBPR Bioreactor; material: 0.22µm filtered reactor supernatant | place: Saint Lucia: Queensland... | reverse complement strand
CCACCCACTCCGCCACCCTCGCCGCCGACGCCGCCACCTTCGCCTCCGCATCCGCCGTCGCCACCGCCGCAGCATCCGCCTCCCTTGCCGACGCCGTCAGCGCCGCCGCCGTCCATGCCCGCCGCGCCTCCCTCGCCGCCGCCGCCCATTCGGCCTCGCTCGGCACGTCACCGCGCAACTCGCGGTCGATCAGGTCGATGACTGGCCGAACAACTCCATGGCGGTCGTGCGGGAGGGCGACCACGAGCGCGGCCCGCAGGAATTTGAGCATCACCCGCCGCCATTGCGCGTCCGTAGCGCCCACCATGCCGCGCAGGGCGGGTCCGAAACGCCGCGCGAACGGGAGGGTCTCAGCGGGGGCCAGCCCGTCAAACAACCGCGGGATCAGATGCGCCATCCACGGCGGCATCAGGTCGGCGGGGCAATCACTGGGGCCGTTGATGTCCTGCCCGAACGATCCGAGCATACAGGCCAGTTCGCGCCCGTTATCGTTGCGGTGCCAACCGCGCTGCATCAGCCGTCCATCCGCGACGTAGGACGCCGACAGGTCGAAGCGTTGTTCAATCGTGAGAGTCATTTTCGCCTCCTGAATGTTCCCGTATCGTTCCTGCATGAGAAGCCGATTCGACGTGTTTCTGCGGTGCGCCTGCGGCCATGAAGGCCATGTTGAATTGGTCGAGCATCCCGGCGTGGAAGCCCGGTTCCGCTGCGCCACCTGCGGACAGACCGATCCCGAAATTGCCGTCTGGCCGATCTGGCAGCGGCCCATGCGCCGTGATGGCTGGTCGCCGTGGTAGCCATCCCCACGGGGTCCAGTGGTCAGGCATGGGGGTCATGCGCTGGCATCCAGCGCGGCGCGGCTTTCAACCTCTGTCAGTTTGCGTTTCGGCCCGCAGCCGTGAGGGCATGTCATCATCGGATGATCGACAGCGCCGAATAGACGGCAGACCATCGGTCGAGCATCATAAATCCCGCAGCCGTCGCGCGTCAGGAAAGGGCAACGGAAGGTATCCAACGCCGCGCGCGCAACCCATGAGCCTCGTTGGAACGGCTCCCACTGCTCAAGGGGGCGCAGCATCACAGCGCCCGCCTTCTCCGCATCGGTGAACGGCACAATCCCGCAGCAATCGTGACATCCACTTTTGCAGGCGAATGAGGGAATGATCGTGAGGGCGTCTCCTTGGAGGACTGGTCTCTCACCCATGTCTCACCCCCGCTGCGTCGGTCCACTGGCGGGCGGCGTCCATGCTGATGCGCATGCGATCCATGATCCAGCGGACAACGCTCGTCGTCATGCTGTTGCCGTATGCCTTATATTGCGGGCCGTCCGGGCACTGATCGGCGGGCTTGCCGCGCCATGGGATCTGTGTGTGATCGTCGGGGAAATGTTGCAGCCGCGCGCATTCGGTCGGGGTCAGACGGCGAACAGCCCAGGGGGTCACGACGCTCTGCGGCTGTCCTCCCCCGGTTGGGCTTTGCTTCGTCAGCGTCATTGCGCATTCGGCTGAAAACTTGGGGGTTTGCTCGGTCGTCATGGCATAGGCCACTGCGGCGTGCCCGCCTGCATTCGGGTGGCTTTTGGCATGGCCCATCGATCGCAAGGTTGGATGCGATCCATCCACCGCGGTTTGGACCTCGGTGCCCTTGCAGTCGAAGGCCACCGGAACAAAGTGCCCCGCAGCTGCTCCTTCTGGCCGACCGCCCGCGCCGCCATTGAAACTGTCGCGACAGATCGCGCCGGCCACCACCGGCACAATCGGCGTGCCGCGCCCCGTCCCGTCCTCGCTGGCGTCGAAACCCTCGGCGCGCAGGGCATAGGCAATGAATGTCTCGACCTCGAAATCCTGCCTGCGACCATGTGCTGTCAGCGCTGCCGCGACCGGGATCGGCCCGGACGTGTTGCCGCCGCCAAATCCTTGCGGGATCACTCGTCCGTCGATCCCGTCCTTGCCGCCACCGCCTCCAGTGCCGCCAGTAAGTCTGTCGGCAGGGACTTCCCCCGGTTCTCGGCGCGGCGGAGTATCCCCGCGCAGGCGGTCTGGCTCAAGAAGAACCGCCGCGGGATCGACCGCGCCTCCAATATCGACAACAACGAACGCGCGCTCGCGCCGCTGCGCCACGCCGAACCATTGGCTGTCGAGAGTGGCCCATGCCGCCCGTGCCCGTGGCCCCTCAACCATACCTTCACGGGGCCATGTTCCCCCGGCAGGACATGGGAGGGCATCCATTGCTCCGACAATCCCGCCCAAGAAGCACCCAAAGGCGTTTCCCTTGTCTGAGAGGACGCCGGGGACATTCTCCCAAAGAGCGGCAAGTCGTCGGTCTGGGCGCGCCTGCGCGATGCCATGCAGGATCTCCACGAATGCGAGGGTCAGGTTGCCACGATCCCCGTCCATCCCGGCGCGCAGGCCGGCGACCGAGAAGTCCTGACATGGCGTTCCGGCGACGATGATGTCGGGCAAGGGGATGCCGCGCGCCCGGAACAGATCGGGCGTGATCGTGGTCATGTCGTCATGCAGATACGGTTCGCCCTGATTGTGTTCGGCGGGCGCGCGGTAGCCGAAACGCTGTTGCAGGACCGCGCGTGGGAATGGCTCGATCTCGGATGCAAGTCGCCAATCAACCCATGGGGCCGCAACCTCAGGTGCCCCGATGCCGCTGCAAAACGTCGCCCCGACATAGGCGCGCGCCGCACGGGCGGAGGGGTAGGCGTCAAGCATCACAGCCACCCCGCCAGCATGTCGAACACCCAGAACAGCGCCGGCCCGCCGATGAAGGCCCAGAACACGATGCACAGCACGAGCGCCGCGCCCCAGAAGATCGCCGCCGTCCAATTCGCCTCACCGTCGATCCGGCGGAGAAAGCGGCGCATCGACTTGCGCAAACGCCAGCGGAGAGGAAGCCGGGGCCGCACGACCGCGCGGCTGAGGGCATGGTCGGCCCACCCCGAGGGAGGGACAGGGCGGGCCGCGTCACAGGCGGGGAGTGCGCAGGCGGAACCGTGCGGGAGGCGCGCGCGATGCGGGATGATGTGGCCGGTCATTCGGCGGCCTCGGCGGGGGCGGGCTGATCCGCCATGGGTCGCCCCGTCGCAGCGCAGATCGCGAGCAGGCTGCCCTTGTGTCGCCGCCAGAAGGCCAGCGCGCCGCGCCCATCCATCGCGGCGATAGTCCGATCATCAAACTGGTGCCAATCGGAAATCAGGTGGTGCTGGCATCCGATCCGCATATGCCGGTCTATGATCGTTACAGGCCATTCCAGGCCCGAGATGTAGATCGGGGAAACCCGCGCATCGCCGGAGACCTGCGCCTCGCCGGAGACCCACGCCTCGCCGAAGACACACGCATCGCCGAAGACACACGCATCGCCGAAGACCCGCGCCTTGTCGAAGACCCACGCCTCGCCGGAGACACACGCCTCGCCGGAGACACACGCATCGCCGAAGACCCGCGCATCGCCGAAGACACACGCATCGCCGAAGACCCGCGCATCGCCGAATACCCGCGCCTCGCCGAATACCCACGCCTCGCCTTCCTGGCTCAGGTTCGCTTCGCTTTCGACCCATCCGCCCTTGTCGCCCGCCTTGACCGATCCGAATTCGATCAGGGCCTCGATCCGGTAGAGGGTGCGGCCAAACCAAAGCTTGGTTTCCGAGGTAAGCTTATACTTCGCCATCACGCGGCGTCCTTATGTTCGGGGGTCAGGGTCACGCCGGGTGGCAAGTCCCAGCCGCGCGCGGCATCGGCGCGCAGCGTCGCGCCAATTTCATCGACGTGGATCAGGTCGCCGGCGAACAGCATGGCGTGCAGGCGGATCAGGTCGCTGGCACTGGGGTCGCGGTCACGGCGCAGGCGTGCCAGCAGATCGGCGGCGTGGTGCGAAAGGAGGGTCATGCGACCCTCATGCGCCGGGTGTTGAGGGCGCGGCGGCATTCGCCCGTCACATCTACCACTGTCGCCGCATCGAGGTCGACCAGATAGACCAGCGCATCGCAGGCGGTCTTGTCGGCCTCGGCCAGCATGTCCGCAGCGCCATCCAGATCGGTCACGATATCAGTAAACCCGCCCCAGCCGATCAGACCGCCGTGGTTGGTCATCGCGGCGTAAAACTGGCGCGGCATTGCGCGGCAACCGGGGATCAGGGTTTCAGGATGCTGATGCAGGCTCATCACGCGGCCCTCGCCAAATAGCGACGTGGCGGCATCGGCGGCAGGCTGACATTCAGCCCCGCCAGCCAGTCCAGATATTCCTCGGGCGTCATGCGCAGGCTGGCCGGGAAATAGGCGTGGCCTTCCGGCGTGACGATGATCGCGCCCCCGCTCCGCGCGGGGAAATGGTGAAGCTGCGGGGTCATGGTGTCCTCTCTGGGGTTGCTGGCCTTCGGGATGGGGTCGCGCGCGGCGGCCCTCACCGGAGGGTCAGGCGGCAGCGCGCGCCCCGACGATCATTTCGGCAATCTGGGCAACCCGCTGAACCACGCTTGCCTCATCGCCGAAGTGGTAGACCGAGAAGCCCGTTTTCGCGTCGCGGATGAACCATTCGAAGCTGTCGAACGGCTCGATGCGGAACCCGTTCATCACTGCCAGAACCGCACGGTCGCGCTTGCTCATCGTTCCCTCCATCCGCCGCAGGACGCGGCTTGTGAGGAAGAAGCTAAGGGGGAAATATCCCCCTGTCAACTATAATAGAGATTATTTCCCCCAACTCGCTGGACTACAGCTTCTTGCCCGCTATCCTGCCCCAGCCGGGCGCGGTGCCCGGACGGCAAAAAGCCCGGCGCATGGCCGGGCCTGGGGGTGAACGTGATTCGCGTGATCGAGAGCCGTGAACTTATCGAGGGGTTCGGCTGCCGCTACCGGCGGACGACTCGAACGTGGATGCTGTTCGGCTTTCCTGTCTGGTCGCTGGTCCGCATAGCGCGCGTGTGACTCTCCTCTCCCGTCATCCCCCTGCGACGGGCAGAAAGCGCGCCAATACCTGTATGGCGGTCGACAAGCCGACGATCACGCCAACGACCAAGGCTATGCCGCCATAGCCGGGCAACATGCTCACCTTGCCCTTGAGTTCAGAAACATCAGAGCGCAGCGCCTTCAGGTCGGACTTTACCTCGCGCATGTCGTCCTCAAGCTGCTTGACGCGGGCTTCGAGCATGCCCCCTCCTGGTGGGTCGCCGCCTTCGATCACCCTTAAATTATGGGGCGGATACGATCCTGGGCCAAGAGCCATTTCTAAAGTCCTAACGCAACGATCTGTGCTTTCAAATCCTCAATCGCTTCGGGCGACAGGATGACCGCCCCGTGAAAATATCCCGGCGACCTGTTGCCGGCATGGTCATAGATCGCCCGCCCGAACGCCAGCCGGCAGCAGACCCCCTCCTTGGTCAGGATCACGCTTGTCGCGCCGTATTCGCCGGCAATCGTGAGCGCCGGGCCGGCGTCATGTGGTGCTGTCATATATCATGCCTCGCTGCGCGCGCCCAAACGCAGGCGCGACCCTCTTGCAGGGTCGCGCGGCGAAAGCTGATTCTGCAACAGGCTTGGTGGCTACAGACAACCGCGCGACTGCTGGACGGCGGTGATGGCGTTCATTTCGCCCCGCGCAATCGCAATGGCGGTCTCCTGATCCCCGCCGCTCATGGACGACAGCGGCAAGCCAAGCAGGAACACCCCAAGCGCATCACCCGAAGCTGCGTCCCGCTGTTCGGCGGAAAGCCCCTCGATCTGCTGCGTCTTGGCCAAGGCGTGACCAGCAAGCTCCGCGCACGACATACGCTCGTATGGCGCGGTCGGCATGGCGGCGGCGGCGATGTTTTCCGGTTGCTTGGCGCAGGCAGACAGGACCACGGCGGAAACCGCGACGTAAAGAAATACACGCATTATCAAACCCCTCCCAAGGTGGGTTGATGCTGGCATGCCGCACGGGGGCCGGGCAAGAAAATTGTTAACCTTCGTTAACGGCGGCCCGGATGTTCGAAAACTGTCGGCCGGTGGGGCGGGCTTGTGGTCGATTGCAGCGCACGGGCCGGGGTCACTCCTGATCTTCGTCGTCCTGCTTCTTCCGCCGCACAACGGAGTTCACCGTCTCGATCAATCGCGCGAAGCCGGCAGGGCCAGACTGGGTGACGGCGTAGGCAAGGGCCAAGCCCAGCAGCACCCAGAAATTCGTGCCGTGGTATACTGCAAGGATGACAGATGCCAGGATCGCTACAGCCGCAACGCCGGATACAACAACGCTGAAGTATGCCTGAAAGCGACCAAATCGGAACCGTGCCGCTCGCATCTGTTCTGCGCCGGCCTCTGACGCGGCATTCATTCTGGCAATGAATCCGGGATCATGCCGCTCAACGGCCTCGATAAAGAGGTCCGGGCGGTCGGTATAGTTCTGAATCTGGGCGAACAGCGTCTGATAAATCGACCCGTCGGGGGGGCCGGAAGAATCTTGTTCTGGCGCTACAATTTCGCCTTCGATTGGCTGCCCCGGCTTGTCGTCCGTCATGTTCTGTGCGGTTTGAAGGTCTTGAGCGCGCTCATGAGCGACACATGCAGCCGGCGCTGCATGCCCCGAAACTCAATCATGGGGGTGTTGACCGCCAGCTTCCCCCAGGATTCGTTCGCAATCTCGGGGTCAAGCGTGATGATGTGACGAAAAAACGGCTCCGCTTCCACGGGGTCATCCCACGAATGATGACGCGCGCGAACCTTATCCTTCTCGATCTTGGCTAGGGCTGTCATGGGCGGCTCCACTCCTGCGTGAACCTTGCGTCAGGGAATCGGCGACTGTCCACAGTTTTTTCGGCCTTCTATACGTGGGGGCTATCTTCGCAACCGCTACCTTCGCAAAGGTAAACGATGCGTGCGCCCGAGCGGTTTGCGCTCCAAAACTGTCAGCCGACGATTCGCCACAAAATGTAGTGATCGTTCCCGATGCGTGGACGGCGGACGGGCAGCAGGACGTTTCAGCCGGCGCGCGGCACGGATGCCCCGAACTGAATATTGCATCCCTTGTCGAAGCTGGCCTGCTCAATAGCGACCATCTGCCCCTTTAGACTGGCCACCTCAGCGGCATTGGTCCCGTCGCCTGACGTCATCAGCAGCGCCGGCCACATCACCAAGAGGCCAACGGCAGTTAGAGCTTCGTCTCGGGCTGCATTGGCTTGCTGAAGGCCGGTCGCCTGCGCCGTCTCACTGGCCAGCCGCTCCGCTTCGGCCTCAATCTGTCGGCAAGAAAGATTGTCATAGACGAGCGGCGAGACATAGGAGGCGGGAATGTTGGCGACATAGGTCGCGCAGCCCGCCATAGCCATTATTGGGGCAATGAGCAGAAACCTCATTCCCGCGTCCCCTTCCAAATGACCTTGCCGATCACATGCACGTCCGCCACGTCACGTTCCTTCTCGGGATACCGGGCTTTGTTGTCCGATATGATGGACACCATGCCTTTGCGACTGCCCCGCGCTATCCGCTTGACGTGAATTGTGCCGTCAATGTTCAAGACGAAAAGCCCATCATAACCAAGACTTGTCTTGCTCATGTCGATCAGGACAACGTCATCGTCCTGGAGTGTCGGAACCATGCTGTCACCTTTGACCCCGATGATGGCCAAGTTCTGCGGCTTTGCGCTGGTGATCGTGCGCAGGTAGCCGCGCGGGAAGGTCAGTCGGTCGGCTATCTCTGGGTAGTCGTCAACATATCCGCCCGGCCCGGCGCTAGCCTGGACATCATAGGCGTAGACCTCCACCCGGTCATCCGGCGAACCATCAAGCGGCGGCAAGACCTCGACGGCGTTGAGTCGCCCGGCGAAAAAATCTTCGACGCTCACGCCGAACGCTGCCGCTACCTTCACGCCGTCGTCGACATTGGTCGTCTTGGACTTGCCCTGCATCAAACTCTTGAGCTGGTCGTAGGAGACGTTTGCCTCCTCAGCAACACTGAGCAGCGACCTCCCACTGACCGACAACGCTTCGCCAAGTGCTTGTTTGAATGACTTTTGCATAGGGGGAAATATACCCCGCCCACAGAAGTCGGATATGGAGTAAGATTCCCCTTGAACTATAGGGGAATAATCCCCCATACTGCGAGGCATGGAGCAACTCATCTCAGACATTGAACGCTACTGCGCGGTTCATGGAATCGCCCCGCAACGTCTTTTGCGAGAGGCAATCAATGCCAAGTGGGGCCAGTGGGCCGATTGGAAGGGCGGGAAGTCCAGCCCCCGTGTCGATACGGCGGACAGGCTGCGGGATTTCATGCGTGATCATCCCCCTTCACCTGCTCACGCCCCCGCCCGCGATCAAGCCCCCGCCGGGCTGGACAAAAAGGCAGGTGCGGCGTGAGCCGGGCGCAACAGTCCCGCCAGTCCGACGATCTCGTCATCCTGCGCCTCGTGCGCATGCGGGCCGGCGGCCTGACCACGGTCCAGATCGCGGCACAAACCGGCCTGTCAGACGGCTATGTGCGGTCGGCCACCAACAAGGTGCGCGCCGCCGACATTGCCGAGAGCGGTGAACCAGACGCAGCGGCGGGGTATTGGTGATGGGCAAGCGCGCGTTCCCCACCCGGGATACCATCGAGAGGCATCTGGATTTCTGCCCGAGCAAGGGCACGTTTCTTTGGGGGCGCCCCACCGGGCACAGGACCAAGCCGGGCAGTGTTGCTGGATGCCAAACTACGAACGGATATTTGTGGATCACCATCTTTGGGCAGCGCTTTTCGGCACACCAGCTTGCATGGATTGTGAGTAGGGGAGAGCCGCCGCCAGCCGTGATCGATCACATAAATGGGGATCGATCCGACAACCGGCCGGAAAATTTACGCGCCGCTACACCATCGCAGAACGCGGCGAATGCGAAAGCTCACAGCGACAATTCGTGTGGGAAGAAGGGAGTTCATCGCCACTACGACGGCAGATGGCGCGCGCAGATCATGGTCGATGGCAGGCGCATTCATTTGGGCTGCTTCAACGATCCCGACGAGGCACACACGGCATACCGGCGCGCGGCAGAACAACACTTCGGTGAGTTTTCAAACGCGGGAGGCTACCATAGGTAAGCGGTCATCATTCGCCCGTGTCGACCGGGATTTCTACCAGACGCCCGCAGAGGCGGTTGCCCCGCTTCTGCCGCACCTGCCCGAGGGCTGCGCGTTCGCAGAGCCGTGCGCCGGTGCTGGCGATCTCGCCCAACACCTTGAGCGCGCCGGGCATCGCTGCGTCTGGCTGTTCGACGTGGAGCCGCAAGCCGCGCCGGTCAAGCCGTTCGATGCATTCGACATGCGGCTGCTGCCATCGGGGCTGCCCGATTTCATCATCACCAACCCGCCGTGGGTGCGCGACATTCTGCATCGGATGATTCCGATTTTCGCGACGCAGCGCCCGACATGGCTGCTGTTCGACGCGGATTGGGTCCACACCCGGCAGGCCGCGCCGTTCCTGCCTTTCCTGCGCAAGATCGTGTCCGTGGGCCGCGTCAAATGGATCCCCGGAAGCAAGATGACCGGCAAGGACAACTGCGCGTGGATGCTGTTCGATGCTGCGCAATCCGGTCCCATCGAATTCGTCGGCCGTCTTTCCCCCGCGCACGTTCTTCCTCCCGCCGTAATGGCGGTTTCGCGCGGCAACTCCGGGGCGGGTGTCGCAGCCCGCCCCGGCCTTTCGGGGGGGGACGCATGACATGGCCATCGGATACCAGAAAGCCGTCGACGCGCTCCGGGGGGGGGATTGCGTCATGATCACCAACCCCGACCCGACCAAGCCCGGCGAAACCCCGGTCTATGCCCTGCGCAACAGCGGCAGGCGGATTGCTGGTCCAGCCTACCGGAAACTGATCCCGAACCTGGCACCTGCGGCGGACGGGCTGTTCGGGACGGATATGGCTCAGACATTCTCATGGGTGGAGCCGGCCGAATGACAGAGGACCGCGAGCGGCACCTGATCCGCCAGATCGAATCCAGCACCTCCGTAGGGGAGGTCATGGCGATGCGCCAGCAGATCATCGCGAATGGTGAGGCCATCACGACCGACCTGCTGGCCGCTATTTCACGGCAAATCGCGATGCTCGGCAAGACGCGGCGGGGGCGGCAATGATCCGCCGCGCCGCCAAGGTCGATGCAAACCAACCCGAGATTGTCGCCGCGCTGCGGAAGGCCGGGGCCAGCGTCACGCCGCTTCATGCCGTTGGATCGGGGTTTCCCGATCTGGCCGTCGGCTATCGCGGCACGAACCACCTGCTTGAGGTCAAGGACGGGGCCAAACCCCCATCCGCCCGCAAGCTGACAGACGACGAAGCCGCATGGCACGCCACATGGCGGGGTTCGGCGGCTGTTGTGAAGGACATTCCCGAGGCGCTGGCCGCCGTGGGGATCAAGACGACCTGAAACCGCCCGACGCAGCGAGGACACCACATCTCGCGCCGCGCCGGGCAAGAGCAACGAGAGGAACTTGCGCCAAATGCCTGAACCATGCAAGCCCGAAGCGCTGAGGAACTACCTGTCATATGACCCGATGACGGGGATATTCGTTTGGTTGCACCGCAGCGAAGATGATTTCTTGCACTTGGGCGATGAAGCGAGCCGATATCAGCGCGCGTGGAATACCAGATACGCTGGCAAGCCTGCCTTCACGAAGGTTAACGGCGAAGGCTACCCCGGTGGAACGATGCTTGGAGTTTGCGTCAACGCTCACGTTGTCGTTTGGGCGTTCTGTCACGGTGAGTGGCCGACGCTTCAGATCGACCACATCAACGGTGACAAAACAGACAACCGCATTTCCAATTTGCGCCATGTGACTGCTTCGGAAAACAGTCGAAACAAGCGATTGCGAAGCGACAACACGTCCGGGTTCAATGGGGTCCGCCGCGTTGGCAGGAAGTGGCAGGCCATCATCAGCTGCGGCGGGCATGTCAAGTCCCTTGGATCATTCCACGAATATTCAGACGCGGTGGCCGCACGTATGCGGGCCAATCAGGACCTTGGATTTCACCCTAACCATGGATCGAAAAGATGAACGCGCAAACGGGCGTCCCGGTGGAAAGACCTGAGCAAACCGGGCAGGTGGTCAATCTGCCAGTCGTCACGCCCATGTCGATGATCGAACGCGCCTTGGAGCGCGGTCACGACGTGGCGGTGATCGAAAAGCTGATGGAATTGCAGGATCGGAACCAGCGCGATATTTCCCGCCGGGCATTCGATCAAGCCATCGCCGCCGCCAAGGCCGAGTTCAAGCCGATCCTGAAATCCGGCAAAGTCAGCCACGGGCATGGCAAGACCAGCTTTGACCATGAGACGCTGATCGACATTTCCAACGCCGTCGATGGCGCGCTGTCGCGCTACGGCCTGCATTACCGCTACCGGGTGAGCCAGACTGACCGGATTATCGTGACCTGCATCATTGCCCACAAGGACGGGCACAGCGAGGAAACGACGCTTTCGGGCCAGCCCGACACCAGCGGGGCGAAGAACAGCATTCAGGCGGTCGGGTCCACCGTGACCTACCTGCAACGCTACACGCTCAAGGCCGCCCTGGGACTGGCCGCCGCGGCTGATGACGACGGCCGGGTTGCCGATCAGCGCATCGGCAACGAGAACATCACCGCCGATCAGTGGCAGGAGCTGACGGGCCTGATCGAAAAGGCCGGGATTGACGAGAGCGTGGTGCTGACTGCCGCCAAGGTCAGCGCGCTGGATTTCCTGCCTGCCCGCGATTTCGACAGGATCAAGAACAAGCTTCTGGCGACGATCAAGACGCGGGGTGCCGCGTGATGGATCAGCGCACCGAAGAATGGTTCGCCGCCCGGCTTGGCAAGGTCACGGCCAGCAAGATCGCGGACGTGATGGCCCAAGGACGTGGCGGGGCGCCTAGCGCGACCCGCGCGAATTACCGGGCGCAATTGGTGGTCGAACGGCTGACCGGCGTTGCGCAGGAGGGGTTTCGCAATTCAGCAATGGACCACGGCACCGAAACGGAACCGCAAGCCCGGGCCTGCTACACGCTCAACACGGGCCGAGATGTCGAGGAAGTCGGGTTTATCCCGCACCCGTCAATTGCCATGAGCGGTGCCAGCCCGGACGGGCTGGTCGGCGCAAATGGGCTGGTCGAAATCAAGTGCCCGAACAGCGCGACCCACATCGCAACCCTGCGCGGGGCCGAGATCGACGGGAAATACATCAAACAGATGCAATGGCAGATGGCCTGCACCGGCCGCGCGTGGTGCGATTTCGTCAGCTTCGACCCGCGTCTGCCTGATGAAATGCAGATGCTGGTCCGCCGCGTCCTGCGCGACGACACGATGATTGCCGATATGGAAGCCGCTGTTGTCTCGTTCCTGGTCGAGGTCGATGCCGAGATTTCCGACCTGCAAAACAGATACATGAAGGAAGTTGCCTGATGGCTGATCTGAACCGCGTTTCAATTCTTGGCCGTCTCGGCAAGGACCCGGAAATCCGCACCACGCAGGCCGGGGAGAAGGTCGCGTCATTCTCTGTCGCCACGGGCGAACAGTGGAAAGACAAGGCCACGGGCGAGAAGAAAGAGCGCACCGAATGGCACAATATCGTTGTTTGGGGCGCGCTTGCCCGCGTCGCGGAACAATACTTGCGCAAGGGTGCGCGGGTTCTGGTCGAGGGGCAAATGCGAACGCGCAAATGGCAGGACCAGAACGGCAATGACCGCTGGTCGACAGAAGTCGTGTTGTCGGGGTTTTCGTCGAACTTGAGCATTATCGACTGGCCGGAAGGATCGGGCGGCGGTGCAGCGCGCGGGCAGGATGAAGCCTACGCCGCCGACACCATGCCGCCGGGGCCGTCGACCTATGACGACGAGGTGCCTTTTTAATGGTTGGCAGGGCAGGATTCGGGGAGGTGTGGCGTGTCGTACCATCGGTCCCGCAGTATCTCGCATCAAGCGAGGGGAGGATAATGGTCGCCCCATACCTTGGCGAAATGCCGAAGGGAGGGGATCGTCATTACGGAGGTCAACCGACATTCGGCGTCTGGAACAAACTGGATGCGCGATTCATCGTTGTTCTCAAGGGCCACACCTACAAGGTTCATCAACTCGTCTGCGAGGCATTTCACGGCAAGGAACCCATTGCTGGGGCCGTCGTCATGCATATTGACGAGAACGCCGCAAATAATCGGGCGGATAATCTCTCGTGGGGGACGCAGCGAGAAAATCTGAATGCGCCCGGATTCAGAGACTATTGCCGCGACCGTAACATGGGCCGGGCATTAATCGCGCGTCACGACGATGCGGAACCTGCCCCATGACCGACGCAGAGATCAACGCCGAATACCTGCGCATTGAGGCCGCCATGAACCGCACGCCGCAGGGCGCGGACCACGATCACATCCTGCGCACCGTCGCGGCCAAGGCCGGGCGGGACGTGGCCGAGGTGCGCCGCGTGGTGCTGGACCGGGTTTTCACGGGGCCGAACTGACCACAACCATAGCGCGTTTGCTCAAGAAAAATGGAGGGCGAGATGGACGGATCGAACATGGGCCACAATGTCGCGGGCGAGGAACTGCGGCAATTCATCGAGCGCATCGAACAGCTTGAGGCCGAGAAGAAGGCGACGGCAGACGACATCAAAGAGGTCTACGCCGAGATGAAGGGCCGCGGCTTTCTGGTCATGCCCGTCCGGTCGATCATCAAGGAGCGCCGCCGCAACCCGGACGACGTGGCCGAGGAACGGGCAATCCTGGAAATGTATCGTGGCGCGCTGGGGATGGACTGATGCAATACCGCGCCCGCTACAGCGACGGCACGCTGCGCCTCATGACCAACGATGCCCCGGACATTCCGCCGGGGGAAATCGTAGGCGTGACCATCGAGCGCGGGCGCAGCGAAGCCAGCCACAGGCACCAATTTGCGTGGGTCCATGACGCATGGTTGAACCTGCCCGAGGGCCTGCGGGACATGCCGTGGGCCGAGACGGCCGAGACGCTGCGGAAGCAGGCCTTGATCGCCACGGGGTTTCACACGGTGCAGGTGATCGACTGCGGAGCCAACGCCACCGCCCGCCGCGTCAGGGACGCGCTGCTGCCCGCCTGTATTGCCGCGCATGGCTATGCCGTGGCGCAGGTGCGCGGCACCGTGGTGACGGTCTGGACGCCGGAAAGCCAGTCCTATCGCGCCATGGGCGGGGAACGGTTCAAGGAAAGCAAAGCTGCGATCATGGACTGGATTGCCGAGAAACTCGGCGTGACCGGCGATGACCTGCGGAGGGTCGCCGCATGAACCTGATGCACAAGCCCCCGCCGGGCCAGAAGGCCCAGCCCAAGGCATCCGACCCGGATCACCTTGCCCGGGTCGCTCAACTGCCGTGCTGCATTTGCGAGGCCTTCGGCGAGCACCAGCTGTCGAACACGCAGGTGCATCACGTCATCCATGGTCGCTATGCCACGACCCGCGCCCCGGACAGGATGACAATCCCGCTATGCGAGGGGCATCACCTCGGGCTGTTCGACACGTCGAAGCTGGCGATCCACCGGGGAAAAGCCGCATGGGCGCAGGCTTACGGCGAGGATCACACTTGGGTCGCGCCGACCCTCGACCGGCTGGGGGTGTAGGGTGTCCGACCCCTGGATGAAGTTTTACACGAGCGACTGGCGGGCAGACCCCCGCCTGAAAATGTGCAGTCCCGCCGCTCGGGGCATGTGGATCGAAATGATCTGCCTGATGCACGAGGCCAGCCCGTATGGCCACCTCCTGATCCATGGGCAGACCCCGAATGTAGCGCAACTCGCGTCGCTGACTGGCATCCCGATAGCAGAGGTCCCCCACCTTGTGGCGGAACTTGAGCAGTTGGGCGTGTTCAGCAGGACTAAAGAGGGCGTGATCTACTCGCGGAAACTGGTTCGCATGGCGTCACGATCTGCCAAGGCGCAGAAAAACGGGAAAAAGGGCGGTAGCCCAAGCCTACGAAAACACGACGAAAATAACGATCCGCTTAACCCACAGCTTAACGGTGACGATAAGCCCCAGAAGCCAGAAGCCAGAAGCCAGATAGATAAGGAAGCTAACGCTTCCTCGTCGGAACAAGACGCGGTGGACGCATACAACCGCGCTGCCGTTCTCAGCGGCTGGCCGCAGGTCCAGCGCATGAGCAAACCACGAACGTCGGCGCTGAGGGCGCGTCTCAAGGAAGTTGGCGGCCTGCCCGGGTGGCAGGCGGCAATCGAAAAGGCCGCCATGTCCGATTTCCTGTGCGGGCGAAGGCCCGGACGGGACGGCCCGTTCTTCGCCAGCTTCGATTTCCTGACCCAGGCATCATCATTCACGCGCCTCATGGAGGGCAGCTATGACAACCGCACTCAGCCTTCAAAGCCCACCCAGGGACGCCAGGACCGGCCTGACCCTGCCCTTGAGCGGATCGCTCGACTCGCAGGAATTGTCCCGCCACCGGGCCATGATCGGCATTGAACTGGAGGTCCTGGCGAAGAAGTTTGACCGCTTTGGTTGGGAACGGGACGCCGGAACGCCGGTGCATGACCGCATGATCACCGACTGGATGGACGCGCTGCAGGATTATCCGCTGGACGAGGTGCAGGCGGCCTGCCGGGCATGCGTCAAGGCCGATCCGCGGCACATGCCGAACGAAGGCGCGGTGCTGGCGCAGATCATGGCGGCACGGAAGGCCCATGTCGCCGCGCTTCCCAAGCCCCGGGACGAGCCGACCAATTTCCGCGCGGTCAGCCCCGAGGCGCGGGAAAGGGCCAATCGGATTATCGAATAAGCGGGCTTCGCCCTACGGGGGGACGCATGACAGACCCCGCCGACGTGGCCGCGGTGCGCGCCATGGCCGCCGCGCGGATCACGCAGGCCGAGGCCGCCCGCGTCCTTGGGTGGACATTGCAGCGGGTGAACGGCATCGTCCGCACCCGCGGGATTTTCTGGCCGGTCAAGCGTCAGGGGCGGCAGCGAACGTCCTACGCCGCGCAGGCCCGCACCGTGGAGCCGCTGCCATGATCCCCGAAAAAGCCAAACCCGTGCTGGGCTACATCACCGCCAATCCCGGGTGCAGCAACGGCGATATCATGGCTGCGCTGGGAATGACGCGGGGCATGGTCAGCGACAGGCTGTCGATGCTGCTGGGCTGCGATGCGGCCCACGCCGTCAAGGTGCGCGGCGGTCACGGCAGGGTGATCTACCGCCCCGGGCCGAAACCGGTAGAGGGGCGGGCCTATCGCAGCGCCCCGGCGTCGTCGCATGTCGATGGCCGACCCATGCGCGTGACCCTGCCGCCCGCGCCGTTCGACATTCCGCCCGTTGATCGCAGCGAAACCGCCCCGCGCGCCAGGTCAATCCGGGTGGATCTCGAAATCAGCCCCGACGACGTGCTGCGCCGTCCCATGATCATGCGGGGGGCAAATCATGACCCCGCTTGACCAGATGCGCGCCATGGCCGCGCGCGAAAACAAGGCCATGCGCGGCCGGCTGAACCACGCCAGCCGCCCGCGGACGCTCGCTCCCGGAACCCCGCCCATTTCCGGCGCGGGCGCGGTCTATGCCCTGATTCCCGGGCTGGCCGCAATCAGGGGGCGGGCCGAATGAACATCAGCCCGGCCTTCGCCACCCGCAAATCGCGGCTGGTCGAGGATTTTCACATCGAGCAGGCCGGGTGCCAGGGCAAGCACCGATTCGACACGCCACAGGCAGCGCGCCGGGCCATACACCGCCAGACCGACGCGGCGGTGACGCACTATCGCTGCGCAATCTGCGGCGGTTTCCACGTCGGCGCGCGGAAGAAGCGCCGGCGGATCAAATACAGGTAGGGGCAGGCGATCATGAGCAAGGCAGACAGGCAGAAGCGGCGCGCGAAGGCCCGGGCGGAATTGGCAGGCGTGCCGAAGCTGGCACCTGTGCCGCCGCGCGAGAAAAACGGGCGGCCGCAACGGTCGCTTGAGGCGCGGGACGCATCGGTGGCCCCAATCAAGGCGCGCTGCATCCGTGAGGGTCGGGGCGTAACGGCCGAAAACCTGCGTGACATGCGCGCCCCCTGGTGGGGTTGCAATGCCGGCCGCGTCATCGCCACGGAGGCGCTATCTGAGCGTGAGCGGTCGGACCTGTGGGTCGCCATACAGCACATGCGGCGCGTGCAGGCCGCGCATGACCGGGCCATTGGTGCGCCGAGTCGGCATCCGGCATGTCTCCGGTTGATGACACCTCCAGATCGGCTCGAGGCCACGGCGGAATCGCCCCCGCTGGACATGCGCACCGACGCGGAAAAGGCGCGCGAGGCGACCGCAGCGCTGATGCGGGTTGAAACATGGTTGGGCTATACCGATGTGCGCGCCGCATCCGTCGCAAAGCGCGTCGTCATAGATGATCAGCATTGTGCCGACCGGGCCGGGTTGATCCGGGCGTTGCGCTGCGTTCGGGATGGCATCGCCGGTCGAATGCCGGTATGGCGAGGTGCATGACACCGCAGGTTAGGGGGCATCATGACATCGGGCGCCCCTAACCGCTACAGGGGTGGGTGGCATGGTGCGTGGGGTCTCAGTGACCTGACCGCCCGGTGATCTGGTCAATCTCGGCCTGCAATAGCACATCCTCCGCATCGGCCAGCGCCCGGTTGTCGCACAGGTCGATCAGGGCCGCCAGGACTTCCGGCCGTGTCCAGCCAGCCGCAACGGCCCGGTCGATCAGCGCGACAAACTCATCCTCCAGCGCCCCCTGACAGTCCAGGTGGCGGTCGGGGCCGGTGACATGTGCGCGCGGGCTGGTTATCAGGGGCAGACGCCGCCCCTCATCCGCCAGCGTCATCAGCGCCCGCACCTCGCGCTCCATGGCGCATTTGCCCCCGCGCAACCACGCCCTGACCGCAGCCTGCGTGGCCGTCAGGATGCGGCCATCGGACACGGCGTAGACTGTTCCGCCATGACGGTCTATCCAGTCGTCCAGCACCTCGGCGAAGGGGCGGGGGTCGTCAAGCGGGGTCATGGCCGAGGTCCTCGTCGCTCATCAGCGCCAGCGCAAACCGCGCCCTGTCCGGCCGGTCTGTCTCGATCCACGCCCCCAGGCCATCCCGCAGCGCGCGGAACGTCGCGCCGTCCAGAATGTCGGCCCCGCCGAACTCCGGCACCGCACGGCCGCGCCGCTCAAGCAGGACGCCGGCCCCATAGCTGGACCGGCTGTCCTTGGTGGACCAGCGGAGGGCGATGGACCGCCCCCCGGGAATGTGCAGCGTGTAGGGCATCAGGCCCGCATATCGTCGGACATGTGGCGGCTCAGCACCTCATCCGGCGTGGCGGCATCTGTCCAGTCGGTCACGCCAGACGATCCCGATCCGGTCAGGACGATCCCGCCGCGCCCAGCCCCCGCGTGGTGCAGAATGTGCAGGCGGCGGTTGCCATCCACATGGCCATCCTCGGTCATGCAGACATATTCCCAGGCGGTAAACTCGGCCTCGGGCGCATCCATGTCGGCGCGCAGGTTGTGGTCGAGTTCGGCAAGGTCGATCTGGATGAGACTGGTCATGTCGTGGCCTCTGTCGTAGCACCTGACCGGCGGTGCACCCGGTAGCCTGTCCTCCGCTACACCTCATGTATACGATAGCCACTATCGTATTGCAAGGGGAAAATGTGCCTGTCGAAGGATCTTTCGCGCCGTTGTGCGATTGACATGGCCCGCCGAAATTGTCATTTTGGCATAATCGCAGGACGATATGGTGCCCGGGGCAGAGATGCAGCGTGGGGCAGAACGTCCGAACCAATCACCGAATTTTTTCTGACAGACCGCGTTGTGGCGTGGTCTAGCTTGCGCATGGTGGAGAGATGACAAGCAGGTCGTTGCCCACGCCGGAAGCTCTGCGCCGCATTTTGGCCTATGATGCCGATACAGGAAAGCTATCGTGGCTGGTCGACCATAGCTCCCGCGCAAAGGCGGGGCAGGTCGCCGGGTCTTTCGACCCTTCTCGCGGATACACCCGCGTCGTAATAGGTGGCACCAGGATGGCTGCGCATCGTGTTGCGTGGGCTATCCATAATGGCGCGTGGCCGCTCATGCAGATCGACCATATCGACGGCGATGGGGCCAACAACGCAATCAAGAATTTGCGGATCGCGACAGCATCACAAAACCAGCAGAATCGGGCGGCATCATCTTCTAGTCGCTCCGGGATCGTTGGAGTTTCTTGGGATAGCACACAAGGTGGGAGGGCGGCTGTGATTACGGTTCACGGCAAGGTGAAGCGGCTTGGCGTCTATGCCAGCAAGGAGTCAGCGGCGCGAGCATACCGTATAGAGAAGGCGCGACTGCATCTTTTCCACCCTACACCTGTCGAGCGCAGCATCACTTCGGCGCGCGGTCGAGTCTGATAACCACGAGGTCGCAGGTTCGAATCCTGCCCCCGCACCCAATAATTCATGGCGGCGTGCTGTCATGCCGCGCTTGATCCGTCGCGGGGTATAAATCCACGGGGTCAGCGTCCGGGGTCCAACCCGGGCAGGCCAACGGATCGCCAACAATCACAGGTCCGACCGGGCCAGCGCGGGTTGATCGCCGCGCCTCTGCCGGTCATGGGGCTGCTCCGAAAGGGGCGGTCCGGCAATCAATTGGGGGGTGGTATGGCGTTCAGGGTCAGCGCCACCAGCAACGCGGACGATCTGGAGCGTCGGCTCAACAACGTGTTTGCCCGGCAGATACCATTCGCCACGGCGCTGGGGCTGACCAGGACCGCGCAGAAGATAAGGGAGGCCGAGAGGGCCGAGGCGCAGCGGGTATTCGACCGGCCAACCCCATTCACCCTCAACGCGTTCCGCGTCGTGCCGGCGACCAAGGAAACCCAGGTCGCTGAGGTCCGGTATCGTGACCCGGCCATATGGGCGAGGCGGCATTACCTGGAGACCCAGACCCACGGCGGGACGCGGGGCATGACAGGGCTTGAGCGCAGGTTGCGGTTCGACCTGCGCGAAGTCGGGGCGTTCGAGGCGATCATCCCGACCAGCCTCGCGGCCAAGGATGCTTATGGCAACTGGTCTGCGGGCGAACGCAACCGCGTGCTGTCGGCGCTGAACGCCCAGCTCGACCCGCTGTCCAATTCGACTGATCGCAGCAAGAGGCGCGGGGGCAAGTGGAAGCGGTTCGAATACAAGCTGGGGCGGGTAGGGGCGGCCAACAATGTCGCCATCCTGCGGACGCGCAATGGCTTCGCCGATCCCATTGCCCTGTTCGTCCGCAAGAGGCCGCAATATCGACCGAGGTTCGAATTCTACGAGGTCGGGGCGCGAACGTTCAACGCGGTCTATCCGGCCGAGTTCGAGGCGGCCATGACGCGGGCGCTGGCAACCGCCAGGTAGGGCCTTGGGTCCTTCCGGGGCATCGCAGCGCGGGGGTAATTCGCACCCCGAAG
>ERZ761592.284-NODE-284-length-20678-cov-6.527712_pt1 | contig 20678 bp, 9 predicted proteins | sample MGYA00433095_ERZ761592 | MGnify/ENA primary metagenome ERZ761592 (study PRJEB28899, sample SAMN03785554) | bioreactor sludge metagenome | biome: EBPR Sludge; feature: EBPR Bioreactor; material: 0.22µm filtered reactor supernatant | place: Saint Lucia: Queensland... | reverse complement strand
TGAAGTCACGGGTGAAGTCACGGGTGAAGTCACGGGTGAAGTCACGGGTGAAGTCGCCAAACTCCTGTTGGCCTGCCGACACCCGATGAGCCGTCGCGAGTTGAGGGAAGCTCTATTGCTCAAGGGCGATGACAATTTCCGCCGCTTGTATTTGTTGCCGGCCTTGGAAGCTGGGCTCATCGAGAGGACGATTCCCGAAAAACCGAACAGCCGTTTGCAAAGGTATCGCCTGACCGAGCAGGGAAACGTTTTGTTGACCGTTCTGCGTAAGCGAAAAACACGCCCATGAGACTTGCCCATGCCTGAACTACCCCGCTCCGAACGCAACACGCAGCGCCGAGTCATCGCTCTGTTCACCGACCCGGCGCGGCCCGATTCCCTCGGCTATCGCTACCTCGGCGACTGGAGCCAGCGCGGGAACAACCGCCCCATCGAAACGGCGCTGCTGCGCGACAACCTCGCGGCCCGCGGTTATTCCGCCGCCCACATGGCCGCCGCGTTGCAGAAGCTGGAGACGGCGGCCGACGCCACCGGCATCACGCTCTACCAGGCCAACCTGCGCACCTACCAGCTCTTGCGCTACGGTGTGCCGGTGCAGATCGCGGCGGGGCAGGCGCACGAGAGCGTGCACCTGATCGACTGGGCCAACCCCGGGAAGAACGACTTTGCTCTCGCCGAGGAGGTGACGCTCAAGGGTGGCGAGTTTGCGTCACATCAGCGCCGCCCGGACATCGTGCTCTACCTCAACGGCATCGCCATCGCGGTGCTCGAGCTGAAGCGCAGCTCGGTAGAGGTCGCCGACGGCGTGCGCCAGCTCATCACCAATCAGGAAGAACTCTTCAACAAGGCTTTCTTCAGCACGGTGCAACTCGTGCTGGCGGGCAGCGACTCGCAGGGGCTGCGCTACGGCACCACGGGCACGCCGGAGCAGTTTTTCGTCGACTGGAAGGACGAGGCGCCGGCAGAAGCAGGTACCACGCCAGCCGCCGGGGCGCTGCTCGACCGGCCGCTGGCGCAACTGTGCGACAAGGCGCGGCTGCTCGACCTAATCCGCGATTTCGTCATCTTCGACGCCGGGCAGAAGAAGGTGCCGCGGCCGCACCAGTTTTTCGGCGTCAAGGCGGCGCAGACGCGCATCGCCCGGCGCGAGGGGGGCGTCATCTGGCACACCCAGGGCAGTGGCAAGAGCATCCTGATGGTACTGATCGCCAAGTGGCTGCTCGAACACGACCCGCAGGCCCGCATCCTGGTCATCACCGACCGCCACGAGCTGGACAAGCAGATCGTCGAGGTGATGAAGAACGCCGGGGTGATCGGCGCCGACGCACCCTCACCGCGCATCACCTCGCGGGCGCAGTTTGTGCAGAAGCTCGCCGCGCCCGCCCCCCGCCTGCTCTGCGCGCTGATCCACAAGTTCGAGGTGGCCGACCTGAAGGGCCCGGCGCCGCCGGTGCATGGGCGCTTCTACGTCTTCGTGGACGAGTGCCATCGCACCCAGGGCGGCGACATGAACAGGCAGATGAAGCGCTGGCTGGCGGGCGCCATCTTCATCGGCTTCACCGGCACGCCGCTGCTGCGCAAGGACCGGCGGATGACGCGCGACGTCTTCGGCACCTACATCGACACCTACAAGTTCCACCAGGCGGTCGCCGACAAGGTGGTGCTCGACCTGAAATACGAGGCCCGCGACGTACCCGAACGGCTCAGCTCGCAGGCCGCGATCGACCGCTGGTTCGAGGAGAAGACGAAGCACCTCAACAACTTCCAGAAGGCGATCCTGCGCCGCCGCTGGGCGACGATCGAGGAGCTGATGAGCGCCAGCGAGCGCAAGCAGCGCATCATCGCCAACATCATCGAGGACTTCAGCCTGAAGCCGCGCCTCAACAACGACCGCGGCACGGCGCTGCTGGTGGTGGCCTCGATCTACGACGCCTGCCATTACTTCCGGCTGTTCGAGAACACGAGCTTCGGCCCCTGCTGCGGGATCATCACTTCCTTTGAACCGAACGCCAACGCGATTTCGCGCGAGCCGGCCCACAGCGACGAGCGCTACAAGTTCGACACCTACACCCGGCACGTCCTGAAGAGTGGGCAGACCACCAGGCAATACGAGGACGAGGCCAGGCGCCGCTTTGTCAGGGAGCCGGCGAACATGAAGCTGCTGATCGTGGTGAGCAAGCTGCTCACCGGCTTCGACGCGCCGAGCTGCACCTACATCTACCTCGACAACGAATTGCGCGACCACAACCTGTTCCAGGCCATCTGCCGCACCAACCGGCTCGATGGCGACGACAAGGACTACGGCCACATCGTGGACTTCAAGGAGCTGTTCAGGGACGTGCAGCAGGCCATCGCCGTGTACAGCTCCGACGAACTGGACATCGACGAAGGCAAGGGCGTCGACAACAATGTGCACCTGAAGCACTGGCTGCAGGAAGGCAGGAAGCAGCTCGACGCCGCCCGCGAGGCGCTGCGCTACCTGTGCGAGCCGGTGCCGCTGCCGCGCGCGATCGAGCAATTCCTGCACCATTTCTGCGGCGATGCCGCCGACGCCAATGCGTTGCACGAAACCGAGGCGCTGCGCGTGTCGTTCTACAAGGCGGTCGCGCTCTTCGCCCGTGCCTTTGCCGCCATCGCCCAGGAGCTGGGCGACGCGGGTTACTCGGATGCCGACGCGGCCGCCCTGCGGCAGGAAGTCGAGTTCCATGTCGAGATTCGCGCCGCCATCAAGAACCACTCGGGCGAAGAACTGGACATCAAGCCCTACGAGGCGGACATGCGCCACCTGATCAATACCTACGTCCAGGCCGAGCCGGCGACGGAGCTGGGGCAACTGGGTGAATTGTCGCTGACCGAACTGATCATCGAGACCGGCATCCACGACGCCATCGCCAGGAAGCTCAACGAGAAGGGCAAGCTCTCGCAGAACGCCATCGCCGAAGGAATCATCAACAACGTCCGCAAGACGATCATCCGCGATCAGCTTACCGACCCGCGGTTTTACGAGCAGATGTCGAAGCTGTTGGAAGACCTGATCAAGCAGAGCCGGGCGGACACGGCGGCCTACGAGGAATTCCTGCGCCAGGCCGAGGCCTTGGTGAAGCGGCTGGCCGGGAAGCAGCCTGACGACGGGGTGCCGGCCGTGCTGCATGGCAAACCCGAGGCGGTCGTTCTGTTCAACAACCTGGCTTCGCTGCCGGCGACGAGTTTTCGCTACCCCAGCGCCGCCGAAGACCAGGCCGCTCTGGCTCTGAAGATCGACCGCGCCATGCGCGAGCGCGCACCTGCGGGCTGGTACGGAGACCAGGCGCGCGAGGCGCAGGTACTGAACGCGCTGTTCCCGCTCATGGATCGCGACCGCGAGGCTACACAAGCCATCTTCGAGATCATCAAGCACCAGCCGGGCTATCAGTGAGCGAGACGATCCAGCTCGGCGATGTCGTCATCGCGGTGACGCGCAAGGCGGTCAAGCACGTCTACCTGTCGGTGCATCCGCCGGGCGGACACGTCACACTGGTCGCGCCAACCGGCACTCGGCTGGAGGTGGCGCGCGCCTACGCGGCGACCCGGTTGGGCTGGATTCGCAGCCAACAGGCGAAACTGCAGGCGCAGGCGCGCGAGACCCCGCGCCAGTACATCGAGCGGGAGAGCCATTATCTTTGGGGGCGGCGCTATCTGCTGTCCGTCGTCGAGAAGGACGCGAAACCCGCCGTGAAGCTGGATCATCGCCGGATCACGCTGAGCGTCCGACCGGGCAGCTCGCTGGTGAAGCGCGAAGAAGTTCTCTCCGAATGGCACCGTACTCTGCTGCATGCGACCGTGCCCCTGCTCATCAGGCAGTGGGAGGAGAAGCTGGGCGTGACGGTGACCGGCTACTTCCTCCAGCGCATGAAGACGAAGTGGGGCGGCTGCAGCCACCGGACCGGGAACATTCGCCTGAATACCGAGTTGGTCAAGAAGCCCAGGGACTTGCTTGAGTACGTCGTCGTACACGAAATGCTTCATCTCGTTGAGCCGACGCATGGCGAGCGCTTCCTGACGCTTCTGGATCGGCACTACCCGAGCTGGCGGGAAGCGCGTGCGGAACTGAATGAGTTGCCGCTGGCGGCGGAACGGTGGAATGAGCGATAGCCGGAAGCGGCGCTTCGGCGGGAAGTCGGCGATGAAGGCGTGGACTTCGTCGAGCAACGTCTGTTTCGCCGGATCGTCTTGCAGCGGAAAAGCGCAACATCGTCCTCCGGGGCGCTCTCCTCCGGACTGAGGCGCGGCAGGTCGCGCAACGTCTGCCCCTCATCCTCGCCGAGTGCGTTTCGCAAGCCGGCAGCGTCGCGCGACCCATCAGTACCGCACCGCGGCGACCGCCGGATGCTGCTCTCGGGTGTTCGGCTTCGCCGGCCCAGCGCAACCGGCGAGCCTGCCCGTCTGCCGACACCGCGCCCTCGCGCCACCCATCCGCTGGCCTGCCGCAACGGCAAACGATTGTCGCGGCACCGCCAACCGGGGCATACTGCCACCCCTGAGGCCGCTGCGCCGCCACCACCGACAGCACCCGATGAGCCGTCTCGACGACACCACCCGGCACGAACTGATCACCCTGCTCTCACCGATCTTCGCCCGCGAAGACCGGCGCCGCGAGCTGCTGGCGCTGGCACTTGGCGCCGACAGCCCGACGTTGCGACAGATCACCGGCAAGGAGTGGCAGAGTCCGGTCGAAGCCTTCGTCCTGCGGCTGGTCGACGCGCTGGCGCGCGCTGACGAAACGGGTCCGCCGGCATTGACGAAGCTGCTCGACTTCGCACGCGATCGGCTGGCGGACGACTGCCGCGCGCGCGTCACCGCGCTCGCGGCGATGATCCCCGCGACCACCGCGACCGCCGCCACCTCCACCGCCACCACCGCCGCAACGCCGCTGCACCTGCGCGTCTTTCTCGCCTCGCCGGGCGACGTCAGCGAGGAGCGTGGACTGGCGCTGCAGGTACTCGAACAGATCCCCTACGACCCGCTGCTGCGCGGCGAGCTGACGATCGAGACCGTCGCCTGGGACCAACCTGGCGGCGGAGCGCCGATGCTGGCGACGATGACACCACAGGCGGCGATCGCCGCCGGGCTGCCGCGGCCTGCGCAATGCGACATCGTCGTCGTCATCGTCTGGGCGCGGATGGGAACGCCACTGCCCGCCGACCCGTACCGCAAGCCCGACGGCAGCACCTACGTCTCGGGAACCGAATGGGAGTACCTCGACGCGCTGGCGGCCGCCGAGCGCTGCGGGCGGCCGCAGATCCTCGTCTATCGCCGCACGGGGAAATGCCTGCTCGACCCCGACGACGCCGATTTCGACGACCGGCTGGGCCAACGCCGCCGCGTCGAGGCGTTCTTCGCCGCTTTCCGCAACCCGGACGGGTCGATCCGCCGCGGGGTGAACGAGTATGCCGCCCCCGCAGCCTTCGGTCGCGACCTCGGCCTGCACCTGCGATCGCTGATCCGTGGATTGCTGCAAAGCCGCCCCGCCACACCGAGCCAACCCCCGCCGGCGGCGAGTCCCGAGGCAACCCCCGTTTCGACTCCCGCGCCGCCACCGCTGCCGCTCTGGCCGGGATCACCCTTCCCCGGCCTGCGCGCCTTCACGCCGGCCGACGCGCCGATCTTCTTCGGCCGCGGCCGCGAAACCGACCAGCTCGTTCGCCGGCTCGCCGACGGTGGCCGCTTCATCGCCGTCGTCGGCGCGTCGGGATCGGGCAAGTCGTCGCTGGTCGCCGCCGGACTGCTGCCGCGGCTCGCCGACAACGCCATCGAGGGCAGTAAAGGCTGGCTGCTGCCGCAGGTGCAGCCGGCCGGCGCGGCCGACCGCTGGCAGTGGTCCGGGCTGCGCTTCACCCCCGGCGAACTCGGCGACAACCCCTTCGTGGCGCTCGCCGCCCGCCTGGCGCCGCTGCTGCCGGAGCCGATCACGCCGCGCGATCTGGCTGACAAGCTCGCCGGTGATCCCGCCTGTTTCGCCGTCGAGGCGACCGCGATCCTCGCCACGCAGCCGGACTGGGCCGAGATGCTGGTCTTCATCGACCAGTTCGAGGAACTGCTCACCGTCGTCGCCGAAAGCCGGCGCGCGGCTTTCGTCGAACTGCTCGCGGCGGCGGCGGCAACGCCGCGGCTGCGTCTGCTGGTGACCATGCGCGCCGACTTCTATCCGCGCTGGCTGGCCTGGCCGCGCTTGCCCGAGGCACTGTGCGCCGAGCAGTTGCCGGTCGTCGCCCCCGGTCTTGCGGCGCTCTTCCAGATGATCACCGCGCCGGCGGCGCGCGCCGGGCTCGAACTCGAAGACGGCCTCGCGGCGCGCATCCTCGAAGACACCGGCAGCGATGCCGGCGCGCTCGCGCTGCTCGCCTTCGCGCTGCACGAGCTGTATGAAGCGAGAAACGAGGCCGGCCGCCTGACGCATGCCGCCTACGACGGCTTCGGCGGCGTCCGCGGGGCGATCAGCCGCCGCGCCGAAAAGACCTTCCAGGCGCTGCCGGCTGCCGCACAGGCGCTGCTGCAGCCGGTTTTCGGCGAACTCGTCGAAGTCGACGAACGCGGCGTCGCCACCCGCCGGCGGCTGCCGCGTTCGCGCCTGGCGTCGGGCAACGACGCCGAACGCCTGCTCGACGCATTCATCGATGCGCGGCTGCTGGTCAGCAGCCAGGGCGCCGCCGGCGCCGTCATCGAAGTCGCGCACGAAGCGCTGTTCCGCGAGTGGCCCCGACTGCGCGACTGGATCGGCGAACGCGCCGACGACCTGCGCACGCTGCGCCAGGCCGAGGCGGCGGCCACCGAATGGCAGCGCAGCGGCGGTGCGACCAGCCATTTGTGGCCGCACGAGCGCCTACAGCCGGTGCTCGAAGCGCTGGCGCGGCTGGGCAAGGACCGAGCGGACCTCGCCCAGCCGGCGTGCTCGTTCCTGCGCCCGGAAGCCGAACGACTGCTCGCCGAAATCGATCAGCCGGCGACGAGCCACTACCGCCGCGCCGAGATTGGCGACCGGCTGGCCAGCATCGGCGATTTGCGGCCCGGCGTCGGGATACGCGCCGGCGGCGCGCCGGACATCGACTGGTGCGAGATCCCGGCTGGGACGGTGGAACTCGAAGACGGTCGTGGCGAATTCCGAGTCGAGCGCTTCTTCATCGCCCGCTACCCGCTGACCTGGTGGCAATACCAGGCTTTCGTCGCCGACCCGCAGGGCTACGCCGATCGGCGGCGCTGGTGGCAGGGGCTGCGGCGCGACGACTCACCCGGTGAGCAGTTTCGGTCTCTTGGCAACTGCTCAGCCGAAAACGTCTCGTGGTACGACGCCGTCGCCTATTGCCGCTGGGCAAGCGTGCGGCTGGGTTACGAAGTGCGGCTGCCGACCGAAGCCGAGTGGCAGCAAGCGGCATCCGGCGGTCAGAGCGGCAACACCTACCCGTGGGGGTCCGCCTGGCAGGAAAGCCGCGCCAACACCTGGGAGAGCCGACTGGGCCGAACGACCGCGGTCGGCATGTATCCGGCCGGGGCTTGCGCCTTGGGCGTCCTGGACCTCGCCGGCAACGTCTGGGAGTGGTGCCTCAGCGAGTACAACGACGCGCGCCGGACACGAGGCGGCATCGGCGCCCGGCGCGTGGTGCGCGGCGGTTCCTGGCGCAACGCCCGTGGCGGCGCGCGCTGCGCCTCCCGAAACGGCGACGGCCCCGGATCCCGCAGCGCCAACCTGGGCTTGCGCTTGGTGTGTCTCTCCCCCATCCTGAAGCACTGACCACGGCTTCTCTGATCTCTGTCATCTCTGCTGCACTGGCACTCTGAAACGCCGCGCAACAAATGGCACGATAGCCGCAGCGATCCTTCGAATTCGCGTCACGCCCGCGCCGGACGCCCATTCGCCAGAATGTAGGTTGCGCTGAGGAACGAAGCCCAACAGACGCAACGCGCCCGCGACCGCGGGCTGCCGCTCCTCGCTGTCGAGCTTCGCCCTTTGGCGGCGCCGCTGCCCTCGGGCAATGGGCTTCGCAGGCTCAGCCCAACCTACGGGTTGCGGGTGACGCGCAGCGGCCGCCCGGGTTCGCAGGCTGCGCCTGCCTTGCCGCCATCGCCGACCGCCGCCCACTCCGGCGCAGCCTTGGTCGAGCGCGGCCGCATCGTGAACCGCAGCCCGCGAAACACCTCCTTCCGCAACCCCCACGAATCGGCGTAGCGGATGTGGTTCACCCAGCCCTTGACGCTGGCGTCGAACTCGCCGAAGCTGATCCGCCCGGCGCGGTAGTCGTCGAGACGCTCGCCGAGGTGGCTGACGGTGGCGCGGACCTTGCGCGCCTTGAGCAGCCGGTGCGTCGGGTAAACGACAAAGCCCAGCCAGGGGATACCGCAGCGTGTCGGCAGCACCTGGGCCTCGGGCGCATGAATCGTCAGCCGCAACTGCGCCAGGCGGTCGACGAGCGCGCGCTTCCAGGCCCACAGTTCGCGCTTGCTGTCGCTGAACAGCGCAAAGTCGTCCACGTAGCGCAAGTAGGCGGGGCAGCGCAGTTCACGCGTCACGAACTGGTCGAAGGGGTGCAGGTAGCAGTTCGACCAGAACTGCGAACTCAGATTGCCGATCGGCAATCCGCGCGGGCGGCAGGCGGCGAGCAGATCGTCACCCGGAAAATGGACCATCTCGTACTCGTCGTCGAGAACGCCGATACCGCTCGCCAGGATGCGGTCGACCAGCGCCAGCACGTCGTCCTCGGGAATCGTCCGCGCCAGCGTCGCGCGCAGGATCGCGTGGTCGATCGACGGAAAGTGCCTGACGATGTCGGCGCGCAGCACGTAGGCGTAACGCTGCGCGAACTGCTGCAGACGGTCCACCGCCCGGTGCGTTCCCTTGCCGACGCGATTGGCGTAACTGTCGGCGATGAACAGGCGCTCGAAACGTGGCTGCAGGAAGCGCTGTTCGAGGCGCAGAGCCAGCGCGGCGCGCCACGGATGGACGCGCTTCGCCGCGCCGACGCCGCGCTCAACCACCTGCGGCTGTACCTGCGCCTGGCGTGGGACTGGCGCTGGCTCAACGCCGGCCAGTACGAGCACGTCAGCGCCATCATCACCGAGATCGGCCGCCTGCTCGGCGGCTGGCTGAAGCAGAGCGCACGCTGACGCGGAGCGAGGCGCCTCGGGGCTTGCGCCCGGGAGGCGCCTCTCTTCTTTATCTGCCCGACGGCGCGCGCCCCGGGGGGCAATCCGTGCGGACGGGACCAGCCTGCGCCATCCACAGTGCCTTCGCCTCGGCCCGCCAACCGTGGTTGTCGGGCATTTCCGGCCCGGCCCTCGCGGGCCGGGTTTTCAGAAGGCCTGCACGATGTGGGAGACACACACCAACCGCAAACCCAGGTTGTTGTTGCGGTTGCCCGGGTCGTTGTCGTTGCGGTAGGCGCAGCGCGCGTTGTCGCGGTTGTTGTTCCAGGAGCCGCCGCGCACCACGCGCCGGGTCGTCTCAGGCCGCCCCGCCGGCTTGCACCGGCGCCTGCAGTATCGCGCCTCGGCGCTTCGCTGACAAGTGGCTGCAGGCGAGCAAACCGAGGGGCTTCCCGTGCGCGCGGGGCGCTGCGCGCCCCGCAAAACGCCGCGCAGCGGCGTTTCAGAGTGCCAGTGGAACAGAGTTGACAGAGATCAGAGATCCAGTGGTCAGCGCTTCAGGATGGGGGAGACACACACCAACCGCAAACCCAGGCGGTCGTAGCGGTTGCCCGGGTCGTTGTCGACGCGGTAGGCGCAGCGCGCGTTGTCGCGGTAGTCGTACCAGGAGCCGCCGCGCACCACGCGCCGGGCGTCTGAATCGGCGCCCTCACGTCGGGCATCGGCGGCATAGGGATACGGCTCATAGGCGCTGCTCGTCCACTCCCAGACGTTGCCGCTCACGTCGGCCAGTTCTTCGGGCGTGTCGCCATCGGGAAAGACGCCGATCGGCGTCGTGCCGCGAACGTGGCTCTCGAAACAGTTGCAGCGGCTCGCGTCGAACTCGTCTCCCCAGGCGTAGCGCCGGCCCTCCGGCCCGCGCGCCGCCGCTTCCCATTCGGCTTCGCTCGGCAGCCGCCAGAGCTGCCCCGTCTGCGCCGACAGCCACGCGCAGTAGGCGCGCGCCTCATGCCAGCAGACGCCGACCACCGGCTGCGACGCGTCGTGGTACGCCGGATCGTCCCAGAACTCAGGTTGCGTCTGCCGGCCACCGGGGTACCATTCCGCCAGCACGTCCTCGAATTCGGCGTCGGGCATCCGCACGAGGTCTTCCCACCACTCGGCCTGTTGCGAATGCATGCGGCCTTCGCGCAGCAGTTCAGCGATTCGCTGCGGACGCTCGCCGAGCCACTGACGATCCTCTCGCAACTGCTGCTTCGGCCCGTCGGCGCTTCCCTCGCCGCGCCGCCAGCGTTGCGCCGCGTCGCCCTGCCACCAGCGTTCGTCGTCGTAGCCGCCGGCGGCGATGAACAGCCGCCACTCGGCGTTGCTGACCGGGAAGCAGGCGATCGCGAAAGCCGCCAGCTCGACCGTGTGCGCCGGTGATTCGTTCTCGTAGAGACCTTCGTCGCTGCCGATCGGGTAGCGCCCGGCGTCGATCGTCCGCAGCGGCGGCAGCAGGAAGTCGTCACCGTCGGGGCCGCGGCCTTGTGCGAAGCGCGGATCGCCGAGTTCGCCGAGGGCGCGGGCGGCGGCGATGCGCGCGCGCAGGTCGGCAGCCGGGTCGCGGCTGCGCTCGACCAGCGCCTGCTGCAGGCGCCGGCGCAGCGCAGCGGAAACCGGCACGTCGGGCGGCGCGGCGCAGCGGCCGGCAAGCGGCAGGTTGCGGTCGACCAGCGCGCTGACGAAAGCGTCCGCGTCGCGCGCGATCGCCGCAGCCAGCACGAAAGTCTCTTCCCAGCCGGTCGCCGGCGCTTCGGGCAGCGGATCGGCGTCGGCGAGGCCGGCCAGCACCTCCGGCAGGCGCGGCAGCATCGCGTCGGCGCGCCAGGCGCTGGCGGCGAGTTCGGGATGTGGATCGGCGGCAAGCGCACGTGCGGCGAAATACTCCTGCAGCAACTGATGGACGTAATAGACGTCGTCCCACTGTTCGTCGAGCACCTGCAGCGCGACGCCGGCGTGCAGCAGATCGTCGCCGTGCTGCGTCCCGCGTTCGCCGCCGAGCAGTTCGCGCGCGTCGTCCCACGGCACGCGCAGGCGCGACGCTTCGCCGGGCGCGCGGCGCGACTGCAGGTCGTAGGCGAAGCGGCCGAGCGCCGGCAGCAGCGGGCCGCGCTGCGGCAGGTCGGTGGCGTTGCGCCAGGCGCGGGCGCTCTGCGTCAGCCGTTCGTGGTCACGCTGGTCAAGCAGCGCGCCGGGGCGGAACAACGGATTGCCGGCGGTGATCTCGCGCTGCAGCGCCTGGCGGACGAAGGCGGTGAACAGCGCCGCCCGGCCGTTGAGCAGCGGACCGCCGGCGCCGGCCTGGGCGAGCAGCAGGCGGAGGTAGTACGGCGAGCGGAAGAGGTCGAGCTGCGGGGTTCCGCGCAGTTGCTGCCACAGCGCCGGGCCGTGCTCGGCGTCGTGGGCGCCGAGGAACTCTTCGACCTGGCGGTCGCCGAGCTGCTCGATGCGCACGTGCGGCACCGGCGCTTCGGGCGTCGACAGGCTCGCGCTGTAGTCGAGGCTACGGCACGAGAACAGCACGCGCGTGCCCGCCGGCAGCTCGCCGACGAAGTCGCGCCAGAGCGCGATGCGCTCGCGGTAGTCGGCCTCGTCGCTGTGCGGCAGCTCGTTGACGGCGTCGAGCAGCAGGACGAGCGGCCCGCTCGCCAGCAGTTCGCCGAATGCCGGCAGTTGCGGGTAGCGCCGGCTCCATTCCTGCGCCAGCCAGTCGCCCGGCAACGGCGGTGCTTCGCCGGGGCGGGCCGGTCGGTAGCGGTTGAGCGGAACGAGGAAGCTCAGCGGCGACGCCTCGCCAGCCGCTGCCCGCAGGGCGTCCGCGGCGAGGTCGAGTTCGAGCCGGCGCAGCAGCGTGCTCTTGCCGCAGCCGGGCGGACCGAGCAGCACCAGCGCCCGCTCGCCGGCCTGCGCCAGCACTTCGCGCAGGTCGTCGAAAGTCTGCTGCAGCGGCTGCCAGCGCGTTCCCTGCGCCTCCGGGCCCTGGTCGAGCAGCAGCGTCAGCCGCGTGAAGCGCTTGTCGAGCGCATGGCGCGGCTGCGACCACTCGGCGATTCGCGCAAGGCGGTATTCGTCGAAGCTGCGCGGCGAGTGGCGGAGGATTGCCTGTAGTTGCGCTGCCGGCAGCTCGGGAAGGGTTGCCGAGGCCAGCAATGCCTCGCGCAGCGCCAGCAGTCCGGCCGGCAGTGCGCCCTGCTGGCGCTGCTGCGGAAACGCCGGTGCCACAGCCCGGCCCGGAAAACCCGGCGAACGCGACGGCTTGCGCCGACCGCCGCCGATGCCGGCGAGCAGCGTGTCTCGTGCCGCCGGCTCGTCGAGTCCGAGCAGATCGACGTAGACGATGGCGCGCAGCATCCCGGCGGGATCGCAGTCGCGAACCCGCACCGGCAGCAGGACGCCGCCGCTGCCGGTCGGATCGCGGGCGAAGGCCTCGGCCCACTCGGCGGCGGTGAAGCGCGCCGCCAGGTAGTCGGGCGAGAGGACGGCGATCGTCCGCCGGCTGCTGCGTGCCGCACGGTCCATTTCCAGGACGAAGTTGCCGCCGGCGAGGAAGTCCCAGGCCTGAACGATCGTGCTGTAACCGGCGTCTTCGAGCTGCCAGGCGATCCATACGGCCCAGTCGCGGTCGTTGCCGTTGTAGCTGACGAAGAAGTCGCGCGGCGCCGTTGCTGCGCCGGCCGGCGGGGCTGGCATGGGTGGCGCGCGGCGGGCGGCGTCGCTGGCGGCGGCCGCCGGCGACGCACCGGAGGGCTCCGGCGACCGGCTGCCGCTGTCGGCGCCGCCGGCCGTCGGGACCGCGGTGCAACGATGGTCGAGTTCGTCGATCAGCGTCTGGAAGCTCGCCTGCAGTTCGTCACCGGCGTCGCCGCGAACGACTTCGAGCAGCAGCGACAGCGCGTGCCGCGCGCCGACGCACCCGCGGTCGAGCAGCTGACTGACGCAACGCACCGTGAAGTCGCTGCTGCTGCCGCGCTGCGATATGCCGTCGAGGATCGCCCGCTTGCTGCCGTGGAAGGCGAGCGCCAGCAGGGCGGCGCGGCGCTCCTCGCCGAGATGGGGTTGCAGCAGTCGCGCTGCACGCGGCAGGAAGTCGTCCATGGCTCGCTGTGGCTGGTAGGTGTCGGGGCGGTCACCGAGACGCTGCGGCGATGCTAACCGAAAACGGCGGCCGGCGGGAGGGGGATGCCGGACAGCCAGCAGCGCCATTGGCCGGCGCTACGCCGTTTCCGGCTGGCGCCGTGCGCGGGCGGTGAGGCCAGCGCGGGCTGCCAGGGCAGCTTGCGCCGCTCGTTTCCGATCCACCCGCGACCCGCTCCGTCCCGCTGGTCGATGCCGCGCGGGTCGACGAGCGCTTCGGTGAGCGCCGGCAAGCCGCCGCGACGAACCCGCGACGGAGGGTTTCGCGCGCGCGGGGCGCTGCGCGCCCCGCAAAACGCCGCTGCGCGGCGTTTCAGAGTACCAGTGCAGCAGAGATGACAGAGATCAGAGATCCAGTGGTCAGCGCTTCAGGATGGGGGAGACACACACCAACCGCAAACCCAGGTTGAGGTTGCGGGGGCCCGGGTCGGAGCCGAGGCGGAAGGCGCAGCGCGCGCTGCCGCGGGTGACGTTCCAGGAGCCGCCGCGCACCACGCGCCGGGCGTCGCCACCGGTCGTGACGTCTCCTGGCTTGTCGGACCGGTTGAGGCACCACTGCCAAACGTTGCCGGCAAGGTCGCATACGCCCTGCTCCGAAGCCCCCGGCGGATAGACGCCGACCGCCGTCATCCGGCCGAGTTCGCTCTCGGACGTGTTCGCCCGACCGTCGTGCCAGTCACCCCATGGGTACTCGCGGAGCGGATCTCCGCCACTCGCCGCGAGCTGCCACTCCCACTCGGTCGGCAGCCGGACCGCGTGGCCGAGCGCCGCGCCGAGCCACTGGCAGTACGCCATCGCTTCGTACCAGGTCAGGTCGACCGCTGGCTGGTTGTCGCGACCCCGCTGGCGTGCCGCATCCCAACCGCGCACGCGGCGGACCAGCGCCTCGTAGCCATCCGCCGCCGCAAGAAACACCCTCCACTGCGCCACGGTCACCGGATGGCGCGCGATGCGAAACGGCTCGGCGGCGAAACGCGGGCGACCGCGCCAGCGGCGCAGCAATCCGGACGCATCGACCTCGAGTTCGACCTCGCCGCCGGGTATCTCGTGCCAGGCGATGTCCGGCAGGCCGTCGGGGCGCAGGCCGACGCCGGGGCGCGGATCGCCGCCGGGAAGCAGCGCCAGGCGGTCGCCGATCGTCGCGCGCAGCGCGTGCGTCGTTGCCGGATCGTCGAGCAGCGCCAGCATCTCGTCGACCGCCAGCGGTCCGAGAAAGCGCCGTTCGCTCTCGCTCAGCGCGAAGCGCGGCGCCAGCCGCTGCAGCATCGGCGCGGTCTCGAGCATGACGCGCTCGTCGGGCCAGCGGTGGCTGTCGCCGTGCGCCGTCCAGGCCGCCGTCGCACGCCCGATCTCGCGCCGCTGATGCAGGTCGTCGCGATCCTGCTGCAGCCAGTCACGCAGCCGCGGCCAGTTGCGGATCAGCGCTTCGTGCGCGACTTCGACGGTCTCCTGGCCGCTGCCGGCGTCGCGGCCGGTGACCAGCAGGCGCGCGTTCGCCAGCTCGCCGATTAGCGCGCGGGAAGCGTCGGCGAAATCCCCGAGCGGCGCGCGCCGGCGGGTGTCGTCGCTGCCGTCGCCGAGCTGGACGAGCTGCAGGAAGACGTCGCGCGCGATCGCTTCGCTGCCGGGCGCGCGCGCCGCCAGTTCGTCGATGAGCTCGTCGGCGCGCCTGACGATTGCGCCGCGGACGCCGCCGATCGCCTCGAAGCCGGCCTGGCAGAGCGCGCCATCCTGGCGGCGCGCATGCAGCTGGGTCAGGCAGAACTCGAGCAGCGGCAGGTTGCCGGGTTCGTCACCGACCTCGTCGAGGAGGCGGGCGACGAGACCCGGCTCGAAGCGCAGCCCGGCCGTCTCCGCCGGGCCACGGATCGCTCGCTCGCGCTCGTCGCGGTTCATGCCGCCGAGGAAGACGGTCGCCTGCTGCAGGTGGTCGCGCAACGGCCGGTGGTCGATCGCGCGACCGGTAAAGTCGGCGCGCAGCGTCAGCACGATGCGCAGCGGCGCGCGCGCGCTCGCTTCGATGAGGCGGTCGGCGAAAGCGGCGGCAGTGGCGGCGTCGGTCTCGCGGTAGGTGTAGAGTTCCTCCCACTGGTCGACGAGCAACAGCAGGTGACGGCTACCCGGGTGGACGGCGAGCAGGCTGTCGACGAGGTGCGTCAGGCCGACGCGGGCGCCGCCGGCGACGCCGCGCGCCAGTTCGCCGGCGAGTTCGCCGATCGCCAACTGCCGCTGCACGCGCTGGTCGGCGGCCGGCTCGCCTTCGATCTGCTCGAGCAGGCAGCCGGCAAGGCTGCGCCACGGCTCCGGGCCCGGTCGCACGATCGCCACCAACCAGCCGCCGCGGCGGCGCAACAGCGGGATCAGCCCGGCCTGCACGACCGACGACTTGCCGCTGCCCGACGCACCGACGACGGCGACCAGCGGGCAGCGGTCGACGGCGGCGACGAGTTCGCGCGTGCAGGCGTCGCGGCCGAAGAACAGCGGCTCGTCCTCCTCGCGAAAGGCGCGCAGGTCGCGGTACGGGCAGTCAGCGTCCGGCTCGCGGACGCAGCCCGCGTCGAGCTCGGCGATCAGCTCGGCAAAGTCGGCGCGCTTCTCGTCGCCGGCGCGGCTCTGCGCCACCTCGAGCAGCAGCGACAGCGCATGCCGCGAACCGACGCAGCCGCGCTCGAGGAGCGTGCGCACGCAGGCGACGGTGAAAGCGTCGCTCGCCCCGGCCTGGTCGATGGCGTCGTAGAGCGGCCGCAGCTCGCCGTGGAAGGCCAGCGTCAGCAGCGTGTCGCGACGTTCGCTTCCCATCTGCGGCTGCAGCAGCCGCGTTGCCCGTTCGAGCGGTGTCATCGTTTCCCTCCCTGCTCACCCGCCGAGCATTGTGAACCCAGGCTGCCGCTCCGACAACAGGCAAGCGGCGCGACGATCGGAGGGTGGCCGACGGCGCGCGGGACAGGAAAACAAGATGGTTTTGAAACGGTTGTGTTTTGAAACGTCCGCGTCGAAGACCTGAGCCCGGCCGTCGGCAGCCATCCGCCGGTACACCTCGGGGGTGCCGCGTATTCATCCGCGGGAGCCGCGATGGCCCTGCTTGACGCCGTCCGCGGTCCCTTCGCAGCTGCGCCAGCGCTCGGCCGCATCCCCCACACGAGCGCGCATCGTCGTAGCCGCCGGCGTCGATGAACAGCCGCCATTCGGCGTTGCTCACCGGGAAACGGGCCATCCGGAAGGCGGCGATGCTGGCGCGCGACGCGGCCATGCGCGATGCCGTGCCGGCCGCGGCACTGCGGGCATCGACGCCGGCTGAACGACCACAGGCTGCCGGGGGCAGCGCAGCGGCGAGATGGCGGCCGGAGTGCCGACCTCGCCCGCGCGGAAGCGGCAGCGGCGATCGACGCGGCGGCCGCGCTGGCGTTAGAATGCCGGCCCTTGACCACCAGCCGGGAGTTCCACCGTGAGAAGCCTGCTCCGGAATCTGTTCTTCGCCACCGCCCTCTTCATCGGCGTGGCGCCCGCCATCGCCGCCGAAACCGACGCGCCGGCCGACCTCAAGGCGCAGGCGGCGAAAATCGTCCGCGTCGAGAATCCGGATGTGCTGCCCTCGGTGAAGCGCGTCGTGATCACCAGCTTCATGGCCGACTTCGTCAGCGAACTCCGCTACAGCAAGTCGCTCAGCGGGCTCGAGGCGCTGATCGGCGCCGACTCGGACGTCTCGATCCGGCTCGTCGGCAGCAGCAACGAGCAGTTGCAGGCGATCACCGACGCCTTCTACGAGCAGACGGTCGCGCAGTTGCGCGCGCGCGGCGTCGAGGTGGTCGAGCACGCCGAACTCGCCGCCCTGCCCGAGTATGCCGAACTCGCCGCCTCGGGCCTCAAGCCGCTGCCGAACGAGCAGGATGCGAAAGCCGGCAAGGGACTGTTCTTCACGGCGCAGGGACTGCCGCTGCACCTGATCGACGAGACGCAGTTCATGCCGAGCTTCTCCTTCGGCCGCAAGAAGCAGGACGACTTCCTCACCTTCGGCACGCGTTTCTCGGGTGGCTTTGCCGCCGCGCAGACGCAGCAGATCGAGAACCGGATCGCCACCGGTCTCGGCGCGACGATTCTCAAGGTCCGTCTGACCGTTCTCGGCGGCCAGCTGACGCCGGACAGCAGCTTCTGGGGCAGCGGCAAGGTCAGCACGCGCGCCGCGGCGAGCTTCGTCGATACCGTCACCCGCTACGCCTTCATCACCCCGGACGGCAACAAGGCGCGCATCTCGCTGCAGGAGACCGTCGCCACCGACGAGATCGGCGAACTGGTCAACACCACCAGCGACGGCAGCAAGGCGACCGACACGGCGAAGAACGTCGCGCTCGTCGCGCTCAACGTCGCCAGCCTGGCGGCGCGCCTCGGCGGGCTGAACACCGGCTACACCGGCGGCTTCTCGGCAACCAGCGAGTACGAATGCCGGGTGCGGCCGGAACTCTTCGAGAAGGCCCTGCTCAGCCATCATGAGACGATCGCCGGCCTGTTCGGCGATCATCTGCAGAAGCCGGCGCAGTAGGCCCGCAGCCGGGAACGCTGTCGTCCTGGCCCGCCGGGCGCGGCCGCCCGGCGCGCCGCCCACGGGCGATCAGCCCCTGGACCGCCGGCCCGCTTCCTGCAACCGGCCGGCAACAGCGGCGACCTCGCCCGCAGCGTTCGTGACCTTGCGCAAGGACTCGCCGTTGCCTTCGCTGACTCCCGCCACCTGCAAACACGCAACACTTCATCGGCACCAGCTAGCGGGCAGTGGACTTGCCGGAGATTGACCAGACCAAAGGGCGTGGCCGAGAGGATCGCAGCAACGGGAACGCGAAAAGGGCAGCGATCACTCCTGTTGATGGACCGCCGTTGACAGGCTACAAGCGACCGAAGATACTCCTTTGCCTACTGCTGAAGTTCCCTTTGCTTTGCGTTTACCCAAGGCACCATTGGGTTGAGGGCTCAGGTTGCAGGGCTGCGGTGGCTGTGCGACCCACGGTCAGCGGTCTTGGGCCACGACACGGAGACTGATCGATGCCCCTTAGCGCCCACACTCGCGAACAGCTCAAGACGCTGTACAACGCGCTTGCCGATCGTGTGCTCGAGCCCGGTGATCCGGTCTATGTGGCGCAAGTCAACTGCCAGGGCTTCAGCGATGCGATCGAGGAGATCGCCACCGAGATCGAATGGCAGGATGGCGGTGGCGTGTGCCTGTTTACCGGTCAGCGCGGCACCGGCAAGAGCACCGAACTCAAGCGCCTCAAGAAGCGCCTCGAGGACGGCGGCACGGTGGTCTTCTACGCCGACCTGTCGGAGTTCCTGTTGCTCACCAAGGAGGTCGAGATCAGCGATTTCCTGGTCTCGGTGGCAGGCGCGATGTCGGAGAGGGTGCAGGAGGAGTACGGTGCGTCACCGGGGAATCGCAGCTACTGGGACCGCTTCCGTGAGTTCATGCAGACCAAAGTCGAGATCAGGGAATTCGCCGCCCGATTGCCGGGCGTGGACCTCAAGGCAGCCCTGAAGAGCGATCCGGATTTCAAGCACCGCGTGCAGGAAGCAGCGCGCGGTCATGTGGCGCAACTGGCGCGCGAGGCGCACGACTTCCTTGCCGAGGCCGTGCTTTTCGTTCGCGAGAGAGAGTCTGACCCGGCGCGCAAGGTGGTCCTGCTGATCGATTCGGTCGAGCGGATTCGCGGCGTCGGCAGCGAGGCCATGGCCGTGTACGAGAGCGTCCGCGATCTCTTCTTCGGCCACGCCGAACTCCTGCGCGTGCCCCTGCTGCACATCGTCTATACGATTCCACCATACCTGTCGGTACTCGGCCCCGGCGCCGGCGCTCTGATGGGCGGCGCGGTCCCGCGCCGGCTGGTCAGCACGCACGTCTTCAAGGACCGCAGCCGCGATCCCGATCCCGAGGGGTTGGCCGTGTTGCGCACCGTCGTCGAAAGGCGCCATCCCGACTGGTCACGCCTGTTTGCCGAGGAGGCACTCGACCGGTTGGCGATCAGCTCCGGCGGTGACCTGCGCGAATTCTTCCGCCTGATCCGGCTTTGCCTGCCGGCGGTGCGCGACGATTCGCAACTGCCGCTGTCACCCACCGCCGTCAAAGCGGCCGAGAATGCGGCGCGCAGCGAGATGCTGCCGATCCCGGGCGAGCACCTGCTTTGGTTGCAACGCATCGCCAGGACGCACGACACCTGTCTCGAGAAGGATGGCGAGCTGCCGACGCTGGCCCACTTCCTCGACAACCGGCTGGTGCTGAACTACCGCAACGGCAGTGACTGGTACGACGTGCATCCGCTGTTGCGTGAGCTGGTCGACGCCCATGTTGCCCGCACTGGCGCTTGACGCGCCGACCGAACGCGTTGCCGTCAACCTGCTGCGTCACCTCGAGTGGCAGGACGATGGCTTCTCGCTGGTCTTCCTGTTCGCCGACGTCGGTCCCTCGCTGCAACTCGCCGACTGGCTGGATCAGCGGCTGGCGATGCAGGGGCGGGCACTGCATCGCCACGAGGCGAGGGACAGCTTCGTGCGTGACCCGGAAGCGGCCGTCGACGCGCTGGTCGACCGCCTTGCCGATCTCTCGGCGCAGCCGGGCGGTGTGTGGTATGCGATTCAGCGCCATCCCGGCGACGCGCAGTGGAACCGCGCCCGCACGCTGTTCCTCGCGCGCCTCAACGAACGCCGCTTCCTCCTCGAGCGCGACCTGAAGCGGCCGCTGGTGCTGGTCCTGCCGGCGCATTTCCGTGCCGAGACGCGCGCCATGGCCCCGGACATCTGGCACAAGCGGGACCTCAGCGAGGAGTTGCGCTGGCTGCCCGAAGCCGTGCCGACGTCTGTGCCGGCTTCCATGGAGCCGATGGCAACGCTGGTCGCAGCGGACGGTTCCCTGCCGGCGTTTGCCGAATGGCAACGAATGGCGTCAGCATCGGCAGCCGAGCAGGCATTCCTGCCGACTGCCTGGACAGCCAGCAACGAACTGCTCGCCGCCGGACGGCCCGGCGACGCCGAGCACGTTGCCCGCAGCGCACTGTCGCTGGCCCGGCGCCGTGCCCAGGCGAAAGCCGATGGGTCGAGCGACCGCGACCTGTCAATCTCGCTCGACAACCTCGGCCGCGTGGCAGAGGCGCAGGGCGACTGGACGCAGGCCGAGGCGGTGTATCGCGAAAGCCTGGCGCTCAGACGCCAGCTGGTCGAGCGGCTGGGCGGCACGCCCGAGTCGCTGCGCGACCTGTCGGTGTCGCTCAACAACCTCGGCGGCGTGGCGCAGGCGCAGGGCGACTGGACGCAGGCCGAGGCGGTGTATCGCGAAAGCCTGGCGCTCAGTCGCCAGCTCGTCGAGCGGCTGGGCGGCACGCCCGAGTCGCTGCGCGACCTGTCGGTGTCGCTCA
>ERZ761592.283-NODE-283-length-20692-cov-11.160488_pt1 | contig 20692 bp, 17 predicted proteins | sample MGYA00433095_ERZ761592 | MGnify/ENA primary metagenome ERZ761592 (study PRJEB28899, sample SAMN03785554) | bioreactor sludge metagenome | biome: EBPR Sludge; feature: EBPR Bioreactor; material: 0.22µm filtered reactor supernatant | place: Saint Lucia: Queensland... | reverse complement strand
TGAATCTCACTCGCGCCAACCATGTGTTCCATTTCGATCGCTGGTGGAATCCGGCGGTGGAAAATCAAGCCACCGATCGCGCTTTTCGCATCGGCCAGAACCGGCAGGTGGAAGTGCATAAATTCATCTGCCTGGGTACAGTCGAGGAACGCATCGACGAACTGATCGAGCGCAAGCAGTCGCTGGCGGAAAAAATCGTCGGCAGCGGCGAGGCATGGCTCACGGAATTATCCACTCACGAATTAAAAGATTTGTTCCGGCTAAGAGCCGAAGCGGTGGAGGCATAAGGATGGGTTACGACGATTATGGCTATTTTCCCGCCAGCCGGCCGCGCCGGGTCAGCGGCGGCATCAAGGCGCAAAGCCAGCGCGGCGCGTTCGCCAACCGCTGGTGGGCCAAGCGCTGGATCGGGACGTTGGAGCGTTTCAACATCGGCGCGCGGCTAGGGCGCGGGCGCAGTTACGCGCGCCAGGGCCAGGTGCTGGATATCGAAATCGCATCGGGCGAAGTCAAAGCCAGAGTGCAGGGTTCCGAGCGCGAGCCTTATCGGGTGTCGATCAAGCTGAAACCGTTGAGCGCGGCCGACTGGCAAAAACTGACCGAGGCGATGACCGAGGAAGCGCGGTTCAGCGCCAAGCTGCTGGCCGGAGAGATGCCGGAGGACATCGAACAGGTTTTCGCCGCCGAGGGCTTGTCGCTGTTTCCCAGGACGCACGGCGATTTGGCGACGGATTGCTCCTGTCCCGATTATTCCAACCCCTGCAAGCACATCGCCGCCGTTTATTATTTGCTGGGCGAAGCGTTCGATAACGATCCGTTTTTGATGTTCCGCTTGCGTGGGATGGAGCGAGATGCTTTGCTGGCGCAATTGGGCGAAACGGCCGGCGCGGAGGAGGATGAGGACGCGGCGGCCGAACCGGAACCTCTGCCCGAACAACCCTCGGCGTTCTGGACGATGCCGCCTTTGCCGGAAAATGCGACTGGCGCGTTGGCCGCCCCCGCGCAACCCGCCGCCTTGTTGCGGCGGCTCGGCCCGTTTCCGTTCTGGCGCGGGGAGGCGTCGCCGCTGGAAAGTCTGGAGCCAGTTTACGCGGCGATGGCCGCCGGCGCGCTTGGAGCGCTGGAAAAACCGGGGTCTGCTTGAGCCTGTGATTGCAAGACCGTGGAGGACATATGGTCAGCATTCTTCCGTTTTCTCGGCAGTACGCCGATGGCGTCGTCGAGGTCATTCTGCCGATTCAGCAGCATGAGTTCGATATCCCGATCACGCTCGAAGCCCAGCCCGATCTGCAGGATATTGCCGCCTTCTACCAGCGCGGCCAGGGCCATTTTTGGATCGCCGTGGACGATCAATGGGTGGTGGGAACCATCGGTTTATTGGATATCGGCAACCATCAAACCGCTCTGCGCAAAATGTTTGTCAAAGCCTCGCATCGCGGGCGCGAGCACGGCGTCGCTCAGCGTTTGTTCGACACGCTGTTGGCTTGGTGTCAGTCGCAAGGCGTAATGGACATTTATCTCGGAACGACCGCGAGGTTCCTCGCCGCCCATCGGTTTTACGAAAAGAATGGTTTTGACGAAATCGCGCGCGAAGCCTTGCCCGCCCGTTTTCCGGTTATGGCGGTGGACACCCGGTTTTATTGGCGGAAGGTGTAACCGAAAACTAAGCGCTATCGTCCGAATCGGATTTCATCTCATCTGGAATCCGAACCGCCACCACCTCGCCGCGCACGACGACTTCGCCTCCCGCCGCGATGGTGATGTTCACCACCACCTTGCGGTCCTTGATTTCCTGAATTCGGCCGCGCAGTTCGAGCGGTGCGCCCATCGGGGTGGGTTTGTCGAAATCCACGTGCAATGAGGCGGTTACAAAACGCAAGTACGGTTCGCTGCCCATTGGCCGACCGGCGGCGCGGTAGGCGGCGGCCGAGGCCGTTCCCGTGCCGTGGCAGTCGATCAACGAGGCGAGCAATCCGCCGTAGACAAATTCGGGGATGCCGGTGAAATAAGGGCGGGGTTCGATGATCGCCACCGATTCGTCGCCGTCCCACCGGCTTTTGAGATGCAGTCCTTCCGCGTTCAACCGGCCGCAGCCGTAACAGTGGCTGTATTCGTCGGGATAGGTGTCTTGAAAGGCGTCTTGACTCATTGGGACCTCGAATGGCGATTGGGCAGATTGGGTCCTGCACTAAGGGAAAGGCTACGGACAAAGCTCCTTGCCGTCGAAATGCTCCGGTTGGTTGCTCCAGCCGATTTGACCTTTATCGTTCTTGACCTTGACCCACCAAGCGGACATCGGGGGACGCAGGATCTCCAAAGTATTCATGCCTTTGAAATCTCTGACTCTTTTCCCTCGATACCAGATTTTATAATTGTTCTTACCCAGCGGAGTGAGCAGATGGACGAACTCGCCTTTTTTAACCCGTTCGCCGTTGAGCATCAAGGGTTTTAAAAGTTTGGCCTGCCCGGCTTCGGTCGTGATCACCACGCCGGTCAAGCCGTTCACTGTATCGTTTTTTTTAGCGGTAAAGACGACTGGCGCTTTGGCGCTTCTCTGCGCGCGTAACGCGGTAGTTTTATTGACCGTCCATTCGCGATAGCGACAGCATTCCAGCGGACAAACGCCGTAGTCTTCAAAAGAGGTGGGATGAAAGGAATAAGGCGCTGAGAAACTGGCTGATGCCACCAGCAACGCGGTCAGCGTAATCCAAGGACTTAAGTGGCGCATGTCGTCCTCTCCGCTTCAGAGTTTTCAACGACTCTGATCCTGATCGCTTAACGCGGCGGTGTTCTCCAATGCCGCGAACCACGCGGCATAGGGGGTGTTGTGGACCAGTCGCCGGTTGTAATCGGGCGCGCCGTCCCGCCACCAAACCGGCCCGCGCTCGCCCAAGGCGACCTTTGCGGCCTGCACGGCGGCGCGCGCTTGGCGCAGACGGTCTGCGTCAGCATTGCGCCGAGCGACGGCCACCGCGCGCCGCGCCGCCATCAACTCACTGACCCAATGACCGCGCTCCTCGGCCGTCAACGCTGGATTGCTCGTCCGCCACAGCCGATTGCGCACGATGAGGTAGCGACCGTCAGGCGTCACCATGGAAGAATCATCGTTTCGCACGCGGGGTCGCCGCGCCAATTTCCCATTCCGCGATCCCGCCAGTAACCACTCGAAACAAAGGGTGGGCTTGAGGCAGCGCGATCGGTGGCAGATCGGCCAACCAATCCGGCGCTCGGATGCTGAGCTTAGACAGCAAATGCCGCCATTCGTAGGCAAGCTGGTCAGCAGTGGCCGGCATCGGCGCTGCTGGTTGCATTGCGCCAATCTTCGTTTGGTTAAAGCGGTAGCCGCGCCGGTCGGCTTCAAGGCAAACAGCCGTCAAGTAATGGGCGATTTGTGAGGCTGGATGCTCGCATTGGCGAAAGCGCGTCAGTTGCGGGTGGTGCTGATAGCCCCTGGTTTGACCGAGCAACACCGCCTGGGCGAGTAAAGCCTCGCGCCACAGCGCGACCAGACCTCTAGCGTCCAGATATCGGGGATGCAACGTCCATAACCGCATGAGAGCGCTCTAAAAAATTTGCAGATCGACGCCGGCCTGTACTCGGAAAATCGGCGGGCTTATACTGCGCGGCCAGCCGCTCTGGAGCGTGGCGATTTTAGCTGTTTTGATCTCGATAACGCCGCCGGGATATCGGCCCCCCGACGGATAACCTGTTCCGGCCGGATGCAATGTATCGATGCCAAGTGTGTGGAAAGATCCTTCCCGCTCGCACGACTTCGTTTCAAATCACTGTCAAAACCCGCTGCAAATCCTATCCGTTCCGTTCTAAAGCGAATGGGTTCAAGCAAATCAAAGCAGGTTCGCTCACTCAAACAAGCCGCTGGGAATCACGGAATGATCCAGGTGGACAAGGACGAGAAATTGTAAAAGAGACCAGGGTTTGCCCGGCTTGCTATCAGGCCAGCAAAGCATCGATCTAGGCTACACTACTGCCCGATCTCTTTATCCAGCCTATCATGGAACTCGCGTCATGCCCCTCATCAGCTTCGATAATCTCTCCATCGCCTTCGGCGCGGAAAAGCTGCTGGATGGCGCGAATTTCCAATTGGACGCGGGCGAGCGAGTCTGTTTGATCGGCCGCAACGGCGCGGGCAAGACCACGTTGCTGCGTTTGCTGGCCGGGGAGATCCAGCCGGATGGCGGCGAACTCTGGCGGCAGCCGAGCTTGCGGGTCGCCACGCTGGCGCAGGAACTGCCCGCCGATACGACGGCCACGGTGTTCGAGGTCGTCGCGGGTGGCTTGGAATTGGGGACGCTGCTGGCGGCGTATCACGATGCGGCTGTGCATCTGTCGCAAGACCCCGACGCCTTAGGGAAGATGGAGCGCCTACAGCATGAACTGGAAGCCCGTGACGGCTGGCGCTGGCAACAGCGGGTCGAAACCGTCATCAGCCGCTTGCAACTCCCGGCGGATACACCGCTGGCGGAATTGTCGGGCGGCTGGCGGCGGCGGGTATTGCTGGGGCGGGCGCTGGTGCGCGACCCGGATGTGCTGCTGCTGGATGAGCCGACCAACCATCTCGATCTCGAAACCATCCAATGGCTGGAAAACGAACTGCTGGAGTTTCGCGGCGGGCTGCTGTTCGTCACTCACGACCGCGCCTTGCTGCAACGGCTGGCGACCCGGTTGCTGGAGCTGGATCGCGGCATTCTGACTTCGTGGCCGGGCGACTACGCCGCGTTTGTGGAGAAGAAAGCCGCACTGTTGGAAATCGAAGCGCGGCACAGCGCCAAATTCGACAAGAATCTCGCCCAGGAAGAAGCCTGGATTCGCCAGGGCATCAAGGCCCGTCGCACCCGCAATGAAGGCCGGGTGCGGGCGCTGTACGCCTTGCGCGAGGAACGTCGCCAACGCCGCGAACAATCCGGCAAAGCCAGCTTTGCGCTGGAGCAGGCGGAGGTATCGGGCAAGTTGGTGATCGAGGCGCAAAACCTCTTTTACGCCTGGCAAGGCGAACCGCTGATCCGCGATTTCTCGGCCCGCATCCTGCGCGGCGACCGCATCGGTCTGATCGGTCCCAACGGTTCTGGCAAGACCACGCTGCTGAATCTACTGCTCGGCCATTTGTCGCCCGCCAGCGGTCAAGTGCGGCACGGCACCAAATTGGAAATCGCCTATTTCGATCAACTGCGCGAGCATTTAGACCCGGAACAAACCGTGTTGGATAGCGTCGCGGGCGGGCGGGAGACCATCGAACTCAACGGCCAGCGCCGCCACATCATCGGTTATCTGGGCGATTTTCTGTTCACCGCGCAACGGGCGCGCTCGCCGGTCAAATCGCTGTCCGGCGGCGAACGCAACCGGTTGCTGCTGGCCCGCTTGTTTACCCAACCGGCGAATCTGTTGGTCATGGACGAACCGACCAACGATCTCGATCTGGAAACGCTGGAACTGTTGGAAGAACTGCTGCTGGAATACACCGGCACGCTGCTGCTGGTCAGCCATGATCGCGCGTTTCTGGATAACGTCGTGACCAGTTGTCTGGTGTTTGAAAGCGACGGGCGGATTCGGGAATATGTCGGCGGTTACACTGACTGGTTGCGCCAGCGCGCCGCGCCGGAACCCCTGCCCGCCGTCAAATCCAAACCCGCGCCCGCTGCGCCGCCGAAGCCATCGAAACCAGCGACATCCGGGCGATTGGGCTACAACGAACGGCGGGAATTGGAGCAGTTGCCCGCGCGCATTGAAGAATTGGAACAACGCCAGCAGGCGTTACACGACTTGACCGCCGATCCCACTTTTTATAAGCAAGATACAGCCATCGTTACGCAACGATTAGAAGAATTGAAGGCGCTGGAAGTGGACTTGGAAGCGACTTATGCACGGTGGGAAGCACTGGAAGGGCGGGGCGTTGGTTGAAATCGGCTCATCGATGAGTTGCATCGTCGGGGTTTGTATTTGCGGGGTCGTTGTGGCTTGAGCCGACCCCGATTCCGACCCCGGCTCCCATGCCCGCCGCACCCATCCCGCCGCCATCGCCGCCATCCCGACCACCACCGCCACCACCTTCAGAGCGACCCGCGCCACCTGCCGCGCCGCCGCTCTTGCCGCTGCTGCTCGGACGCAGCGGCCCTTGGTTGGGAATGCGCAATTCCGGCGGAACCGGCTCCAGATCCAGCGCCTGCCGGATAAAATTACGCAACGAGATCACCAGTTCAGCCAGATCGACCTTGCGGCCCGCCACCATTTCGGTAGCCGCGTGCGCCGCTAGTCGTACCTGTTCTTCCGTGCCGAGCAGGATGACATCCGACAGCGCCGCTTCGACCGCATCGCGGATACGGCGGCGGCGTTCGGAACTGGCGGGCATCACGGCAGCATCACCGGCTGCACGCGCTGAAACGTCACCGCTTTCAGCCGCATCCGCCAACGCGCCCCTCTGACGCAGTTGCCCTAAATGGCTGGGATCAACCGCCAGTTCGCCGGTGAATGATCCACCCAGCGTTTTATAAGCAGCAATCAGGGTGCGCAGTCGTTCGTTGATCTGGCGGTTTTCGCGCTCGCGTCGCCGCTGGATGGTCTGCATGAAAATCAGGCGGACGCCGACCGCGACCAGCGTCATCAATATCAATCCGAACAGGGTAGATGCCAGGGTGTTCCAGGAGCTGAAGTCGAGAGCGCCGCGCATTAGAAAAGATTATATCCTACTGTTATTATAGAGAAATCCTATTTATTAGGATAGACAATGCGATCTGTGCGGTGTCTGAACGCGGTTTTATTCGAAGCCATGATTACCACAGAGTTCGCACGGGGTAGGCTTGAATGTGGCTGTCGGGTGTCAGCAGCGTCAAGCCGTCGGCAATGGCCTGACCAATCAACATCCGGTCGAAAGGGTCTTGATGATGATGGGGCAACCGCCGTAATTCAAGAACGGCGGCTTCATGCAGGTCTAGCGAGAGGATGTCATGCTTATCACGTTCGGTCGGAACATAGATATGGGGCGGTTCAGCCAGGGGTAGTCGCCCCAAACCATGTTTGATTGCGATTTCCCACGCTGAGATCACACTGAGGTAAAGCGTGTGCGCTGAATCAGTGATTAAGGCGTGGGCGTTGGCCGAAAGTTGCTTGGGATCGCGCACGATCCAGAGAAACACACAGGTATCGAGCAGAATATTCATTCAGTTTCGCCAGTGAAGGCGGCTAAGAATTCTGCGGGTAAGGGATCAAAGAACTCAGGTGGTAATTCGGTGCCGCAATCTGCCGCCAGCCCTAGGGGGCGCGGTCGGGTACGCGGCTTAGGCAGCGGGCGAATTTCAGCGATAGGGATGTTCCGCTTGCATAACAGGATGGTTTCTCCCTGCTCCAGGGCAGGCAGGTAGCGAGAGAGGTGGGTTTTGGCTTCGTGGATGTTGAGCTTGATCATAGGCTGAAATATAATCTATTACTTAGTTTATTTATAGTATGATGTGGAAACTGATTATGCAATACATCATTAGTTCATCAGGTGAGCGACTATCGGTGATTCTGCCCATTGCCGAATACGAGGCACTGCTAAGTCGTGCGTCCGAAGACGAAACTGCCTATCTGTTGCGCGAACCAAATGGGATTATTCTGCTTCAACGAATCGAGAACATCCGCCAAGGCTGTAACTTCGTAGAACGGAAACTGTTGCCTGATGAAGATTAGATGGGAAGCGGATGCTTCGGCGCAATACATAAACTGAAAGTAGTCAGATGAAGTCTTCCTATTTTTAGCCTTCTTGGAGTATCTATTGCAATGAATTTCAGTATTGAATACGAGCAGGAAGATGATGGACGCTGGTTGGCTGAGGTTCCTGAATTACCAGGCGTTCTAGCCTATGGTAGCTATGTTGAGGAAGCGATGCTTAAGGCCGAAGCGCTCGCTTTGCGCGTCATTGCCGAAAGATTGGAACAAGGCGAAAGTCGCCCTGTACCCATTCATTTTTCGATTGCTACTTTTGTATGACGCAATGGTCATCAGATGCTGGCACGTTCAGGTCGGCCTGATTATTTTATTATCTGCTCATGAAGGCGGTCTTGAGTCAAGACGCTGAGTCGTTAGCTATAATTGCGTTAATTTTGTGTCTAAAATAAAATATGACGCAACGCTTGGAGACTTAGATATGCCTGATGAAATTCTTGAAAGAGCGCTTAAGCGTGAGAGAGAACTTAAGGTTGAATTAGAAGAAATTCAAACATTTATAAGAGTTTATGGGAGATTTAGGGTTGATGGCTTTGTACAACCGTGTGACATAACGACTACCATCACGAGAAATGATCGTGATACCGATCTGGAATCAATGCCACCATCTGCGATTTTGAATCTTGAGGCCCCTAAACATAGTAGACGCACACGATCAACTTCTAGCAAGAATGCAGTTATCGAGGCGGCTAAGCGCATCCTCCAAAACCGCACTAATCCAGTCAAGAATTCTGAAATTACACGTATGATTCTTAGCGAAGGCGTCAACATAAAAAGCGATAATAAAGAACGCTATGTCAGTACATTGCTTTCCCATTGTAAAGACTTTAGAACTGCAGGCCGTCGAGTTGGTTGGTTGTTGATTGACGAATCATTGCATGACGCAGAACCATTGCATGACGCAGAATCATTACGTTACAATTCAATTCATGGGTTTATAGATGCGCCAGACGCAGGGGAGCAGCCTATCGACAAAAACGACGAACAATAAAAAACCCGCACAGATCACCTGCACGGGTTCAAATTTTACAACTACGCCAGCGTGGCGAAAGGGTAAACGCGCTAGGTTAGCATCCTAGTGGGGCGCCTCCGACCAAGGCACACGCCCCTTGCGGGTTCAAGTCCCGCTGCTGGCACCAGTAAAAGGCATGGTGGTGAGGGCACCCCTCTGCCGCCTACTAGCTTATTACGTGTGTATAAATTATACCAAAAGTTGGTAGGTAAAGCTATTGCCCTTTATGCTTTGATTAGAGGGCATATTTTATGCTTGATCTAAAACAAGTATTTGTAAACGCTTACATGCGATTTAGGCTAGGACGGCTAGAGCATGTACGTTCACACTGGAGAAGTTGGCCGAGCCGATAAGCTAGGCGATGGCGCAAGGAAGCGCCACCTCTACTCATATATTATTTGCCGTCCTCCTCTCCACCCTCCTTAAACTCTTAAACGCCACCGCCCGAATCCCGCTATCCTCGCCTTTATTCGCCAAAATCCCTTCCAAGGCGGTCTTCACCGCGTCCCCGCCCAAACGACCCAAAGCGGCAATGGCACTGGAACGGGCCGCGTCGCTCGCTGTGGTGGCGCGACGGATTAACGCGGCGGCATCATGCTGTTCCAGCAGAATCGGCAACGCAGCCTGCCGCTGTTCGACCGTCGCCAGCAAGCGGCCCTCGGCATTGGGCGCGACCGCCCGCAACATCGGCCGCAAGGCCGCGCCATCGACGCTGGTGGATTTTTCCAGCACCGGCAAGGCCGCATTGCCGCTCAATCTCGCCAGCGCCGCGCTCGCCGCTGAGCGGATGGCGGGATCGACCGCGTTCAGCAGGGGCAACAATAACGCTTGATCGCTGGCGTCGCCGCATTCTGCCAAGCCGCGCAAGGCTTCACAGCGCACCGCGTTGGGAATTCGGCTATCGGCCAATGCGGCGCGCATCATCGGAGCGGCTTTGAGTTGCAACTGTCGGGCGGCCCACAAACCAGCTTGCCACGCCTGCGCTTCCGTCGCAGCCTGCTCGCGCCAATGCTGCTGCTCCGCCTGCCGCCAGCCGTCGGCGGCCCGCTGCACGGCGGTTTGCACCGCGCCCGCCAATTCCGCATCTCCGCTATTGCCCGCAATCCAGGCTGCGTCAGCGCGCGTTGCCGCCGAATCACTTTGCAACAAGCTCCACAAAGCGTCTTTGGCAAATGATTGGCGACGGATCAAACCGCGCCGCAGACGCTGCCGGACTTGCTGATCTTTCACCACGCCGAGGCGCTGGGTCAGCGTGCTCGGATCGCCCTGACGGGCTAGAAAGCGAGCGGCGGGTTGGCTGATTTCGGGGTATTCGCTGTTGAGCGCCAACAGATTGACCTGCGTGGCGTCGCTGGGATACAGCCGTCGCAGCGCGTCCAGTCCGGTCTTGCGCAAGTTGGCGTCGCGCTGGTGCAGCAGGCTTTCCAGCACCGGTTCCGAGGCAATCTCGCCCAGTTGGCCCAATTCGCTGGCAGCGCGCTGGCGGGCGGCATTGTCTTCGTAAGGATCGCTGGCGAGGCGTTCCAGCAGCGTGCGGCTGCGCTCGTCACCGACTCGCCGCAAACCGCTCAAGGCGCGCCACCGCAACTCGCTGGAACCCTCGCGGGCTACGCTTTCCAGCCGCTCGCGCAGCCGCTGGCGCTCGTCGGCGTCGGTGAGCCGCGCGAGCAGTGCGCCCAGCGCTTCGGCGGCGTCCGGGGCCAGCGCTCGGTCATCGGCGGGCAGATCGGCGCGCGGGTCGAGCAGCGGTTCCAGATACTCCAGAGCCCGGCGGTCGCCCAGTTCGCCCAGCGCGGCGATGGCCCGTTTGCGCTCGGCGTCGGTGCCCGCCGTGAAGGCCAGCAGCAACGGCTGCAAGGCTTCCGGGCGCTGTTGCTTGGCCAAGCCCTCGGCGGCGGCCAGCAGCAGTTCGCGGCGGCCACCGGCCAGCGCCCGCGTCAGCGGCTCCAGACTTGCGCCGGGAACGCCGATGACGATGCGTTGCGCCAGTTGCGCGCAGGCTTGAGCGCGGATCGCCTCGTTGCGGTCGTCCAGCAACCGCACCAACAGCGTTTCGGCCGGTTTCGCGTCCAGCAGCGCCAGCGCGTCCACCACGCGGGCGCGGATCGCCGGATTATCGTGATCGAGCAACGGCGGCAGGGCTTGCAGCGCGGGCGTTTCCTGATACCGGGGATAACGCCGACCGTCGGCGCGCTGTTGCTCCGGTTGCGCCGGATCGCGCAGCAGTTGCAGCAGGATGTCCAGCATCAGTCCGTGCTGGGCGGCCTGTTCCTTATCCAGTAACCCGCGTCCCAGCAACGGCAGCGCGGCGAGATGGCCGATGCGGCCCAAAGCCCGCAGCAGGGCCGAACGGTCGGCGGTTTTATCGGGATCGTCGTCCAGCCGGGCGATTACCGCATGAGCGGCGCTTTCCGCCGTCTGCGGGTTCGGTCGGGCGTGGGCCAGCGTGACGAGCGCTTCCAAAGCGCGATTCGCCAGACGCGGTTCGGCGCGCAAGGCGGTTGCCAGCACCTCCAGCGCCAGCGCTTCGCCGCGCTGGGCCAGCCCGACCGCAGCGCGCAGCCGTAATTCCTCGTGTTCGCTTTCCAGCGCGCGGGTCAGCGCCGACGCCACCCGCGAGTCGCGGGCGTCCAGCAGCCGATCCACCACCGTCAGCCGCAAATCGTCGAAGCGGCTGTTCAGCGCCAGCAGCCACGGCTCTAAACTGCCCGCCGGATACAACCGAGGCAGTTGTTCGAGCGCATGGCGGCGCACCTCGGCGCTGGCGGCATCGACCGCGCCTCGGGCTAATTCCAGCGCGCGGGCATCGCCCGCCGCCGCCGCCGCCAGCAGCCGATCAAAAGCTAGCCGGCCGATGTCGGCGGCATCCAGCGCCAGCGCCAGCGCCAGCGGTTCCAGCGGTTGGTTCGGATGCAGTTCGATCAGGGCGTTCAAGGCGGCTTGCCGCACCAGATGATGCGGATCGCTCAAAGCTTGACGTAGCACCGGCAGCACCGCATCGCGGCCGATGTCGGCTTGCTGGGCCAGAATCGCCAGACGGGCGATGCAATCGCGCCGCACCCGCTGGTAATCATCCGGACCTTTGGCGATGGGCGCTTGCCGGATCAACCCGGCATAGGCGCCGAACGTCAGCCGCCAGAGTTCGGCGGCGCTGGCCTGACCGTCCCTGGGCGGACGGTGCCCGCCACCGGCGAAGCGCAACACGGTCAACAGCCGTTGGGTAGCCGAGCCGGTCTCGGCTTTTTGCGGACGGCCGAACAGGCCGCGAATCCAGCCGGTTTTACGTTCCAGCCGGGTTTCGGCTTCAGGCGCGGTCGGCGGCGGCGCGGATTCGGTGGCGATTTCGGCCAAGCGTTTGGCCTCGCGCCAGAAGGTTTCCGGTTGCGGGCGCAGGCCGAGAATCTGAGCGGCGGCGTAACGGCGGGCGGGTGCGTCGCTGGCTAGCGCGTTGACCACGGCATTGAGCAAGCGCGGGCGTTGTCCGGCCTCCGGCCAGTGGCGCATGTCGCTGGCTTTTTCCGGCTGGCGCGGGCCGATTAATTCCAAACCCCATTGGCCCAAATCCTCATCCCGCAACCGCGCTTCCAGCACGCGGGCGGCGGCGTAGCGGATTTCTGGCGATTCGGCGCTTAAGGCGCTCAACAGCAAATCCGGCGGCAACTGGGCGCGGGCCAGGGCGATGTCGCGCGCCACGATCACCGCGAAACTGAGTTCCTGTAAATCGCGCTCGGCGTCTTCCAAGCCTTGCAACAGCCCTTGCACGCCGTCGCCACCGAGAGCGACGAAGCTAAAAAGCGCGCCGCGCCGGATCGGCAAATGCTCGTGACGCTGGGTGCCCGCCAGCACCGGCAGGGCGCGCGTATCGCCGAGTTTCGATAAGCCGTCGGCGGCCCAACTGCGCACCGCCAGATCGGCGTGCGCCAGCGCCTCGACCAGCGGTTGCGGGTTGCCGCTCTGACAGGCCGCCGCCAAGCCCCGCGCGCCGTGTTCCCGCATCAGCGGATCGTCATCGCGCAATAGAGCTGTCAAAAACGGAATGCTGGCCGGGTCGCCCACATCGGCCAAAGCGCTGGCGGAGCGCTGGCGCAGGCTGTCGCTGGGCCGGTCGTGATCGGTTTTGGCGATGCTCAATAATTTTTGCATCGGCCCGACCGCGCGGGCGTCGCGGCGCTTGCCGCACAGTTCGCCCGCCCGCACCCGCAAGAGATAAAACGGACTGTCGAAGGCCAGCGCGAAGGCGTGGGCGTCGGACGGCAGCAGTTTATCCAGCGCCTCGATCGCGGCGATGAACTGCGCGGCGTCCTCGACTTGCAGCAGTTCGATCAAACGGCTGCGCAACGGGGCGGGGTCGGTGGCGTCCAGCGCGCCCTTGAGACCGGCCAGCCGCACCTCGGCGGCGGGCGAGTGGAGCGCGGCCAGGTGGTATTCGGGTCGTTTCTTGTCGGCGTCTTCCTTGGTCAGCGCCTCGTAAGCGGCTAAGCCCACCTCGGCGGCGCTATCGCCAACGCGGGTTATCAGCAATTCCTTCGCCCAACCGCGCGACTGGCGAGCCTGGCGGATCAGTTCGTCCACCGCCCAACGGCGCACGTCGGCATGAACCGAGGCCACCGCCCGCCGCAAAGTGGTTTCCGGGCGCTTGCTGTGCCAGGCCCACAGGGTGCGCATCGCCTCGCGCCGCGTGTCTTCGGCCTCGTCGTCCAGCGCCTGCGCCAACAGCTTATCAATGCGGGTCGCCAGTTCGGCGGGGGCGGTTGCGCCGTGCTTGACCAGAAGTTGCAAGGCGCGGGCGCGGATTTCGCCCGCTTGGGTGCGCAAGGCGAGTTCGGCGAGGTCGATATCGCCCGCCGGGCCTTCCAGTTCGGCCAGCTTGAGCAGACCATCGAAAGCGTCGGCGCGGACTTGGGCGTCGTCGTCGTTCAGCAGCCATTGCAAGCGCGCGCGCAAACGCGGATCGCCCGCTAGGTTACCGATGGCGGGCGCAAGGAAGCGCGTGATCTGGCGACGCATCGCGGGGTTCGGCTCGCGGCTCAACTGCAACAGCGCGCCGCTGGCCCGCTCGTCGCCAAGCCAACTCAGACACAAGGCGGCTTGCAGGGCCATATCCGGCTGGCGACAGGCCAATGCGGTGAACAGCGGTTCTAGGAATTGATCGCTCGCGGTGGCGGCGCTGGCTTCTTCAGCGACGCCTTGCGCCTTGAAACCACCTAAGATTTTACCGATGTCGCTGCCTTCCCCGCGCAACCGGGCGGCCAGCGTCGGATAAGCCATCACCCCGATCCAGAACGCGGCGTGGCGCACCTCGAAGGTGTCGTCGTTGAGCGCCTGATCGAGCAAGCGGCGACCGTCTGCTGTCGCGCCGAGATGGCGCTGACCGAGCCGGATCAGCACCGCGCGGCGGATGTCGGGCGAACCGCGCTCGAAAGCGCTGTGCAAGGGCGCGACGCTCGTTTCCGGTTCCAGCGCCAGCAACGCATCGAGCGCTGCTTCCCGGACTTTTTCGTCGCCGTCGTTCAGCCGTTCATTGAGCCAGCGCGGCGCCAGCGGCGAGCGTTGCCGCAACTGGGTGAGTTGCTTGACCGCGTATAGCCGCAGATCGGCATGATGGCCGTTCAGCGCCGCTTGCAAGGCGGCGAGCGGCGTGTCGGTTTCGATCTGTTGCAGCGCGGTCAGCGCGGCCTTGCGCACGCCGGGGTTGTCGTCATTCACGGCTTTGACCAGCGCCGGGCGGCTGCGGCGGCGCTGGGTCTTGCCCAGCCATTGCGCGGCTTCGATCCGCTGGGCCGGCCGCGAATCCTGGGTCAGCACGTAGTCCAAGCCTTCCCGCGCTTCGTCCTCGGCCAGTTGCGCCAGGGCTTCCAGAGTAGCGGACGAGGAGCGGGTGGCTTTCACCTCATCCAGCAGCCGTTGCAAGCGGGAATCCCAACTTTCGGGATTGCCGGATGGATTGCCGTTTTGATCGATTGCGCCGAGCCAGATTTGCCGCTGTTCGGTGACGGCGACCAGCGTCCCGCCGCGCTGTTCCGGTTTGGCTTGGGGGTTGGGATCGACCAGCGCCAGGGCGCGGGCGTCGCGGCCGATGGGCACGGTGCGCGGCTTGCGGCGCTGATCCAGCGTCCATATTTTCAGTTCGCCGTCCTCGCCCAGCGAGAACAGACGGCGCGGCAGCGGTCGGTTCTGCTCGTCATTCAGCGCGGCGCTGAAGATCAGGGCGCGCACCGGGCCTTGATGGGCGGCATCGCCGCTGCGGTCTTCCTCGTCAATCGCGCCTTCCAAAAAGCAAACGCGGATGGAACCATCGCCGCAACCGGCCACGATGCGGCCATCGCCGGTGAAGGCGAGTGCATCGATGCCGCGTCCGCCGCAGGGCATGACGCGGATTTCGGCTTGATCGAGATTGGCCAGCGGCAGGACGTAAAGGGTGTTATCGGCTCCGGCGGCGGCCACGCTGGCGCTGGCGGCATCAACCGCCACCGCCTGCAAGGGCTGTTCGCTCAAGCGGCGCTGGGCGCGTTGGCACAGGTGGAGTTTTTCACCTTCGGCGGCGATCTCGTGCAGCTTCAATACGCCATCCTCGCCGACGCTCACGACTTGCTGTCCGACCGTCGCCAACGCCCGCACCGCGCCGGTGTGCGCCGCTTGCCGCGCGTCTGGCGTGTCGCCTTTGCCATCGGTGCGCCACAGCGCCAGCGCGCCATCCGCCGTGCCCGCCAGCAGCAATCCCTCGTCGCTAAACGCCAGCGCGGTGGCGGCGGAGTCCAGTGGCGCGCTGAATCGGGCGTTGAGCTTGGGCAGTTGCAGCAGGTGGACGCTGGAGTGGCTGACGCCCACGGCATCACGGCGACCGCCCACGGCAAGGAGTTTGCCGCTGGCGGAGACGGCTAATAAGCGTTCAATGTGGGGGGCGTATTGTTTAGGCACGGTGGATAATTCCTAATTCAACAATGTCGACACTATATATATGGCGGTTTTTAATGATTTAGTAGACCATTCTCTGCGCTGACTCAAAAAAAATAGACCAATAGTATTCGGCAGCACCTTTATTAGTTAACAAAGTTTTCTCGCTTTTTAACCGCCTTTGTTATAGGTTAAGATATGACCGTTCTTAAAATTCTTATATTTGCTTGTGAATTGAATGCTTTTTTATAAAGTTTAAGTAGTAATTTCGATATACTTTACCTGACTAGAAGGTGCTGGAATTGATAATCCATCCTCTCTCATACCACGCAAATGAAATTGGATAGCTTCCTGAATTTCAGGTTCTATCTCTTGTATCGTTTTTCCGGTAGCAACACAACCCGGAAGGTCAGGAACATAAGCTGCATAGTTGTTTTCAGATTTTTCAATGACTACCGCATAGCGCATGGTTAGGCCACTTCCCGCATGGGACGAATTTTAGGAGTGGGTAGGTTTCGCCCTTCCTTGGCAAAATGCTGAATTACATCTTCTACAACTTCGCATAGTTCGGTATAAAGCTGGGTGGGATTATCACCGTGAATCCCTGTAATTAGATCAGGGCATTGGCCAATATAGGTTTGATCTTCTTCACTCCACTCAATCCATTTATGATATTGGTCACTGGTCTTCATTTCTTTACACTCTCTATGGCTTGGCTGACTTGCTTTTCCTGGTAATGTTTCGCGTCATCTCCAGTTTGGCCGCTGACTGTTACCGCACCAGCGTATTTGGCATGAGTGAATTTTCGATGTGAACCCTTGCCGCCACCCGATATTTGACTAAATCCAGCGTTTCTCAGCTCTTGAATCAGATCTCTAATTTTCTTGGGCATCTCTTTCGTGCTTGCGTTCTTTTATCCCGCCCTCACCTTCAAGTTCACCTGCCCCACCGGCAAATCCACCCGAATCGCTGAATGCGCCTTACGAATCTGCACCAGCGCGGCGACGCAATGTTGCCATTCATTCTTGGCGCGGGAATGACGGAATTCCTCCAACACCGGTGTCGCCAGTTCAGCGAAAGCCGCATCACTTAAGGCCAGCGTCTTGATCGCCTCGATCAGCCGCCGCTTGCCGACACTGGCGGGCCAGGGCCGATCCGGCGCGGCCTGACTGCTATCGAGTTCGCGCCGTTCCAGCCGACCGGGCGGCAGACCGAACAAGGTCTTACGCAGGAATTGCCGCACTTCATCCAGCGCCGCGAAGGACGCAGCCTCCGGCGGCGCGGCATCGCCAGCGGGTTGGCGGACGGCGGCGGATGCGGGCCGAGGTCGCTGCCGTTCCCACAGCAGCCGCACGGTGAACAGGCCGACCTCGCGGTGAGGGCTTTCCATCAGCCACGCCAGCCGCGCCGCGCCACCCAGGCGGTCGTAATGCCGGCGGATCAACGTCAGCGCAGTTTCCCGGACGACCTTATGCCGACTTTCGGCCAACTGAAACACCCGTTCCGGCAACAGCCAATCCAGCGGCAAGGCCGGTTCGACCGCCGTATCACCCAGGCGCAACAGACTTTCGATGGCGAAGCCGCGCGGCTCGCGGTGCGGGCTATCGGCCAGCCGGTACAACAGCGCCGGATCGTCCCAGTTGCGCACTTCCTCGCGGGCGACAGCGACCGCCAGACGGCGCACGTCGGGCCGCTGATCGGCGAATAAGGGCCGCAGACGGTGCAGGGAATAATCGGCGGCGCTCAGACTTGGCTTGAGGTGATAGGAACGGGTTTCCGCATCGTTCGGCCCCAGTTGCGGATGATGCGCCCGCAGGTAGGCGGCGGCGAACTGGCGCACCGGCTCCGGTTGAGTCGCACCAGCGGCCAGTTCCCACAGATGCTCGACCCCGCCGCGCTCGCCGCTGGCAAAATCGCCCGGCTGGAAGGATTGCAGCAGATACCGATGGGCGAAGTCGTGTAGCGTCGGGTCCGCTTGCCGCGCCATCGCCAGCAGCCACGGTACGCCAATCCGTTCCGGCGCGACCAGTTGGCTATCGCCGAGCAGTTGCAAGGCCAGCGGCCGCAAGGCCGGGCGCATGACCAGCCCTTTCAGCCATTCGACATCCAAATGCTCGCCTTTGAGCTTGCCCTGCTTCAACCAGTTGGCGACGGTGCTGTTCAGTTGCGGGTCGAGCAGGGCTTTTTGCAGCCATTCGGTGCCGATCTCGCGGCCCGGATAAGCGGCCAGCGCCTTCAAGGCCCGCTGCCGCGCCAGCGGATTACAGCGCGGATCGTCGAGCAATTGGCGGTAGTAGGCGGCGGGCACCTTGACCTTGGCGTCTTTGTAGAATTCGAGCAGCGCATCGAGCGCGGGAGAGTTCGACCGCGTGGCAGGCGCGGTGAGGGCCACCTCCACAAACTGTTCGGCTCTGATGTTCTCGGGTTTGAAACCCTGCCGCAGCTTGGCTTTGGCGAGCGCGGCGCTGGCCGGAGCGGCCAGCAGCTTGAGCAAAGTCGGCAGGCCCAGGTCGGCGGGCGAGCGCTGTTCCAGCAGCGCCACGGCGAAGGTCTGCGCGTCCTGCGTGCTGTTCAACACCAGCTTGACCAGTTCGGCGACCGGCAGATCGGCGGCGTAGGCGCGGGCGTAGTCGATGGCGTAGCGCCGGGCCGGGCTGTTGTTGCTGTAGAGCAAGCCCAGCACCATGTCGTGCAGGCCGAGCGATTTCAGCTTGGATTGATGGAATTCGGGATTGTCGCGCAGCAGCTTGAGGATGAACGCATGGACGATTTCCAACGGTTTCGCGCCGAGGCGCGCCAGCCATGCCGGTTCGACGTGGCGCAGGGCGTCTTTGAAATCCTGCTCCAGACAGCGGATGGCGAAGTCACAAACTTGGGGATTACGGGCGTCTTCCAGCAGCCGTAACAGCGGCGCGGGGCTGATTTTCCAGGCATCATCGAAGGCGCGCTGTTCCAAATTGTCCGGCGGGCCGTAACGGCTGACGGCGCCCTGATCGGTGTTGCCGATCAAATCCTTGTGCCGCCAGATTTGATTGGCAATCCAGCAGGAATCAAAACGCTGCGTCGCCGGGTAGTGGCGCAACACCTGTCCGGCAAACACCGGAAACAGTTCCGGCAACGCCTGGCCGAGTTGGCGCAGATAGCGCCAGGCGCGGCGGCGCATGTACAGCCAGGTGCCGCGCGAGATTTCCCGCCCACCCGCGACCGGTTGCACGTCCAGCCGATAGCACAGTGCGCCGAGCATGGCCAGATCGTGGCGCGGTTCGGCTTGTTTGTAGATCGCTTTAAAGCCTTGCCACACGCCCCAGCCAAGCGCCTGCGGCGGGATTTGCGGAAGCAGTTCCAGCAGCAGGGCGCGGGCCGGTTCGTCGTCCGCCGTGTATAAATCCAGCAGCAGTTGACCGAGCTTCAGGCGCGGCGGCGGGTTGGGTGAGGCCAGCAGCGCGGCCCAGGCTCCGGCGCGCAGGGCTTGCCATTCGTCGGCGGTTTTGCCGGACTGCGTTTGCGGGTTCAGAGTGTTGCGCAGCCGCTCCAGCGACCAGCCATCCGGCGGCAGCGGCAGCGGCTGAAAGTCGTCCGGCGGGTCTTCCGGCTGACCGGCGGGCGGGTCGGGCTGTTGGAGAAACTCCAACGTCCAGGCCACGAAGTGCGGGTCACGCCGGGCGGCGGCGTGTTCCAGATCGGCGAATAAAATCGAGCGGTCGTCAGCCATGCGCAGCACCTATCGCGGCCGGTAGCCGTCGGCTTCCAACGCCGCCCGCACTTGGGCGAATGCGGCTTCGGCGGCTTCGGGGTTGGGGTAGTGTTCGGTGCTGTGGGTATGCAGCGCGTTGCCTTCGACGCTCAAGCGCAGTTCCAGACGGCGCTCGCCCATCGTCAGCGTCAGTGCGCACTGCGCGGGGGCGGGCGCGGCCGATGCCGATTCAGCGTCAGCGGGCGCGGCGGTGGCTTCATTCGGCCCGCCGTCGCCGTCCACATAGCCCTTCTTCATCTTTTCCCGCGCCTGCTTTTGCAGCTCGTTGGCGGCGTCTTCCAGCGAGTCGTAGCGCTTGGTCTGACTCTGGCCCTGGGTGCCGATGCGGCCGAAATTGACTTCCAAACTGTTGCCGATGCAGCGCGCGCGCCAGAACTTGTTGGATTTATCATCCTGAAAGATCAGGGAAATTTGCCACTCACTCATTCGCGCCCCGCGCCTCTAGTTGGTGGAGTTGGGCCAGAAACGGCTTGGCCTTGTCCGGGTCGGTCATGTGCAGATAGGCCACCCAGCCGCGTAGTTGCGCCAGACTTTCGCCGTCCTTGCCGGGCTTGCCGTGCAGACGATTGTGCAAAGCGGCGCGCAGTTGTCGCAGTTTGACGCGCGGAATGCGCGCTGGGCTATTCCCGGTCGGTGCGGCGTTGACTACCAGACCGGTCACGGTCTGGCGGCGACCGCGACGCAGCACGCGGGTTTTGTCCGGGTGAGGAATGAAGCCTTCGGCCTTGAGGATGAGATGAACGCCGCGCAACAGGCGGCCCAGCGGCGGCGGTGCGTCTTCGTGCCAGGAAAAGCTCAGATCGTCGGCGTAACGGGTGTAGCGAAAGCCCAGTTTTTGAGTCAGGCCCGCCAGGCGGCAATCGAGCCGCAGACAGACGGTGTTGCTCAGCGCCGGACTGGTCGGCGCGCCTTGCGGCAGGGCGCGCGGCCCGCTGGCGACGTGATAGGGTTTGCCGTCCAGTTCCAACAATTCGCGTGGCGCTTCGGTGCACAGCAGCGCTAGCACGGTGGCGACCTGTTCGCCGTAACCGCCCTTGCGGAACAAGCCCTTCACCCGCCGCCAAGTCACGGTCGGGTAGAAGTTACGAATATCGAGCTTGATGATTTGCCGCGCTCCGGCGTGGACGGCGGCGTTGCTGAAGATGCTGCGGCCCGGCAGAAAGCCGTGCGCCGCGCCGTGCACCGGCAGGCGTTCGGCTATCTGGCGCAGAATCCAGCGTTGCGCTTTCTTCAGGGTCGGCTTGGGCGCGCTGATAAGGCGTTGGCCGCCGTCGCGCTTGGGAATCGTCCAATACTGATAATGACTGCCGGTGTCC